>ENA-ORXB01001226-ORXB01001226.1-sediment-metagenome-genome-assembly--contig:-NODE-1226-length-33447-cov-17.207672_pt1 | contig 33447 bp, 31 predicted proteins | sample MGYA00237863_ERZ511475 | MGnify/ENA primary metagenome ERZ511475 (study PRJEB26305, sample SAMN06343858) | sediment metagenome | isolation source: hot spring sediment | place: Canada: British Columbia... | reverse complement strand
AAGACCCGGCGCGAGGCCGAGGCGCACCTGGCGCAGATCGTCGCCGCCATGCAGGGCGGCGGGTGGACGCCGCCGGCCCGGACGCCGTTGGGCGACTACTTGGAGCAGTGGCTGCGGGACTACGCTGCGGCCTTGTCGCCCAAGAGCCTGTACGACTACCGGGTAATCGTCCGCAAGCATCTCGTCCCGGACCTCGGCGCGGTGCCGCTGGCCACTCTCAGCCCCCAGACGATCCAAGGCTGGGTGACGCGGCAATTGCAGCACGGCCTGGCCCCGATCACGGTGGCCACGCACCTGCGCGTGCTCAAGACGGCCCTGAATCAAGCGGTGCGGTGGGGCCTGGTACACCGCAACCCCGCGGCCATGGTCAAACCGCCCCGGGTCGCGCCTCCCGAGCGCACGGTGTGGGACGAAGAAGCCGTGCGGTTATTCCTGGCCGAGGCCAAGCGCTCCAGCCGCTACTACCCGCTGTACCTGACGGCCATCCTGACCGGGATGCGGGCCAGCGAACTGGCGGGCCTGCGCTGGCAGGACGTGGACCTGGCCTACGGGCTGGCGTCGGTGCGGCAGACCCTCTACCGGCTGGGCAGCCAGGTCATCGTCAAAGAGCCAAAGACCCGCTCCTCCCGGCGGACGGTGGCCCTGCCGCCGGCGGTGGTGGAGGCGCTCCGGGCGCTGCGGGCCGACCAGGAGGAGAACCGCCGGCTGCTGGGAGCCGACTATCACGACCACGACCTCGTCTTCTGCCAGCCAACCGGCAAACCCCTGCACCTGCACAACGTGGTGCAGCGGGACTTCCGTGAGGTCTGCGCGCGGGCCGGGGTGCCCCGGGTGCGGTTCCATGACCTCCGGCACCTGCACATCAGCCACCTGGCGAAGGCCGGTGTGCCCGTGAAGGTGGCCCAGGAGCGTGTCGGCCACAGCACCCCGCACCTGACCTTGCAGGTCTACTCCCACGTCCTGGGCGGCCAGCACGAGCAGGCGGCCCGGACCATCGAGGCGCACCTGCTGGGCCGCCTGGTCCAGGAGGGGGCCGGCTAGGGCCATGTTTGCAGATGTTTGCAAATTGGCGCCTGCCCGAGGGGGACTGCCAACCCTGTCCGATGGCGGAAACCCGCGTCAGGACTGGGTCTTCGCCTGGTGGGCGCTGGAGGACTTGAACCTCCGACCTCCTCTGCGTCAGAGAGGCGCTCTTCCTCTGAGCTAAGCGCCCGGAGAGCCGACGCCAGGACAGAACTGCACCAGTAGTATACCTCAGGGGGCCGGCCTGGAGGAACCGCGGCGTGCCCGCTGCGCTCGCTCCACCCGCCGCGTGGGGGCCGTTTGCCGCAGATACCGCTCCTCCAGGACCTCCTTCAACACCACCGCGCTGCTGTGCTCCGTGTCCCTGGCGGCGTAGACCAGCGTCACCGGGCCCAAGCGGGCAGCGGCGGCCAGTCGGCGCAGCAGTTCCTGCTTCTCTGGCGCCCGCAGCTCCGCTCGGTAGCGTCGGCGAAACTCCTCCCAGCGGACCGGGTCGTGCCCGAACCAGGTGCGCAGCTCCCGGCTGGGAGCAAGCTCCTTCAGCCACCCCGCGAGACGGGCGGCATCACGCGACACCCCCCTGGCCCAGAGGCGTTCCACCAGGAAGCGCTGCCCGTCCTCCGGGGAAGGTGGATCGTAGATGCGCTTCACTCTGAGCATCCCGCCTGGCGCCACCTGGGGCCGGCGGCGCAACGAGCGGCAGCCTACCGCGTCGGCTTCTCCGCCCCAAGCGGCACCAGGCGCACCGCCACCAGCACCGCCACGACAACCCCGGCCGTGACCTGAACGACGTTGAATGGTAACTCTGTGAGTGCGGCGGCGACGGCGGTGGCAGGGGTGGGGGCGATGCCCAGGAAGCGGGCAAAGAGCGTCTCCGCGGCGAAGTAGCCGGCCACCATCCAGGCACCGCCCAGGACCGTGGCCCGCAGCCGCAGGGCGGTGGTCGGGCCGGCCAGGCGCCCCACCAGATACCCCTCTATCCCCTTGATCACCAACGTGAAGGGCGCAAACTGCGGCGCCGCAGCCAGGTCCGCCAGCGCAGAGCCCACTCCACCGGCCAGCAGCCCGACCAGCGGCCCAAAGGCCAGGGCGGCGATGTAGATGACCACCTCGCCTAGGTTGAAGTAGCCCTTCGTCGCCGGGATGGGAATCACCGTGTAGCGCGTGACGACGAAAGTGAGGGCGGCAAAGATCGCGGCGGCGGCCAGGTCTCGGGGCTTCACAGCGACCACCTCACAGTCTGAGCAGGCGTCGTCCTTCAGTATACAAGACCCGGGATCTTGTTGAAGCGCCTGTGGAGGCTTGGCTCGCGCGGCGTCGGAGCCCTGCACTACGCCAGGGGAGAGGAGATTGCCTGCAGCCCGAGAAAGAAGAATTGTTCCGGTTCATTTGGCCCGAGAACGCCATCACCCGCAGCGCAGGGGAGGAGCGACCATGCGAAGACATGCAGGGGCACTCGCGGTCATCCTGGTGGCGGCGGCGCTGGCTGCCGCCGGCTGCCAGCGGCAGCAGGCCCAGGCGCCGGCGCCCGCGCCACAGCCGGCCGCTCAGGTTCCGGATCTTGGGGGGCGCACCATCCGTGTGGCTACCGACGCCACCTACCCGCCCTTCGAGATGCTCGACGAGAACAAGAACATCATCGGCTACGACATCGACCTGATCAACGAGATCTGCCGTCTGGCCAACTGCAAGCCGGAGATCAAGAGCACGGCCTGGGAAGGCATCTTCGCCGCACTGCAGAAGGGCGACTACGATGCCGTCATCTCCGGCGTGACCATCACCGAGGAGCGCGACAAGACCATGGACTTCACCATGCCCTACATCGAGGTGGGGCAGGTGGTCCTGGTGCGCTCGGACGAGGCGCGCATCTCCGGCGCCGACGACCTGGCGGACAAGGTGGTGGCCGTGCAGACCGGCACCACCAACGACGAGCTGGCCACCAAGATGCAGAACGAGGGCAAGATCAAGGAGGTCAAGCGCTTCCGCACCTTCGACCTGGCCGTTCAGTCGCTGCTTCAGAAGGACGCGGACGCTGTGCTCATCGACAGCGTCGCAGCCTCCGGGTACATGGGCACCAAGCCCGGACAGCTCAAGGTGGTGGGGGAGAAGCTCACCAGCGAGGGGCTGGGGATCGTGGTGCGCGAGGGCGACAAGACGCTGCAGGAAGCCTTCAACGCCGCGCTCACCCAGCTCAAGGAGCAGGGCTTCCTGGACAAGCTCTACCAGAAGTGGTTCGTGGAGTGGAAGCCGAAGTAGAGCGGCCTGGAGGCTCCGGCCAGTAGTTCGGGACCGGGTGCTCGCTCGGTAGCGCAGGTTCGGGTGCGAGGAGGGAGGTGCCTTCCCGCACCCGAACGCTTTCCCTGCATGGGGTCCCCGACCGCACCCCCCACGGAAGCCGCGGCCCACCTCGCCGCCAGGGGGCGGCTGCTTCCCCTGGACATCCTGCAGCGGGTCCCCTGGTGGGGCGTCATCCTCATCCTGGGCGGGCTGCTGGCCCTCTACGGCATCCTCAACTCCCCCGTCTACGTGGAGACCTACCGGTTCCTGGCCGCGGGTGTGGTGCTCACCATCCGCCTGGCCGTCTCCTCTTACGCCCTGGCCATGGTCCTGGGATTGGTCGCCGCGCTGGCGCAGCTCTCCCGCCACCCGGTGCCCTACACCCTCTCCCGGCTGTACATCGAGGTCATCCGCGGCGTGCCTCTGCTGGTGCAGCTTCTGTACATCGCGTTCGTGGTCACGCCGGCGGTGGCCGATGCCACCGGCATCCGCTGGTTTCGCAACGACATCGTCCGGGCGACGCTGGGCCTGGGGATCGGCTATGGGGCCTACCTGGCGGAGATCTACCGCGCGGGCATCGAGTCCATCCCCCGCGGGCAGATGGAGGCGGCGCGCTCCCTGGGGCTGTCCTACTGGCAGGCGATGCGCTTCATCATCCTGCCGCAGGCGGTGCGGGTGATACTGCCGCCGCTGGCCAACGACTTCATATCCATGCTCAAGGACTCCTCGCTGGCCTCGGTGATCTCGGTGCAGGAGCTGACCTACTCCGGGGCCCTGCTCAACGCCCGGACCTTCCGCTCCTTCCAAACGTACAACATGGTGGCGCTGCTCTACCTGACCATGAGCCTGGTGGGCTCGCTGGGCGTGCGAGGGATCGAGCGCTGGGCCGCCCGCGGTCGGCACTGACGTACACCCGCAGTCGCCCCTGACGTAGACTGGAGACGGACCATGTTCCGATACATCGCGGCGCGGCTGGCGCTGACCATCCCCATGCTGCTGATCCTGCTATCCCTGGTCTTCGTCATCCTGCGCATCCTCCCCGGAGACCCCTGCCTGGCCCTGTTGGGCGGCCGCAACGTCACCCCGGAGGACATCGCCCAGTGCCGGGAGCTGCTGGGCCTGAACCGGCCCATTCTCGTGCAGTATCTGGACTACCTGGGCGACGCCGTGCGCCTGGACTTCGGCACCTCCGTGCGCACCGGGCTGCCCGTGGCGCAGGAGCTGCTGCTGCGCTTCCCGGCAACCTTCGAGCTGGCTACAGCCGGCATGCTGGGGGCGACGCTGCTGGGGTTGGCCAGCGGCGTCTACGCATCGGTGCGGCGCGACCGCCGCGCCGACCACGTCATCCGCGTGCTGAACATAGCCTCCTTCGCCATGCCCATCTTCTGGATCGGCCTGATGTTTCTCATGCTCTTCGCCGTGCGCTGGCGGCTCTTCCCCGCCGGTGGACGGCTGGACCCGGTGGCCGCCGCCTTCTTCGTCCCCATCACCAACATCTACACGCTGGACACCCTGCTGCGCGGTGACCTCAAGCTGTTCGTCAGCGCCGTGCGCCACCTGTTCCTGCCCGCCCTGACGCTGGCCATCGTCGTCTCCGGGTTCATCGGTCGGATGACCCGCTCCAGCATGCTGGAAGTGCTGGACCGGGAGTATGTCACCGTGGCCCGGGCCAAGGGACTGCACGAGCGGAAGGTGATCTCGCGGCACGCCCTGGCCAACGCCCTCATCCCCATCGTCACGGTGGTGGGGCTGCAGTTCGCCCTGCTCATGGCGGGGGCGATCCTCACCGAAACCGTCTACTCCTGGCCGGGGATCGCCCGCTACCTGCTGGAGAGCATCTCTTCCCGGGACTTTACCGCCATCCAGGGCGCCGTGGTCTTCATCGCCTTCTTCATCTCCGCTGTCAACCTGCTGGTGGACGTGCTCTACGCGCGCCTCGACCCACGGATCCGCTTCTGATGCTGCGCCTGCGCCGCGACTACCTGCTGCTGAGTGGAATGGTCATCGTTGGCCTGGTGGGGGCGGTAACCCTGCTGGCTCCCCTGCTTGCCCCCTTCGACCCCACGTTGCCCACCGACGGCGAGCGCCTGCAGCCCCCCGGCCGCCCCTACTACATGGGGACGGACCAGCTGCAGCGGGACGTCTTCAGCCGGGTGATCCACGGTGGCCGAGTGCCCATGCTGGTGGCCCTCATCTCCTGCGCCCTCTCCCTTCTCCTGGGCACCACGCTGGGGTGGATCGCCGGATATGCCGGCGGGAGGCTGGACCGGGTCCTCTCCCTGGTCATGGATGCCATCTACTCCTTCCCCGCCCTGATCCTGGCCATCGCCATCGTGGCCATGCTGGGCCCCGGGCTGGCCAACATGACGGCGGCCATCGCCTTCGTATACATCCCCACCTACTTCCGTGTGGCCCGCGGGCAGGTGCTGGCGGTGCGCACGCAGGAGTTCGTGGAGGCGGCGCGGGCCCTGGGGGCCTCGGGATCGCGGACGCTGCTGCGACACATCGCCCCCAACACGCTAGCGGCGGTGATGACGGTGCCTTCGTTCAACATCGCCGATGCCATCCTCACCGAGGCGGCCCTCTCTTTTCTGGGCTTCGGCCTGCCGCCACCCACGCCTGACTGGGGATTCGACATCCAGAACGGCCAGAAGTTCCTCCAGGCGGGGTACTGGTGGCTGATCACCTTCCCCGGGCTGATGATCATCCTGCTCTCCGTGGGCTTCGGCATGATCGGCGAGGGGGTGAACGATCGGCTGAACCCCAGGCGGAGGCGCCTGGTGTGAGCATGGCAGGGAAAAAGCGGAGGCGCCTGGCCTGAGCCGGGCCCGGCAGGGCGGCCCGGGCGGCTGGCGAATTTACCTTACCTTGAGCCACTGTTCGACGGTCTGCAGAATCCTCTCACAGGAGGTGGGTGCATGAGACGATCTCGCCTGGCCCTGGGGACCCTGCTGCTGGCGGCGCTGCTGCTGGCGGGGGTTCCTGCTGCCGTACCGGCCGCGGCGCCCCAGGACACCATCGTCCTGGGCACCACGGACAAGATCACGGAGCTATCCCCGGAGAACTCCTACGACTACTGGACCTGGCACGTCTTCGGGCAGGTCTCCGAAGCCCTGGTGCAGTTCAAGCCGGGGACGACCGACATCGTGGGCCAGCTGGCCGAGTCCTGGCAGATCTCCCCGGACGGGCTGACCTACACCTTCCGCCTGCGCCCGGGAGTGACCTTCACAGACGGCAGGCCCTTCGACGCCGCCTCGGTCAAACAGTCCCTGGAGACGGTGCTGCGGCGCAAGGGGCCTGAGGGCGGTGTGGCGCTCATCGAGAACATCAAGACGGTCGAGGTCGTGGATGCCCGGACCGTCCGCATCAAAGTCAAGGAGCGTGACGCCACCTTCCTCTCCCGTATGACCTGGGGCGTGGCCCCGGCGCACATCTACCACTTCACCGGGCCGGCCAACGAGTACACCAAGGGCCGCTTCGCCGGGACCGGACCCTACCGCCTGGTGCAGTACGTACCGGACCAGCGCACCGTCTACGAGGCCTACCCCGGCTACTGGGGCCCCCAGCCCCGTAGCAAGCGCGTTATCACCGTCTTCTACGCCGACGCCTCGGCGCTGGCGGCGGCGGTGGAGGCTGGGCAGGTGGATGTCGGCTTCCGCACATTCAACCCCGAGGACATCCGTCGTCTGCAGCGGAGCCCGCGGGTGACCGTGCTGCGCGGACCCAGCCTCTCCGTCCGCTATATCGTCTTCAACGTCACGGCGAAGCCCTTCGGCGACGTGCGGGTGCGCCGCGCCGTTGCCTTCGCCCTGGACCGCGACCGCATCGCCCGCAACGTCTTCGGCGGCATCAACACCCCGTTGTACAGCATGGTGCCGCCGGGGCTGTGGAGCCACATGGACGCCTTCCCCAAGCGCAACCTGGACCAGGCGCGCAGCCTGCTGCGGGAGGCCGGGTACAGCGAGGGCAAGAAGCTGAGCGTGGTCCTCTGGCTGACCCCTGTGCGCTACGGGAACACCGAGCCCGACGCCGGCGCGGTGGTCAAGCGTGCCATCGAGGAGACGGGACTGGCCAGCGTGGAGATCAAGACCCAGGAGTGGGCCACCTACACCAAGTCCTTCGCCGCAGGGCAGTTCGGCATGTTCTTCCTGGGATGGTTCCCGGACTTCGTCGACCCCGACAACTTCCTCTCCCCCTGGCTGATCGAGTCGCCGGAGGGCCTGGGGACGTTCCTGAACAAGGCCACCAGCGCGCAGGACAAGCAGTACTACAACCAGTTCAAGCAGATCCTGACCCAGGCCAAGATGACAGCCGACCGCGCGGAGCGCACCCGGCTATACCAGCAGGCGCAGCGCCTGCTGGCGGAGAGCGCCATCCTGGTGCCCATGTGGTCCAACAACCTTCAGGCCTACGCCATCTACCAGAAGAACGTGAAGGGGATCATCCTCAACCCGGACATGAGCTTCCGCACCTGGACGGTGTTCAAGGAGTAGCCGCGGCAAATCCCGCGGAGCACCCGGGGGCGCCGCCATCCGGCGCCCCCGGCATTTTGCGCGGCCTGCGGCCGGCCGTCCCCGGGCCTGTGTCTGCGGGCCAGGTCCGCCGCCGGCGGGTCGGGGCCTACGGCTGCTGCCGGGCCCGCTCCAGCACCTCCGGGTTGACGGGGTTGGGCGGGCGCCGTCCCTCCAGCACCGCCAGCAGGTTCTCTGCGGCCATCAGCGCCATCTGCGTGCGCGTCTCGGTGCTGGCGCTGGCGATGTGGGGCGCCACGATCACGTTGTCCAGGACCAGCAGCGGATGGTCGGGCTCGACCGGCTCCTGCTCAAAGACGTCCAGCGCCGCGCCCCAGATCCACCCCTCCCGCAGCGCCTCGGCCAGGGCTCGGGTGTCCACGATGGGCCCGCGGGCGGTGTTCACCAGAACCGCGGTGGGCTTCATCATCCTGAGCTGCTCCCGGCCGATGAGGTGGCGCGTCTCCGGGGTGAGCGGGGTGTGGATGCTTACGAAGTCCGCCTCCCGCAGCACCTCCTCCAGCGGCCGGTACTCAAGCCCCAGCTCCGCCTCCAGGTCCGCGCGCCGGACGACGTCATGGTAAAGGATGCGCATGGCGAAGCCCTTCGCCCTGCGAGCCACGGCGCTGCCGATGCGCCCCAGGCCCACCAGCCCCAGGGTGGCCCCGTGCACGTCCTGACCCAGGAAGAGCATCGGCTCCCAGGAGCGCCACCGGCCGGCCCGCGTGTACCGGTCCGCCTCCACCAGGCGGCGGGCCGCCGCCAGCATCAGGGCCATGGCAAAGTCGGCGACGGTTTCGGTGAGCACCCCGGGGGTGTGGGTGACGACCACGCCCCGGGCCGTCGCCGCGGGGACGTCGATGTTGTCGTAGCCCACCGCGTAGTTGGAGACGACGCGCAGCCGCGGAGCCCGGTCCAGCAACTCGCCGTCGATGCGGTCCGTGAGCAGGGAGAGCAGGCCATCGATGTCGGCGACCTCCCGCAGCAGGACCTCGCGCGGAGGGGGGAGATGGTGCTGCTCCCACAGGCGCATCTCCGTGCGCTCCCGCAGCAGGGCCATCGCCTTCTCCGGCAGGGGACGACAGACGTAGACCTTTGGACGGGCCATCGGCTCCCTCCCTTCCGTCCTCAGGAGACGGCCGCGGCCTTCAGGGCGCGGCCACCGCAGGCGTCAATCGGTCTCGTGCACAGGTGGGTGCTCGCGCAGGCGGCGGACGACAACCTCCAGCAGCCGCACGGCTATCTCCGGGTGCTCCTGGAGCAGCGCGCGGAAGTCCCAGCGGACCAGCTGCAGGCAGCGGGTGCGCTCCCGGGCGGTCACCGTAGCGGTGCGCGCGCGCTCCTCTAGCAGCGCCATTTCGCCGAAGAACTCCCCCGGCCCCATGTCCCGGATGCGCTGCCCGTCGCGGCGCACCTCCACCTTCCCCTCGACGATGAGGAAGAACCCGATGCCTGGGTCGCCCTGCCTGACGATCACCGCGCCCGGCTCATAGGTCCGCTCCTTCAGCGAGCGGGCCACGGTTTCCAGCTCCGCGGCCGACAGACCGACGAAGATGGGGACGTTTCGCAAGTAGTGTGCGTACGCGGCTTCCGCCACCGCTGACCCCCCTGGTCTGGAAACTGTCTGTGGATTCGTCGGCGACTCCCCCCCTCCCTCTGCTTTGCGCCGCCACGAGCACGTCCGGGGAATCTCCGATGAGAGGGACCGGGGCTCCCAGGTTCGGGGCTGCGGGTTTCCGGGCTGGTCTAGCGCAGCCAGATCGTCCGCTCCGCGGCGGGGGTGCGGCGCTTCTCGGGGACCTCCGCGGGGTAGCCCACGTAGAGGATTCCCGTGATCCGCCGCTCCGGGGGCAGCCCCAGGAACTCCCGCAGGGGTGGGTAGTCTCGCAGCGGGCCGGTGCGCCAGTAGGAGCCCACTCCGAAACTCCACAGCCCCAGCATCAGAGCATACGCCGCGGCGAAGGCAGACCACAGATCCTCCTCGCGCGTCTCCGGATCCTCGGCCAGGGTCGAGGTGACGACGATGATGGCCGGCGTCTGCGCTGTCTCGTGGTACAGGCGGTCCAGCGCGGGCTGCACCTCCGGCGCATCGGGGTTGGGCATGGTGGAGCGGCGGAAGTCGCGCCGGATCTCGGCGAACCGCCGCTTGGCTTCCCCCTCCAGGACGAAGAATTGCCAGGGTTCGGTGAGCCGGTGGTTGGGCACCCACACCGCCGCCTCCAGGCACCGCTCGATGAGGCTTTGCTCCACGGGGTCGGGTTTCATCCGGGCGACGCTGCGCCGGGTCTTGATCAGCTCCAGCACATCCATGGATCCCACCTCGCAGGCAGAATGCTCATGCTGCAGCCTATACTAGCAGGCGTGTGCGCGCCGCGGCACGCCGTGTATAATTCCTGTACGGTGCGGTATCTCTCTCTGACCCTTCTGGCCCTCCTCCTGGCCGGCTCGCCGCCGGCGGGGGCAAGCCACGTCTCCGTAGACGTCCTGCTGCAGCGGATGTTCATCGATCCTTCGCCCGCGCCCTACGAGGCGGGGGCCCTCTTTGAGGGCGACATGGTCGCCATGTGGCGGGGCGGCCGCCTCACGGTCAGGGCTGCCGGCTCCTACCGGGAGTGGCGGGCCACGCCCGGCGGGCTGCGCCGCCGCCAGGTCACCATCACCCGCCTGGACCTGCCCCTGGTGCTTCGGCCCTTCGAGGCCAACCTGAAGAAGCTGCTTGCCGAGCGCGTCGAGCAGGAAGAAGGCACCCTGGCGCTACTGGACGAGTACGACGTCTTCATAGCCGAGGAGCTGCCCGACGGCCGCTACCTGCTGGGCGCCGTGCGCAAGGACATCGTCACCGACATCATCACGCGCTACGGCCGGGCCGGCGACCTGCGGGATACCGGTGTGCGCCGCGCTGTGGCCCGCTGGCTCTACCAGCCGGGGCAGCGTGCTCTGGTGACGCGGCCGGGCGGCCCCTTCCTCATTACCGCGGTGGTGGATGAAGAGGGCACCTACTACAGCCTGCTGCTCACATACGACTGGGGACCGGTGGGAACGGATATCGACTGGATCAAGGTGGGTGGGAGGCTGCTGTGGCGGCAGGTCAAGATGGACACCTCCATGGAGCTGCGCGGTTTCGGACGGATCGACGGCCAGATGCACCTGCGTTTCCGCGACCACTGCTCCAACAGCGGCTGCCGCCGCTGAACCGGATGACCGGACGCGGCAGGCTGTGTGCAAGGCCCCGGGTGCGGGCGGCCCCGCTATAATGCGGGCGGCCCCGCTATAATAAGATAAGTCGTGCGCATCGACTTTCTCTACTGGGAAGGCTGTCCCTCCCACGAGGAGGCCCTGCACCGGCTGCGCGCGGTCCTGGCCGAGGAGGGGATCGCCGCAGAGGTGCGGGTGATCCACGTGGGCACCGAGGAGCTGGCCCGCGCGCTGGCCTTCCCCGGTTCGCCGACCATCCGGGTCGAGGGGCGCGACGTCCAGCCGCATACGGCCGCGGCCGACGGCCGCCTCACCTGCCGACTCTACTTTCTGGACGATGGGCGGCCCTCTCCGCTGCCCTCGGCGGAGATGCTGCGGCGGGCGGTACGCGCGGCGCGGGCAGCACCCGAGAGAGGAGGAGCAACGGCATGACGCTGGCCATGCACCAGCAGATCATCCCCTTCACCCTGCCCGGCGTGGACGGGCGGACGTACACGGAAGCAGACTTCGCCCAGGCGAAGGTCCTGGCGGTGATCTTCTGGTGCAATCACTGCCCGTATGTACGCGCGTGGGAGGACAGGGTGATCGCGTTGCAGCGGGAGTATGCCGGGCGCGGCGTGCGCTTCGTCCTGATTAACAGCAACGATCCGCAGAAGTACCCGGAGGACGCCTTTCCCCGGATGCAGGAGCGGGCCCGGCTGAAGGCCTACCCCTTCCCCTACCTCTTCGACGAGAGCCAGGAGGTGGCGAGGCGCTACGGCGCCACGCGCACCCCGGAGGTCTTCCTCTTCGACGCTGACCGCACGCTGCGCTACCACGGCGCCCCCGACGACAATTTCGAGGACCCGCGTGCCGTGCGGCAGCACTACCTTCGCGACGCCGTCGAGGCTGTGCTGGCGAACCGGAACCCGCCGCTAGCGCAGACACCTCCCCGCGGCTGCACCATCAAGTGGCGCTAGGGGCACCCCAGGAATCGTGCGCGATTCACGGGGACCCGCCCTGGGCCAGCCGCACTTCCAGGACGATCCCCTAAGCTTCTCCCATGGCCAGCACCGCGGCGCCCTTGACCTCGCGGCGCTTCAGTTTGAGCAGGGCCGTGTTGGCCGCCTCCAGGGGGAACACCTCCACCTCGGTGACCACCGGAATCGCCGCGGCCAGGGCCAGGAACTCCCGGGCGTCTTGCGGCGTGAGGTTGCTCACCGAGCGTAGGGTGCGCTCGCCGTAGAGCAACCCGTAGGCCATCTGCGGAATGCCGTCCATGTAGACGGCGTTGATGGCCAGGGTCCCCCCGGGGCGCAGCGCCGCCAGGGCTCGGGGGATGAGCGCACCGGCGGGGGCGAATAGGACCGCCCGATCCAGCGGCTCCGGCGGTGGGTCGTCGGCGGACCCCGTCCAGGCAGCGCCCAAGCGCGTCGCCAGGGCCCGGTGCTCGGGGCTGCGGGTGAAGACGAAAACCTCGCACCCCCAGTGGCGCGCCACCTGGATGGCCAGGTGCGCCGAGGCTCCGAATCCGAACAGGCCAACCCGCTCCCCCGGAGCGATGTCGGCCTTGCGCAGCGAGCGGTAGCCGATCACCCCGGCGCACAGCAGAGGGGCCGCCTGCGTGGCGGAGAAGGCATCGGGAATCGGGTAGACGAATCCGGCGTCGGCAACCATGAACTCGGCGTAGCCGCCGTCCACATCGTAGCCGGTGAAGCGCGCTTCCGGGCAGAGGTTCTCTTCCCCCCGGCGGCAGGCCGCGCACCGACCGCAGGCGCTGTATAACCAGGTCACGCCCACGCGCTGCCTCGCAGCCAGAGCAACTCCTGGCCCGGCAACCTCCACAATGCCCACCACCTGGTGCCCGGGCACCACGACCTGGCGGCGCGGCGGCAGCTCCCCTTCGGCGATGTGCAGGTCGGTGTGGCACACGCCCGTGGCCATGACCCGCAGCAGGACCTCCCCCGGACCGGGAACGGGGACGGACCGCGTGGCCAGACGCAGCGGCTCCTCTTCGACCGGCCGGGGGTGATGCAGCTCCTGGACCCGCATCCGCGCCTCCATGCTCCAGCCCCAACTATTCCGTTGCGCCCTGATCTGGTCAAGGGACTGCACCGCGGCTCACAACACAGCACGGCGTCTCAGGGAGATGCGCCTGACTTGCAGGAGCGGTCCCGGGCCTCGCGGGCCGCAGTACCATAGGAGGCAGATGAATGCTCTCTGGCGGACGCTGGCGGTGCTGGCCGGCGCGGTAGGGCTGGCTGGGGGCTGCGCACGTCCGCCGACTCTGGTCACCTTCACCAGCGAGGCGCAGCGGTTTGCCATCGCCTACCCCAAGGGGTGGGAGGTGATCAGGAGCAGCGAAGACCTCCGCGTCTGGTTCCTCCCGGCGGGCGGCACCACGGCGCCGCCCGAGGCGGCCGAGTTCCTCCTCGTCTTCACCGAGCTCCGTCCCGGGCCTCTCAGTGACGATGAGGCCCGCTACCTCGGACTGAACCTCCTGCCGATCCACGGGGTCTCCGGCTTCCGCCGCTTCAAGGAGGAGGACGGGGCGGTCTGGCACCGCTTCGAGGTGACGGGTTCCTCCCAGGGCACCGAGTGGGCCTCCGTCGGCCTGCTGGTCACGGGAAGGCGCGCGCTTCGCTACGTGGTCTGCGCCAAGCCGCTGGACCGGTGGCGGGTGGGGCAGAAGCAGTGCGACGAGATCCTCAAGACCTTTCGCCCGGGTCCGCTGTCATGACCTCCGCCCCGCCCGCGGCCTCGCAGACCAGGAACGCCCCCTCCCGCCCGCTGGACTTTCGGTAGGCGGCGGCCGCCGCAGCGACGAAGGCCTCCGCCGCATCCCGCTCCACCAGGGCCAGGACGGCTCCGCCGAATCCCGCGCCGACCAGACGGGCGCCCACGCAGCCGGGGGCCGCCGTGGCCGCGGCGGCCATCGCCTCCAGCTCGGGGATGCTGACCGCGAAGTCGTCCCGCAGGCTGGCGTGCGCGGCGGCCAGCAGCCCTCCCAGCGCGGCGGTATCCCCCCGTTCCAGGGCAGCCACGACCTCCCGCACCCGGCGGTTCTCACTTACCACGTGACGCGCCCGTCGCCCAAGCGGCTCAGGCAGCCCCTCCAGCAGCGGCAGGTCGTCCGCATCGACGTCGCGCAGGGCGCGGATCTGGGGCCGGGCGGAGCGCAGCGCCGCCACCGCCTCCTCACACTCCCGCCGCCGCTGGTTGTAGGCGACCTCCTGCAGCGTCCGCCGCACTCCGGTGTCGCAGACCACCAGGACCAGAGAATGAGGCAGGGCGACGTGGGTGTAGTCCAGCGAGCGGCAGTCCAAAAAGAGCGCGCACCCGGGGCGCGCCAGCGCCGCGGCGAACTGGTCCATGATCCCGCAGCGCACGCCCACGAACTCCACCTCCGCGCGCTGCGCCAGGAGCGCCACCTGGCGGCTGTCGAGGTGGGCGCCGGCGACCGCCAACAGCGCCAGAGCGACGGCCACCTCCAGGGCGGCCGAACTGCTCAGGCCGGCGCCGATGGGCAGGTTGCCGCCCACCGCGGCCGTCGTCCCGCGCAGCCGCACCCCCGCACGCAGCAGCTCCCCGGCCACCCCCTGGATGTAGCGCGCCCAGCGCGGTGCCGGCGGCACCTGGGGCCTGTCGGCGGGGAGGACGACCTCTTCGTCGAGGTCTGCAGCGTAGATGCGGATGACTAGGTCGGGGCATCCCCCGGCGGCCACGAAGACATATCGGTCGATGGCCGCCGGGAGCACCAATCCCTCGTTGTAGTCGGTGTGCTCGCCGATGATGTTGACGCGTCCCGGCGCACGGCACAGGACCTGTGGCGCTCGGCCGAATTGGCGGCCAAAGGCACGCCGCAGCATCTCCTCGGTACCACCGTGTCCGGGGCGCTCCACAAGAGCCGGCACCCGTCAGCGGGTCCCCGTGAGGATCTCAAAAACCAGGTGGTCCAGGCGCTCGTAGAGGGAGGTGCGACCTGCGCCGGCGCGCGGCGAGGCGGGTTCTTCCTCCTCCCCAGCCTCATCCCAGCGCCTGATCTGCTGGAGCAGGTGCTGCACCTCCTGGTCTTCGCGGAACCGGCGCACCTTCTCCGCCAGGACCTCGTAAGCACGGATGCACCCTTTGACGAACTCCCACACCCCCTGCTCGTCGGTGGTGCGATAGGGACGCGCGTCGAACGAGCGGGGACCCGGCCACCCCGCGTCTTCCAGGAGCTTCACCACGAAGAAGCTGTCCTTGAGGTTGGCGGCACCGAACCGCAGGTCCTGATCGAAGCGCAGCGGGCGCTGCGCGTTCAGGTGGATGCCGAACAGCTTGCCCGCGTACAGGGCGTGAGCCACCTCGTGGGCCGGGTTCAGGCCGGCCATGGCGGCGTGGGCCAGCTCCGGGACCACACCGACGCGTTGGGGCTGATCCAGCGTGCCGATGAAGGCCAGGGCGTGACCGACAGTGGCCAGGTAGAGGTCGCCGCGCGGCTCGTTGGGCTTGGGCTCGATGGAGAGGCGCATATCGTACCCCTGCCGGACCATGTAGTCGACAAGCCCGTTGAATCCATCCCGCAGACGCTGCAACGCCTCCACCGGAGATCGGCTCGCATCCACCTCGGCGCCATCCCGGCCACACCAGATGTTGAACAGAGGTGCTCCCAGCGCATGGCCCACGTCGATCGCCGTCTGGTAGCGGGCCATAGCCAGGCGGCGTACGCGCGCCTCGCTGGAGGCGAGGCCGCCGTCCTTGAACACCGGGTCAGAGAAGACATCGGCACCGCAGGCCACGCAGACCATCCCCGTATCCTCCATCCGCCGCCTCGCTGCCGCGATCAGGCGGTCTCGCTGGGCGAGTGAGCTCCCAGGGGGAATGAGGTCCTCGGCGTGGAGCTCGAAGGCCTGCGCCCCGCTCTTCGCCAGGCCGCTGATCGCCTCCAGGGGATCCAGGGGGGCGCGCGTGGGGGCGCCGAAGGGATCGGCTCCGCGGTGCATCACCGTCCACAGCCCGAAGCCGTAGATCCGCCGGGGGATCTCGAGCGGGATCATCGCAGGGCGGCAGCCAGCTCCGGATGGTCTCGACCGTAGTCTTCCAGAGGGATCCCGGCAAAGTGACTCTCCGCCGCCTGACGCAGGGCGGCGACGCCGGCCGAAGGCCCCATGGGATGGTCGAAGATGGCCGAGCCGGCCATCGGGATAAGGTCGCGTCCAAAGGCGTCGTAGTTGGCCGGCAGCGTGCGGGCGGTCAGCCCGCCGGAGCATGTGGGCAGTACAGGCGGCAGATGCCCCCAGGGATCCCGCAGGACTCCCGCTAGGCTTCTGGCCTCCTCAAGGCTGCCAGCACGCAGGTACCCGCCCTGCGCGTACAGGTCGAGGTAGTCCCCGCCCAGCAGCCGCACCAACCTGGCGTAGACTCTGGTATCGATCCCGTACCCGGGGCGCTGCGAGAGGACGGAGCGTCCTCCGGAATGCACGTAGATGGGGACGCCGACCCCTTCGTCTTCGCTCAGCATCTGCAGGGAGGCCAGGCCGGCGGCAAACGCGTTGACCATGAGGCCGGTCGCCCCGGCCCGCACGGCCTCCCGCGCCGCCTGCAGCATCTGGTCCGGGCGCCCCGTGACGTGCGCACAGTAGATGATAGGGCGTCCCGCGTCCTGCGCACGCTGCAGCTCGGAGGCGACCGCGCGCACCCGCGGCAGCAACGGGCAGTAGGGCGGGTTGTTCATCTTCTCGTCGTCCTTGATCAGGTCGATGCCACCTCGGGCGGCTGCCGCGCAGCGCCCGGCCACCTCCTCGGGCGTCAGCCCCGCCCCAGGTTTGATGATGGCTCCGAAGAGCAGGGCATCGTGGGCTTTCCGCAGGATGGCCCGCGTACCCTGAATGCCGAACCGCGGCCCTCGAAACGCGCGCAGGAGCTCGTCCGGCAGGGCGACGTCCGCCAGGCGCACAACGTCGGCGAACGGGCGCTCGAACAGCGGGCCCGCCGTGAGATAGAGCCAGATGGCCGGGAACGGCGAACCGCGGTCGGGCAGGTTGGCGGTGGGAAAGGCGATGGCCGCGTAGCCCTTGCCCGCAGCGACCTGGCGCACATCGTGCACCCGCGCCACGGATCTTGCGTATAGGTCTGTCGGCGTGCCCCCGCCGCACCAAGCCCCGGCGCTCTCCTCCAGGGCGATGAACTCCGCGATGCGCTCCAGGCTGTTGGTGGTCTCAATGTAGTACACGCCCAGAAAGGCGCCGGACGGCGGTAGCCACCGAGGGACATCCACACCCTCAAGCCGCCCGTCACTGCCCGCGCCCATCCAGTGCATCTTTGCAGGGAGCTGCCTCGTCGCAGGGATGCCTGCCTCTCGCAGGTCAGGCAAGATCGCCAGTCACTCCTGCGATTCGACAGGAAAGGGGATGTGGCCTGCTGAATACCCAGAGGCCGGATGCCCGATGTGACCTGCGTGGGAGTTCTCGTCGCGGATGTGATCGTGCGGCCCGTGGACCGCTGGCCGCAGCCAGGGGGCCTCATACTGGTCGACCGCGTCGAGCTGCACTCCGGAGGTCTCGCCCACACGACCGGTGTGGCGCTGGCCAAGCTGGGCGTACCCACCGCCGTCGTCGGACGAGTCGGCGCCGATCGCCTGGGGGCCTTCCTGGTGGACGTGCTGCGTGAACACGGCATCGAGGTGTACGTGCACCAGGACGCCGGCACGAGCACCTCGGCCACCGTTGTGGCCGTGGCCAGCGGCGGCGACCGCTCGTTTCTGCACATGCCGGGGGCGAATGCCCGTCTGGTCCCAGAGGACGTGCCCGAGACGCTGCTGGCCGACAGCCGGCTCGTCCACCTGGGCGGCTATTTTCTCCTGCCCGGGCTGGACGGGGAACCGGCTGCCGCGCTCCTGCGGCGGGCGAAGGCTCTGGGATGTGGCACCAGCCTGGATGTGGCCTGGGACGCGCACGAGCGCTGGATGAGCGCGCTGGCCCCCTGCCTGAGGTACGTGGACGTGCTCTTCGGCAACCTGGACGAGCTGGCGTGCGTAACCGGGCGTGCGGATCCGGCTGAGATTGCGGCGGAACTGCGCGCGCTGGGTGCGGGCACGGTGGTGGTGAAGCTAGGAGAGGCGGGCGCCTACGTCGATGACGGCACCTGGCGGGGGCGCGTCCCCGCCTTCTCCGTCGACGTGGTGGATACCACCGGTGCGGGGGACGCCTTCTGCGCCGGCTTCCTGACCGGCTACCTGGCGGGATGGGAGGCAGCGCGGTCGACCCGGCTTGGCAACGCCGTGGGGGCCATGTGCGTCACCGCCATGGGGGGGTCCACAGGTGTTGGCAGCCTGGAAGAGGCGCAACGGTTTGCCGACACCACCCCGCTTCGCCCGTAGGACGTTGCACCGTGAGCGGAACCACGGTCGAGCGGCTTGACCGCATGCTCGACAGGGGGCTTGTGCTCTTCATGCCCACCTACGTGCGCCGCCTCTACAGGGATGGAGGGCGGCTTGGCATCTACCCCGGGCCGGGTGGTTCCACTCTGTCGCGGGCGCGGCCGTGGCGCCCGGAGCGGTGGATCGCCTCCACGGTGCGGGCTACTTCTACTGCCCCGCGTTCGACCGAGGGCCTCAGCCGGTTGGCCCTGACCGGTGACGACTCGGCCCCCATCACCTTTCGGCAGGCGCTGCAGTGGCGCGGCCAGCGCATCCTGGGGGAGGCCGGGTTCCGGCGCTACGGGAGCGACTTCCCCCTGCTGGTCAAGATCCTTGACCCAGGCGAACCCATCGTCCTCCATTTCCACGCGAGAGACAAAGACGTAAGGCGCCATCCGCAGCGGTTTCCGGGGCAGCATGCCGGCAAGGACGAAGCCTACTACTTCCTCCCCGCGGCCCGAGGGTCAGTTCCCTATACACACGTCGGGCTCCATCCCGGCGTCACGCGGCGCATCCTGGCCGAGGCCATCGCCAGCTGCACAGCCCTGGACCTCTCGCCCGTCATCCACCAACGCCCGGGCGAGGGGTTGTTCGTCCCGGCAGGCATACCGCACCGTCCGGGCACGGCGCTGACGCTGGAGATCCAGCAACCCTCGGACGTCTTCACCCTGCTGGAGCACCGTTGGGGGGATCGACCGCTCTCGCCCGCAGAGATGCACCCGGGATTCGCCTCCATTGAGGACGCCCTGACCATGATTGATTACCGGGCCGCGACGGACCCCCGGCTGCTGGAACGACTTCGCCTCCTGCCGGAACCGGTGGAGGAGACGCGGAGCCGCGGAGGTGAGGAATTCTGGATCTTCCCTCCCCGCCTGCGGAAGTTCTCGGGCAAGCGGCTGGTCGTGCGCACCCGTTTCGAGAGCCAGGAGGCGGGCCCGTATGTCCTGCTGGTATGGCGGGGGCGAGGCCGCCTGCTCGGTCACCGTCTGCAGCCAGGGACCGAGGCGCTGGTCACAGCGGAATTCGCCACTCGGCCGCACGTCTTCACGGCTGACGACGGCCCGCTGGAGGCGTTCAAGCTCTTACCACCCATCTGAGATGCTGCTGGTCGTCTGCCCCAACCTCTGCCTGGACCGTGTGGTCGTTGTGCGCGGCTTCGCGCCGGGGCGTGTGCAGAGAGCAGAGTCCGTGGAGGAGCTGGCCAGCGGCAAGGGTCTCAATGTGGCCCGGGCCGCCCGAGCGCTGGGGCTCCACGTAGGCGTGGTGGGCATGGTCGGAGACGGCCCGGCGGCTCAATCCATCCTGCGCGGCGCCCGCGCCCACGGCGTTCGACTGCACGCCATCAGGGTCGTCGGTCCGGTGCGGGTATGCACGCTGATCATCGATCCCGGACAGCCCGAGACCGTGATCAACGAGCCCGGGCCCGAGGTGGGCACCCGGGAGGTGGGCAGGCTGCAAAGGCGCGTGCGCACGGCGCTCAAGGGGGCGCTGGCCGTGGTCCTGGCGGGGAGCCTGCCCCCCGGCGTGCCGCCATCGCTGTACGCAGAGGTGATCCGCCAGGCCCCGGGGATCCCCACCATCCTGGATGCCACGGGGGAGGCCCTGCGCCTGGGGCTCGCCGCCCGACCGTTCGTCGTCAAAGTCAACCAGCTGGAACTGCAGGAGGTGGCGGGCCGTTCCCTGGAGACTCTCCATGATGTGGGGCAGGCCGCAAGCCAGCTTCTCCCCTCGGTGGGAGGCGGGGTTCTGATCACGCTGGGGGCCAGAGGAGCCCTGCTCTCTACCACGGGCGGGAGCTGGCATATCGTGCCACCGGAGGTGGAACGGGTGAACACCATCGGTGCGGGAGACAGCCTGACGGCGGGGCTGGTGGCGGGAATGATCCGCGGTCTTCCACTGCTGGAGGCTACGCGCCTGGGCATGGCTGCGGCTGCTGCTGACGTTACTACCCTGCTCCCGGGGAAAGTTGACCCCTCCACCGTGGACCGCCTGGCCCCGCAGGTCGGTGTGGAGATCCTCTGACTGCTGACCGGCAGCGGGAGGAGCGCGCGGCGGGAAGGAACCATGGGGAAGTCCTCCCTTGCAGGGTACTCACAGGGTACGTCGTAGTATTCAAGGGAAACGCTGCTTGTTCTCGTTGCGTTACTTGTGCTCACCCTTTCGCGCTCTGTGGGCTGCGTCCGCGTTTCCTCAATTCGACCTGCATGAGGGAGGTGGGAGGCGGAAGGCGGCTGGTGGACAGCATGAGAGGTGATGCAAAGCCACCTCGAAGGGAGGCGGAGCATGAGTCGAAGGATATGGTGGCTTGTCGTGGCAAGTCTGCTGTTGTGGACCGTTGCTCCCGCAGGCTGGGCTGCACCAGCGTCGAAACTGGAAATCTTCAGTTGGTGGACGGCGGGCGGAGAAGCGGAAGGGCTCGCCGGCCTGTTCAGCGTGTACAAGAAGCTCTACCCCAACGTGGAGATCATCAACGCCACCGTGGCCGGAGGCGCCGGCGCGCAGGCCAAGGCGGTCCTGGCCACGCGGCTGACCGGTGGCGACCCTCCGGATTCCTTCCAGGTGCATGCGGGGCTGGAGGTGGAGAAGTACAATCCGGCCAGGTTTCTCGAGCCGCTGGACGACATGTTCAAGTCCGAAGGGTGGGAGAAGGTGCTGCCCAAGGACCTGCTCACTCTCCTGCGGTACCAGGGAAAGTTCTGGTCGGTGCCGGTGAACATCCACCGCGCCAACGTCCTCTGGTACAACAGGAAAGTCTTTCAGGACAACAATCTGACGCCCCCCAAGACTTTTGACGAGTTCTTCAAAGTAGCCGACACGCTCAAAGCCAAGGGGATCGTACCCTTCGTCTTCGGCAGCAAGGATGGCTGGGAGGCGGGGCACGTCTTTGAGGTGGTCCTGGTCGGGACCCTGGGCGCGGACGGGTACCGCGGCCTCTGGACAGGAAAGACCCAGTGGACCGATGCCAGGGTTACCCAGGCACTGAACACCTTCAAGCGGATGCTCACCTACGTCAACACCGATCATCCCGCGCTGACCTGGGACGGCGCAGGGCAGTACCTTATCGACGGCAAAGGGGCCATGCAGATCATGGGCGACTGGCAGGACGGCTGGTTCCAGTCCAAGCGGTACACGGGCTATGGCTGGGCCCCTCCGCCGGGCACTGCCGGGATCTTTGACGCCCTCTCCGACAGCTTTGCGCTGCCCAAGGGCGCCAAGAACCGCCAGAATGCCGTCAACTGGCTGAAGGTGGTTGGCTCCAGGGAGGGCCAGGAGGCCTTCAACCCCAAGAAGGGATCCATCTGCGCCCGCACCGACTGCTCCACCGCCCTGTTCAACCAGTACCTCCAGTCCGCGGCCAGGGATTGGAAGACGAACGCCCTGGTGCCCAGCGTGATGCACGGCGCCGCGGCCTTTGAGAGCTGGGCCACGAAGTTCAAGGACATCGTGGCCCTGTTTGTCACCAGCGGCGACGTGGCCAGGACCCAGGCGGCGCTGCAGAGCGCCTGCCGCGAGGCGAAGGTCTGCAAATAGGTCGCGCAAACACCTAAAGACCCGCGAGGCAGTCCGCTCTGGACTGCCTCGCGGCACACTATGCGGCCAGCTCAGGCGGGTGACGACTGAGATGGTTCAGATCAAATCCCTGGTCACGACGCGCTGGGGCAACGGCCGATGGCGGCTGCGCAATCCCGACAGGGTCATCGCTGTCCTGCTGGTTCTCCCCTCCTTGGTGGTCATCGCCGTCTTCGTCTACGGGTTTATCGGCTTTACCGCGTTTGCCTCCCTGACCAGGTGGGACAACCTGGTGCCGGACTTCTCCTTCGTCGGGCTGGAGAACTACGTTCGCCTGTTCAACACCCAGCGATTCCAGATCGACCTGCGCAACACCGTCACGTTCACCAGCCTGTTTCTGGCCACCTCTCTGGCCCTGGGCTTCCTGCTGGCCGTCCTGCTGGACCGCCGCATCCGAGTCGAGGGAATATTCCGCAGCCTCTACCTCTTCCCGCTGGCGCTCTCCTTCATCGTCACCGGCGTGGTCTGGCGCTGGCTGCTCAATCCCGGCAGCGCCGAACTGGGCAGCACAGGGGTGAACCTGCTGCTGGACACCGTCGGGCTCGGATTCCTGAAAACCGGATGGTATACCGATCCCCGGATCGGTATCAAGGCCGTGGTCATCGCCGCGGTCTGGCAGATGTCGGGCTACGTGATGGCCATGTACCTGGCGGGCCTGCGGGGCATCCCCGAGGAGCTGCGTGAAGCCGCGCTCGTGGATGGCGCCAGCGAGTTCCAGGTCTACCGGCACATCGTCATCCCCCTGCTCCACCCCATCACCCTGGGCGCGTTGATCATCCTGGGACACATCTCGCTGAAGATCTTCGACTTGGTGGTGGCGATGACCGGACCGGGGCCGGGCTTCTCCTCCGACGTCCCCGCCCTCTTCATGTTCGACACGACGTTTCGCGGTAACAACTTCGCGCAGGGTGCGGGAATCGCCGTGATTCTGCTGGTCATGGTGGCGGCGCTGATCGTGCCTTACCTGGTCTACAGCCTGAGAACGGAGGTACAACGATAGCCGGCACCTCCGCTGCGACCATGGCCCTGCGGCCGTTCCCCTGGCCGCGTGTGGTCGTCTACGCTGTCCTGGTCGCCTTCGCCCTCTTCTACCTGTTGCCCATCTACGTTCTCCTGGTCACGGGGATGAAGAGCTTCCAGGAGGTGAACCTCTACCGGATGTGGGATCCCCCGGTGCGGTTCTCGCTGGAGAGCTTCGTCAAGGCGTGGTTTGGCAGCGAGAGTCAGGGATTTCGCGGTATTAGCGGGAACTTCTGGAACAGCGTGCGGCTCACGGTTCCAGCGACGCTGGTCTCGGCCGCATTGGGATCCTTGAACGGATATGTCCTCTCCAAGTGGCGGTTCAGGGGCGCCGACGGGCTGTTCACGCTCCTACTGTTTGGGATGTTCATCCCCTACCAGAGCATTCTCATTCCCCTGGTGCAGGTCCTCAGTCGCGTGGGACTCTACGGCACCATCACGGGGCTCATCTTCGTGCACGTGGTCTACGGCATCCCCATCACCACCCTCATCTTCCGCAACTACTACGCCACGGTGCCTGGCGAACTGGTGGAAGCAGCCAAGATCGATGGCGCCGGCATCCTGGGCATCTACCGCCACGTCGTCTTTCCCATCTCCATGCCAGCATTCGCCGTGGTCATGATCTGGCAGTTCACCTCCATCTGGAACGACTTTCTCTTCGGTGTCATCGTGACACCTCGCCCGGCTGTGCAGCCGGTGATGGTGGCTTTGAACAACCTCGCCGGCAGTTACATCGTGGAGTGGAATGTGCAGATGGCCGGAGCGCTGCTGGCGGCGCTCCCCACCATGCTCGTTTACGTCATCCTGGGCCGCTACTTCATGCGCGGTCTGCTGGCCGGATCGCTAAAGGGCTAGTGCCCTCTGGAAGCCTTGTCGGGACCGGAGCCGCCAGAATCCGCTTCCCCCGCGGGCGTTCAGCCGGCGGGCGTCAGGAGGCATCACGCTCCTCCCGGATCGTCTGCGACAGCGGGGCGCCCTTCAGGCGGCGCGGCTTCCACCTCCCTGTTACGTAACTGCAATAGAAGGTGGTTCCACTCGCGTCAACCCTACAAAGCGGTCAGTACGCCCCCGGCGGGAAGACGAAGATGTCGTAGACCCGCCCGTAAAAGGCGTAGTCAGAGCTCATGCCTATGAAGAAGGCGATCCCCCTGGCACTGTAGATGTAGATGACGCTGCGGGTCCCCTGCTCCCGTCGGGTGGGAGGTCCGAAGGCCGCCACCACCTGACTCTCCGTGCTGCCCAGGCCGATGCCTCCCAGGGTCCGGAAGGGGGACTGCGCGATCTCCCCGGGGTTTGGCGCCCAAACCCCCGCCTCGGTGATTACCCGCTTGTCCTTTTCGACGAACGCGTACACCCGGTTCCGCCACTGGTAGCGGATCCAGCCCGAGGGCTGCCCCGGACGCTGGGAGCCGGTTGCGGTCGGCACCTCCCCCACCACCCGGATCACATCGTCCAGCCCATCCCCGATGCGGACAATCCCCACGCGTTCTCCCGGGACGATGACCCGGTCGTTCGGCGCCGGAGTGCGGGCAGCCGCCACAGGCGTCGGCTCCGGCGTGGGGGCCGGAGCCGGGGGCGCGGGGGAGGACGGGGGTGCGGGCGGGGCCGGCGCGGGTGGAATGGGCGAGGGGGCCGGGGCGGGCGCCGCCACCGCGGCCCCCAGGGAAACCAGTTCGGCGGTCCAGCGCTGCTGCGTTCCCAGGTCCACGGTGACAGACTTGACTGCGCCCATTCCCTGGGCCCACCAGGCCGTCTCCTGCTGGCGGACCACAGGATTGCGGCTGGCGGGGTCGACGACCTCGTAGAGCTCCACGATCCTCACCGTCCCGGAAAACGTCCCCGCCGGCACCGTCACCGTCTCGTCCACAGCCTCGACGCGGGCGGTCACGGTCATCTGCCGCAGGGACCCGTCGGAGAGGTTCTGCATAGCCACCTGGCTTCTCCACCCCACCCCCGGACAAAGCGGGAAGGTCAGCAGCGCCCAGGGCTCACGCAGGGAGTACCTCCAGTAGCGGTCGCCGGAGATGCCGACGGTGTACAGGCCATCGGCGTCGAGCAACTGCCGGTCCTCTCTCCCCTGCGGCGAGCGGATGGTCGCCAGCAGCGCACCGGCCAGATCCTGCACCTGCGTGACCTCCGAGGTGGTCTCAGATGTCGCGGGCCGCGCCCCCGGCGCCTCCGCCGTCTGCCGCAGCGTCTTCTTCCGTCCCACCACCAGAGGCGCGACAAACTCCCGGCCGCTAATAGCGACCTCGCGCGTCCTGGAACCGCCAGGAGTGAGGGCGGATGTCGCCATGGGACGGACCGAATTGATGGCGACCACGCCGCCGATCTTGAAGAACTGGCCCGTGCCGAAAGCGGCCAGGCCCACCACCTTCCCCTGTCGGTCGACCACAGGCCCCCCGCTGTTCCCCGGCAGCATCGTGGCGTCGGTCTGGAACCACCCGGTGCGCACCGCTCCCACGATGCCGCGGGTGACGCTGACCTCCTCCGTCCCCACCCCGCCGGGGTAGCCGAGGACCAGCAGCTCCTGCCCCTGCCGCAGGGTGTCGGAGTCGCCCAAGGGGATGGTGGGCAGGCCGGTGGCATCGATCTTCAGCACGGCCGCGTCGACCCAGCGCACCACGCGCGGCGGGCAGGCGTACTCCACCAGGCGGAGGTAGTCCACCACCTGCGCCGGGAAGGTGCGGCCATCCTGGAGCCGCACGGTGATCTGCGCGGCCCCCTCGACCACGTGGTGGTTGGTGAGGATGAAGCCGGAGGGGTCGTAGATGAACCCGGAGCCGTGCCCCCGCCCGCCCAGGGCGTGGGTCACCTGGATCAGGACGACGGCGGGCTTGACCTGGGCGATCAGCTCCTCGTACTGGGCGCGGGCCGGTGGGGGGGCGGTGGCCGTCAGGACCACCGTCAGGCTGGCGGCAGCCAGGAGCCAGGGCGCGCGGTGCGAGAGCATCGTCAATCATCCTCCTGCAGCAGGCAAGACACGCGCAGTACCACACGTAGTTGTACCCAAATGACACCGGGGACTGGCATCGGTTCGGGGCCTGATTCTTGTCGGGGCGTACGGTCAGACGAATTGTTGGGGCGTACGGTCAGACGAAGCGGCGGCCCTCCCACGGCCGACCCGGCAAGCGTCACCGCCCCTCTCCCGCGCAGGCGCAGGACAGCTCTTGCGCCCCTAGAAGTCTCCCCCTGACCCACTTGAGGAGTGGACTCATGACAGCGAGGGTTGTGATCCCAGATCCGGCTTTAGCCGCGTGATGCATCTCGTCTACCTCCCCTCTCCGGCGCCCCACCTGTTCTTTTGGGGCCACCGGCTCGATGGCGCAGCTCTCATCGGGCCGCTGGCCGCGCTGGGCCGTCCCCACACCGCGCAGGTGGTGACCGACCGCGCGGAGGTGCGGCGCGTGCGCGGGATGGCCGTCGACCTGCTGGATGGGATCGTCCCGCTTGCAGCGGTGGAGGCGCGCCATCTGGGCCACCTCCCGGCATCGGTAGCGGCGTGGAGCCTGGCTGCGAAGCTGAGCCTCGACCTGGTGGCCCGGGAACGGGTCGTCCCGCTGGTGCGCCGCGGCCCGGCGGGACTGGAGGCGCGCTGGGGAGTCTCGCTGGCGCTGCCCGAGGATGGCGAGCGCTTCTCCCGCCTGGCGCGGGGGTTTCCTCCGGCGGCGCACGCCGTCCCCTACCGGGAGGCCGCCGGGACCTCCGACGGGCGCGCCGGCCGTAGCCACCGCGGCCGCGCCTCCAAAAGCCGGGGCAAGGCTGACCGCCCCATTGCCGTCTGGGCACCGCGGGCGCTGCTGCTCCATTTCGCCGACGCCGTCGCAGACGCGCTCATCCGGCGCGCGTGCGTCAGGCTGTCTGGAACTCCAGGCGGCGCGGGCGCTCCGCGCCGGCCCGGCTCAGCCGGCCCCGGGACGGATGAGGAGCAGCTCCCCTGGGAAGAGCGGCTGATCGCCGCCCTCACCGGTCCGGATCCCGCATTTGCGGTGGAAGGCTTCCTGGGCAGGGTACTGCCGCAGGAGCTCGATGCCTGGACCGCACCGGCACGGGGCGCGATTGCGACGTGGGCTCCGCGCCTGTCCCTGAAGCTCGACCCGCCCCAGACAGCCTCCGGCCACTGGGTTCTCCACTACTTCCTGCAGGCCCCGGGCGATCCCAGCCTGCTCGTGCCGGCCGACCAGATCTGGAGAGCAAAAGAGGCGCGCCTGCGCTGGATGGACCAGACGTTCGAGGCGCCGCAGGAACACCTCCTGAAGGGCCTGGCCACCGCCGCGCGGTCCGTGCCGGCCATCCAGCGCAGCCTGGAGAGGGCGCGCCCCGAGTCGGCATCGCTGTCGACGGAGGAAGCCTGGCAGTTCCTCTCCGAGGGCGCTCCGCTTCTGGTGGAGTCGGGTGTGACCGTCCTCCTGCCCGCAGAGCTGACCGCCCAGGGTCAGCGACGCCTGAGGCTGCGAATGCGCGTGGGCCCCGGGCGTGCAGCGCCGGGAGCGGCGGCTGCGGCCGGTCTCTCTCTGGATGCCCTGGTGGACTTTCGCTATGAGGCGGTGCTGGGTGATCAGGCGCTGTCGCCGGAGGAGTTCCGGGAACTGGTATCCCTCAAGCGGCCGCTGGTGCGGTGGCGTGGGCAGTGGGTTGTCCTGGACCCGCGCGAGGTCACCGAGATCGGTCGCCTCCTGGAGCGGGAGCGCGGCGGCGCGCTGCCGGCCCCCCAGGCGCTGGCCGCCGCGCTGTCCGGGGAGGTGCCGCGCGACGGGGAGGGTGGAACGGTCGAGGTGGTCGCTGATGGGGCGCTGGCGGCCATGCTGGACCGCCTGCGGGCCGGGGTCGAACCCGCGCCGCCGCCGCCGGATCTTGCAGGGACGCTGCGTCACTACCAGGAGCGGGGGCTGACCTGGCTGCGCCTGATGTCCGAAGTCGGCCTGGGCGGCTGTCTGGCCGACGACATGGGCCTGGGCAAGACCATCCAGTTGATCGCGTACCTCCTTGCCCGCCGCCGCGCCCGGCCCGACGACCCGCGGCCCACCCTGGTCGTCTGCCCCACCTCGGTGTTGGGGAACTGGGAGCGTGAGCTGGCGCGCTTCGCGCCCACGCTGCCGGTGGTGCGCCACCATGGCGCGCAGCGCAGCACCGAAGCCCTGCGCGCGTTACCACCTCACGCCGTGGTGTTGACCACCTACGCCCTGCTGCGCCGAGATGCGCCGGTGCTCTCCGCCATCCACTGGGCGGTGGCGGTGCTGGACGAGGCGCAGAACATCAAGAACGCCGCCTCGCTGCAGGCCCGTGCGGCGCGGGCGCTGCCGGCCTCGCACCGGTTCGCGCTGACCGGCACCCCTGTGGAGAACCGCCTGGCCGAGCTGTGGTCGATCCTGGACTTCTGCCTGCCCGGGCTGCTCGGACCCCTGGAGCTCTTCCGCCGGCGCTTCGCCCTGCCCGTCGAGCGCTACCGCGACGAGCGCGCCGCCGCCGAGCTGCGCCGTCTGGTGGGCCCGTTCGTCCTGCGCCGCCTCAAGAGCGACCCGGCGATTCTCCCGGACCTGCCGCCGAAGCAGGAGATCCCCGTCATCTGCACGCTGACGCGCGAGCAGGCCACGCTCTACCAGGCGGCTGTGGAGGAGGCGATGGCGAAGATCGAAGGAGCCGAGGGCATGCAGCGCCGAGGGCTGGTGCTGGCGCTGCTGGTGGCCCTCAAGCAGATCTGCAACCACCCGGCGCACTACCTGGACGAGCCGGGACCGCTCCCGGGCCGGTCGGGAAAGCTGGATCGGCTGACGGAGATGCTGGAGGAGGTCGTGGTCACCGGCGACCGGGCGCTGGTCTTCACCCAGTTCCGCCAGATGGGCGAGCGCCTGGTGGCCCACCTGCAGAGCACGCTGCAGGTCGAGGTGCTCTTCCTCCACGGCGGCGTGCCCCGCGCCGCACGGGACAGGCTGGTGCGGCGTTTCCAGGAGGGGGAGGGGCCGGGCCTGTTCGTCCTCTCGCTCAGGGCCGGGGGTACGGGGCTGAACCTGGCGCGCGCATCGCGGGTCTTCCACTTCGACCGCTGGTGGAACCCGGCCGTGGAGGATCAGGCTACCGACCGCGCGCACCGCATCGGCCAGCAGCGAGTGGTCCAGGTCTACCGGCTGCTGACCGCCGGGACGGTCGAGGAGAAGATCGACGCGCTGCTGGCCGACAAGCGGGCGCTCGCCGACCGCGTCGTGGGAGCCGGCGAGGCGTGGATCACGGAGCTGGGTACGGAGGAGCTGCGCCGCCTGCTGACCCTCTCGGCGGATGCCGTGGTCGGCGACGACGCCGAGGAGGCCCCCGGACCGGCGCAGGCGCGGCGGAGGCTCCGCTGATGGGCCGGGACTGGGACTTCCCGCGGTGGCCCTACTACCCGCCCGCACCGCCCAAGCTGCCCCCTCCGCGCCACGGCATCAAGGTGAAGCAATTCGGCGCCACCTGGTGGGGTCAACGGTGGATCGAGGCGCTGGAACGCCTGGGCTACGAGTACGCGGCCCGTCTCCGCCGCGGACGCAGCTACGCCCGGCAGGGCAGAGTGCACGACCTCGAGGTTGAGGGAGGCGAGATCACTGCGCGGGTGACCGGCTCGCGCCCGCGCCCCTACCAGGTGACCATCCGCGTGGCGGCGCTTCCCGACCGGGTGTGGGAGAGGGCCATCGAGGCCATGGCGCAGCGCGCGGCGTTCGCCGCCCGGCTGCTGGCGGGCGAGATGCCGCCGGAGATCGACGAGGCCTTCCGCTCGGCTCGCGGCAGCCTCTTCCCGGAGCGGGCCCGCGACCTCTCCACACGCTGCACGTGCCCCGACTGGGCCAATCCGTGCAAGCACGTGGCCGCCGTCCACTACGTGCTGGGCGAAGCCTTCGACCGCGACCCCTTCCTCCTCTTCGAGCTCCGCGGCCGCAGCAGGGAGCAGGTGCTGGAGGCGCTGCGGCGGCATCGCGCACCGGAAGCGGCTGCACCTCCAAAGCCACGCCGCGTCCAGATCGCGGGCCAGGAGGTGCGCGCTGAGGCCGCCGGTCCCTCCGCCGAGCCCGATGGGACGCCGCCCGAGGCGGGGCCCGCCAGCATCACTCCCCGATCTTCACCCCCAGAACAGTATGAGCGCTTCCGCGGGCGCACGGACGACCTGACCTTCCACATCACACGGCCCGCGGTGAACGGCGCCCTCCTGCGGCAGATGGGCGCGCCGCCCTCCTGGAGGCTTCGTTCCACCCCGACGGACCTGCTCTACCCCGCGGTGGCGGCTGCTGCGGGACTGGCCAGGGATATGGCGCTTGGGGCAGAGGCCAACGAGATCGCCACGCAAGGCAGGGGATCGGCTCCCCGCGCCCCCCGGTAAGGGGGGGCCGCGACTACCCCTCGAACACCGGTCCCAGCTCCAGCACGAAGCCGGGTAGCTCCGGGTCAAGGGAGATGCGCTCCGGGTTATCGTGCCGCTCCAGCTCCCGCTGGGGACGATAGACTTCCACAGTGCGGGTGGTGGGGTCGATCAGCACCCCGACACGGGCGCCGTTCTCGAGGTAGGCGCGCATCTTCTGCTGCAGCTCCCCCAGGGCCTGGGAGGTAGAGCGCACCTCGAAGACGGCGTCCGGGCAGAAGTGCCCGAACCCCTCCCGCTCCTCGGGCCGGAGCGCCTCCCATCGCTCACGCCTGATCCACGAGGCATCGGGAGACAGCAGGGAGTGGTCGGGGAGGTGGAAGCCCGTGGAAGCGTCGAAGACCACGCCGAGGCGGGTGCGCCTGTTCCAGTCCCGAAGCTGGCCGAATACCTCACCGCTGCGCTTCCCACCTTCCATGCCTGTGGGGCCCACAACGAGCCTCCCATCTGCGGCCCGTTCGAACTGATAGCCGGGGTTACGCTCGGAGAGCTGGAGCAGCTCCTCGTCCGTCACCGGGCGCAGCAGGTTCAGGTGAACCGCCATTGTCAACACTGCCTCCGCCCTCGAGCCCGAATCGCTCCACGACACCAGAAGGTCTCAGGATCCCGCGTCTGGAACCCGCATCAGACCTGGAGCCGCCGGGGGGAGTCGAACCCCCAACCCCCGCATTACAAGTGCGACCGCGTGACTGCTAGGCAGTAGCATCAAGCGATAACGAGAAGCGCCGGAATCCGCGTCCGATGCGGGTTTCGGCCTTCTCGCTTCTCACGGTGTCACTCCCTGTCACTCCCTGTTCTTGGGTGCCTTTTTGGGCCGGCGGTTTGTATCCGTTTGCAGGTCGGGCACCCCCGACCACAGACGGCGCTCCCACCGCTTCACGACCATGCGGGCACGGTCTTTCCGCTGCACGCGGCTGCTTCCGTCTTCGGGCACCGTGGCCGGCCACGAGAGGCCCAGGACCTTGCGGGCAAATAGCCGGTCTGCGATGGCCTCAATGGTCGCGCGCGACAGCCGCCGGGGAATGGGCTCGCGTCCAAGGGACGTCAGCAGGTCCTTGCGAAACTGCCGGATAGCGTGCGTGGTCTCGTGCGCGGACTGCAGGAAGACGCGCGTCGGGACGGCACTATTCGCCGGGGCCCGCCCGCCCGTTGGTGGCACTACGAGGCGCACGCCGACGAGGTGCCGGTGCGCATACGACCACACCAGGTCCTGCTCTGCGCCCGCAGGGAGATTCCACCGCTGGCAGAACGCCCTCACCGCCTCTTGCGCGGGGACGGTACGGTTCAGCGCCTCGATGATCTGCCACGGCGCTGGTTGCGATGATGGTGGCGCCGCCAGGGCGGCCGCGAAGGGATCGTCGGCGACCGTGGTCTCATCCTGCTTCTCGGGCTGCTGCGCGACGAGCGCATCCAGCCGACGGAACAGGCGCTGCAGGGCTTGCCGAAACGGCGGATGCTTGGCCAGCCGGTCGTAGAAGGCACCGACGATGACCCGGCCGGTTGCGCTGCGCTGATGCTCCATGGGGTGGAATGTTCGCGACATCCATTCCACCTCCTCCACCCGCGGGTGACGTATCCCGTGGGGGTGGAACTTTCGCCCATGCCAAAACCTCCACTTTTCAACCTGCAGGCAACGACCTACAACGAACGGCAGGGAGGTGGCGCGCATGGACGACAACGACCGCTGGTTGACCACGCGGCAGGCCGCCGCGCTGCTCCAGGTTTCGCTCTCGTCGGTCCGCAACTACCTTCGCAGCGGCCGGTTACGGGGGCGCAAGGTGCGCGGCAGCAGGCTCGTGCGCGTCGCCCGCGACGACGTGGAGGCCCTCTTGGAGCCGCTGCCGCCGCGCGAGCCAGCGCAGACGCGGCAGGTCGGAGCGGGAGGTCAGGATGCGCCCCCAACCTAGCGGCCCATTCACCGTTTGTCAAGGGCCCCCGGAGGGCCTGTCCGGAGCAGCGGCCACTCTCGCGCGCCTGCACCGGCAGGCGGAGCGGGACCGCGTCCGGGCGGCGTTCGTGGAAATCCTGCTCGACCTTGAGCCTGACCCGCCGCCGGGTACCGACGTGTTCTTTCACGCGGATCTGCCCACCCGATCGCTGGCCGAACTCCAGCGCGAGCGCGCCAGGCTGCGACTCGGGTTGCTCCTGCATCCCGCCCCGCCAGGGTGGTGGCGACGCCGGCTCAAAGCGGTGGAGCAGACGTTGCGCCGATGACTGAAGATCGCGCACCGACGAAGCGTTCCCTGCGCAGCGACGTGATCTTGCAGCGCATCGGCGATGACTTGGTCTTCGCATTCTCCCGATGGCACCTTGTGGCCACGTTCTCACGGCTGCGTCAGCGCGGGGACGGGCTGGTCGGCGAACTGCTGCTGGAGCACGAGCGCGCTGGCCGGCTGTTCTGGGGCACCGTGCACCTGACCTCGGTGTCCTCCCGCAAGACCGTCGCACAGCACCTTCGGCACAAAGTCGGCCCCCCCGGCGACGGCGTTCCCCACTGGGAGGAATTGCTGGACACGCTGTGTTTTTGGGCTGGCCAGGAGTTCCGCACGGCTGGCACGGTCGAGGAGGTCGGCGCGGCCGACGATGCGGAGGGGGCCGAGGCGTTCGTGGTCTCCTCGCTGCTGCTCCGCGGCGACCTGAACATGCTCTACGGCGCGCCCGGGACGGCCAAGGGCTACCTCGCCGCGGCGCTCGCGCTGCAGATGCACGCCCAGGTGCCGGTCCTGCCACTTGTGGGCCCGACGGAGCCGCACCCCACGCTCTACTTTGACTGGGAGTGGTCCAAAGCGGAACTCGGCCAGCGCCTCCGGGCGCTCTGTCGCGGCGCGAGCGTGCCCCACCAGACGATCTTCTACCGGCGCATGGCCGGCCCGCTCGCCGACCAGGCCGACGTGCTGCGCGCGGAGATTCGACGGCGCGGCATCCGCTTCGTCATCGTGGACAGCGCGCACCTGGCGCGGCTGCTGGAGGCGCCGGGCGGCCGGGATCTGGCCTCGCGGAAGGTGAAATTCCTTTCTTTAATGGCGGGAGATTTCACCGGAAAAGGGCCTGAATATAACGTTAAGGAGGACATCCCGTCGGCGCAAAAA
>ENA-ORXB01001212-ORXB01001212.1-sediment-metagenome-genome-assembly--contig:-NODE-1212-length-33722-cov-3.874127_pt1 | contig 33722 bp, 34 predicted proteins | sample MGYA00237863_ERZ511475 | MGnify/ENA primary metagenome ERZ511475 (study PRJEB26305, sample SAMN06343858) | sediment metagenome | isolation source: hot spring sediment | place: Canada: British Columbia... | reverse complement strand
AAAATAATTCTTATAAAAGGCTTTCTGAACAAGAAAAAAAGGTATTAGAGATGCTACTGCAAAATAAAAGCTATAAAACTATTGCAGAAGAGATGAATATTTCCATATCAACTGTAAAAACATATATGAAGCGAATATATGAAAAAACAAATATTAAAAATATAGATGATTTGAAAAATAAATTCAAAAAGGAGTAAAGTATGCAGACGAAACCTACGCCAAGTTACAGTACAACAATAAGAATTGAATATCCAAATGTTGTAGGCATGTTAGGTAAATTAACTTCCACCATTGGAGAAGCTGGTGGAGATATCGGTTCAATTGACATAATAAAAACCTCAAAAAATATGATAACCCGTGATATTACCTTTTCAGCAACCAGTGAAGAACATATTGAACAAATAATTGATAAAATCAGGCAATTAAGCAATGTAACTATAAAACATATTACTGACAAAACCTTTGCTGTCCATAATAAAGGAAAGATTGAAATTGGCTTAAAACATACAATTAGGACAAGAGAAGATTTATCAATGGTTTATACTCCGGGAGTTGCAAGGGTATGTATGGACATATACAAACACCCAAAACACGTTTATAATTATACAATCAAAGCCAACACCATTGCTATTGTTACAGATGGCACGGCAGTACTTGGATTGGGCGATATAGGTCCCCATGCTGCATTACCAGTCATGGAAGGCAAGGCAATGCTATTCAAGCAGTTTGCAGATGTAGATGCCTACCCTATTTGTTTAGATACAAAAGAACCTGACAAAATTATAGAAGTTATTAAATGCATATCCCCCGTCTTTGGAGGGATTAATTTAGAAGATATTTCTGCTCCCAGATGTTTTGAAATAGAAGAAACGCTTAGAAATGAGCTTAATATACCAGTTTTTCATGATGATCAACATGGTACAGCGGTTGTAGTTTTAGCAGCTCTTATTAACGCTCTTAAAATAGTCAAGAAGGAGATAAACAAGATAAAAATTGTTATTTCAGGCGCCGGTGCGGCAGGACTTGCTTGTGCTAAACTTCTTTTTTATGCAGGTGTTAATTCATCAAATGTAATTATATGTGATAGTAAAGGACCTATTTACAAGGGAAGAAAAGAAGGTATGAACAGATATAAAGAAGAAATTGCTAAAATCACTAACAAAAGAAATATTAAAACAAATATAAAAGATGCTTTAAAAGGTGCAGATGTTTTTATTGGCACTTCTGGACCTGGATTGCTTAAACCTGATGATATAAAAAACATGGCTAAGGATTCAATAATTTTTGCTATGGCAAATCCAATTCCGGAAATAATGCCAGAAGAAGCAGAAGGAATAGCAAGAATTGTTGCTACCGGACGTTCTGATTACCCCAATCAAATTAATAATGTTTTATGTTTTCCAGGCTTTTTCAGAGGATTGCTTGATGCTAAAGCAACAACCGTAACATACGATATGAAAATTGCATCATCTTATGCAATCGCTAATCTGATAAAACCCACAGAGCTTAATGAAGAATACATAATTCCTTCTCCTTTTGACAAACGGGTACCCAAAGCAGTAGCTGATGCCGTGGAAGGAGTGGTAAAAAAGATGAAGAAAAAATAAAAGTTCAATAATAATAATTTGTTAAGTTTTAATTCCTTCAATTAACACAGTAGCAGGTTTTTTAAAGATAAACTCTTTTTTAACAGAAAATCCTGCGCTTTCCAGTAAATTTTTTATTTCCTTAACAGATAAATTATCTCCCCCATTGGCATGAATCAACATATTAAGTCTAAAAATTACATTCTCCCTGGGAAAAGTCTTTTTTTCATTCAAGAAAAACTCGTGTATATAAATTTTTCCACCCCTATTCAGAGCATTATAAGCTTTTTTTACTGCTAAATTTCTTGTCTTTTCATTTAATGCATGGAGTACTTGAAAGATAAAAACACAATCATAATTATTGTCAAGCTCTACTTCCCCTATATCACCTTCTATAAAACTGATTCGTTTTTCTAAATTATCTTTTATAACAAAATCTTTTCCCACTTCAGCGGCGTCAGGTAAGTCTAATATTGTAGCCATTATATTTTGATTTTTCTTCAAAATTTCTCTTAAATAAGTTGCCGGTCCTGAACCAATATCTAATATTTTTTTAACACCCTTTAAATCCAGGCAATTCAACACACGTTCCTTTTGGAATTTAGTAAGGTTATCCATACCTGTAATAAATGATTTTGTGAATTGCCTTTTTAATTCAATGCTCACTTTTTTTTCAAGAGCCATACCAGTTTTTATACAATTGGTCAGTTTGCCCCAATCATCCCACATATGATAATAATGGTCTAAAATAGACAAAACATTTTTATCTGAATCTGATAGTAGAAAGTCAGAATACTTTGACTTTACTGCATATTTTTTACCTTTTTGTCCAACAAACCCTAAAGAAACAAGGGCATCAAGAAGCATATTAGTTGCCCTTACATCACAATTTATTTTCTTTGCTATATAAAATACTTCAGCTGGTTTTTTAATATAGTCAAAAATCCTTAATTTACAAGCTGTTAAAAAAACTTGAGAATCCCAAAATATTCTACCTAATTCAAGAACATCCTTTAATTCTTTGTTGGTGCTCATAAATATTCCTTAATTAAAACTTCAGCAATTTGTATGGCATTTAATGCAGCTCCTTTCCTTAATTGATCCCCTACTATCCACATTGATAGCCCATTTTCACATGAAATATCTTCTCTTATTCTACCCACATAACAATCATCGGTACCTGAAACACCTAAAGGCATAGGATATTTTCTGTTTTGTGGGTCGTCCACTACTTTTACCCCCGGAGCATTTGACATAAGCTCAATAGCTTTTTCTCGTGTAATTTTCTTTTCCGTTTCAATTGTTACTGATTCGGAATGGGAACGAAATACGGGGACACGTACAGTGGTCGCTGTTACTTTAATTGTATAATCACCAATAATTTTCCTTGTTTCGTTAACCATTTTCATTTCTTCTTTCGTATAAAAGTTATCTGTAAAAACATCAACCTGAGGTATAAGATTGAAGGCAATTTGATAAGGTAATGCTGAAACTGTAATTTCCTGACCATTAACATACTGTCTTACCTGCTCATCCAATTCTGCCATCGCTTTTGCACCCGCACCAGAGACTGCCTGATAGGTGGAAACAACAATTCTTTTAATTTTTCCATAATCATGCAATGGTTTTAGTGGTACAACCATAATGATTGTTGTACAGTTTGGATTGGCTATAATATTTCTTTTTTTATATAGAGCTATATCCTGAGGATTTACTTCTGGCACAACAAGCGGTATTTCTGGATCCATTCTAAATGCAGAACTATTATCTATTACCACTGCCCCTGCTTCGGCAGCAACAGGAGCAAATTCTTTACTTCTATCGCCTCCAGCAGAAAATAAAGCAATATCAATGTTTTTAAAAGAATTTTTATCAAGCTTTTCCACCGTAAGCATTTCACCTTGAAATGGTATTTTCTTCCCTGCACTTTTAGAAGAAGCAAGAAGTTTTAAATTTTTTAAAGGAAACTTTCTTTGAGCAAGTATTTCAAGCATAACTTCTCCCACAGCACCTGTGGCTCCAACAACAGCAACATTATATTCTTTCATTTTTAACTCCTTAACTTTTTTAGCTTTTTATTATAATTCTTACAATTTTAAAAAATCAAACTTTATTTTCTATTTTGTGGTTACAATTTTAAAATGTCACACATAAATGCTAAATTAAAATGTCACATATTTAACTATAATAGTCTCTCACTTATAAAGATAAAAATAGATAAGGGGGGGGACAAAATGGAGAAGCGATATATTATTACGGAGGTAGATATGAAGAGGTATGATGTTTTAAAGGAAGTGGTTTCAGGTAGGATGAGTCTTAGGAAGGCACAAGAAATTATTGGTATTAGTTATAGGCAGACGATACGGTTAAAAAAGAGATTTCTAAATAATGGGTTTGAAGGGCTTTTAAGAAAATATCCAGATACACCACCAAATCTTAAAGTTACGTCTGAAATTAGAGACGAGATAATTAGATTAAGAAAAACACTTTATTGGGATTTCAACATCCTTCACTTTAAAGAAGTTCTCAAAGAGAGACATCAAATTTATTTGAGTTATGAGAGTATAAGGAAGATTTTAATGGAAAATGGCATTCATCTCCCAGATAAAAGGAAGAAAGTTTATAGGAGGCGCAGGAGGATGCCTAAGGCAGGCATGCTTGTACAGATGGATTCATCACAACATAGGTGGTTAAGTTCAGTAAAAGAGCCATGGTGGATTATAGCGATGGTAGATGATGCTGATGGTTTTTGTTATGCCGAATTTCATCCAAAAGACACACTCTTTGCCAATATGAGTGTTATCAGGACATATTTAGAGAAGAAAGGGCTTTTTATGGCACTTTACACAGATAAGGCATCACATTTTAAAACAACAAGGCATGGTGGATTACATTATCATGTAGAAGTGGAACAAAAAGAAACACATATAGAAAGGGCTTTAGGAGAATTAGGGATAAATCTAATCAATGCCAACAGTCCTCAGGCGAAGGGGAGAATAGAAAGGAGATTCAGATTCTTTCAAGATTGGTGTAACAAAAGATACACCCACGAGGTTGAAAGTCTCTACAAACCCTTACCTAAAGACAAAGATCTTAACCTTATCTTCTCAATTAGACATCCAAGAAAAGTAAATAAAGACAATACAGTAAGTTTTGATGGGAAGGTTTATCAGTTGCTTCCTTCTTTTGGTGTAAGAACCTTTGCAGGTAAATGGGTTGAGGTATCAAAACAAAAAGACGGTAATATTGAGATTTTGTATGAGAATAAAAGATTACCTTATCTAAAAGCATATGATAAAGGTGTATCAAACATAAAACAAGAAGATAAAGAACTATTGCAATTAAGAATGTATATTAAAACATTGATTAAAGAAACAACTAAAAAGAAAAGAAAAACATCCCCACCCCCTGATCATCCCTGGAGAATTGGCTGGATAAAAAATGTGACATTTAAAAATAGTAATAAAGTGTGACTTGACTTTAGGAATAACAACTTTATTTTCTATTTAACCCTTGTCACAGAATAAACACCTTTAACTTTTTCAATACCACTTATTACCTTAGACAATAAATTTGTATCAGTAATCTGCACGCTGAAATCACAGATTGCTCGTTTATCTTCTGTAGTAGTAATTTTAGCCTCGGAAATATTAACATTCTGGGCAGAAATAGAAGAAGATATATTTGAAAGAAGTCCCGGTTCATCAACACACTCAACCCTCAGCTTTATCTGTCTTAATATCTTTTTACCTGGTTCCCACATGGCTTCAATTATTCTTTGAGGATCGGCATTTAATATATTGGGACAATCTTTTGAATGAATTGTTATACCTTTTCCTCTTGATATAAATCCTAAAATGGGTTCTCCTGGAATAGGATTGCAACACTTTGCAAATTTTATCAAAACCCCATCCAATTCTTTAATAACAATACCTTCTTTTGAAATTTCTTTATTAAAAGGAGTTTCTGTAATTTTAATCTCTTGTTTTTTATCTTCAGGTATAATTTCACTTAAAATCTGAATGGGAGAAATTCTTCCATACCCAATAGCGGAGAAAAGTTCTTCTTCACTTTTAAGATTAAATATTTTCAACAATTGATTAACTTCACTTTTTGTTAACCTGGCAAGGCTTAAATCATGTTTTTTTAGTGTTTTATCAAGCAATTCTTTACCAATAGTAATACTTGTTTCATATTGCTGTTGCCTGAGTAGTTGTTTGATTCTTGTTTTTGCTTTTGATGTTTTAACAAATTTTAACCAATCTGATGAAGGTTTTTGCTGAGGAGAAGTTATAATCTCCACAATATCACCAGTGGCAAGCTCATACTTTAAAGGTACAATTTTCCCATTAACTTTTGCACCAGCACAATGATTTCCCACATCAGAATGTATCGAATAGGCAAAATCCACAGGCGTACTTCCTTTTGGTAATACCTTAACATCACCTTTTGGTGTAAAAACATAAACCTCATCTGTGAATAATTCCGTTTTAATAGATTCAATGAAATCTCTTGCATCTTTAGTTTCCTGCTGCCACTCTAATATTTGCCTTAACCAGGCAAACCTCTCTTCGTCATCTTTAGCAGTTTTTCCTTTATTTTCTTTATATTTCCAATGGGCAGCAACACCATATTCTGCAATTCTATGCATTTCTTCAGTTCTTATTTGAATCTCAATCCGTTCACCTTCTGGTCCTATAACAGTCGTGTGTAAGGACTGGTACATATTTGGTTTTGGTACTGCAATATAATCTTTAAATCTCCCCGGTATAGGTTTCCACAGAGAATGGATTATTCCTAACACTTCATAACATTCTCTTACATTACTTACTATCACCCTGAAAGCAATTAAATCATATATCTGCTCCAATCCTATTTTCTGTCTTTCCATTTTTTGATAAATACTACTTATGTGTTTTGGTCTTCCTGATACTTCAGCTTTTATATTGTGCTCACTAAGAACTTTTTTTATGATATCCTTAACCTTCTCAACATATTTTTCTCTTTCTCGCACTTTTTTATTTACAGCTTCACTGAGCTCTTTATATATTTCCGGTTTCAAATATTTAAATGCAAGATCTTCTAACTCACCCTTCAACTTTGACATTCCAAGCCTATGGGCAATAGGTGCGTATATTTCAACTGTCTCTTTAGAAATGCTTTCTTGCTTATCAGGACTATGGAAATTGAGAGTTCTCATATTATGAAGGCGATCAGCAAGTTTTATTATGATTACCCTGATATCCTTTGCCATTGCAATAAGCATCTTGCGATAGTTTTCAGCTCTTCTCTCTAAGTGACTGGCATACTGAATTTTACTTATTTTAGTAACACCATCAACAAGTTGAGTTATTTCTTCACCAAATTCTTTAATCAATTCATCCCTTGTTGTTAAAGTATCTTCAAGTACATCATGTAAGAGTCCAGCTGAAATACAGTATTCATCCATTTTTAACTCAGCAAGTATATGTGCAGTCTCAAGTGGATGATTGAGATAGGGTTCACCGGATAATCTAACCTGATCTTTGTGAACCCTTGCAGAAAAAATATATGCTTTTTTGATTATGTCTAAATTTGCATTTGGGTTATATTCGGCTACTTTTTCCAAAATTTCGTTTAATCTGACCATGTTTAATCATTTTCCCAATAATCTTTTACATGGTCTAAATATAACATATAAATCCAATCACTTTTTTAAATAAATTTTACGTGCTGCAATTTCTCTTAAAGCTGTTACAATTTCGCGATTCTTTGATTGCACTAAAGGTGTTGCACCTTTTTTTAGCATTTTCGCCCTCTTCGCTGCAATATGACATAGTGTAAACCTATTGGGTATTACTTCAAGACAGTCTTCAATTGTTATTCTTGCCATAATTTACCTCCAGAAGCTATTTTTAATTTTATTCCAAAATCTCTTAACCTTTATTTTTTCTACCTGAACAATTGAATTTAATAACTGGGAAGATTCTTCTTCGCATCCATATTTATTAATTATAACATAATCATAAAAGTTAATCTGTTCAATTTCATTTTTTGCTACTTCCAACCTTTTTTCCAGATCTTTCTTCTTTTCTGTATTTCTTGATATTAACCTGTTTTTCAAATCACTAAAACACTCTGGCAATATAAATACCAGTACTGATTCTTCCGGAAAACTCTTCTTAACAGAAAGAGCGCCCTGAACATCAATCTCTAAAAGTATGTTTTTTTTGTTATTCAGAATCCGCTCAATTTCTTTTTTTGATGTACCATAGTAATTACCATAAACTTCTGCCCATTCAACAAATTCACCTTTTTCTATCATATCCTTAAAATCTTCTTCAGAAACAAAATAGTAATCTTTCCCCTCAACTTCATTTGCTCTTCTGCTTCTTGTGGTATGTGATATAGAGAGTATAAAATCCCTATTGTTTTCCAAAAAAAGGTTCACAACTGTTGTTTTACCAGCACCTGAAGGACCAGAAACAATAAGAATAAAATTTTCATTCAACATTTTGGATCAACTCTCTTATCTTTTCTGTCTCTGTTTTCAAATCAATAATTAGTTCCGAAATATTATAATCCTGTGACTTTACAGAAAGTGTATTAAGCTCTCTAAAAATTTCCTGTAAATAAAAATCTAATTTTTTTCCCACCGCATCATCACACTTTGCTATTTTTCTAAAGTTTTTAAAATGTCCTTCAAGTCTAGTAATTTCTTCCGTAACATCAGTTTTGTCAAGGTAATAAACAATCTCCTGCTCCAGTCGACTTTTATCTACCGCTACTGTAAATATGTCTTCAAACTTCTTTTTTATTTTCTCTTTCTGCTTTTGCTGAAGAATGGGAAGTCTTTTTTTTAATTCCCTGATTCTTTTCTCAATGAAACTTAATCGTTTTGTTATATCTTTTTCGATTATTTTTCCTTCTTCAGCCCTGACTTTTATAAAGCTTTTAAGCAATTTTTTAAAATATGCAATAAATTCATCCTGAAATTCAGGATCAAAATTGTAATTTTCCGTACCACCAATAAAATATTCTTTCAGAAAGAATATTTCCTCGATACTAACCTCACCCTTAATATTAAAATTCTTTTTAAGAGTCTTTAGAAGTTCTAAGGTTTGAGCAAATCTTTTTATATCAATTATGTTTGAAAAACCACTTTCCTGAAGGTTTACAAATACTTCAATCCTACCTCTTTTTAAGCTTTCAGTAATCTCTTTTCTTATAGGTGATTCAAGGAAACTTAGATATTTTGGCAATTTAATATAAATATCAAGATACTTATGATTATAGGACTTGATCTCAACACTTAAATTAAAAGAATTAATAGCAAATTCGCTTGAAGAAAAACCTGTCATGCTAATCATTTTTAGCTGCCTTTAGCTGACTTCTTAATATTTCTCTTGCTTTAATAAAAATATTTTTAAACTCTTTCGTAGAATAATCCGGGTATGTCCACGGCAAACTTATGTAGCCCTCACCTTTTTTATATATATAAGTGAGGTCTGCATAAACGCCTTTATTTAAGTATATTCTATGAGTATAATCTTTTCCGGTTGTAAGTATTACCCTTGATAATGCAAGATAACCTGGGTCGATATTTATTCTTCTTTTACCATCTATAGTGTATTTCTCTTCTAAAGACATTGCTTTAAGTTTAACTTCCACTATCTCTTCAGGTGAAATTAAAGTTTCAAAAAAAACTATCTTTCTTACAAGGTCTTTCCCAAATTCTTTTTCATAATAATCTGTCTTATCAAAGGGTATATAACCTGTACTCATATCAATCAATCCATACAAATTTTCAAGTTTTTTAATGTTATCTTCTATTAATTCTACATCATTACTAAAAATACTAAAAAAAAGTTTAACTAACTGGGGATCCTTTAAAACGCTCATAGATATTTTTCTAAAGCCTTTTTTACATCCCTATCTAATTTATTCCACCTATCTTCAATCTCTTCTGGTATAGCTGTAGCTGTTCCTACCTTTCCTACTACCACTGATGCAGCTAAATTTGCAATTATACAACTTTTTACTAAAGATATACCGGAGCTTAATCCTGCTCCAACAGTTGCTATTACTGTGTCTCCTGCACCTGTCACATCGAAAACTTCCTGTGCAAAAGTAGGAATTTTTATATGTCTGTTATCAGTAAACAAACTCATTCCTTCTTCACCTCTGGTAATTAGAAGATTTTTTAAAGAGTATTCATTTATCAGCTTCTCACCTGCATTAATTAAATCTTCTTCTCTACCCCTATCTTCTATCTTTGCTGCTTCCATTGCTTCTTTACGATTAGGTGTTATCAAATAAAAGTCTTTGAAAAGTGGAACATTTTTGACCTTTGGATCTGCCAGAAAAAGAGAGTCTTTAAAATTTCTTTTAACTATCTCTAAAAGTTTACTATCTATGACTCCCTTCGCATAATCTGAAAAAACCACAACATTGAATTGATTTCTTTTTCTATTAAAAAAACTTTCAAACTGTTTATAGATATCTAGATCTGGTGTAAATGTTTCTTCTCTATCAACCCTAACCACATGTTGATGATGGGCAATTACTCTTGTCTTTCTTATTGTTTCCCTTCTACTGTCTACAATAACACCGTCATATTCTATTTGATTTTTTTCAAGTAATGATAATAATTTACGACCATATTGATCTTTACCAATAATTCCACAGATACTAACGTTTCCATTTAATGCCCTAATATTAAGCGCCACATTTGCGCAACCACCCGCCATAAAACTCTCTTTTGTAACTTTTACAACAGGTACGGGAGCCTCTGGAGATATTCTATCTACTTTGCCCCAGATGTAGTGATCAAGTATTAAATCACCTATAACAAGTACATTAGCATTTTTAAATTTTTCTAATAATTTATCAAGCTTTTTCATTTCTTTACCTTTTAAAGATTAAATAATATACTACAAATAAAAAAAAAATTAAAGCTTCTGTGAAAAAAATTGTACAGGCTTTCTGAAACCCAACTTTTTTGATAATATATAATAAAAAAGGAGGATATGTATGCCATTGGTAAATATCAAAATTGCAAAAGATAATGTAACACCAGAGAAAAAGGCAGAATTAATTAAAGGTGCAACACAACTTCTGGTTGATGTATTAGGAAAGAATCCTCAAACTACGGTTGTTATAATTGAAGAAGTTGACACTGATAACTGGGGTATTGGTGGAATAAGTGTAACAGAAAGGAGAAAATTGGGATTATAAATCCCTATATGTTAAAAAAGCTTTTTTTTCTTTTTGTAAGTATATTTTTTATTTATTCCTGTGCTATAAATCCTACCACTGGTAAGAGAGAGTTATTTTTTATTACTGAACCTCAGGAAATTGAGTTAGGTAAAAGCGTTTACTCAAATGCTATATGGGAAGCCGAAGGAGGAGGTGGAGAATATAAAGATCCATTATTAAAAAAATACTTAGAAAATATTGTAATGAAAATACATGAAAACTCTCATAGACCAAATTTACCTTTGTATTTTGCTATTCAAAATAGTTCTATCCCCAATGCATGGGCAATCCCCGGGTACATAGTTATAACAAGAGGTTTGCTCGCTAATTTAGAAAGTGAAGCGGAATTTGCATACATTATGGGACACGAGCTTGGACATATCTCTGCCAGACACACTGCAAAACAGGTAACCTATAGTTTGCTTACCCAGTTAGGTGCAGCAACTGCTGGTATCTTTTTATCGAGTAAAGAATATGCAAATTTTGTTTTGGAGGCAGGAAGTTTAACCACTACATTATTACTTTTGAAATACAGCAGAGATGATGAACTCGAAGCAGATAGATTAGGCTTAGAATATATGACTAAAATTGGCTATAAACCAGAAAATGCAATAAAGGCCCATAAAAATTTAGAAAATGCCGTTTCCAGTTATCTTAAAGAAGTTGGTCATGAAAGTAAAGAAAGAGGTTTTTTGGAAAATTTATTATCTACCCATCCAAGATCTTCCATTAGAGTTGAAGAACTTAAATCAATTGCTGCACAATACCCTGTAAAAAATTTAAATGGAGACGGCACTAATAGGGAAAGTTTTGAAAAGATGATTGAAAAACTTCGAGTGATTAATAAAGCATATTTACAATATTATGATAAAGCTTATAAACTTTTCAGGGAAAACAAAATTAATGAAGCTGAAAAAGAATTGGAAAAAGCACTCGGTATAGATCAATCTCAACCAGCATTTTATACTTTAAGAGGTCTAATTTACATGAAAAGAGGATTAAATGGTTTAGCAGAAAAATACTTTAAAATTGCCACTGAGCTAGATAATGACTATCAGCCAGCAATAAAATCCCTTGGTTTTTTACGATTTTCTCAAAAAAGCTATTTTGATGCTATAAGACAATTTGAGAAATCAATCAAACTTTACCCCAATGACATTGTATCTCAATACTTTGCTGGATTAAGTTATTTTCAAATAAATAATTTCAATAAGGCGAAGGACTACTTTCTTTCCTTTGCCAAAGTTTATCCTACTCATGAAGAAGTTCATGGCTATCTGGGCTTTTGTTTCGAAAAATTAGCAGATTTGGATAGAGCTTACAAACATTATAGTATACAGGTAAACATCAATCCTAACAATGAGATCGGTCGAAAGTCAAAAGAAAGACTTTTTTACCTTAAAACAATAATTAAATAAGTGTTTATCTACTCTTCAATGCTTGTTTAAGGGTAATCCCAATTTCTGCAGGGCTTTTAGCTACAATAATACCTGCTTCTTCCATTGCTCTAATTTTTTCAGAAGCAGTTCCTTTACCTCCACTAATAATTGCTCCTGCATGGCCCATTCTTTTCCCCTTTGGTGCTGTTAAACCTGCAATATAACCAACAACAGGTTTTTTCACATTCTGTTTAATATAAAGAGCTGCTTCTTCTTCTGCAGTACCACCAATTTCGCCGATCATTATTATTGCTTCTGTTTGAGGATCTTCATTGAATAATTTTATACAATCGATAAAATTTGTTCCATTTATAGGATCACCACCTATACCAACACACGTAGATTGACCAATTCCCAACTGAGTTAATTGATAAACCGCTTCATAAGTAAGTGTTCCAGACCTTGAAACCAACCCAACATTACCCTCTTTATGAATGTATCCCGGCATAATACCAATCTTACACTGACCGGGAGTTATAATACCAGGGCAGTTGGGACCAATAAGCCTGCTTTTACTCGAATTAAGAACATTCTTCACCTTAACCATATCGAGAACCGGAATACCCTCAGTTATACATACAATAATCTCTATACCTGCATCAATGGCTTCAAGAATTGCATCAGCAGCAAAAGGTGCTGGAACAAAAATCATGGATGCATTAGCTCCCGTTTTTCTTACCGCTTCATATACAGTATCAAACACCGGAAAACCTTCTACAATAGTACCACCTTTTCCAGGGGTGACACCCCCAACAACATTTGTACCATAATCTCTACACCCCTTAGAATGAAAAAGCCCTGCACTGCCTGTTATGCCTTGAGTAATTAATCTTGTATTTTTATCTACGAGTATTGACATCTTTATTCCCCCCTTTTATAAATTACCTTTTGCTGCTTCAACTACTTTTTTTGCAGCATCACTCATACTATCTGCTGAAATCAAATTAAGTCCTGATTCTGCAAGCATTTTCTTCCCCAACTCCACATTGGTTCCTTCAAGTCTTACAACTACTGGGACATTTAATGATACAATCTTTGCGGCTTCAATTATACCCTGAGCAATGACATCACATTTCATTATGCCACCAAAAATATTAACAAGAACTGCTTTAACATTCTTATCAGACAATATAAGTTTAAATGCTTCGGTAACTTTTTCCGTTGAAGCACCACCACCAACATCGAGGAAATTAGCCGGTTCACCTCCATGAAGTTTTATAATATCCATGGTTGCCATAGCTAAACCAGCTCCATTTACCATACAGCCAATATTTCCTGTTAATCCTATATAGGATAAATCATATTTGCTTGCCTCTACCTCTCTTGGATCTTCCTCAGTAAAATCTCTTAGTTGCTCTATATCTTTATGTCTGAAAAGGGCATTATCATCAAAATTCATTTTAGCATCAAGGGCAAGAACCTCTCCACTCTTCAAAACAGCAAGAGGATTTATTTCTGCTAAGGAACAATCACAGGATTCAAAGCATTTAACAAGAGCTATTATAAATTTTGTCATTGATTGAGCCTCTTTATCTTTTAAACCCAGTCCATAGGCTAATTTTCTCGCCTGAAAGGGCATTATCCCGATAGAAGGATTTATCTGCTCTTTTAGAATTTTTTCCGGTGATTTTGCTGCCACTTCTTCTATTTCCATGCCACCTTCATTTGAAGCCATGACCGTTATCTTACCTGATGACCTATCAATTACAACACCTAAATAAAGTTCTTTAGCAATCTCGCAACCTTCTTCAACATATACTTTTAATACCTCTTTGCCTTCGGGACCTGTTTGATGGGTAATTAATTTTTTACCAAGTAGATCTTCAGCAGCCTGCCTCACTTCATCGGGCGATTTGCAAATTTTAACACCGCCTGCCTTTCCCCTCCCACCTGCATGAATCTGAGCTTTTACAACATAAATGTTAGTATTTAATCGCTTTGCCACATTATATGCTTCATCCGGGGTAAAAGCAACACCGCCATCAGGAACTGGAACCCCATATTTTTTTAGTATTTCTTTCGCCTGATACTCATGTATATTCATATAAAATTCCTCCTGTCAAAAAAGTTAACTTTATTATGCATAAAAAAATTTTATTTTCAATAAAAAAATTATTTTTCTTTTAATTTTATATCCGGTTGTCTTATAAATAGTGGTTCTATATTTTCTGGTGATATGTTTCTATATTCTTCCCTAAATTTTTTACTTAGCTCACCTACGGCAAATGATATATTATGATTAGATGTTATTAAAATTTTCCCCCTTTCAACAAATAAATGATCGATATCTTTTTCAGTTATTATACATAGTTTTTCTCTATCATATTTTTCCAATTCTTTTAGTATCTGATCTAATGTCAATGACGATACGTTATAAATTTCTTTTAGATCATTTTTATCTTTTTCGAAAAGGGCAAAATAAAAAAGATTTCTATGAGCATTGGTTATAGTCGCAATTTTATATCCCTCAACACCAAAAAATGCAAGACCTGCACAGGACTTTACAGGAACAATAAATAAATTTTTAGAAATTGCTATACTCTGAGCAAAAGAAAGGCCTACTTTTATACCAGTAAAAGAACCCGGCCCAATGTCAACAGCTATATAATTTAGTGTATCAAACAGATCTTCAAAATTATTCTCGATTAGCTTTATTGACTGACTAATCCACTTTGAGGGAGCTATATGTCTTGAAACATCAAAACTTATTATATTTTCTTCTTCCCTAAAGTAACTAAGTGATGCCCGCAATTGAGTTGTAGAAATGCTTAAGAAATTCATTTTTTTGTAAATATTCTCATTATATCATTATAAAATACCGTAATGGTCAGAAGAATAATAATTACCATACCAACATAGGTATATGCTTCCTTAAACCTATCTGAAAGAGGCTTTCTTATGATTGCCTCAATTAAAAATAAAACAATATGTCCACCATCAAGTATAGGAATGGGAAGTAAATTTAACACACCTAAATTTACACTTAAAAGAGCCATAAAAGCTAAAAAGGCATAAATACCTGACTTAGCTGTTTCTCCTGCTAATTGGGATATCATAATAGGACCACCAAGAGAAGAAACAGGAACAGTTCTTTTGATAAGTTTTTCTACAGTAAGCAAAGTTAATTTTGTAAGTTCATAAAATTGCTTGAACCCTCTAAAAATTGATTCATGAATAGGATAGGATATCTTAACAAGCTTATCTGAAGATACAATCCCTAAAACAGGTATCTCTACTTCTTCTCCAAATACATTCTTCACTTTTTCCATCTTTGGACTAACTTTTGTGAAATACGTTTTCCCTTCCCTTTCAAAAATAACCTCTAACGAACTACTGCCACTTGTTTTTATAATATTTGATATTTCTTCCCATGTCCTTACACTTTTTTGATTAATCTTTATTATTTTATCATTTTTCTGTAAACCAGCTACTTTTGCTGGGTAACCATCTTTGACATCACCTATAATATTTGAGAGTGTTTGAAAACCAAAAAAATTAAATAAAATAAAAATTATTATGGCAAAGAAAAAATTAAACAATGGTCCTGCAACGACTATAGCAATTCTTCTAAAAGGTGTTTGTCTGCTAAAAGCCCTTTCCGGCTCTTCAAGAACTTCTTCATCGGATTCCTCACCATACAATTTGACATAACCACCTAAAGGAACGGCAGAAATAAGATACTCTGTCTCTTTTCCCTTTATTCCAAATATCTTCGGTCCAAATCCCAGAGAAAATTTTAAAACCTTTACATTAATAATTCTTGCAACCACATAATGGCCAAATTCATGGACAAGTATCAACACACCTAACACTACTATTGCTGACAAAATGCTTATCATAAAACCCCTTTATTTTATAAATTTTTGATTTTATTGTTTATAAAATCCCTGGTCCATTTTTCTATCTCGTTTATATCTTCAATCTCTCTAATTTTAAAAGCTTTATGAGCATCTATTGAATCTCTTACTATCCTGTAAATATCTAAAAACTTAATCTTCCCATCTAAAAACGCATTAACAGCAATATCATCAGCAGTATTAAACACTGCAGGATAAGAACTTCCTGCTATCCCAACCTGATAGGCTAATTTTAAAAAGGGAAATTTATTAAAATCAACCTTCTCGAAAGTTAAATTACTTAAATCTTTTAAACCACATCTTTTTACAGACTTTACCTTTTCTGGATAAAAAATAGCAAATGATATTGGCAATTTCATATCTGGGTATCCCAGGTGAGCAAAGATTGATCCATCAACCATTTCTACCATACCATGTACAATACACTGTCTGTGTATTAATACATTTATCTTACAATAACCTAAACCAAAAAGATGATGAGCTTCTATAACTTCCAGTCCTTTGTTAGCTAATGTAGCAGAATCAATAGAAATTTTTCTACCCATTTTCCATACTGGATGACTTAAAGCCTTTTTTACATCTATGTTTTCAAGTTCATCTAATTTATAATCTATAAAGGGACCCCCTGAAGCGGGAATAATAATATTCCTTATCTCTTTTTTTCTTTTCCCTTCCAGTAATTGAAATATTGCACTATGTTCACTATCTACCGGCACAATTATTGATTTTTTTTCTTTAACCTTTTTTGTTATAATCTCTCCCGCTGAGACAAGCGATTCTTTATTAGCTAAAGCTACATATTTACCAGCACTGACAGAATAATAAGTAGGTTTAATACCCGATATACCTGAAATAGCTGATACCACAATATCTATGTCTTCGTGAGTTGATGCAATCTTAATACCATCTTCACCTGTTAAGACTTTCGTATTTATTGTTTTAGATTTTAAAATTTCCTTTATTTGCTTATAAAATTTTTTGTTATTTATAACTGCATATTCAGGATTGAACTCCAATACCTGTTCCAAAAGCAGTTTCCAGTTATTATCAGCGACCAGAGCAAAAACTTTGAATTTATCCATATTTTTCCTAACTACTTCAAGCGTATTTAAGCCAATTGTACCAGTAGAACCAAGAATACTGATCCTTCTCATCAATATCCCCGAAAATAAAAGTTAATAAAAAAATAAAATAAAGGCCCTGTAAAATATAAGCTATCAAACCTATCCATAAAACCACCATGACCGGGAATTATCGTTCCAGAATCCTTAACACCTGCTGATCTTTTTATGCCAGATTCAAAAAGATCACCCAATTGTCCTACGATACTACCCAAAAAACCTAACATTGCGATAACTGCCCATTTATCGGATTTGATAAAAAAATAGTTAACCAATAGTGCACCTAAAATCCCACCAGTAATACCACCTAAAAGGCCTTCTATGGATTTTTTTGGCGATATTTCTGAAAATTTATGCTTGCCAAAATTAACACCGACAAAGTAGGCAAATGAATCGGTAAGCCAATTTACCAGCAGTAACATAAAAATCCACAGGTTCCCATTTTTAAAAAGTGATATTTTAAGGGTAAATCCAAGAAATATAGGAAAATAAATTATTCCAAGTAAATTCGAACCAGCCCTGTTTATAAAATCATTAGTTTTATACTTAAAAAGAAGATATAAAAGAAAAACACAAAAATATCCTGCCAAGATAAGTGCCAAATATTTTTCATAAAAACTAAAAATAAATAGTATTGAAAGGGCAAAACAGTAAGAGAGAATTTTATCTACCAAACTTTTCGTACCAATGATGTTTAGATATTCTGATAAAGACCCAATACAAATGACTGATATAACAAAAAAAAATATACTTATATTACCTTTAAAAATTATCAAAAGAGCGATAGGTATAAGAATTATAGCAGATAAAATCCTTAAAAATAGATTAGACTTTACCAAATCTACGCTCCCGTTTCATGTAATCCTTAATTGCCAGTTCAAGTTCCTCGACAGTAAAATCAGGCCATAATGTACTGGTAAAATACAGTTCCGTATATGCTACCTGCCACAGAAGAAAATTACTTATTCTATACTCGCCGCTTGTTCTGATCAATAAATCTGGTTCAGGTTGCCCCGACGTATCAAGATAAGATGAAAAAAGATTTTCATCCACCTTTTCAATGTCAATCTTATTGTCTTTAATATCCTTACAAATTTTCCTTACAGCTCTTACAATCTCTTCTTTACCTCCATAACTTAAAGCTAAATTAAGCGTCATTTTTTGGTTTTGAGCCGTCTTATTCATAGCATTAATTGCAACTTCCTTAACATCTTGTGGAAGTTTATTTATATTACCGATGACATTGAAACGCACTCCCAGCTCCATAAGCCAATCTATTTCAGATACAAGATATTTTTTTAAGAAACCCATCAGGGCTTTAACTTCTGTCTGAGGTCTCTGCCAGTTTTCAGATGAAAAGGCAAATAAAGTCAAATACTGAATGCCCCTTTTACAGCAATATTCAATAACATTTTTAACTACTGAAATACCCTTTCTATGACCAAATACTCTCGGTTTATTCTTTAATTTAGCCCATCTGCCATTGCCATCCATAATTATCGCGATGTGCCTTGGCAATTTTTCTTTCATATATTATTCAAATCCTCTATTCTAAATTTTCTTCCCGTGAGGATCTCATAAGCCTGTTTATATTTTAAAAATGTATTTCTCACAACATCAGTCGGTAGTTCTGGTATTGTATCCATACTTTGCCAGTTTAAAGTTAATAAATAATCACGAATGTATTGTTTGTCTAAACTAATCTGTGATTCACCAGGTTTATAACTATCCATGGGCCAGAAACGCGAAGAATCGGGAGTAAATGCTTCATCAATAAGAATAATTTTATCATTATATAATCCGAATTCTAATTTAGTATCTGCAATGATAATACCCTTTGTTAAGGCATAATCACGGGCTTTAATATATAAACTAATTGACAACTCTTTTAAAATACTAGCAACTTCTTTACCAACCATATCAATCATCTTATCAAAACTTATATTTACATCATGTTCGCCCAAGTCAGCTTTTGTAGACGGTGTAAATATTGGTTCATCTAACTTATCTGATTCTTTTAAGCCTTCCTTTAATTTTATGCCACATACTGTTCCAGTTTTTTTATACTCCTTCCATCCTGAACCTGAAATATAACCTCTCACTATACACTCTACACTAAAAGGTTTGGCTTTTTTTACCAATACAGATCTATATTCCAGAATTTCTTTATATTTTTTCAACTCATCAGGATAATTATCAATTTCCCATGTAATTATGTGATTATCAACATTATCTTTTAGATACTCAAACCAGAAAAGAGATAGCTGATTTAATATTTCACCCTTATAGGGTATTGGAGTTGGTAACACAACATCAAAAGCAGAAATTCTATCAGTAGAAACTATTAACAGACTATCATTATATTCATAAACGTCCCGCACTTTACCCCTTTTAAATAATTTTATCCCTGATAAATTGGTGTCTTTTACAACCATATAACCTCCCAAAAACCTTTATAACAAAATGGCATGGTATAAACCATGCCATTCAGACTTCGCAGGTGAATAAGAATCGCGCTTCTTAGCCCTGCATCATTTTTTCTTTTCTTGCCTTCTTGAGTGCCCTTCTGCGAGCGGCTTTTAATCTTCTCTTTTTACGCTCACTTGGCTTCTCATAAAACTCTCTTTTTTTAAGTTCTGAGAGGATTCCAGCCTTTTCAACTTCCTTCTTAAACCTTTTGAGAAGCCTTTCAAAATCTTCACCATCGAGGGCTTTAACTTCTGCCATTCAAATCACCAACCTTTTTTTAGTTTTAGATTACCAAAATTTCTTTTTCTTTTAAAGTCATAATTTCATCTATTTTCTTTATATAACTATCTGTTATTTCTTGAATTTCTTTTTGCAATCTTTTAGAATCATCCTCAGAAATTGTTTTATTTTTTTCTTCAGCTTTTATCCTTTCTATTGCATCTCTTCTCTCATTACGTATTGCAATTTTATTTTCTTCGCATATTTTTTTTGCTAACTTTATTAATTCTTTTCTTCGTTCTTCTGTAAGCTGTGGTATTGCAAGCCTGATGACTTTACCGTCATTTGAAGGTGTTATTCCAAGCTCTGATTTTAAAATTGCTTTTTCAATAGCAGGTATGCTCGAAGCATCCCATGGCTGGATTAATATCAAACGTGGTTCTGGAATACTAATTGTAGCAAGTTGTGTTATTGGCATCAAAGAACCATAATAATCAACCTTTATATCGTCAAGTAAAGATGCTGATGCTCTTCCACTCCTAACCTTGCCTAATTCTTTTTTCAAGTGCTCCACTGTTTTTTCCATTTTTTGTTTTGTTTCTTTAATTACAGTGGACTCCATCTTAATCCTCCTTCACCAGCGTACCAATATTTTCTCCATAAATAACTTTTTTAATATTTCCTTTTTCTGTAACATCAAAAACAATTATAGGTATTTTATTTTCTCTGCAAAGGGAAAATGCCGAAGCATCTAAAATCTTTAAATCTCTTTCAATCGCTTCTGAATAGGTTATTTGCCTATATTTCACTGCAGATGGATATAAATGTGGATCTTTGTCATATACACCATCTACCTTTGTCGCTTTTAAAAAAACATCTGCTTTAATTTCCGCGGCCCTTAATGCAGCTGCAGTATCAGTGGTAAAAAAGGGATTTCCAGTGCCTGCTGCAAAAATTATAATCCTCCCCTTTTCTAAATGTCTTAATGCCCTCCTTCTGATATATGGTTCTGCAACTTCTCTAACATCGAGTGCTGAAAGTACTCTTGTTTGTGCACCTCTTTTTTCAAGAACCTCCTGTATTATGACAGCATTCATTAATGTAGCAAGCATACCTACATAATCAGCTGTTGCCCTTTCTATACCTAAGGATGCGCTTGACATACCTCTAAAAATATTACCACCACCCACAACAATTGCAACTTCAATGCCATCTTTCTGTAACTCCACAATCTCATCAGCCACTTCATTAATTTTTTCTGTTGAAATACCAAAGCCTTTCTCTCCACCTAATATTTCCCCGCTGACCTTTAAAAGAACCCTTTTATATTTTGGTATGCTCATCTATTCTCCCAGCTGGAACCTAACAAATCTTTTTACCTGTATATTTTCGCCAATTTTACCAACAGCTTGAGCAATTAAATCCTTTATTTTTATCTTTGGATCTTTTATAAAAGGCTGTTCATAAAGGCAAACTTCCTGATAATAGCTTTCTAACTTGCCTTCAACTATCTTATCCCAGACTTTTTCTGGTTTTCCTGAATTTTTTGCCTGTGTTAAATAGATTTCCTTCTCCTTTGCAAGTACATCCTCCGGTACATCTTCCCTCTTTACATATAATGGTTTTACAGCTGCAATCTGCATGGCAATATCTTTTACCAGTTCCTTGAAATCATCATTGCGTGCTACAAAGTCCGTCTCACAGTTAACTTCTACAAGAACTCCAATTTTACCACCAGCATGTATATAAGAAGCAATCAGACCTTCTTTTGCAGTTCTTGAAGCTTTTTTCTGAGCAGCTGCCATGCCTCTTTCTCTTAAAAATAAAATAGCCTTTTCCATATCCCCATTGGTTGCTTCAAGAGCTTTTTTGCATTCCATCATCCCAGCGCCTGTTTTTTCTCTTAATTCTTTTACCATTTCAGCAGTGATAGCCATTATTCTATTTCCTCCTTTGTTTCCACAGAAATTTCCTGATTTATTATATTTTCTTCTGATTTAATCATTGCCTCTTCATAAGTTTCTTCTTTTTGTTCTAACGCTTCTTTTTCTTTTCTTCCTTCATCATAGGCATCAGCAATCCTTCCTGCGAGCAGTTTTACTGCTCTTATTGCATCATCATTACCTGGTATTATATAATCTACATCATCGGGATCACAATTTGTATCAACAATCCCTATAACAGGAATTCCAAGCCTTTTAGCTTCTGAAACTGCTATCTTCTCTTTTTTTGAATCCACAACAAAAAGAGCATCTGGCAATTCTTCCATATTTCTTATCCCATCTAAATAACTTTTAAGTTTCTCCTTTTTCTTTAAAAGTTTCACCTGCTCTTTTTTGGGTAATTTAAAAAGAAGTCCCTCTTCTTCTAATCTTTCAATTTCTTTCATCTTTTCAATACTATTTTTTACTGTTTTGAAATTTGTAAGCATACCGCCAAGCCATCTCTCATTAACGTAAGGAAGCCCAACTCTTTTTGCTTCTTCAGCAATAACTTCCTGTGCCTGCTTCTTTGTACCAACCATCAATACTACCCCACCCTGTTTACCAATCTCCTTAACAAAAGCAAAAGCAGTTTTAAAATATTCCACAGTTTTTTGCAAATCAATGATGTGTATCCCATTTCTTGCTCCAAAAATGTATGGACGCATTTTGGGATTCCATCTTTTTGTCTGATGTCCAAAGTGAACACCAGCCTCTAAAAGTTGCTTCATAGAAATACTCATTATAAATGCTCCTCCTTTAGGTTTTTTCCGCCGTCACACTTCTATATCCTTTTGGATATAGACCTAAATAAACTTGTGACGTGAGTTTTAAGATTTATAATTCTAATGTTTTTTGGATTTTTTGTAAATATTTTTTTACCCAGATGCCCTATACTTTTGAAAAAAATATCATTCAATTCTTATCCTTATAGGCAATAACATCAACCTCAATCCCTACCCCACGGGGTAAACCTTTTACTTCCACAGTTGTTCTAGCAGGATAGGGTTTTTTAAAATATCTTTCATAAACTTCATTAACTTTTGAAAAACTTGACAAATCGTTTAAAAAAATATTTACCTTTACTATATCATCAAATCCCATATCAGAAGCTTCAAGTATACTTAAAATATTCTTCATTATTCTTTCCATCTGAACTTCCACATCTCCCTTCTCCACTTCTCCTGTTTCTGGAATTATTGGTATCTGTCCAGATAGAAAAACAAAATTGCCAGCTCTTATAGCCTGTGAATAGGGACCTATTGGTGCTGGAGCTTTTAAAGTTAATATTTCTTCCTTCATAATATGACTCCTTTTTAGATATTATGTACAACATATGTTTTAGCAAATTTATCATGTAGTGCCTGCTTATTTTTATCAAATAATACCATGAAAAACCCAATTCCCAATAGTAATCCAGAAATAAATTTGCCTACACACTCTCTTTTTAAACTCATCTTAAGATCGGGCTTTTGACCATGTTTATCAACCACTTTAATCCCTAAAAAGAATTTACCTATAGATCTACTATATTTCCATGTGGAAATTGTAAAATAAAAGAAAGGAATGACAGACCAGATAAAATAAATCACACCACCAATAATAGTATTTGCTCTTTCTCTGTCAAGAAATGTATACTTATCAAATAAATATGTCAAAATATAATCTACAAATGCCCCAATGACTATAGCCACAATTTTTAATAAGAGCAAATCAATTATTAATGCTAATAACCTAACTCCAAAACCAGCTTTTACAAAAAAATCAACAGTAAAACTAAACTTTTTACCACAAACTGGACAGATAACTCTTTTTGCTTTTTCTGGTATTCTGTCTTGCGATACTTCTTTCGAATATCCGCAAAAGGGACAGGTAATTTTAATCATAGGTTAAGAAATTTTTTTAATTGACTTTTTATTTCCATCAAAGCTTTATATCTATGACTTATCTTATTTTTAATCTCATCGCCCAGCTCTGCGAGTGTTTTCCCATATTCAGGTATATAAAAGATTGGATCATATCCAAAACCACCCGTTCCTTTCATTTCATCAATTATATAACCATGAAGCATACCCTCTCCTTTTATATAATTACCATCTTGCTTCATCACAACAACTGATGATATGAAATATGCTTCTCTTTGGTTAAAGGGAATTTCTTTTATTAACTCCAGCAATTTCATATTATTTTCTAAATCAGTAGCATCGGGACCAGCAAATCTTTTAGAAAAAATGCCTGGTTTACCATTCAGAGCTTTAACAACAAGCCCCGAATCTTCTCCCATAGATATTATATTAAATGTATCAACAGCTATTTTAGCTTTGAGATAGGCATTCTCAAAAAATGAATTACCATTCTCTTCAACGTTTAATGGTGGAAAGTCAATTAAAGTTTTAAGCCGAATATCTTTACATTCAAAAATGTCTAAAATTTCTTTTAGCTTACCTGAATTTTTTGTGACAACCAGTATATCAATCATTTTGCAAGTGCTTTATTTTGTATCTTGAAAATCTGTTTAATCCCTTTCCAACCAATTTTAATTATATTGTCAAGTTGCTTTTTTGTTAAAAGCCCTTTTTCGCCAGTACCCTGTATCTCGATAATTCTTCCCTCTTTATCCATAATTAGATTTATATCTACCTGGCAATTACTATCTTCTTCATAGTTTAAATCAAGCAAAATTTCATCATTAACTACACCCAGGGACACTGCAGCAACCTGAGTTTTTATGGGATTTTCAAGAAATATGCCATCTTTAATTCCCTTCTTAATAGCAAGCACAAGGGCTACATACGCACCGGTTATAGAAGCTGTTCTTGTTCCACCATCAGCCTGTATCACATCACAATCAATCCAGATTGTTCTCTCGCCTAATTTGTCAAGGTCTACTGCCGCACGAAGGGATCTACCAATTATTCTTTGTATCTCCTGCGTTCTACCGGACAATTTACCTGATGTGGCTTCCCTGATCATCCTTGTCTGTGTAGAACGGGGAAGCATAGAGTACTCAGCAGTAATCCACCCTTTATTCGTACCTTTTAAAAATGGTGGGACCTTATCTTCAATAGAAGCATTACAAATAACCTTCGTATTTCCCCAACTAATTAAAACTGAACCTTCGGGATAAATTATAAAATCCCTTTTTATATTAATTGATCTCAATTGATTGTTCTTTCTACCATCCTTTCTCAAAACTTACCTCCTTGTTGTATTTGAACTATAAATTATAAAATGCTTTTTTTTAAATTGGTATAACTTTTTTGAAGCTTTTAACCCTATTGTTAAAATCATAAATAATTGATTTTGCTCTTTCACTTAAAGTATAGAAATAATGCTTTTCAAGAAAGGCGTTTATAACTTTAATATCCAATTCGTCAATATGTGAAATTTTTACATAATTTTTATTTATTCTTAAATTTAAATTATCTAATTCGTCATAAATATAAATAACACCGCCTGTCATCCCGGCACCAATATTAAGACCAACTCCACCCAATACAATTACAATACCACCTGTCATGTATTCACAAAGATGATGCCCGGCACCCTCAATAACTGCATTTGCCCCACTATTTCTTACACCAAACCTCTCTCCAACCCTACCTGATATAAAAAGTTCTCCACCTGTGGCACCATACAGTACAGTATTTCCTGCTAAATAATTCTTATGACTTACTACAGGATCTTTTGGGTAAATCACTATCCTGCCACCATACATCCCCTTTCCCACATAATCATTAGCTTCACCTTTAAGATACAAAGATAATCCTTTTTGATTAAAAGCTCCAAAACTCTGCCCGGCAGTACCTTCAAATAATATTTTTACAGTATCTTCCTTTAACCCATCATTTTTGTACATCTTTGAAATAAGATAATTTAATTTTAAGGGAACACTTCTATCTGTATTTCTTATTTCATAACACTTAACTGCATTTATTCCTTCTTTTATACAATCACAAAGTTCCCTCATAATTTTTTCATTTAGATCATTACCTTTAGGTATATTAATTGTTCTTTTAGATATCACAGAGTGGGTATTATTATAGTCCTTAAACACCTGATCAACTTTAATATGCACAAATTCATTATTATTGCACTTTCTTAAAAGATGACCCTTTCCGATAATCTCATCAAGGCTTCTAAAACCTAATTCTGCCAATATTTCCCTTACATGTCTTGCTATGGCATAAATAAACGCTTTAATATCTTCTTTTTTACCTCTAAATCGCTTTCTTAACTCTTCATTCTGCGTTGCAATGCCAGTAGGACATGTATTTAGATGACATTGTCTTGCCATAATACATCCACCAGCAAGCATTAAAAGTGTACCAAAACCATATTCTTCAGCACCTAATAATGCAGCAATTACAATATCTCTCCCCGTTTTAAAACCACCATCAACTCTCAGTGTTACTTTTTCTCTTAAACTATTTTCACATAAACTTAAATGAGTTTCCGATAAACCTATCTCCCAATAATTACCTGCATTTTTTATGGACAGATATGGTGAAGCTCCCGTTCCACCATCCACAGAACTTATATGTATAATATCTGCATCAGCCTTAGCAACACCACAAGCTATCTGTCCTATTCCTTTCTCTGACACAAGTTTTACGCATACTCTTGCTTCTGGATTTACATTTTTAAGGTCATTTATAAGCTGCGCTAAATCCTCTATGGAATAAATATCATGGTGAGGTGGAGGAGAAATTAATGTGATACCGGGTTGTGAGTGCCGTAAAAGGGCAATATAATTGTTGACTTTATGTCCGGGTAACTGTCCACCTTCACCGGGTTTTGCCCCCTGTGCAATCTTTATTTCGATTTCCTTTGCAGAAGCTAAATAAGGTGGTGTTACACCGAATCTACCAGATGCAACCTGTTTTATAAACGCCCCCTTATCGGTAAAATAAAATTCTGGATTTTCACCACCTTCACCTGTATTAGACTTCATACCCAGTTCATTACATGCCATAACAATTGTTTCATGAGCCTCTGGTGATAATGCGCCCAAAGACATGCCGCCCATTACAAATCTTTTAATAATATTTTCTTCTTTTTCCACTTCTCCAATTGGTATGGGATTTTTTTCAGGTAAATCGAACAAATGCCTTATAAAAGTTTTTCTTCCCCTATCTGCTAATCTCGCATATTCTTTATATGCCTCATATTTTTTTTCTTTTAAAAAAATTTGGATACTTCTTACAAGATTTGGGGACCAGGCGTGCCACTCTCCATCTTTTTTAAACTTCAAATCACCACCAACAGGAATTTTTAAATTTTCACTTTGTGACAAATTTATATACTTTTTGTAGTTCTCTTGAATATCATCAAGAGAGTGGGCTTCTAAAAAATAGCTTACACCTTCAAAATATTCTTCAATTACATCTCTATTTAAACATATAGCATCAAAAAGCTTGCTACCCTTATAAGAACCTATGCAGGAAATACCCATTTTGGAAATTATTTTTCTAAGTCCATGTTCTAAAGCAATTCTGAAAAGCTCTTGAGTACCATCGCCACATAAAGAATACGCAAGATACGGATATATAGCTGATGCACCAAAAGCAATTAGACAGGCACATTGGTGAGAGTCCCTGACTTCACCAGTTTCGACAATAATAGAGATATTGGATAATAGTTTGTTTCTTTTCAAAAAAGTTGTAACTGATGATACTGCTAAAAGGGATGGAATATAATATTGCCCTCTGTTCAAATTTTTATCTGTTAGAATAATTATATTTTTACCACTTTTAACTTCTTCTAAAACAGCTTTTCTTAGATTTTCAATGGCATCCCTCAAACAAATCCCATCCCCATAAACTGTTGAAATTTCTTTTACGTTGAAACCTGAATAATTTATTATACTTTCCAATTCTTCTTCTGATAGTATGGGTGATGAAAGTTTAATTTTTCTACCATGCCTTTCATCATGATAATCTAATAAATTCCCTACATTTCCAATATAAGTTGATAGAGACATCACCATATCTTCCCTTAATGGATCTATAGGTGGATTTGTAACCTGAGCAAATTTTTGTTTGAAATATCTAAACAATAGAGGAGGATTTTCCATTAATGGTGGTATTGGCGTATCATCACCCATAGAGAATATTAACTCTTTTCCTTCCTTTGCAGCATGGGGAATTATTTTTTCTACTTCTTCTTCTTTATATCCAAAAGCTACTAATTTCCATAACTCACTATCGCTATAATCTTTCTTACTCTCCTCAACTTTATTAACAATATATAAATCATTTAAATTATTCTGATTGTTATGAATAGTAACCAATTCATTAAGTATTTCCATTCTCGACCTTAGATAACCCTTATCCAGTTTAACTGAAATTGTATCTCCAGAACCTAATTTGCCAAGCTTTAACACTTTTGAATTAATTTGAACCAATCCTGTTTCTGAACCTGCTATTAAGACACCATCTTCATAAATAGTATATCTTATTGGTCTCAAACCATTTCTATCCAAATGAGCACCTACAGTATCACCATCAGTATATACAACAGCCGCTGGACCATCCCATGGTGACATAATTAATTCATTATATTGAAAAAAGTTTCTCAACTTATTATCAATAAAGGGAATTCCTTCCCATGCTGGTGGTATTAAAAGATTAATACTTAAATCTGGAGAATAACCAAAGTTTGTAAGCAATCCAAAAATCGTATCAAGTGAACGAGAATCGCTTTCAGCTTCGTCAAGCAAGGGAAATACTTCATCTTTGTATTCATCTAATAGCTCATTTAATATTTTTTCTTCATATATAGATATTTCAAACCTATTACCTTTTATTGTATTAATTTCTCCATTGTGTGCAATATACTGAAAAGGTTGGACCATATTCCATGATGGTCTGGTATTAGTTGAATATCTTTGATGAAACATGCAAAAACGAGTGATAAAATTCTCATTTAATAGATCCGGATAAAAGACATCAAGATATGGAGCAATTACCAGTGCTTTGTATATTATTACCTTTGATGAAAGAGACACAATGTGAATATGGGGGTATTTTTTTTCTATTAGTCTTTTAATTATGAAAAGTTTTTTTTCAATATCACTTTCAATTTTATCATCGTATTGAAAGACAATTTGTTTAATAATCGGCAGAGTTTTAAAAGCTTCTTCACCTAGAGCACTTATATTGACAGGAACATCTCTAAACAATAAATTTTGAAATTGAAATTGCTTTAATATTTTAATTATGCCATTTTCGTCAAAATTATCGGTGCAGAATAACACACCAACAGCAATTTTATTTTCTGGATTATATGATTTCTTTTCTTCTAAAAACTTTTTAAAAAAATTCTTCGGGATCTCGAAGAGAACGCCACACCCATCACCACTCTTTCCATCGGCACCAACTGCTCCACGATGAGTTAGATTTTTTACAGCAGTTATCCCATATTTTAATATTTCGTAAGAATAAATGTTCTTAAGATTGCATACAAAACCAACTCCGCAAGAATCAATCTCTTTCAAGGTTGCTCCTTTCTTAATTTTTTTTATATTATTAACTGAAACACAAATAAAGGCAATATATTGTAGACATTTTCACAAACAGGTTAGATAAAAAAAGATTATATTACTGGATGGGTTGGTTTTTTAAACTCTTCCATTAATCGTGAATTTATATAGTCAATTACAGTAGGATGCATCATCTCAATAAAAATTCCCAGACCACCTTTACCATATTTTACAAGGGATGGATGCTCTACAACTTTTGTCCTTGCAACAGTACCAATCATAGTTACTGTCGAACCATTAATATTAAATTCTACAGAAATTCTCTCTCCCGGTTTTAATAACATATTTGTCACAATAAAAATACCCTGATAAGAAACATCTACAACATTACCATAATAAACCCTTTTTTCACCATGCTTGCCAAACCTTGCCGTTGCGAAAAGAGGAACTCTTTTATATCTTCTTCTTTCCATTGGGCAAATTTTAACAATTTTTAAGAAAAGATTACAAGCATAATTTTGCAAAAAACTACTAAAAAATGTAAAATGAAGTCATGGCTATAGGAAAGATATTAATAGTTGAAGACGAAAAAGGTATGCGTGACCTTCTTTTTAGAGTATTTAGAAAAGAAGGTTATGAAGTTTTTCTTGCAGAAGATGGAGAACAGGGATTGGAAAGTGCAAAAGAATTGATCCCCGATGTTATAATAGCTGATTTAGACATGCCAGTAATGAACGGAATAGAAATGATTAAAAGAATAAAGGCATTTGATCCTAATTCTACTATCATAATAATTACAGCATATGCTTCCCTGGAATCTGCCATAGAAGCGTTAAAATTAGGCGCCTACGATTATATAATTAAGCCCTTCAAAATTGATGAAATAAAAATTACGGTATCAAAAGCATTTGAACGTATTTCGCTTATAAATCAAAATAGATATCTTAAAGAAGAGTTGGAAAATAAAATTTTTTTCCCCGGCGTCATTGGTAAATCTGAAAAAATGAAATATATACTAGAATTGATTCAAGCAATATCAAAAACAGATTCTATTGTATTAATAGAAGGTGAAAGTGGTACTGGTAAGGAACTAGTGGCTCGCGCTATTCACGAAAATAGCAATAGAAAAGAAAACCCATTTATAATTCTTAACTGTGGTGCTTTAGCAGAGGGTATTCTTGAGAGTGAGCTTTTTGGCCACGAAAAAGGTTCTTTTTCTGGAGCGATTATGCAAAGAAAGGGAAGATTTGAGCTTGCTCACAGAGGAAGTCTTTTTATAGATGAGATAGGTGAGCTTCCTCTTTCAGCTCAAACAAGACTTTTAAGGGTATTGCAGGAAAAAGAGTTTGAAAGAGTTGGTGGTAATTTTCCCATTAAAGTGGATGTGAGAATAATTGCAGCAACAAACAAAAACTTAGAGAAAGAGGTTAAGGAACATAGGTTCAGAGAAGACCTGTTTTACAGGCTGAATGTATTTAAAGTAACATTACCACCACTAAGGGAAAGAATTGAGGACATTCCTGATCTTTGTAACTACTTCTTACAAAAATTTAATAGACAGATGAATAAGAGCATAAAGGGTGTATCTGAAGAAGTTATGAAAATTTTTAAAAATTATCCTTGGCCTGGCAACATCAGAGAGCTACAAAATGTAATAGAAAGGGCTGTTGTACTATGTAAAGGTGATATTATTACACCACATGATATACCTGATAATCTTTCCTTAAAAGAAAATAACATTTCTTATGATTTGAAAGAAGGAGAAGATCTTGAATCAGTTATTGATAGAATAGAGAAAGAATTTATTTTAAAGGCATTAAAAAAAGCAGGATATTCACAAACAAAAACAGCAGAGATTCTTGGTATAAAAAGGACCACTTTGAGGTATAAATTAGAAAAACATGGCCTTTTACATAAAATTATTGATAATTAAATACTCCAATCAAAATGGCATTAAAATTGCTTCACTCAACGAATGTGAATAAACTTATAATATGTTTATTGTTAGTTTTGACAAACTCCTGTAAAAACAACATATCCATAAATAAACAGTATTTACCAATAAATAAAGCCTCAGAAAAGCAGGTTTTTTTTGAATTTTATGCAAGGGGTGGGGAAAGACATTTGAGCCTTATAGACTGGGGTGAAGATGCTCTACCTACATCAGCAGGTTCGTGTCATCATGGCGGTGAAATACTCCCCCCACAGAAAGGTAGTATCAAAGCCTATTCAACTGATAAAAATCTTTATTTGGATATTTATTGGGAAGACAAAACTAAAGATACTAAGAGTACGGCGTGGGATGAGAAAAATAAAAAATGGTATGATGGAAAAGATGACGGGATTGCAATAATCTTTAGTGATAATCCCCAGTTTGATTGCACAACTACCTGCCACATGACTAACTGGCAAGTGGGGGAAAACAAATTTAATTCCGATTATAAAATGTTCACCAAAGATAATTCAGAATATCCCTTGATACTTATTAGAACTAAAAAAACAGGTAATAAACCAGTACTTATACTCCTTGGAAAGGAAGGAAAGGAAACCCCCAACCACGAACCAATTTACTACCTAAATTCAGAAAAATTTTCAGAAAAGCCACTAACTTTACAGACTTATCAAATTATACAAAATGCTGATAAACCTAAATATGGTGACAATAAATCTTTTTTTATTCTGAACCCCAATAACCTGTTTCTTAACGGCTATATGGAACATTTGAGGGGAAGATGGCATGCCCAATTCGAAATACCTCTTGAAAAAATTAATATGTTTTTAAACAAGAGAAATGATAAAATATTTATGGCTATTGCAATTTTTGATAATACACATGCTAATCATAGTATAACAAAAACTTTTTATGCTACCTATGAGTGAGAGGTGTTTATGCGTAAAGTGATAATAATTTTATTTTTACTATTGGTCATTGCTTGTGAGAAAAAAGCCCAAAAAAGCACTATAACTGGAACAATTTACCAGGTGATGCCATCCTTTTACGTATACGTATATAAAGAAAATATGGATTTAAAAGGACCTGCCTTCACAGAAACCATCTCCGATAAAGATGGCAATTTCTCACTTCAATTACCCCCTGGAAAATATTTTTTAGTTGCCAGAATGAGGAGTAGTGGAGAGATTGCCGGACCTCTTGAAGTCGGTGATTTTAAAAGCGAGGTTATAGGTCCTATCACAATAGATGATGATGGAAAAATCATAAAACAGGATATAAAGGTATTCAAAAAAATTGGCGAAAACAAAGACATTGCAATAAAAGAAAATAAAAATGAATTGAAAACTGGGATAAGCGGTACTATTTATAATTCAGAAGGCAAACCGGTAGCTGGCGCAAGGGTGCATGTATATGATCATGTACAAATGTCGGAAAGACCAAAGTTCGTATCCAGTCCTACAGGACCTGATGGTAAATACATTATTTATCTCCCAAAGGGTGGTACATACTATTTAGCAGCAAGAGATAAATTCGGAGGTCCACCGAAAGTAGGCGACTTATATGGTAGATATGATAGGGGAACGATAGAACCTTCTGGAGTAATTGTTAAAGATAATGAGATTTTGAAAAATATTGATATTACAATCCATAGGGTATGGTAAATGAAAAAATTTTTTTTAATCTTATTTTTAATCCCCATTGCCTGCAGTCCTAAACTATCTGACATTGACAAATATTCTGAGGGAGCAAAGAAAGGAAAATTAGATAGCATAAAAAAACTTGTAAAACTTCTAAAACATCCAGATGAAGATATTAAAGTCAAAGCTTATCAAGGGTTAATTAGCATACCCGAAGAAGCAAGAAATAAGACAATTGAGCTGACAATGGAGCTTTTAAAAGAAAATAAGGACGATGTAACAAGAGAATTCGCAATTGGTTTACTTGGAAAGCTTAAGGCAAAAAATTCAGTTCCTATTTTAATAGAGCTTGCAAAGGATAAGAATTTTATTAGAAGATACGTCATATTTTCAGCATTAGGTGAAATACAGGATGAATCTGCCATTGACGCTATAATTGAAGCTCTAAAGGATGAAAAAGAAGATGTTAGAAAATACGCTGCAAGAGCTTTAATTAAAATAGGTCCTAAAGCTGTCCCTAAAATGATGGAACATTATAAAAAGGAGGATGAAAATACAAAGGGTTATCTAATACGTGCTTTTGGAGAGCTTAGAAATAATGCTCCAGAAGAGTTATTAATAAACGATTTAAATGGCCCAAACAAGTATGACATTATCTGGGCATTAGGAAAAATTGGTTCAAAAAAATCACTTCCCTATTTAATTAATCTTTTAAATTCAACAGATTATAAGACAAGA
>ENA-ORXB01001210-ORXB01001210.1-sediment-metagenome-genome-assembly--contig:-NODE-1210-length-33755-cov-29.258002_pt1 | contig 33755 bp, 34 predicted proteins | sample MGYA00237863_ERZ511475 | MGnify/ENA primary metagenome ERZ511475 (study PRJEB26305, sample SAMN06343858) | sediment metagenome | isolation source: hot spring sediment | place: Canada: British Columbia... | reverse complement strand
CCGCGTCCATCCGTGTTCCACCCATCCCCCCGTCGCGATCAACGATCCGCACCGCTGTGGTGACGTAAGGGGGCAACTGGGATTACCGTATCAAAATGTGACATCACCCATCTGCTCATAGGCACGACGTGTATTTACGCTACGAGTTTATGAGATGACTCCTCAAAACCAGTTCCGTGTATCGACAACAAGAGAATAGCGAGCACAATGATCTGCAAGTTTTCCACCTCTGGTATAATCGCCGCAAGTGTACCTGCAACACCGATGTCTGCACCAGGTTTATGAACCTATATCCAGACAGGAGAGCTACATGTCTGCCAGAATGGATTACCGTTTTGCCCGCCGTCTCGCCTCGCTCGAAGCCTCAGCCACTGCTGCAATGACTGCTCGCGTTGCCCAAATGCGCGCTGCCGGCATTAAGGTCATTTCGTTTAGTGTTGGTGAGCCTGATTTCGATACCCCCGAACCAATCAAGCAGGCTGCCATTGCCGGTATCCAGGCCAATCATACGCACTATACGCCGACCGGCGGAACGCTTGAGCTGCGTAAAGTGATCGCCGCTCGCGTAAGTGCCGATCAGGGGCTTTCCTACGGGATCGGGCAGGTTACCGTCACCACCGGCGCCAAAGAAGCGCTCTACCTCGCCTTTCAGGCCCTGTGTGACGAAGGCGATGAAGCACTTATCCCGGCACCCTACTGGGTAAGCTACGTGGAGCAGGCGAAACTGGCCGGCGCTACTCCGGTTACTCCTCAGACCAGTGAGCAGACTGGTTTCAAACTCACTCCTGATCAGCTCCGCGCCAGTTTGAGTGAGCGAACACGGATCGTCGTGCTCAATTCCCCCTCGAACCCGACCGGTGCCGTCTACAGTGCCGAGGAGCTGGCTGCGCTGGCTGCCGTGCTTCGTGATCATCCGGCGATCATCATCACCGACGAAATCTACGATGCGATTTCGTATGTGCCATACACTCGTCTGTTACGGGTAGCACCTGATCTCGCCGAACGAACCCTGGTGGTCAACGGTGCAGCGAAGGCGTATGCCATGACCGGCTGGCGGGTTGGGTACGTGGCCGGGCCACAGCCGATTATCGAAGCAATTAAGGCAATTCAGAGCCACACCAGCACCCACACATCGAGTATCTCGCAGGACGCGGCCCTGGCGGCGTATACACCCAACCCAGACATCGAAGCAACCGTTGCCGCAATGACGGCTGAATTCCAGCGTCGGCGCGATCTGATCCTCGGTCTGCTGGCTGAAATCCCCGGTGTGACCTGTACTGTACCTGATGGCGCCTTCTACGTCTTCCCTAACGTAAGTGCGTTGCTCAACCGGCCACTGCGTAACGGCAAGGTCTGCACAACCAGCGATGAACTCAACCTCTACCTGCTCGAAGAGGCACACATCGCCTGTGTCGCCGGCGAAGCCTTCGGCGCACCCGGCTATCTACGCCTGTCGTATGCCACCGGGAGCGAGGAGATTCGCGTTGGCATGCAACGCTTCCGTGAGGCCGTCCTTGGCAACGATGCTGCCTAGACATTGTTGGCGGCTACCGGGAAGGTAGCCGCCTGATTCATTTCCTATGACCTGTCAGGCTACTCATCTCCCCGATCCAGCGCTTCTCGCCGGGCATCGCATTATTGTGATCGGGGATATTACACTCGACGAATATCTTTACGGTCGTGCGACACGCCTCTCCCGTGAAGCACCTATCCCGGTGCTTGAATTTTTGCGGCGGGAAACCATTCTCGGTGGAGCAGCCAATCCGGCTCGCAATATCGTCGCGCTCGGTTCTCAAGCCAGCCTGATTACCATTGTCGGCAACGATGAAGAGGGCAAACACTTGCGTGATCTGCTACAGGCAGCACACATTGATGATAGCGGCGTCATTACAGTTACGGATCGCGTCACGACGCGCAAAACACGTATTCTGGCCGATGCCGCTCCCCGCCTGCCGCAACAGGTTGCCCGGCTGGACTATCTCGACCGTCAGCCTTTGTCTGCTGAGATTGAAGAACAGGTGATTGCCGCACTGGCTGGACAATTACCGGGCGCAGATGCCGTGATCTGCTCTGATTACCAGCTTGGCCTGCTCACACCGCGCGTAGTCGATGCGGTACGAACGCTTTGCCGTCAACACGATGTCATCTTTGCCGTTGATGCGCAAGGCCATTCACATTATTATCGCCACGCCGATCTCTTCCGTTGCAACGACGCGGAAGCCGCTGCTGCCCTGGGTATGCCATTCATCGACGAAGCGGTGATTGCCGAGGGGGTTACCCGCCTCTATCACGATCTTGCCGCTCATCTCGTCATTGTTACTCGTGGGCCGGCTGGATTGGTCTTGATTGGCGATCACGAACCGTATCAACATATTCCGGCCTACCACATCAGCGAAGTGTTCGATACTACTGGTGCCGGAGATACCTTTATTGCTGTGGCAACGCTGGCCCTGGCTGCCGGTTGTCGGGGCAGCATTGCCGCTATGTTGGCGAATATCGCTGCTGCGCTGGTTGTGCGACGGTTTGGCAACGCAGTCGTTACTCCTGCAGAGCTACGGGCAGCTATAGCTGCAACAAGATAAGAGCAGGCCTTGCGCCTGCTCCCTGCCACCTGCCCCTTGTGTGAACGCTGGATTATTCAAGTGTGTTCAAACGCCTAAATGCACTGATTGCCTCATCTTCCGTTTGATAGATTTCGGCGTACTGTGCCAGCCCTACCATGCGAAAAATTTTCTGAAAATGGGGCGATAAACCACTTACCGCCAGTCGCTGTCCGTTTTGATTGACTTCGGTCACAATACCGATCAGAATTGCGATTCCGGCACTGTTAATGTAATCATTCTGGCGAAAATTGAATAAGATGAACCGTTCACCCCTGGCCGTAACTTGACGATAGGCGTTATTGATCTTTTCCTCAGCAAAAGTTGTCACATCCCCGATCAGATCAATAACCGCAACACCGTCACGTTGACGAATATTGACTGTTAATTCATCCTCTAGCATGGATCGCTCCTCATATGGAACCATTCCAGGTCACGATACATCAACTACTACATTAGTGGGATGGCGGTAAAAAATCAATCGAACACAGGTACCGGTTAGCGCATCAGGTACAACAGTTACCTCATCAGCCAGTGCAGCCATAAGCATCAGTCCTCGTCCACGAAATGACGTGTAGGGACAGATCGGCCACTCAACCGGCTTTTTTGGTAGTACGGGTGGATCTGTTCCTTCATCGCACACTTCAATGATAAGATGCTGTTCATCAATGGTACAGACAACCCGTACTTTACGTTGCGGATCAGCATGATTACCGTGTTCAATGGCATTGGTACAGGCTTCACATAGCGCCGTTTTAATGTCCTCGATCCGTTCTGGTGCCAGACCAAATCGTTTTGCCAGTGAAGCAACCGCATCACGTGCAATCACTTCATAGCCGAGAATACTGGGGATCGTGAGCTGCATATCTTCTCAGCCTGCTACTTGTACTAAGTGGATGGACGCTCGAGATGGACAACCATTCGTACCTGATTACCCCCACCCGGTGCCAGTGTAAACTCTACCTCATCCATCAATTCACGCATCAGCCATATTCCCCAGCCTCCCTTATCTGCCCGCTGGAAGGCATCGGTAATACGTGGTTGTATGTGCGTTCGTGCCGGGTCTAACGCCTGTCGGCCCTGATCGGCAACACTAATGATCAGCTCATCAGGTCGTACCATCAGTACAACCACAACCTTCATTGCCGCGTCAGCCTGATTACCGTGTTCAATTGCATTGGTTACAGCCTCGCCAATCGCTGTGCGCAGGGCATCGATCCGCTCAGCAGGAAAACCCATACGTCTCGCCAGCGCAGCCGCAGTATCCATTGCAATTCGTTCATATCCCAGCCGACTCGGTAGGCGCAGTTCAATAACCTGTTCAATTGCGCCCTCTCTGTCATTCATGCCGTCTATCCCTACCACGGACCAATGAAGTTCCAATTGATAGTTGTATCATAGCATAGTGACAGGTAAAATTGTTACCAGATTTCACCAGAAATGTTTCAAGAGACTGCTTAATACAGATCGGGATGCACAGGTTACGCTTAAAAATCACAATGGAATGTTGCCATGCTTACGGGCTGGCAGACTCTGACGCTTCGTGCGTGCCAGGCGTAAGGCGCGAATCAGGGCCGGTCGTGTCTCACGCGGTTCGATAACCGCATCAATATACCCACGTTCGGCGGCAACATACGGATTGGCAAAACGATTCTGGTAGTCTTCAACCAGTTCGGCCAGCCGTGCTGCCGGATCATCTGCTTCAGCCAGCTCTTTGCGAAAGATAATGCGTACCGCTGCATCAACACCCATCACGGCAATTTCAGCGGTTGGCCAGGCAAAGTTGAAGTCGGCGCGAATGTGCTTGCTCGCCATCACATCATAGGCTCCGCCATACGCTTTACGGGTAATAACCGTTAATTTCGGTACAGTTGCTTCACAGTATGCGTACAGAAGTTTGGCTCCATGACGGATGATTCCGCCGTATTCCTGCTGTGTGCCCGGCAAGAAGCCCGGTACATCCACGAATGTAACCAGCGGAATGTTAAACGCATCGCAAAAGCGTACAAAGCGCGCTGCCTTCACGGAACTGTCAATATCCAGCGTACCGGCCATTTGCAGCGGTTGATTGCCAACCACCCCAACCACGTGACCATCCAGACGGGCAAAGCCGATGACGATGTTCTTTGCCCATGCCGGTTGCACCTCGAAGAAGAACCCATCATCTACCACGGCCTCAATAACCTTAATCATGTCGTAGGCTTTGCGTGGATTGTCGGGAATGATGCTTTGCAAATCTTCGTCCATCCGCTCCGGATCATCGGTTGGCGCCTGATACGGCGGGTCTTCCATGTTGTTGGATGGCAAAAATGAGAGCAGTGTCCGCAACTGATCGAAGCATTCATCTTCACTGTCGGCGGCAAAATGCGCCACTCCACTGCGGGTATTGTGGGTCATCGCCCCGCCTAACTCTTCAAAGCCAACCTCTTCGCCGGTGACGGTTTTGATCACATCCGGCCCGGTAATGAACATCTGGCTAATGTTTTTGACCATAAAGATAAAATCGGTCATTGCCGGCGAGTAGACTGCCCCACCTGCACATGGCCCGGCAATAATCGATAATTGTGGTATCACACCACTACTGAGGACGTTACGGTAGAAGATCTCGGCATAACCACCCAGGCTTACCACACCTTCCTGAATACGTGCTCCACCACTATCGTTGATGCCGATGCAGGGCACACCCATGCGCAAAGCCAGATCCATGACTTTGCAAATCTTCTCGGCAAACACCTCGCCTAATGACCCACCAAACACAGTGAAATCCTGGGCAAACACACAAACGGGTCTACCATCAATCGTACCGTGCCCGGTGATCACGCCGTCACCCAATGGTTTGCGCCGTTCCATACCAAACGCAGAGGTACGATGAACAGCAAATGCGTCAAGTTCGACGAAGGAACCGGGATCAAGTAGACGATCAATTCGCTCTCGCGCCGTTAATTTCCCTCGTTCGTGTTGCCGGGCGATTGCCACCGGGTCTTGATTTCGTGCCCGTTCGCGTCGTTCACGCAATGCAGCAATCTTTTCTGCGGTTGTCTGCGTCATGGCATTCCCCATTTCTTTCATCAACTGACGTTACCGGTAATATGCGAACTCATCATAGTATGGCGAATAGAACACTCTGAGGGATGAAGGCCGTACCTGTTCCTTACCCTACGTAGTGCGCTGTGTAATATGCAGAAGTTCTCCATGATCACATGGTACACACATCCATAATTATTGCCGGGCCTGCTGCATAACTATTGCCTTGTGATACGTGCTTACACAGACCACTGCTCCCACCCGTTGTGATTGATCTGTCTGCTGGACCGCCGTATGTGTCAGTTAGCTTCTCTACCCGACCTCTTCCCTGCGCCGTCCTTCCCAGATGACAGTCCATAGAAATGCTGGAACAGCATCAATGATACGCCGCCAACGTCTCGGCTGCATCACTAACCGGAATGCCCATTCTAACCCCATCCGGCGGAGCCACCGTGGTGCGCGTGGTACCCTGCCGGCCAGATAATCGAAGGTACCGCCCACACCGATAGCCAGCGGCACCTTGATAAATGGCTGGTTACGTGCAATCCACAACTCTTGTCGTGGATGACCATACGCTACCAGCAGGATATGTGGTTGCGCTTGCATAATGATCTGGCGCTGCTGCTCATCATATTCCGCTGCCGGTGAGCCGGCATAGCAGCCAACAATATGCAGCCCCGGCCACCGCGATCTGAGCACGACTGCCGCTGCTTCCGCAACACCCGGTGCTGCACCGAGCAAGAACATGCGATAGCCATGCGTTGCGGCGAGTTGGGCCAGACCAAGCGTTAATTCAACCCCCGTTACCCGGCCACGCAACGGTGTACCCTGCCAGCGCGCCGCCACCAGCACCCCAAAGCCATCCGGCGTGTTCAGATCTGCTGCCTGCAATACTGCCCGAAAAGCTGGATTTCGGCGTGCCTCCATGATAAATTCCGGGTTCACCGTACAAATCTGATGCCAGCCTCCATCTTGCAGAAAGCTATGTGCCCTCTCCAATGCTTCTGCCTCGGTGACATCATCAATCGGTATTCCCAGTATCGTGATCCGACCGCTCTGCATCAGGCACCTGTTATTCTATCTGCTATTGCTTCTCATCATACCGCATCCGGCTACAAATGCTGTTTGTTGCATTACCTGTATGCGTTGTGGATGAAACCTCTCGACAGGACGCAATACGGGTTGTATAGTGTACTCAAGCATCAAATCTCCTTGTCCATTCTTGCAATACGGGAGTTTGCCATTGAATAACGAAATCTTTTGCTTCGTAATGTTTTGCGGATTGCCGATCATTGGTGTTGGAATAATTGCACTTAGTTATATACAGCGTATCTCACAGTTTCAAGAGGTATTGGCAAACGGGATCGAAACCACAGCCGTGGTTGTGCGGAAATATGGACGTTATCGGATCGTCGTAGAATATCGTGACTATGAAGGGAAAATGTATCGCCGAGATTTTGAGGTCCTCCCTTCTGAATATCATCGTTTCACACAAGGTGAAGCTGTTGGTATCTTCTACTCTACGAGGCGTCCGCATATCTTTGCCTTCAAAGAAACTATCGAACAAGCACGCGCAGCAGCCCAATCCAGGCGTGAACCTCCTGCACCCTAGAACTTATTTCATAATTAAAGTTGTACTGTCGCGCTCTAATAACTATCTCCGGTGCCATCACGCGCTGAATAGGTTGCCTTGATCGCTTATCATCCGCGTGTGGCGTAGTTTGGAGTGCGGCAGCCATGCTGCCGCGCCAGCCGTACACACGATCCGGCACGTGTCACGTCGTTGACCCGGCTGGTCACGCGGAGGCCAGGTTTGCTCGTCATGAACATCGAATCGAGTGGCAATGAAGAAGATACCTTCTCGTAGATGTTTTTTGAAATAGGTTCTACAATGCAATCGTGAACTCGCCTGCCTTCGATATTTGTGGGCGGGCGAACCGGGGTGAGATAGATGAGGTGTGGATATACAACGGTCCCTGGTTTGGTTTCTATGAGTCTACACTGGTAGGACCGAATGCGTATTTCTATAATTCTATGCCGGTACCGGGTCCGCACTCGTGCAATCGCATCATACCGATTATGGGGCCAAGCCCTGAGCGTGATCTGGATAGTGCCATTCATAATTTTGGGCATCGCGCAGAATCGACAATGACCAGAGTGTACGGTAGCTGGCAGCAAAACCGCACTACTCACAATTGGGAGAGGTTTGCATTAGTTAAGGCGTTGTCGCCAAATTACTCGTATAGTGGATGTGGCAATATTCACTATCCGCCGAATGGTGTACGTGATTACGATTACACTAATCCCTCTACAGTGTTGTCGAATTGTGCCGATTTTAGTAATTACCCAAACCTTAGCAATCCTTTGAGTACGGCAACACCTGTTTCTTGCTCGCTATGGAACTGTAATCATCTTGGTTTTCTGGAGTTTTGGTTCAGCCATCTACCGGCAAAAACCGGATGTGGTCCCGATTCGATTGCCAGTAACTGGTGGAAGTATTTTAGCGATCCCCAACTGGCTCTGAATCCGACTTCACTTTGTCGGTAGCTACCTTGATGGATTGTGTAGAACCTGTTTCGTAAATATCCTGTCAGTCCGTTTCGTTATATTACGTGCGTGAACCGGGTTTCTGCACTGCCCGCACGGATGTCCGCCCATACGAACGACGCACCGGGGTAACCATACAAGGTGTGCGTCGTTCGCTTCATTATTGGGACTGTATCTGCGCGATGATGAATCAGACTCGACGTTGACGGAGGGTGTCAGGGCACAGACTTCAGTCTGTGCTACAATGCTACACTACCACACTACCGGTCAGGTGTGGTCAGCCCTTTCTGAAATAACGTTTAGGCTAGCAGGGAGGATTTGTGAAACGTCGATTATGGTATTACCTGCGATCAGTATTTACTATTTTGCAAAAGATTGTGAACTGGTATGTGTGTTTCGGTCTCCTATTCCGGCAAGGCGAGACGGTGATTAAGCTTAAAAATGGCTGTCAATTTAAAGTGCGTAGTTTAATGGATGTGTGGATTATTAAAGAAACCTGTCTTGATCGTGATTATGAGACATACGGAACTCCTATCCAGGATGGCTGGACTGTTGTTGATATTGGTGCGGGGCTGGGTGATTTTGCTGTTTCCGTCGCGTATGATCATCCGACATGTCGGGTTTTTGTCTATGAGCCGTTTCCGGAGTCGTTTCGCTTGCTGAAGGAAAATCTTGCCTTGAATGCGATCCAAAACGTGCAGGCATTTCCGTTCGCAGTAGGCGCATCATCAGAAGAGATGGTGTTGTTTGCTACCGGGGCAGCGGTGCAGCATTCAACAACATCAGCCACACAGGCTGTCGACTCCATAGTTGTACCTGGGCGTAGCCTGGATGATATATTGAATGAACACCCTATTGGGGTATGTGACTTTTTAAAAATAGACTGTGAAGGTGCTGAATTTGATATTCTGTTCAATGCGAGTGCGCAGGCATTACAACGCATTAAGCGCATCTGTCTCGAATACCACGATGGTGTAACGCAATTTTCTCATGAGCATCTGGTGGAATATTTACAACAACGAGGGTTCCACGTGCGAACTGCACGAAATCCAGTTCATGCCCATTTAGGTTTTTTGTATGCTTCTCAAGATAACTGATTGAACGTTCGTCTACAAGATTGTTTTTAGACATCTTCGAGCGCTGAGGTTGTTGTTTCAGTGCTGCTTGCAGGTGGCACGAGTGGTGGTATATCAGTACGAGACGTCATTGCTTGTGATCGCACCATCATCCTGGTACCGCTTCCCGCCCGGATTGCCGTGACGCATCGTCTGGAGTGCGGCAGCCACGCTGCTGCGCCAGCCGTGCTCGCGATCCGGTGCGTGGTGTAACGCTACCGCTGCGGGTCGAGGTTGTATCTGCTCCAGGGGAGTACCGCTTCCCCCCCCCGTATTGCCGTGACGCATCGTTTGGAGTGCGGCAGCCACGCTGCTGCGCCAGCCGTGCTCGCGATCTGGTGCGGAGGGACGAGGTGCGTGCAGTTCACACCCACCTGATTTGACCATCCGTGATGATCTGGCTGTGCGTGAGCAGTGGCGTGGATCGTGAAGCAGGCTTCCAGCCTGCCCATCAGCCTCCTTTCGTATCCCGTAACACTGGTACAGGTGATGGAAGAGCATAAGCGGTGATTCCCCCCGGAGCGGGGCAACCGCTATCACGGGACTGATGAACGAAGATTTGATATAACACGGTAACATGGTTCAGCCGCTGACAAGATGCCGTCCATGCTATAATATCTACACCACTACCCAGGAGCAATCTATGGAACCACCATTTCCGGGCATGGATCCGTATCTGGAGCGTTCGAGCCTGTGGCCTGATGTACACATCGGGCTGATTACGGCTATTCGCGACTATGTACAGGCCCAGATTGCACCGGGGTACGTTGCGCAGATTACTCCCTACGTCGCGCCAGAGCAGGTTGAGATCACAGTGCCCCGGCGCGCCCTGGTGCCCGATGTCGGTGTGTTCGAGCGGGAAAGCGCAGCGGTAACGCCGGCAACAGCCGTGGTGGACACGCCATCACTGACCGGAACAGCCTTGCTCGAAGTGCCCACCCGCTACGCACGGCTGGAAATTCGCACCGTGACCGACGATACCCTGGTCACCGCTATTGAACTGCTCTCACCGGTGAACAAGCGTCCGACCCCCGACGGTGCCGATGCTTACGAGCAAAAGCGACGGGAGCTGTTTCAAAGTGGGGTGCACCTGCTCGAAATCGACCTGCTGCGGGGTGGCCGCCGGCCACGGCTGGCTCGCCCCGATCCGCTCCCCGCTGCCCCTTACGTAATCTTCCTCAGCCGCGTCGAACGCTGGCCGGAGATTGACATCTGGCTCTGTCCGCTGGCCAAACCGCTCCCGACGGTGCCGGTGCCGTTGCGGCGTCCCGACCCCGATGTGCCCTTGCCGTTGACCACCCTCGTGCATCAGGTCTACCGCAACGCACGCTACGACCTGCGGATCGACTACCGTCAACCCCCGCCGCCGCCCGACCTCACCCCCGACGAGGCGGCCTGGCTCGATGCCCACCTGCGGGCACGCGGGTTGCGTGCGTAGCAGTCATAACCATCCGGCCTCTGTCACCCGACCGCTTCATGTGGCAAAGGCATCTCCCCGTGTCGCAGCCGTTCGGCGAGTGCAATGGTCTCCGGTGCCGGATCGACATTGAGTTCACGGGCAAGGTTATCGCTACAACGTTGAAAAACCCGTAGCGCAGCGGCCCGATTACCCTGACGGGCATAGGCCAGCATCAACAACCGATAGGCGCGTTCCCAGCAGTTATCGTAGGTGAGGATACGTTCGGCCAGCGCAATCAACTCCTCGTTCTGCCCCTGTTCAGCCAGACACTGGGCCAGGCGGTCGGCACTGCGCAGAAACATACTCCGCAATCGTTCTCGTTCCGCGTCGGCCCAGCCTTCATAAATCGTATCGGGAAGAAAATCACCCTGGTAAAGCTGCAACGCAGCCTGGAGTCGTTGCATGCCGGCACCGATCTGACCTTGATCAAGCAGCCGCAAACCGGTTGTGCAACCGGCACTGAATTCGGCGCAATCAAGCCAGATGTCTGCCGTTGGCCGTAGCCGATAGGCACTGCCTTCACGGGCAATAAATGCCGACGTTGCTTCAGTACGATTCGGCTCCAGCGCTCGATAAAGAGCACTCAGCGCAACCTTAAAGTCGCGCACAGCCGCTTCAGGATTGAGCTGTGGCCAGAGCAATTCGGCCAACTCATCGCGTTGCAGCCAGCGATTGCGATGCACGATCAGCGCCTGGAAAAGCTGACGGGCCTTATCCCGTTGCCATTCACGCGCCTCAATCTCGTGATCGCCACGCCAGACCCGGAACATCCCCAGAGTTTGAACCCGCAACTGATAACCGGGGTGGGCTTCGAGACCACGCAGCCCCATCGCGGATAACAGCCGCTCGATGTAGTCGCGATGATGGCCGCGAGCACGGGTCGCCAGCAAGAGCGGGATGACCCGACGCGGATCGGGGAGACCGAGAAAGGTTGGCCGGGTAAAGAGATAGTCGTACCCGGCGGTGGCACTTAAATCCAGCGCCTCATCAATCGCCGCCGTCGCCGCAGCATCATGCCGCTGTTCGTAGTATCCCAATGCCAGCCAGAGCGTGGCTACGGCCTGACCAAACCGATCACTACAGGCACGCAAATCGGCGCGGGCAGCCAGCAATATCTCCTGCGCACGGTCAAACTGACCGCCAAGCAAATGGCTCACACCTCGTTGCAACTGGATCATCGCCCCCAGCCACAAATCACCTGCCCAGCGACAAAAAGCCTGACCATCAACGGCGGCGTTCTCGGCAGCCGCCAAATCACCGGCCAGCCCATAGAGGCGGGTTAAACCCCAGAGCGGTTCCACCCGTAACCGGTCGACGCCTATCGCCTGGCCCTCGGCCAATGCCTGGCGGTAATATTCGAGCGCGCGATCCCGTGCCGACACACCGGTTAGCGCACTCTTGAGCAACCAGGCGTGCCCAAGCCGGGCGTAGGCGACAGAGGTAATAAAGCGGGAGTGGCGTTCAGTACCGACCTGCACACCCTCTTCGGCCAGACTGAGCGCCTGATCAACATCCCCTTCAAAAGCGGCAATCAACGCCAGCACCAGCACCGCCTCGCGATGACCGCGTGGAGCGGGGGTGGCACCCCGTGCCGTCGCCACACGCTCCCGATCCCGCCACGCCTGCAACAACGTCCGTGCCGCCGCCAGTTGACCGGTGCGCAGCTTCACCCGTGCGCTCAGCAGATCGGCTGCCGGGCTGGCGGCGCGCAACTGGCGTGCCTGCTGCTGCAACGCCTCTGCCTCGTCCGGCTGCCCCATATTCAGCTTATTCTCGGCCAGCAACTCAAGCACACGGGCGCGGGCAACCTGATCCTCCAACCCCTCACTGACCCGCAACGCCTCTTGCAACACACTCTCGGCCTGCACCGGCTGCACCTGATCGATATAGACCAGAGCCTGACCGTACAAGGCACGGGCCAGCTCGGCGCGGTCGCCGTGTTGTCGGCTGATCGTCTCGGCCTGCGCATACCAGTTACGGGCTTCATCAAAACGGGCACGCAACCGGTACAGATCGCCAAGATAGCTCTGCAAGCGCGGACGACTCGCGATCAGCTCAGCCGGCAACGCATCAATCCAATCGGTCAGCGTATCGAGCCGACCATTGCGCAGCGCATCCTCACCGGCTGCGACAATCGCGTCGGCGGCAATGGCCACCTCACCGGCGGCAAACCAGTGATAAATCGCCTCCTCGGCCTGCCCGGCTGCCGCATAATGCCGCGCTGCACGCCGATGCCGCTCGGCCAGATCGGGATCACTGCGCGTCTGCTGACGCAAGAAATCGTGAAACAGATGATGGTAACGGTAATGACTGGCATCCAGCTCAACCACAAAAAGATCGCGGTCGCGCACCTGAGCCAGCAACTGATCACTATCATCAGCCTGGCGTACAGCATCGCACGCCGCCGCAGTCAGCACCCGCAGCGGCGCAGTTGCCCGCAAAAAAGACGCAATCTCTGGCGGCTGTCGATCCAACACATCCGAAGCCAGAAAATCGAACAACGCCGCCAGCGACGCCGGGCCACTGGCCAACAGCTCACTCACACTGCGCGCCTGCCCACTCCGCAACCCCTGCCAGACCAACTGAAGCGCAATCGGCCACCCCTCGGTATGGTGATCGAGCAGATCAACATCAGCGTCACTCAGCGCCATACCAAACACATCGCGAAAAAGCGCAGCAATCTCATCGTGGGTAAAAGCCAGCGCATCGCGGTGTAACTCCAGCACCTCACCACGAGCGCGCCATCGCACCAGCTCACCGCTCACAATCGGATAGCGCGTCGCAATCAACAGACTGAGCCATGGCGGCGCATACGTAATCAGCCGCTCAGTCAATGCCCGAATCTCGGCTGACGCCGCGACAAAGTGATAATCATCGAGGATCAGCAACACAGGTCGTCGTGGCGAACCGGCCAACGCATTAAGCAACCCATCGACAGTTTGCGTCCAGACCGCACGGTCAGCCGGATGCGAACGGAGCGTCGCCAGCGCCTCTGGCGCCCCCTGCGGCAACACCGGGGCACACGCAGCGGCCAGATACGTCAGAAACGAAACCGGATCACGGTCATTTTCACCGATGGTATACCAGCACACCGTTGCCGAACTCATAGCCAGCTCGGCCAATGCCGTCGTCTTACCATAGCCGGCACCGGCCTGCACCAGCGTTACCCGATAATCAAACGCCTCACGCAAACGCGCAGTCACCGCCGGTCGTACCAACCGATAGCGGTGTGGTCGCGGCGGCGCGACCTTTGCCTGTAACAACACTGTCTCTTCATTCATACCGGTGTAACAGTCCTCAAGCGGGCATACGGTGCCCTGTATTATACCAGGGTGAAAGGGGAGACCGATGGGCATTCGATCAACAATCCACGCGCACGGCCAACATCGGCGGATTCTATGGAGTTCGGGAGACGTACTTCCGAACCATTCCGTCTTCCTCCAGCCAGCGTGAGCGGCGTGCCCACCTGCCCGCCACTGCCAAACGGCGAGGATGTCCTCCGCTGAAACGACCATCTACCCGACGAGGCATGATTGCGCGTCATCCCGATGCACTGTCAGCCTTCACCATTCCTGACAACACCCGCCCTCAGCGCACGATGTACTGCTGTGCTGTCGGGAATAGAACTTACTTCATAAAAAAAGCTATACTATCGTGTTATCAGACTGTCGCACAGATACACGAACGCTTGCCAATCACCGAAGCTGTCGTTATCAGACACAAAGCTCACCATGGAAGTGACAATTGAGTCGCACAGACGTATGAACGCTTGCCAATCACCGAAGACAGTTTATCCCGCTCCTATCTTGTTGGCAGAGAGCAGCTCTGGTCGTGCCATCACGCGCTGGATTGGTTGCCTTTGCCGCTCGTCACGCACGTGGTGCGCGATGTGGAGTGCGGCAGCCATGCTGCCGCAGCAGCCGTGCTCACGATCCGGTGCGTGTCATGCCGTTGACCATGCTGGTCGCGGGGATGCCGGATGTGCTCGTTACGATCATAGAGTCGTTCAAGAATGGGCTAACTCCTGGCAGACGTTTTTTGAAATAGGCTCCAGTCATTCAGGCGATAGTACAGCCTTATTGACTGACCCGAAGAGAGAACTAAACCACGGTTTTTCACGAATAAAATCGAACAAAGGCCATGAGAGTTTCGCTTGTCGTCGTAGATTAGGACTATTATTAATCATAATACGCCTGGCTGCATCATTCTCTCCGTTCAAGATATATGCAGCCATCTGAAAAAGCCATGCGTCACTCCGGCGTAACTGGCTAATAATGGATTTGAGTTCCTGCTTCCGTCCATACTTGCGTAGTGCAACACCTTTATTCACCAGAACGAGCATACGTTCACTCTGGTCGAGGTGGAATTTGATTGCAAGTTCTGCAAGTTCAATGACCAGTGCATATTGTTTTTGGCGTAAGAGTTCGTATATCAAATCAGACGCCATCTTATCGGCGTTTTGGTTCGTTTGGCCTATAGCAAGTCCTTTTCGCCACACCAACTGCGTAAGTGTGAAGAGTAATGTAAGTGACAGGTCGAATGCTTTTTGCAGGTAGGAAGGAGAAACAAGGACTATCTGTCCTGCCGTAATTCCTGGTGGTTGATGTGCTTTCGGTGCTTGGTCTAAATAATGCTCGTCAACTCTGCCACCGTTATGGACAAGTATATTGCGACGCTGGATAATTTCCGTGTACCCTTCCTGCCAACGCTTATATTTCTCCCTCAAATCCGTAGCCTCGTTGTCGGGCAATGATGTCCAAGGATCAGACGCAAAACACTCTGTGATAACTTTATCAAGTTTGTTCCAGCGCTGCTTCCAGTTATCCTTATCTTTGTATACGCCATAAGCGTACAGCAAATTATTGATAAAATCCTCAACAGCACTAACCAGCGCAATCAGACAGCTTTGCCGCAAATAGACAGCACTGATAGGTGGACGAATAAAGAGTTCTCTCAGTATTTCCATTAACACATCACTCTTCTGTGGTTCTTTTTGCTCCCAATCAGACAAAAGTTGTTTGAATGATGGATCGTTAATATGTTTTATGACATCATGAAATTCATCATTGTTACGGACATCGGGTAAGGTATCTTTGTCTTTCCAAGAGGTAAGGTAGTTGCGCAATCCTGCCAGTACTACCTCTCTACATTCACCGAGAGCGAAGGCCAGATCACTTGCCATTTGCTGGATACGCTCCTCGTCGAACTGATCAGCACGCTCACCGATCTTACTGGCAAAGATGGAGAGTGAGCTATACGTTGAGAAAAATCCTTGCCAAAGCGAGTGAAGATGCTCATCAAACGTCGGTGTTGTCATATATGCTCCAGTCGCAGTCAGGCACATCTGCTAAAACGTTACAGCGTATGAATGCGTTATTCCTTCCTCTTCCCGACCTCATTAGCCTCACTCCTGCACCGCGAGAGCGGAGTTGGGGATGAAGGCATCCAGAACATCTCTAAAACCTTACCTCTTGCATGCACTCGCGTATTCTGTCCACTCCTGAATCTTCATCTTCCCTTACAACACCCACCCCCGACGCACCCTGCACCTATTGCACTGTAGGACATTGCCCTTCGCGAGATAATCCGACACCCTATCGATAGCTCACAAATACGATCTAACCGATGCCCCTCACTGTGGCAGGTACTGCGCGAACAATTCCGGGAGCAAGATAAACGCATACGCATCATTCAACACGTGCATCACCATACAGGCCGGCAGATTTCGCCGCCAGACATAAAGACCGGTTACAAGCAGCGACCAGACCCCGATCTGGATAGTGCCACCCAATCCCCAAAAGGGAATATGGAGCAGCACAAAAGCGAGGTAGGCAATCCCTGCTCCCCAGTACGGCTTGCCGGTCATTTCGGTAAAGCGCTCAATCGGATAGCCGCGAAAGAGTATCTCTTCGGTGATCCCGGCGGTGATCACGATTGCCACCCGTAGCGCGATTGGGGTCTGCGCCAACTGATTAATACCGGTGGTAGTTGTTCCCAGCCCCAACGCCGTCACGAGCGGGATGGTAGTAACAAACGAGAGCGCACCGACCACGAAACCTCCCAGTCCCCACAAGACATCGCGCCACGTCGTGCGCACGATCCCGATAGACGCCAACGGTCGGCGCTCCCAGAAGATCACGATGCCGATCAAAATAATCGTAACGACCCATTCCTGAGCGATGATAAGTACGGTGCGCGGAGTGTCCCACAACACCTCCGAACGTCCACCTGACACCAGGGTCAGGATGAAGGGCAAACCCAGCGCCACACATAGGCCGACCAGGGTTGCGGGTGATGGTTGCTTGCCAGACATTGTTGCCGTCCTGTTGTATACCCAACGTTTCACTCGTATTGTAGCAACGGGAGAAACTTTCAGAATGAGTACTGATGTCTGTGGAGTCCTGCACTCACGGTGCCAAGTCAATCTCTGTGCGGAGACCCGAACCTAATTTCATAAAAAGCTGTACTGTCGTGTTCTCATAACCATCTCCGGTACTATCACGCGCTGCATAGGTTGCCTTGATCGCTCATCATCCGCGTGTGGCGTGGTTTGGCGTGCGGCAGCCATGCTGCCGCGCCAGCCGTGCTCACAATCTGGCACGTGTCACGTCGTTGACCCGGCTGGTTACGTGGGTGCCGGGTGTACTCGTCACGATCAAGGAATCGGTCGGCAATGAATGAGATACCTTCATAGGAGATGTTTTTGAAACAGGTTCTCGTCACAGGTACCACCCCCTCGTGCGCACAGCTTCCCTGCCACCCACAATCAATCGTAGCCCAGCACCACCCTGGTCACGGAGCTTCACCCCGTCACCTTGTCACCCCGCGCCCCCTGCGGTATACTGCTCTATGGCGTAGTCTGCTAGACAAAGGAGCATTCCCCATGCATAGCGCAACAATCGGTGTGATTGGTGGTAGCGGTCTCTATGCCATGCCCGACCTCAAAAACCCGGAAGAGGTTCGCCTGACTACACCGTTCGGCGATCCGAGCGATGCGTTTATCATCGGTGAACTGGAAGGGCGGCGGGTGGCGTTCCTACCGCGGCATGGGCGTGGTCATCGCCTGAACCCCAGCGAAGTGCCGGCACGGGCGAATATCTATGCGTTTAAGCTGTTGGGAGTGCGGGCGTTGATCTCGGTAAGTGCAGTTGGTTCGCTCCGCGAGGATTATGCCCCCGGCCACGCCGTGATTCCCGATCAGATTTTTGATCGCACCAAGGGCATTCGTCCGGCAACCTTCTTCGAGGGCGGCGTAGTGGCGCACGTGGCCTTTGATCGTCCATTCTGCCCGTATCTGAGCAATATTCTGCTGCATGCGGCGCAGGCTGCCGGCGCGGTTGTCCATCAGGGCGGAACACTGGTGGTCATGGAGGGGCCGCAATTCTCGACCAAAGCCGAGAGCGAAGAGAACCGTCGCCGTGGTCATAGCCTGATCGGGATGACGGCGCTTCCCGAAGCAAAGCTGGCCCGTGAAGCCGAAATTGCCTACGCCACCCTGGCTATGGTCACCGACTACGATGTCTGGCATCCCGAACACGATGCCGTGACCGCCGAGCAGGTGATAAAGGTGCTGAGCGCGAACGTAAACCTCTCGCAGCAGATTGTGCGTCACGCTGTGGCCCAGATTGATGAGAACTTTACCAGCCCGGCACACGATGCACTACGCTATGCTATTGTTACTCATCCCGATCATATTCCGGCAGCCGTGAAAGAGCGTTTGGCCCCAATCGCCGGACGCTACTGGTCGTGAGGCGTTATGCAAGGTGAGATACGGATTTTGCCGTTGCGCGGGATCGGTGAGGTGCAGCCGGGTGATGACCTGGTGGCAATACTGGCTACGGCTATCGATGCCGCAGGCGGCCTCGAACAGGGCGACATTCTGGTCGTCACGCAGAAGATTGTCTCGAAGGCCGAGGGTCGTCTGGTCGATCCATCAACCATCGAGCCATCACCCTTTGCGCAAGAGATCGCCCGTACCGCGAAGAAAGATGCCCGTTATCAAGAGGTGGTGCTGCGCGAAAGTAAGCGCATCGTGAAGATGGCGAATGGCGTCCTCATCACCGAAACCCGCCATGGTCTGGTGTGTGCCAACAGTGGTGTTGACGAGTCAAATGTGGATGGTGGGCGGCGGCTGGCGTTGTTGCCGCTCGATCCCGACGCCAGTGCCGCTGCCCTGCGTGAAGGGTTGGCCCGGCGCTACGACTACGCACCAGCCGTAATTATTACCGACACCTTCGGTCGGCCATGGCGCGAGGGACAGGTGAATGTGGCGATTGGGGTCGCCGGGATGCTGCCGCTCCACGATTTTGCCGGCGTCGCCGATCCGTATGGGTACACGATGCAGGCAACGTTAATCGCTGTTGCCGATGAACTGGCTGCCGCCGCCGAGCTGGTCATGGGCAAGATAGATCGGGTGCCGGCGGCGATTATTCGTGGCTATCACTATCTACCCAGTCAGACTGCTACTGCTCGTCAGTTGATCCGCGATCCGCGGTTTGATCTCTTTCGGTAAGCCAATGGATTTTTTTACGCTTGTTCAGACCCGGCGGACGGTACGGTCGTTCCGTCCCGATCCGCCGCCGCGTGCGGCGATTGAGCAAATCCTCCACGCTGCCAGTTGGGCGCCATCGCCGCACGGTCGCCAGCCCTGGCGCTTTGTAGTGGTTGAGTCGCTCGAACGGAAACAGCTTCTGGCGCAGGCGATGGGGGCAGCCTGGCGTCATCACCTGGCCCTCGATGGTCTTGATCCGGCAACTATCGAGGTGCGGTTACAACGCTCGCAAGAGCGCGTGCTGAACGCGCCGGTCATTATCGTGCCCTGTCTCTACCTGAACGATCTCGACACCTATCCCGACGCTGACCGTCAGGCTGCTGAGACGACGATGGCGATCCAGAGTTTGGGTTGTGCTGTCCAAAACATGTTGCTGGCCGCGTTTGCTCTCGGCCTGGCTGCAGGCTGGATGTGTGCTCCGCTGTTTGCACCGGCAGCCGTGCGTACTGCACTGGCCTTGGCCGACGATCTGCATCCCCAGGCGCTGATACCGATTGGCTACCTTGCGCAAGAACCAAAACGGCGTCCGCGGCGTCCGCTGCACGAGCTGATCGTTCAGTGGTTGTAATGCTCTGGCTGGTTACGTCGCGGTCTAATGAAGATGGGGATGATCGCAGCGTACAGCTCAAACATCGTCGAAATCAGCACTGTCTGGCGTAATCACACAAACAACGTGGTGAGCAGCCAGTTCCCATGGACGTGCTACGTTACGTCTCACGGCAGCAACCTGGGTTCTCCCCATCCTCTGTGTCCTCCGTGTCTCTGTGGTGACAAAGGTAGCAACTTGGGTTATGGTAGACGCTCCACCTATACTCACCCAACATCACACGTCTGATCGTGCCCGCCGTTCAGTTTATTGCAAAGGAGGTTACCGGATTGCAGACACTGATCTACCTGGCTGGCTTTGCCCTGATTTGTCTCGCATCGCACCGTATCGGACAGTGGTTTGCGCAGATACGCCTGCCGTACATTACGGGCTATCTCTTTACTGGTGTATTGGTTGGTTCATTTGGCTTACAACTCCTGCCCTCAAGCGCCGGCGAAAACCTGCGTTTCATCGATCAGATTGCGCTGGCGGTGATTGCATTTGTTGCCGGGAGTGAGTTATTCTACAAAGACCTGCTCAGCCGTCTGCGTTCTATTCTGTGGTCGCTGGGCATGATCATTGCTATCGCACTGGGTCTCATCGGCACCACGCTCTTTTTCCTGCTCGATATAATCCCATTCACGCAGGGGCTGAATATCGGCGACAAGATCGCCGTCGCACTCCTGGGATCGACTATTCTGTTGGCGCTCTCTCCACCTTCAACCATTGCGGTCATCAAAGAGCTGCGGGCGCGTGGCCCGGCAACCCGCCTGATCCTGGGCCTGACAGTGGCAATGGACGTTGCTATCATCGTGATCTTTGCGATCAGTTCGTCGTTTGCCGTAGCGCTGGTTGAGGGCAGCGGAGTTAATCTCGCCTTCCTCGCCTTGTTACTGCTCGATCTGATCCTGTCGGGTATTGCCGGCTATGGTGTCGGTCAGGTGCTGCAAGTTATTTTACGCCAGAGCTGGTCGCGATGGGTGAAGCTGACGCTTATTGTTGCCCTCGGTTACGGCATCTTTGCCGGTGCCGACTGGCTCAAGACGGTTTCAGCAGCGAGCTGGTCGATCAAAATCGTAATTGAGCCGCTTCTCGTCGCGTTAATCAGTGGTTTCCTGATAACCAATTTCTCGCCGTACCGTGATGAGTTTGCCGAATTGCTGCACGACATCAGTCCGGTTGTCTATGTTGCGTTCTTCACCATCACCGGCCTGGGGCTTAAGCTTGATATTCTCTTGACGGCGCTGATCTTTGCTGCGGTTATCTTCCTCGTGCGCGCACTGGCAATCTTTAGCGGGAGTATGCTGGGCCTGACGATTGCCGGTGAACCGTCACGCTTTCGGTCACTCCTCTGGCTGGGCTTGATAACGCAGGCAGGCATTGCACTGGGTTTAGCGCGCGAAGCCTCGCTGCTGTTGCCGATGTCGGGCGATGCCTTTGCCACGTTGATCATTGCTGTGATCGTGCTGAATGAAATCTTCGGGCCGCTTACGTTGCGTTTTGCCCTGCAACGCCTGGGTGAAGCCAACCTGCCTGAACCCGGCATTCGCGACGATGTTCGCGATGTCCTCATCCTCGGCGTCGAGCAGCAATCTATCGCCCTGGCTCGCCAATTGAGTGCGCGGGGCTGGCAGGTACGGGTGGCGGATACGGATCGCGATCACGTGCAACGCCTGGCAGCCGAGGATGTGGACGAGCGCTACATTCCAGAGGTTAGTTTGCAGACGTTGAGTGGCCTGATTACACGCGCTACTGATGCGGTGGTGGCTCTGTTGGAAAAAGACGAAGACAATCTGCGCGCCTGCCAGATCGCACTGGAAAAGTTTGGCGTACCGCGCCTGATCGTGCGACCCAATCGCTCTGAATTGCGCGAGCAGTTCCGCGAGTTGGGTGCGATCATCGTCGATCCAGCGACGGCGATGGTGAACCTGCTAGAGCAGGCGGTACGTGCGCCCCAATCCCTCTCGCTTCTCCTGCATACCGATCCGGTGTACGACGTGGTGCAGATGACCGTCACCAATCGCGAGATCGATGGTCGTCTGGTGCGCGATCTGCGGCTACCTGCTGATGTGTTGTTGCTTGAGATCAGCCGTGATGGTCAGGCAATAGTCCCTCACGGCTACACCCGGCTACGCCACGGCGACGAGCTAACCATTGTCGGTAAGCCTGATAGCCTGCGTGAAGTAGGTCTACGAATAGGTTGACATAAAATATTTTTAGTTCGCACCACCAATATCCTGCCGGGAGAGCGTGCGGTAGGCGCTGTAGCCAAAGATAGCACTGTAGACTGCGACAATGATCAGCGCCTGCCACTGCGATGGCAGCAGACTGAGGTCGAGGGCCGAGGTCAGCACACTTTGATCGAGGCCGAACATTCGACTATTCTCGACGACCAGTCGGTTGATATTAGGCTGGAGCAAGAGATTGACCAGCGTGCGAATAAGCGGATCGACCGCGCCGATGGTGTTGAGCGAACCGGCACTCACATCAAAAGCGAGAAAGATCAAACCGCCACCGACGCCGGCGATCACCGAGCGGCCAAAGATAGCGCTGGCGCCGGCAATCAGGGTGTAGGGCAACATCACCACTAATGCCCGCAAGATACCAACCGGCAAGAGAAGCACCTCTAAGAACCCGATGCGTTGTGGCAAACCAAGTACCGCACCGAAGAGCAGTGCCAGCAGGGTGCCGAGGACAAGCGTGATAAGAATGGCGACCAGCAATGCCAGTTGCAACGCTACCAGTTTAGCCAGCAAATAGGCACCTCGATGCGGCGCTCGCGTCAACAGAATACGCAGCGTTCCCCAGTTAAAATCGCTCCCAAAAATCCCGGCGGTGAGGATAATCGCCAGGATGCCACCGGTACCGTTAATCGCACTCAGCATCGCGCCGAACACACCGGGCAGACTGAGCTGGAGTTTGATCTGTGCAATCGCTGCGTCACTGAGCAGGCTAAAGGTGACCTGCCCACCACTGAACACGCCTTCTTGCAGAGCCACAACCAGAAACCAGAGGGTCTGTTGCAGCGCAGTCAGCAGCAGAAAGATACCTAACAACAGCAGTGCCATCGGTCGGCGTGAAATTTTGATCCATTCCGCCGCCAGCAGATTCACAAACATGGTACGAGTAGTCATAAGCGATGACCCAATGCTGTATCTATCTTCATCCCGTCACTACCTGTCGGTAACGTTGTGAAATTTCTCTGACAGATGAACCCCTGTCTGAGTCCGGGCAACGTCTTGCTTGCAGCGGCATTCTCCCGTGTTGCCGATATGATCTGCGAGCCGGATACTTGCATTATCGGCGGCAGCACTGGCAACCATCACAATCACTCGCCGGCTTGCCTGCCTTGCCTACCCGTTATGCGCCTGTCGCGTCGTGTGGAGTGCGGCAGCCATGCTGCCGCAACCTGCCGCGCTCACGATCCGGCGCGTATCACGCCGTTCACCATGCCGATCACGGCGATGCTGAGTGTACTCGTCGCGATAATGTCAATGCATGAGAGATTTGACATCACACCCCTACTCAGCTTTAGTCACAGTCAAGAAAAACTCCTCTAGCGAGCTGTGACTGGCCCCGATCTCGGCTACGACAATATCGGCCCGGATCAAGAGCGCATTGATCTCTGCTGTTCGATCCGCCGGGGCATCAATCAGGATCGCGTCTCCCTGCACGGTTACGCTATTGACCCACGACAGCGTGCGCAAGAGGCTTACTGCCGGCCCTGGATCGCCTTGCACTCGCAGCCGCACCCCTTGCCCACGGCGCAGCAACGTTGCCACATCGCCAGACGCGATCAACTTGCCCTCTTTCAAGATGGCTACCCGGCTACAGAGCTGCTCAACTTCGTACAGCAGATGGCTACAGAGCAGGATCGTGCGACCACCGGCGGCCAGTTCGCGGATCAGATTGCGAATTTCAACCGTACCTGCCGGATCGAGGCCATTGGTTGGCTCATCGAGCATGATCAATTCGGGATCGGGTAACATGGCAGCCGCAATCGCCAGCCGTTGCTTCATGCCCTGCGAATAGGTTGCCACCTTATCACGGGCACGGTCACTCAATTCAACCGTTGCCAGTACCTGACCAACCCGCTCAGCCGGGATACCGCCGGCACGGGCCAGAACACGGAGATTGTCGGCACCACTGAGGTAGGGATAGAACGCTGGAGCCTCGATCATTGCCCCCACCCTGCGCAACGCCTCCGCCGGTTCACGCTGGACATCGTGTCCAAGCACGATAGCCTGTCCCTTCGTCGGTCGCACCAGCCCCAACAGCATGGCGATGGTCGTGGTCTTGCCGGCACCGTTGGGGCCGAGAAAACCGAACACTTCCCCTTTGCCGACGGTCAAATTGAGCCGATCAACGGCAAGCCGTTTACCATACCGTTTGGTGAGTTCGATGGTTTCAATCGCATTCATATGACGTGTTCGTTTGCTATCTTGCTTTGTTGCATAATAACACACTCGCACCGGAATAGTACAAAAGTAATGTGTCCGTCGATTGACGATGGCAGTTCGCGAAAGATATACTTTGTCTCGGTTAGTGCTCCCGTCTATACATATAGAAAGGAAAAGCATGAAACCGGGGCTTATCCTGTCTCTCCTGTTCCTCTTGTCGTTCGGTTGGTTGTCGTCTCCGATCCAGTCCGCTTCTCCTACCTCAACGTTGTCTGCTGTCCTTCCCGGTGATGATCCCTGTGTTTATCGCCCCTCAGTTCTCCGTTTTTTCTGTGATACCAACCGTGGTGGTGGCGATGCTGAATTTGTGCTTGTGTTCGGAATTGCCGGTGATACGCCCCTGCTTGGTGATGTAAATGGTGATGGTCGTGATGACCCGTGTGTCTATCGCCCCTCGGTGCAGCGTTTCTTCTGCGATACTGCCCGTAATGGTGGTGACGCCGAGCAAATCATCATGTTCGGGATTGCTGATGACATCCCCTTACTCGGTGATCTCGACGGTGATGGTCACGATGACCCGTGTGTCTATCGCCCGTCGGTACTTCGTTTCTTCTGCGATACTGCCCGCAACGGTGGTGATGCCGAGCTGATCATTGCGTTTGGAATAGCCAATGACATCCCTTTACTCGGCGATCTCAACGGTGATGGCCGTGATGAGCCGTGTGTCTATCGCCCCTCGGTGCAGCGTTTCTTCTGTGATACTGCCCGCGATGGCGGTGATGCTGATCTGGTCATTGCATTCGGAATTGCCGGTGATGTCCCGCTCATCGGGAGCGTTGCACGTCAGTTTGGGGTCTATGTACCAATCGTAACCCGGTGAACGTCTCTTGTGCGCTTGCTGATCGGTTGGGCCGGGTAGCGATCTCTCGCTGCCCGGCCCTGGCTCTACAATGAGGATAGCCGGTTCCGACTTTATCATGGTGCCCTGGGAGCGCGAGCCTCCGGCTCGCTCATCACCCAACACCGCTCGCCGTACCTGTTGCTAGCGGCGCAGTGCATCCCTGAACCAGCGCACGACAGTGGGTGCTTGCCGGGTAAGCGAGGATGGCTAACGACCATCTCCAGTGCCATCACTCGTTTGATTGGTTGCCTTGAACGCTCATCATGCGCGTGTTGCAGCGTTTAGAGTACGGCAGCCATGCTGCCGCACCAGCCGTGCTCACAATCCGGCGCGTGGTGGGCCGTTGATCCTGCTGGTCTCGGCGCTACCATGTGTTCTCGTCACGATCATTAATCATGCCAGCGCTGGCGTCCAGCAGTGCATAGTTATTCTTCCATATTTGAGAGTTGTAGGGGCGACGCATGCGCTGCCCCTACTGTCATGCCGGTGAGCGGATCAGCCATCCATCCCCAACAAATCCAGCAACTGCGTTTGTCCACGAATAGCGGCATGCGCTACAGCTCGACCACAGATCGCACCGATCACGTTGCCGGTACCGTTGTAGGCACCGATAGCCCAAACGCCGGGGCGAACCTGGCGGGCAATCGGCAGGATGCTATCGCGACGGTACGCCACCTGAGCAGCCCAGCGCCGTTCAATCGCTGCCTGGCTACCGATCCGTTCCCGCAGTATCTGTTCGAGCGCAGACTGGACTGCCGGTGAGGGTTGTGGCGGCGCATCCCATTCGCTCTCCGCAAAGCGGTCACGACAACCGCCCAGCGCAATGCGACCATCGGGAAGTTGCTGCCAGTAGTCGTAACCCCAGCGGGTGTACACGGGCCGGGGAATAGTGCAATGCGGATCGGGGGCTGTCGCCAGCATTTGGAGGCGAGTGGTGCGCACGGTAGCGCGGAGTTCGGGCAGTAATCGCTCAAGACCACCGTCAACGGCGACGATGACCTGGCGGGCATGGATGGTGCCTTGCGAACAGTGAACCGTTGTCCCGCTGATGTCTAACGCTGGCGTGTGCGTAAACAAGAGCGCACCGCCGCGCTCGACCTGCCGGGCCAGCCAGATGCAGCGGTGTAACGGCTGGAATGCGCCATCGGTTGGTATGAGCAGACCTTCGCCTTCTGGCCCGCGATACGCTTCGACCGGCAGATCATCGGCACGCATTGCTGTCATCTGCGCTGTGCAATCGGCAAGTTCTTCTGGCGATGCGGCGATACGCAACGACCCCACCTGGCGCACAATCGTCGGCATCAGTGCTGCCATTCGTTCGATTTCACTGATTGTCAAGCGATAAATAGCAGCCACCCGCTCGCGACCAAGTTTGGCTACTGCGTTGTGATAGAACGCGGCCAGACCGGCAAGCAAAAATCCACCGTTCCGCCCTGCCGCCCCACCACCGACAGTCGAGGCATCAATGCCGGCCACACGAACGCCAAGGGTCAGCAGTTCATAAATACAGCTTAACCCCGATCCGCCTAACCCAATCACGCATACGTCAACCGCAATCTCATCGTTGAGTGCCGGAAAAGTGGGAATTGTCCCATCATTCCAAATCGGTTCGTTGTGCATCAGTGGCTCCATTGCTTCCTGCGCAGGGGTACTTCTCCCTGAACCTGATGAAAAATTATACGCGATGATGACCTGGTGGCCCGGCAACGCACTCGGTCTGAGGGTGTGCAGGCTCACCGTGGCGCGGGTTTTCAGCCCGCGTGCAGCCATCCTCGCCACCGCCGTCAGGTAATTGAATCCCGATCAATCACCCCATTTGTGCGCGATGGTATGCCAACAGCACATGAACATCATAGCCTCTATGCTATAATTGAGCCGCTATGGAACAAAAAGCACCTGCAACTTCACTGCGCACCAGCCTGCGCAAATCAATTCTCACCTCGCTCGCCATCGGCCTGGCGGTCGTGATCGTGATCAGTCTGTTCAGCGATCTACGTGCCGTCGGTAATGATCTGCTGTCATTCGATTGGATGCTGTTGCCGCTGATCCTGGTTGGCACCATCATCAATTACTGGCTACGCTGGCTGAAATGGGATTACTATCTACGCTACCTGAAGCTTGACCGCAATATCGACCGCTCGACCAGCGGTCTCATTTTTACTGCCGGTCTGGTCATGTCGGTAACACCGGGCAAGATGGGAGAAGTCTTGAAGTCATTTCTGCTGCGCCAGCGCAACGGCACCGCGATCAGCCGGTCGGCGCCGATTGTTCTGGCCGAGCGTCTGACCGATGGCATTGCCATGCTTCTCTTAATGGGATTGGGGCTGACGCTCTACCCGCCGGCGCGACCACTGTTTATCGTGCTGGTACTGCTGACGATTGCCGGGATCGTGATTGTCCAGCGTCAGGCGCTGGCGCTCTCGATCATCAGGTTCGTCGCCTGCTTACCATTTGGGCAGCGCGTGGCCCCTCGTCTGGAAACAATTTACACAACCACCGCGCAATTACTGCATTGGCGCATTCTGCTGGTTTCCACCCTGATCAGCGTGGTTTCATGGGGTTTTGAGTGTGTTGCTTTCTTCTTCGTGCTGATGGGAGTAGGTAGCGATCCCTCGTGGTTGTTGCTGTTGCAGGCAACATTTATCTTTGCTGCCAGCACCCTCTTCGGTCTGGTCTCATTTCTGCCCGGCGGTTTGGGTGCATCAGAAGTAAGTAGCGTTGGTTTACTGGTGGCCCTGGTTGGCTTAAGCGCCAGTGCCGCAACGACGGCAACGATTGTGATCAGGTTCTGTACACTGTGGTTCGGGGTATTGTTGGGAGTGATCGCACTGGCCTGGCTGAGCCGTCGTTCGGCCACAGCAGGTGTGCAAGACGATGTAACTTCGTTGAGTGATGTTTCGGAGGTGCTATGACATCGGTCTTTACGCGAATTGTCCGCGGTGAAATTCCGGCGTTCAAGCTGTATGAAGATGATCTGACCCTCTCGTTTCTTGACATCAATCCAGCAGCACGCGGTCATGCGCTGGTGATTGCCAAACCCGAATTGCCTGGTCTCCTCGACTTACCTCCTGAGTTAGTTTCTGCTGTAGCTCTCACAACGCAGCGCGTTGCACGAGCAATTGTTGAGGCACTCAAACCGGATGGTTTCAACGTCATTCAAAACAACGGTGCAGCCGCTGGCCAGGTTGTTTTTCACTATCACGTACATATTATTCCGCGCTGGGAAGGGGATCGCTCGGTCAAGCTTTGGCGTCCCGGAACAATGAGTATGGACGATCTGCGGGCCGTTGCCGACGAGATACTCGCTCATATCTGAGGTGTGACCGATGAGCGAATCTGTTTCTCCTCCGCCACCAACGACGAAAACTGAGCCGAACAGTGCTACGCCATCGACACCGGCACCGGCGGCAGAGCCTGCGGCCACCAGGCCGTTGCGGCAGCGTCCGGCCCGTAACAATCGGTTACGCACCGGTATGGTGGTGGCGTTGGTTGTGCTCTTGTTCATCATTCTGGCACTGATTATCGCCGGGATTGGTGGCGTTCGCCGTCCATCCTCTGCCCAAAACCGGCTCACACCACGCGATCTGATTTTGCAACCGACGACCTTTGCCACCACTGTTGCTCTCCAATCAAGTGCATCAACTACCGTTGTTGACATTGCCCCACGTTTTGCTGATGCCTACGAACAACTTGGCGGTTTGCGCCGGCTTGGCCTACCGATCAGCCCCGCGCTGCTGTTAAACGGGCGCGAGGTGCAGTGGTTTGAACGGGCCAGAGTGGAATACTGGCCTGAGCTGGCCGGTACGCCCTATGAGTTTCAGATTGGCCTGGTGGGAGTAGAGTACGTTGCCGGGCGCACCTTCTTGCGCCCCGAACCGTTTGAGTCGCGTCCAGATTTACGCTATTTTCCCGAAACCGGCTTTGGTGTTGGTGGTCTCTTCCTGGAGTTCTGGGAAGAGAACGGCGGTCTGATGTCGTTCGGGTATCCTATCAGCGCTGAATTCGACGAGGTGCAACCAGATGGTCGGGCGTTTCGGGTCCAGTATTTCGAGCGTGCCCGCTTTGAGCTGCATCCTGAAGCTGCCGGTACACCTTATGTGGTGCAATTAGGTCTCTTGGGTTCGGCCCTCTACTTTGGTGAGCCGCGGCCACAGACCGTGCAACCTCGTCCGACACCGGTACCGTAATACCTCTACGAGCGGGAACGGAGCAGGTATGGCGTCAGCACAACTCGATCTGGCTATTCTGGCGGCTGTCGTGCGGCAAGTGGGTGGCGAATCGAGTCAGGTTGCGCATGTGTTAGAATTGTTTCGCCACCGGCTCATCGCCGATGGTCAACAACCAGTGCAGACGCTGTATGTCTATCGTTCTGCCGGTTCGGCAGAGCGTTCATCGGCGCCTCCTGGCCCTGATGCAATACCGTCTGCCCGGCCACGGCTGCTGCTCGCGTTTCTTAGCGCCGACGCTGCTGTCGGTTTTGCCCAACGCACCGGGCTGTCACGCTCACCGCGGTTGCTGACCATTTCACCAGCACGTGCATTGGCAGTTCTCCTGCAACAGTCGGGATTGAGTGCGTTGCATATCGCATACGATGATGTGCCGGCTTCTGATGGATTACCGGTAGGCTGGCGGTTGTCGCGGACTGAGCTGTTGGCGATGTTTGCAATCGACTCAGGCGTTGTTTGAACGGTACCTCGCAGGCTAAGGAGGAAGGAATGGGAAGCCGCTTCGACGAGATGCGGATTTTTGCCGGCAATGGTAATCTACCACTGGCCAGGGCCATCAGTGAGCGCCTCGGCGTTCCGCTGGGTGATGTTACCATTGTGAAGTTTAGCAATGAGAATATCTTTGTCAGGCTTAATGAAAGTGTACGTGAAAAGGATGTCTTCGTTATTCAATCACTGTCAATGCCCGATCTCAGTGATCGGATTATGGAATTGCTGATTTTACTCGATGCCTGTAAGCGTGCCTCTGCCGGGCGGATTACCGCTGTCATTCCTTATTACGCTTACGGGCGTACTGATAAGAAAGACCAGCCCCGTGTACCGATTACCGCCCGCTTGCTGGCCGATATGATCCAGGTTGCCGGCGCGCATCAGGTGATGACGATTGACCTGCACGCCGGGCAGATTCAGGGCTTTTTCTCGATCCCGATGGATGAACTGACAGCCATGAATCTGCTGGTGCGCTATTTTGCCGATAAGGGCTGGAACGATCTGATTGTCGTCTCGCCCGATGTTGGCTTTGCCAAACGTGCCCGCAACTTCGCCGAAGCCCTGAATGCGCCGCTGGCGATTGCTGAAAAGCGCCGGCTGCAACACTTTGATCGGAAAGACGGTTCACTCACCGTTCCGGAAATTCTGAATCTGATCGGTGATGTACGCGGCAAGCGTTGTCTGATTGTAGACGACGAGATTGCCACCGGTAGCTCGATCCTCGAAGTCGTGCAGTTGCTCGAAAAGGAGGGCGCGAGCGAGATTTATGCCTGCTGCGTCCACCCGGTGTTCGCCGGGAATGCTATCGAGCGCCTGCGGGCAAGTCCGATCCGCGAGCTTGTGGTGACCGATACATTACCGGTTGCTCCGGAACGACGCTGGCCCGGCCTGACAATCCTCTCGGTCAGTACGTTGATTGCTGAAGTCATCCAGCGCATCCATAGCGGTGTGAGTGTCGATACGATATTTCAACATCGTCGCCATCCAGCATTAAGCTAGATTACAGGGTGCGACCTCATATACCGGTGTCGCACCCCTGTGCCTACTCGAACCCCAGACCTCGTTCGCGCAAACTGACGTAGCGGCCATTGCCGATAATCAGGTGATCGACCACCTCAATATCCAGCAGACGACCAGCGGAAACTAGTTGCCTGGTGATCTCGATATCTTCCATAGACGGTGTCGGTTCGCCCGATGGATGGTTATGGACAACGATGATAGCAGCGCTGTTACGCCGCACCGCCTCTTTGAACACCTCGCCGACGCGCACATTTGCCGAGTTGAGGCTGCCAATATATACCGTGGTGATCTGCTGCACCCGATTTTTGGTGTCGAGTAAGATCGTGCGCAGATGCTCCTGATCGAGATGACTCATTTCGACTAACAGCAGTGTCGCCACATCAGCCGGTGAGCGGATGGGAAACCGCTCCTCGATAGCGCTTCTGGCCAGACGACGCCCGATCTCAAGCGCGGCTTTGACGCTGGCCGCTTTACTCACCCCCATCCCATGCAGCCGACAAAGCTCTTGAAAGTCCAGGCGCTGTAGTCCTTGCAGCCCACCACTTTCTGCAAGCAGTTGTTGCGCCAGTTGTAAGACGTTGGTACCGTTGGTGCCAACCCGCAACAGGATAGCCAGTAATTCGGCGTCGCTCAACGCTCCTGCCCCCTGGCGGGCCAGCCGCTCTCGTGGTTGATCGTGGATCGGTTGTTCGTGGATTCGTAGTGAGATCATGCATCCCTCGCGCTGAAATGACGGCTCTACTATATATACCGTTGAGAGATGCCAAAAGGTGCGCACGAATTTTACTGGCAGATAATTGTCGGTAGCCGGCGGCTGCGCAGCAGAGCTTCGGTGGTCGAGCCGATCACCAGATCACTTAACGGATCGCGATGACCGTAGCCTCCCATCACCACCAGATCACTGCGGGTCTGCTCGGCAGCATGGATAATCGCTGCCGCCGGTTCACCCCGTTCGAGGATATAACCGGCGGCAATGTTATACCGTTCGAGATAGCGAAATGCCCGTAATCGCACCTGTTCCGCTTCAGCTTTTCCTTCAAGGACAGTGACCACATTGAGTGACAATTGCCAGCGTGCGGCCAGGTACGTGGCCAGGTACAACGCTTCTTCAGCTTTGCGACTACCATCATACGCCAGCAACAGCCGCTCAACATGCTCTACCGCACGCGGCACCGTTAAGACCGGGCGTACCGAGCAGCGGAGAATAGTGCGCAGACCAGACGTCAGCCTGGCCAGTGGCGAGCGTCCGGGTGGGTGATTGACCTGAATCGCTACCAGATCGACCAGGCGTGTACGCTCGCGGATGATTCGGTCGATAGTACCGACGTCAATCGCACACTCGCCGTGGACACCGGCGGCAGCACAGCGTTCGATAAACTCACGGGCCACCGCCTGAGCGGCTGCTGAATTGCGTTGATTGACACTGCGTACCACGTGGATACCGAGCGGTCGTATCGGCTCGCGTTGTGCCCAGGCCAGAATCTGTTCGAGAACCTGCCACCCATCCGGCGTGCCGTTTACCGGCACCAGCACCTCGCGAAAGAGCCAGGATGCCGGATCGAGAGTACGGTTTCGTCGCCAGACACCGGCTGGAACCGCCGGTTCGAGGTTGTCGGGGATCATCCGGTCAAGCAATTGTTCAGCCCGTCCTGGCGCCTCTGTCAGGTCTTCGATTGCCTGGGTGAGGCTAATGTCCCAGCCCAACTGTTTGCTCAGCTCATCGCGGTGATCGCAGAGCCAGAGATAGAGATCGGTGGTGCTGCGCTGGGGAAAATCGCGCAGCAGACCGCGCTCGTGGATCAGTTCGGCTATTGGCCGATAGACCTGATCGTACCAGACGCATGCCGCTTCAGAGAGCGATGGTGTGTGATCGGCTGTCGTGAGTCGCTGCTGAATGTGCTCGATCTGCTGGCGTAATTTATCGTACTGACCGGCAACCGTGACCCGCAAATCACAGCCGGGGCGTAATTCATCGAGGCGGGTCGCTTCGAGAAAATCGGCGTATTCACCGGCAATAATGATCTCTTCCAGAGTCATCGACGGGTCAACTGGCGCTCGTGCCTTCAATGGCACAACATACGCCTGGATGTGATTCATCCCCATCTGACGGGCAACAGAGACGCGGTGATTGCCATCGATAACGAAGTAGGCGTCGCCAATCTGGTAGACTTCAATCGGTGGCCAGCCGTGCAAACTGTCAACGGCTGCCATCACCCGCGACCAGCGTTGCCAGTTATCGTCGCGGCGTGGCAAAAAACTGCGGTTGAAGTCGTGATAACGACCAACACTGCCGACAATCGCATTGAGTGGAATCTCGCGCAGTTGGCGTTCACCGGCCAGTTTTGCGTGTACACGTTGACGCACCTCTTCAAACGGCAACAAATCATCAGACCGGCCTTGCAAACGGGCCAGCAGATGCTCAATATCGGCACGCCAGCGCAAGCGCTGAAAGTCGTGTAATGCCGCAACAATGCGTCCATTGGTTGATTCTTCCATAGCAGGAGATACTATACCATAGAACGTTGCTGGAGCAACCGGGTGCCGCTTATTCAGAACGTAAAAGCTGTGCGGTTGTGCTCCCAGCCGGTCATCCAGGCGCATGCACGCCTGTCAATCGCCAACGACAGTATATCTTGCTCTCAGTCTGCCGGTATCGCAGCGAGAAGTGCTACCGACTATCGTCAGTGCCATTCCGTGCCGGACTGGTTGTCTTGCTCGCTCGTCATGCGCCTATCGCCCAGTATGGAGTGCGGCAGCCACGCTGCCGCGCCAGCCGTGCTCACGATCCGGCGCGTGGCATACCGTTGACCCTGCGGGTTGCAAAGATATTGTAGGTG
>ENA-ORXB01001203-ORXB01001203.1-sediment-metagenome-genome-assembly--contig:-NODE-1203-length-33889-cov-13.757749_pt1 | contig 33889 bp, 35 predicted proteins | sample MGYA00237863_ERZ511475 | MGnify/ENA primary metagenome ERZ511475 (study PRJEB26305, sample SAMN06343858) | sediment metagenome | isolation source: hot spring sediment | place: Canada: British Columbia... | reverse complement strand
ACGCCCACCAGCACCTGCCGGTTGCGCGGGCGTCCATCCCGGGACCGCCCGTAGTCGGCCAGCGCTTCCGGCCCCGTTCCCTCGAAGTAGGTGCTGGTCAGGTCGTAGAAGACCAGGTCCACCTGCAGGCCCTGCCCGAGCTGTATCTGCACGGGTTGAGCGAAGGCGACTTCGACCTGGCGCCGCGCGGCCTGCTCGGGGACGACGCCCCAGTGTCCGCGGCGACGGTGGCGCGGCTGAAGGACCGGTAGCAGGCCGAATGGGACGCGTGGCGGACCCAGCGGCTGGACGACCTGGAGGTCGTCTACCTGTGGGTGGACGGGATCTACGTGAAGGCCGGCCTGGAGCGCGAGAAGCCGGCCCTGCTGGTCGTCGTCGCGGGCTGCAGTGATGGCCGGAAGGTCGTGGTGGCCGTGACGCCGGGCCACCGGGAGTTGGCGGCGGCGGAGACGCTGACCCGGGACTGGGAGCGGATGGTGACGTTCTATCGGTTCCCCCGGGAGCACTGGGTGCACCTGCGGACGACGAACATCGTGGAAAGTCCCCTGGCGGCCCTGCGGCTGCGCACGGATGCGGCGAAGCGGTACAAGCGGGTGGACCGGGCGACCGCGGTGATCTGGAAGATGCTGATGGTCGCGCAACAGAAGTTCCGGCGGCTGAACGCGCCGGAGCTGCTCAAGCAGGTCTACCTCGGTGTCGAGTACGAGGATGGGATCCAGAGCACCCGGAAGGAGGTCGCCGCCTGATCCCATTTACACACCTATTGACGAAACCTCTGGCCAAGATCCCCACAAGTCAGTTCGCTGCCAACGACGCCTATTTCCATCTGCTGCTCTTTGCCTACAACCTGGTGAACTGGTACAAACGCCTCTGCCTTCCTGTCCAATGCCATGCGACGACCTTGGGGACGTTGCGACCGCGGTTCCTCATGCTCCCTGCGGAATTCATCCGTCTCAGTCAGGGACAGACGCTCAGGTTCCCTCCGGTGCTCCCGGAGTAGACAGCAATCAAGTACGCTCTCGAGCGCATCGAGCGATTCCGAATCTGAGGTTTTCACGCCCGATTTGGGTTACACTCTCCCCGGAGGTGGCCAGCGTGTCTGAGTTCGCCGTGTGCCTACCCCAAAAGCGACAGCCGGTCCCCGGACGGAGCGCCACAGTGCGCGTACGTGACCGCGAGATCCGCCGCGATGATCGCCCCGAGCTTCGACCCCGCGCCAGCGACGGCTGCGGCGGCCCGCAGGACGGCTCCGGGAGCCCCTCAGAGAGCTGCGGGGACGCCAATGCGGCGGGCAGCGCGATGGCACAGAGCGCCACCAGCACCACAGCGGCCGTACGGGGCCTGCGGCCCTATTCCTGATAGGGTAACATCTCAGTCCTACGCCGGTCGGGACCACCTCGAAAGGAGGCTGCGTCGAGGCGTCCCTGGGCGGGGGGATCTTGCGCTGTACCACCGCACCGTCTGCTGCCACCACAACCCTGGGGAGACGGACGGGATCAGAGCGCGCCGGGATCGCAAGTCCGGCTGCGAAAGGCGGGGGGGATCGCCGTGGGCGCGAACCTCTCCGGTCTTTTCCATCAACATGCTGTCACCGGAGAACCGCATCACCGCCGCAGTCCCCCATCGACCACGAGCTGCTCTCCCCACGCGCTGATGTGCTGCGGGACATCCGCGGAGAAGCCTGCCGGCATGCTGAGGAAGAGATAGCCTCCGGGTCGGAGATGCTGGCACAGCCGCACCAACGTCTCGGCAGGAAATGGAAGATGCTCCAAGACATCGACGGCGGCAATGAAGTCGTAGGGCCCGTCCAGCGTCTGCCCGTCCAACTGCCGCCCGCGGATCCGACGCCCCCGGATCTCGGCGCGCCACGCCGCGAACCCCAGAAGATCGCCTGAGACGTCCGCCAGCGTCACCTCGAGTCCCAACGCCGCCATGGCCAGGGCGTGCGAACCGACGCCGCCGCCGAAGTCAAGGGCACGGCGCGCGCCCCGGTGATGCGCCAGGCGGGCGGCCGGAAGAAGGCTGAGGAACGTTCGATCTCTATCTCCGAAACTGTGCCACCAGAGCAGTTCGAACGCGTAGTCCAGCGGCTGTCGGTAGAACGCCTCCACATCTTCTGGCCGCCTGGGGGGGAGCCGGCGCCACGCGTCCGCGATTCTCCGACGGGCCGTCCGACAGCGCGGGAGGACGGTTTCGCGAGGGATCCCGTAGTACGTCTGCAGTTCCCAGAGAACCGTCTCGCGCAGCGAACGCGGGGGAATCCGGAGCGCGTTGATCCAGAACGCCCGGCAGGGATCGAAAAAGGCCATCATTCGTGCACCTGATCACTACATGGAGAAGCACAGCACTGACAGCACGGCGCCGTCAAGCCCCTGCTGGGGAGAACCGGCGCGGGAGCGGGGGACCAGGAACTCCTCCGACGGTGTCGGTGCCGTCGTAGACGGTCAGCGAGACAGGCATCGATCAACTTCCTACGAGCGCGAGGCCTGTTCTCCCTGCCATCTCTCCCGCCGGGCCGCCAGCCGCCTTCTGGCTTCACGTGGTGGGACGCCCCGTTCGGGGAGACCCTTGCGCAGCCTAGCGAAGTACCCTGGCTGCCACGCCGACGGTGCGCGCGGCGCGGGCCAGGGCCCTATCTAGTGTGACGATGGGGCATGGCTGCGCGGCGGCGATTGCCAGGTGCAGGGCGTCGAGAGCCGCCAGCGGCGGATGCAACGCGGCAAGCCAGTCCCGGGCGATTCCGAAATGGCGGCGTTCGACGGGAAGGCGGGTGTACAATCCCCCTTCCAGGTGCGCCCGGAAGGTCGCCTGGATTCGTTGCGCGTCTGCGCGGCGAAGCTCGGCGGCACGCACCTTCCTCGCCAGGGCCGAGAACAGCTCAACTTCGACCAGATCGCTGATCGCCGGCTCCGTCTGGCGCGCCAGGAATCGCTGCGCGGCCGCGCTGCGCGGCTCCGGGCAGTAATATGGAACGAGCGCGCTGGTGTCGATGTAGATCAATAGCGCGCGCTCCGACGGCTGGCGATGACCTCAGCGCTCATCGGTCGCCCACTGATCTGCACCGAAGCACGCAGGTCGGTGAGATCAGGTAGGCGTGCCCGCCTCCGCCGCGGCGGGACGAGGCGCGCAACCTCAACACCTCGCCGCAGCACCGCGATTTCCTCGCCGGCCTGAACCTGATTGAGCAGTGCCCGCAGACGCTGCCTGGCCTCTCTGACGCTGATCTTGCGCATGGTTTGCCACCTCATGTCAGCGTACATCTGAAGTGTACGCTTTCTAACACAGGCTGGCAAGCGTCTTGGACTCGTGTGAAAAATGAGAGGTTAGCGACACCACAGACAGCTGAGAAACTCGCGCCGGTACTGCTCTCGCAGTTCATGCGGTATCGCCCGGCCCTCCCGATCGATGTGGCCGATGACGAGCGGGCGCTGACCCTGGGCGACCAGACGGGCGGCCGTGTCGGCCACCAGGGCATTGATGACCGCGCAGGCCAGCGAGGTTGAGACCGCGGCCACGCGCTGGGGAGGGCCGTCGATCTCGAGGATCGCATCCCCGAACGGCGCCTGGGTGTCGATGACGATCTCGGCCAGCTCAAACAGCCTCTTGCCGCTGCTGTGTCGCGAGGTCGCCTGGCGGGAGTGCTCCAGCGAGGTCGCTAGGCTGGGCATCCAGGATGGCCTTCCCATATCCCTCACTCCCTGAAGAAAGCGGAACTGATGGACGCCTCCCTCCGTGCCCACGGCGGATCGCGAGCGCCGCGGAGTTCTTCCCCGTGCGTGGTCATGCAGGTGGATCGTGACCCCCAGGTAGGGAGCGCTGCTGCCGGTGAAGCTGATGTAGCCGATCTGCCCGGAGATCTGCGGGGCCAGGCGCGCCTGCAGCCCCAGGTCGATCACAGTATTGGAGGTCCCGCCGGCCGAGAACAGGCTGCCGCTGGCGTAGCCGGTGAGGCTCTCGTTGAAGCGCAGCGTTCCGCCCCCGCTGACGAACAGGCCGGCCGCGTTCACCGTGGGAAAGCCGGCGATGCGGGTGCCGAGACTGGAGAGTCCGCCCCCCAGGAAGAGCCGGAGGTGGGCGCGCCCTCCGAGAAATAGGCTGCCAGTGCGACCGTGTCAAGTCTGGGGGCTCAGGAGGACACGAACGCGTCTTCGCGGGGGCTGCTGGGGAGGGTCCGGGCGAAAGACGGGGCTTGGCTCCTTCCTATGGAAGGAGCTGCAGGAGTCAAAATGGAAATCCCGGTCATAACATCAAACACGGGCTAGGCGCAGCACGGGGACGATCTCGCCCACCCGGGTGCCCTGGCGGTCCAGCACCGCAGGCCGGTGCAGCGGCGCCAGGATGCGGACGTCGTCTTCGCTCAGGAGGGCCAGTTGGCGCAGCGCCTCGATGAGTACCGGGGCGACGGCGCGGGCGCTCCCGTCCTCGATCTTCAGCGCCATGCCCACCCGCCGCGAAGGCGCCGCCACCGCCGCTATGGCTTCCGCTCCACCCTTCACCACCAGGTGACCCTCCCCCACCCCCATGAGAACGGTGTCCAGCCGGCCTGTGCCGCCCACCATTTCGGGGAAGGCCGTCATCGCCCCCACCACACAACGGGCAGCATCGCCCCACGGCGGGGAGAGGACCTCGGGTGCGGCCAGGCGAGCGAAGGCTGCAGCCAGGTCCAGCAGCGCAAGATGGTAGGTGGGGACCCCGCAGCCGTCGGTCTGTGGCGCAGCCACCGCCTCGGGGCTGCCGGTTAGCGCCACCACCGCTTCGCGGATGCGCTGCTGCACCGGGTGGTCCAGGCGCCGGTAGGTGGCGGGATCCCAACCGTGCAGGCGGGCCAGCGCCAGCATCCCTGCGTGCTTTCCCGAGCAGTTGTCGTGCAACGGGCTGGGTGCCTCTCCGCGGGCGCGCATGGCTTCCGCGGTGGGCTGGTGCAGGGGCCAGTGCCCACCGCATTGCAGCGCCCGTTCGTCCAGGTCCACCTTTCGCAGGATGGAGCGCACCGCAGCCACGTGCATCGCCTCGCCGGCGTGGGAGGCGCAGATCACCGCCAGCTCGGAGCGCGTGAGCTCGAAGCGGGCCATCCCCCCGTCGGCCACCAGCGGCAGCGCCTGGACCGGCTTAAGGGCGGAGCGGGCGAAGGCCCGCAGGGCCGGGTCGCCGCATGCGGCGAGCACCCGCCCGGCCGCATCTACGGCGACCACCGCTCCCCGGTGGACGCTCTCCACCGCCCCACCGCGGCGTACCTCCGCCAGGACGGGCGGGCTCACCCCCGGTGAAACCGCGCCGCCGCCTCCACCAGCGCGGCGAAGAGAGCCCCCTGCCGCGGGTCGCGGGAGGCCATCCGCTCTGGATGCCATTGGACGCCCAGGACGAACGGCAGGCCCACCGCCTCCACGCCCTCCACCAACCCGTCAGGGGCCCTGGCCACGACGCGCAGCCCCGCTGCGGGGACATCCACCGCCTGGTGGTGGAAGGAGTTCACCCCGACTTCCTCCCCGCCCAGGATGCGGGCCAGATGCGAGGCGGGATCCAGGCGCACCGAATGTGCCGGCTCCCACTCCTGCAGCGGGGGCGAACGGTGGCGCTGCTGGTGGACGGCGGGGTCGATCCCGCGCAGAGAGAGGTCCTGCAGCAGTGTCCCGCCCAGGGCCACATTCAGGAGCTGGATGCCGCGGCAGATCCCCAGGACCGGCGCGCCCGCCTCCAGAGCCCAGGTGAGGGCCTCCAGCTCGAAGGCGTCGCGCTCCCCGTCCAACTCCAGCGTCCCGGCGGCGCGCGGGTCGATCTCCTGGCCGTAGCGGGCCGGATGGACGTCGAGACCTCCGGCCAGCAGCAGCCCCTGTGCGCGGCGCACCTCCTGCGGCCCATCCTCAGGCAGCACCAGCAGGGGCACGCCTCCCGCAGCCATCACCGCCTCCAGGTAGCGGTCCGCCGGTGAGGTGGCTTTCCGGGACCATGTGATGGCGATGCGCGGCCCGCCGGCGCTGAGCTCGGGCACTTCGTCCCCCGGGACCATCAGTCCGGCGCAGAGAGCGTGCGTGCGTGGGCGAACAGCGCTGGCTGGCCGCCGGTGTGCCAGAAGAGCACGGTCTGCTCGCGGGTGAAGACCCCGCGGCGGACCAGGTCGATCAGACCGGCCATGGCCTTGCCGGTGTAGACCGGGTCGAGGAGGATCCCCTCGGTGCGCGCCACCACCTTGATGGCCTCCACCGTCTCAGGGGTGGGGATGCCGTAGCCCTCCCCCACGTAGTCGTCGTAGACGTCCACGTCCTCGGGGTGGACCGACCACTCCGTGCGCAACACCTCGGCCATCTCGCGGACGATGCCGACGACGCGGCGCACGACCACCTCCCGCGCCGGCCCGGCACTGATCCCGACCACCCGCGCGCCGGAGTGGGTCCAACAGGCCGCGGCCAGCAGCCCGGACTGCGTGCCCCCCGAGGTGCTGGCATGGAGGATGGCGTCGGCGCGGGCACCCAGGGCGTTCAGCTGGGCGAATGCCTCGATCCCCGCCTCCAGGTACGCGGCCGCGCCCAGTCCCGTGGATCCGCCGCGGGGGATCACATATGGCCGCCGTCCCTGTGCCGCCAGCTCCCGCGCCAGGTCCTGCACCACCCCCATGACCACGTACTCCTCCGTGGTGTTGACCAGCCGCACCTGCGCGCCGAAGAGACGGTCCAGCAGGAGATTGCCCTGCACCTCCTCCGGCTCCTCCCCGGCCAGGACGAGGATCGCCTCCCACCCGAAGATGCGCGCCGCGGCGGCTGTCATGCGGGCGTGGTTGGACTGCGGGGCGCCCACCGTGACAAGTACGTCCGCGCCCTGGGCGCGGGCCTGGCCCAGCAGCAGCTCCAGCTTGCGCGCCTTGCTGCCCCCCAGCGCAAGGCCGGTCAGGTCGTCTCGCTTGATCAGGATGCGCGGCCCACCCAGGTAGGCGGAGAGCCGGGGTGCCTCCTGTAGCGGCGTGGGGCGGGCCGCCAGGGGCAGCCGGGGCAGGTGGCCTAGTTGCATGGCGTATGCCTCCTTGGCATGTGCGCGTCCGGCACTGCGCGCGCGGTTGTACTGCGCGTTGCCGGTACTACGCATGGCTGTACTGCGCCTGGCCGGTACTGCGAGCGTGGCACGTTCATCGCCGCGCACGGGGATAGGAGCCCAGGACGCGGAGGAAGGTGGTGGCGCCCCGCAGCTCGGCCAGGGCCTCGGCCATGAGCGGGGCCTCCACGTGCGCCTCCACGTCCACGTAGAAGAGGTACTCCCACGGCGCCCCGCCACTCGAGCGCTGCTGCGCCGGGCGGGACTCCAGCTTGGAGAGGTTGAGCCCCCGGCGCGCAAACGCCCCCAGCGCTCTGTACAGGGCACCGGGGACGTTCTCCGTGCCGAAGACGATGGAGGTCTTGGCTTCCTCAAGGGCGGGGGCGGGCACGCGGCTGAGGAAGAGGAAGCGCGTCAGGTTGTCCGCGGCGGTCTGTATCGACTCCGCCAGGACCTCCAGACCGTAGAGGCGGGCCGCCCGCCGTCCGGCGATGGCCGCGGTGTGTGCCAGGCCCTCCTGGGCCACGCGGCGCGCTGCCCCCGCGGTGTCGTAGTCCGGCACGGGCTGCAGGCCGTGCGCCCGCAGGAACTCCTCGCACTGCCAAAGCGCCTGGGGGTGGGAGAGAACCCGCCGCACCGTCCCCAGCGTCTCCCCGGGCAGGGCGAGGAGGCAGTGGTCGACCCTGTGCGTCACCTCACCGACGATGTGCAGCGGGGAAGCCAGGAGGAGGTCGTAGGTCTCGTTGATGCTCCCGGCGTAGGAATTCTCCACGGGGACGATGCCCGCTTGGGCGGCCCCTGTCTCAACCGCCGAGAAGACCTCCCGCAGGGTACGGCAAGGCAGGCGTTCCACCTCCCCCAGGCTAGCGGAGATGGCCTCATCGCTGTAGGCGCCCGGCTCGCCCTGGAAGGCCACGCGGTCGACGGCGGCGGTCACGGTCGCTCCGCCAACAGGGGGGCGGGTGCCGCCGGGATGGCGGAGGCGGCGTGCCGGTCGCGTCCGTCGCCAGCCCCGCTGCGGCGGTAGATCCGGGGGACGCGCGGCCCGACCCCGCACAGGATCTCGTAGCCCACCGTGGAGGCGGCCGCCGCCACCTCCTCCGCCGGGAGGCCGGGACCGAAGACCATAACGGGCTCGCCCACCTGCACCGGCGGCCCGTCCGGCCCCAGGTCCAGCATCGTGTAATCCATCGTCACGTGCCCGGCGACGGGGTAGAGGCGGCCACCTATGCCCATCCGCCCGCGGTTGCCCAGCAGGCGGGGGAAGCCGTCGGCATAGCCGACGGAGACCGTTGCAACGCGCGTGCGCCCCGCCGTCCGGTAGGTGCGCCCGTAGCTGACCCGCGTCCCCGCCGGCACTGACCGCACCTGGGCGACGCGTGACCACAGGCTCATGGCCGGGCGAAGCGGCTCCGGGACCATCGCCGCCAGGTGCGGCGCCGGCAGCAGCCCGTAGAGACCCAACCCCAGGCGGACCATCTCGAAGCGCGCCCCCGGCGCCGTCAACGTGCCAGCGGTGGCCGTGACGTGGCGCAGCGCGGCGGGGAAGCGGGCGCGGACCGTGCGCGCGGCGGTGGCGAAGCGGGCCACCTGCTCCTGGGTGAACTCCGGGTCGTCCTCCGCAGCGGCCAGGTGGGTGAAGACCCCTTCCACCCGCACGTGGTCGGCGGAGGGGGCTCTGTCCAGCATATCCCCCAGACGCTCCGGGTCCGCACCCAGGCGCATCATTCCCGTGTCCACCTTTATGTGCACGCGCGCGGTGACGCCCCGGCGGCGGGCAGCCGCGGAGGCGGCCTGGAAGCCCTCCGCATCCACCACCGTCACCGCTACCTCCGCCGCCAGCGCGGCCTCCTCCTCGCCGCGCGCCGGCCCCAGGACGACGATGGGAAGGCGCACACCCTCCTCGCGCAACGCCACGGCCTCCCCCACGGTAGCCGTGCCCAGTGCTGCGGCGCCGCCGGCCTCCACGGCCCGCGCCACCGCCGCCGCGCCGTGGCCGTAGGCGTCGGCCTTGACCACGGCCATGACCCGCGCGGGAGCCACCACTCTGGTGAAGACCTTCAGGTTGTGGGTGATGGCGTCCAGGTCGATCTCCGCCCAGACGCGTCGGGGTGCGTCGGTCACGGGTCACATCACCTCAGGACGTGGATTGGTCCGGGCGGGGGCGTCCGGTGCAGGGCGACGCGCGCCCGTGGCAGAGCGTCCGCCACCTCCCGCGCCAGGATCCCGGCCGGCCCCACCTGCTCGGCCACCAGGTCGCCGGCCAGGCCGTGCAGGTAGGCGCCGGCCCACGCGGCTGCAAGCAGAGGCATGCGCTGGCCAACCAGGGCGGCGATGGCGCCGGTGAGGACGTCGCCCATCCCGCCCGTGGCCATAGCCGGGTTTCCCACCGGGACGATGTAGGCCTGCCCGTCGGGCGCCGCGACGACGGTGCGCGCTCCTTTGAGGACCACCACCGCGGCGAAGCGTCGCGCCGCCTCCCGCGCCGCGCGGAGCCGATCCTCCTGTACCGCCGCGGTGGCGGAGCCCAGCAACCGGGCCATCTCTCCCGGATGCGGCGTTAGGATCTTCTCCGCCCGGCTGCCTGCCAGGACGTCGTCGGCGCCCGCGAGCACGTTGAGGGCGTCCGCGTCCAGGACCAGGGGCGCAGTGCTCTCGGCCAGCAAGCGGCGCACCAGCGCCGATACCCCGAGCCGGCGGCCCAGGCCGGGGCCCACCGCCAGGACGTCAGCGTCGGATGCCAGGGCTGCCAGGCGCTCCCAGGCCCCCTCCCCCACCCCGCCGTTGTCCGCGGGCAGCGGGTGCGGCATCGCCTCGAACTCTCGCGCGGCCACGATGGGGTAGATCGCCTCGCTCACCGCCAGGGTCACCAGCCCGGCGCCGGCCCGCAGCGCTCCCAGCGCGCACAGCGAGGGCGCGCCGGAGAACCCCACCGACCCGGCCAGGACCAGCACTCGACCGTAGGTCCCCTTGTGGCTGTCCGCAGGTCGCGGGGGAAGGGCTTCCCGCACCATATCGGCCGTTACCACGTGCATCCCGGCGCGGAAGCGTTCCAGGAGCGCGGCAGGATAGCCGATGTCAGCCACGTAAAGCCGGCCGGTGCAGGCGGCGCCCGGGTAAAGGAGGAGGCCGACCTTGGGCCACCCCATGGTCACCGTGGCCTCCGCTGTGATGGCCGCACCCCGAACGGCGCCGCTGTCGGCGTCCACACCCGAGGGGATGTCCACCGCCACCACGGGTGCGGGGGCGGCGTTGGCCGCCCCGATCAGTTGCGCCGCCAGCCCCACTGGCTGCCCGCGGAACCCCGTGCCAAAGATGGCGTCGATGATCACATGCGCCCCAAGGAGGCGCTCGCGCACCCCGGCCAGCGCCATGCTGACCACCGGGGCGACCTCCACGCCGGCCTCTCGCGCCAGAGCCAGGTTCCGCCGCGGCTCACCTGTGAGCTCCTCCTCCCGGGCCAGGAGGAAGGCTTCGACGCGCCAGCCGCGGGCGGCCAGGTGGCGTGCGGCTACCAGGCCGTCGCCCCCGTTGCTCCCCTTGCCGGCCAGGACCACGCAGCGGTGGCCGCCGGGGGAGATCGCATCGACCACCACCTCCGCGACCCGTCGCCCGGCATTCTCCATCAACAGCGCAGTGGGCACGCCGAACTCCTCCGCTGCGCGGCGGTCCAGCTCGGCCATCTCCTCACTGGTCAGCGCATACATCCCAGAAGGTGTTTCCCCGACCAGACGGCCATCCCCCTGCTCCTTGCCCACACAATCCACAGCACTCACAGCCGATGAACGAAGGTTCGGGATTGACGCCCCGCGGGGGCGGTGGTAGCGTGCAGCTCAGAGGGGCGCGAGCCTCCCGGCGAAATAGCCGAGTCAAACGTCGCGCACGTGGACTCTGACAGCCGCGTTGGTCTTCTCGGGGGGTAACTCCCGAGATCAGCCTCGTGGGCAGTAGGAACCGGCGGCGCGGCCGAAGACGGTGAAAAGCCGCAGAAAGCTCGCGTCCCTCTTCGCGTCTCCCCTCCGCTGACACTCTATGGAAACGACAGGCGGTCACCACCGCAGGGCCACCGCGGTGGCCGTCGCCAGCGCTGTGCTGTGGCTGAGCGAGACCATCACCAGGGCCACGCCGCGTGCTTCCGCCAACCGCCGCGCGGCGCCGTGCAGGACGACGGTGGGCCGCCCCTGCGGGTCGGCGCCGATCTCGATGGTCCGCCAGCCCACACCTCGCCAGCCCGTCCCCAGGGCCTTCATCACCGCCTCCTTGGCGGCGAAGCGGGCAGCCAGGCGGTGTGGCCGGGCCCGGGCGGAGGCCAGCTCCTCCGCCGTGAAGAGCCGGTGCAGCAGCCGGTCGCCCCAGCGGGCCAGCGCCGCCTGCAGCCGTTCCACCTCCACGATGTCCACGCCGACGCCCGCGATCTCCATACGCTGTCCACCGTCCGTGGCCGCCGCGCGGCCAGCCGGGCCCCGGATTCGCCAGCGGCGAACCCCTGGAGCGGCTTAGGGCATCTCCGCTTCCTCTACCAGCATGACCGGGATGCCGTCTCGGATGGGGTAGCGGCGCCCGCAGCGCGTGCAGACGATGCGGTCGCCGTGCACCTCCACCGGGGCCTTGTCCACGGGACAGGCCAGGATGCGCAGCAGCTCGGGGTCGATGCCGGGTGCTCCCTCGCTCATTCCACCGTCACGCTCTTGGCCAGATTGCGCGGCTGATCGATGTCGTGGCCGCGCTCCCTGGCCACGTAGTAGGCGAAGAGCTGCAGCGGGGGGATGGCCACCAGCGGTGCCAGGGGGTCGGCCACCCGCGGGATGGGGATGACATGGTCCGCGTATCGGGCGATGAGCGTGTCGTCCTCATAGGCCACCGCCACCACCTCCGCGCCGCGAGCCTTCACCTCCTGGATATTCGACACCGTCTTCTCGTAGACATGGCTCTGGGTGACCAGGGCGAAGACAGGCACCCCCGGAACCACCAGGGCCAGGGTGCCGTGCTTCAGCTCGCCCGCGGCCAGGGCCTCGGAGTGCACGTAGGAGATCTCCTTTAGCTTCAGCGACCCTTCCATGGCCACGGCGTGGTCCAGCCCCCGGCCTATAAAGAAGAGGTGCTCCACGTCTCGATACCGGCGGGCCAGGGCGGCGACCCGCTCCTCCAGGGCCAGGGCGGCTTGCACCTTACCGGGGAGGGCGCGCAACCCCTGGATCAGCCCGTCCAGCAGCGCGGGGTCGGCGCTGCCGCGGCGCTGCGCCAGGTCCACGGCCAGCATCACCTGCGCCGCCAGCATGGTGAGGTAGGCCTTGCTGCTGGCCACGGCGATCTCGGGCCCGGCGCGGATGTAGAGCAGGTCGTCTGCCTCGCGGGCCAGGGTGCTGCCCACCACATTGGTCACTGCCACCAGGCGGGAGCCGCGGCGCTTTGCCTCGCGCGCCGCAGCAAGGGTGTCGGCCGTCTCCCCAGACTGGCTGATGGCGACAGACCACGTCGTCCCCTCCAGCAGGGGGTCGCGGTAGCGAAACTCGCTGGCCAGGTCCACCTCCACAGGCAGGCGCGCTAGGTGCTCGATCAGCCAACGCCCAACCAGGGCGGCGTGGTAAGCGGTCCCGCAGGCGACCATCCAGATCTTGCGCAGCGCGGAGAAGAACTCCGCCGGTGCCCCGATCCCCTCCAGCTCCACCCTCCCTGCGGCGTCCAGGCGTCCCATTATGGTGTCGGCCAGGGCGCGCGGCTGCTCGTGGATCTCCTTGAGCATGAAGTGGGGGTAACCGCCCTTCTCCGCCATCTCCGCGTCCCAGGGGATGTGCTGCACCGGCCGGAGGCGGGGGCGGCCCTCCAGGTCGGTGATCTCCACCCGTTCCGGGGTGAGCACCGCCATCTCGCCGTCCTCGATGACCATCACCTCGCGTGTGTAGGGCAGCAACGCCGGCACATCGGAGGCGAGCATGCTCTCGCCGCGGCCTCGCCCCACGATCAGAGGGCTGATCTGGCGCACGGCGACGATGCGGTCGGGGTGGGCCCTGGCCAGCACCACGATGGCGTATGCCCCGGTGGTCTGGCGGATGGCTTGGCGCACCGCCTCCTGCAGGCGCTGCGCCGTCTGCGGCAGGTTGGCATAGGCTTCCTCGATGAGGTGGGCGATGACCTCGGTGTCGGTATCCGACCGGAAGCGGTGCCCGCGCCGTTGCAGCCCCTCCCGCAGGGTGAGGAAGTTCTCGATGATCCCGTTGTGGATGACCACGATCTGCCCACTGCAGTCGGTGTGCGGGTGGGCGTTCTCGTCGGTGGGGACGCCGTGCGTCGCCCAGCGGGTGTGCCCGATCCCCACCTGCCCCCGCGCCGGGGCACGCGCGGTCAGTTCCGCCAGCCGGCTCAGCTTCCCGGCGGTCTTGCGCACGACGATCTGCCCGTCCTGCAGCACCGCCACCCCCGCGGAGTCGTAGCCGCGGTACTCCAGGCGACGCAGCCCCTCCATCAGGATGGGGAGCGCGTCGCGGTGGCCAACGTACCCGATGATGCCACACATGGGAGACCTCCGCCTCGCGGGCACCATGAGAGGGATATGCCCGAGTTTGTCGCCATGGCGTCCCGGGGAGCGGTTGGGCCGGCGTTGCCGCCGGGGTTTGCGCGTCCCCTTCCTCCGGCTCCGTGGCGCGCTGGAGCGGAGGCCGTGCAGGCCCGGACCAGGCCTAGGGTCACCCGCCGAAAGCTCCGAGGTCCCCTCCCTCGTCATCCTCCTGCGCGCCGCCCGCCCCGGTGTCAAAGCTCGACCGTCCCGCTCCGGGTGGCGGCGGAAGAGGATCAGGCGCTGCGGCACGGCTGGCGTCAGTCAGGCGCTGCTCCCACCCCCTCTCCACCCTATCATCCAGAGTCACCTGTTTTGCTCTCTCATTTCGCCGCACTACCCGGACGGCTCCTGGCGCTGCCCTGCGGCGGGAGCGGACCGGGCGCCCCGCTGCGGGCGGAGCGACCCGCCTGCGGCCGGTTCCAGCGCGCCGCACGCAGGCGCTCCCGCAGGGCCACCAGGAACAGGGGCGGGATGGTCCTGACCACGCTCCATCTCCACGGCTCCCGGGCCATACGGTAGAGCCACTCCAGGCCCACGGTCTGGACCCAGCGTGGCGCACGCCGCGTCCGCCCCGCCAGCACGTCAAGGGTCCCGCCCACCCCCATGACCACCGGCACGCCCAGTGCCGGCGCGTGCTGCTGCATCCACTGCTCCTGGCGGGGCGCCCCCAGGGCCACCAGGAGGACATCCGGCCGGGCCTGCGTGATGCGGGCCAGCACCGCCGCCTCCTCCTCCGGGCGATAGAAGCCGTGCGCGGTACCGGCAGCCTCCAGGCCCGGGTAGCGCTGTTGCAACCGCTCCAGCGCGGCTTCGGCCACCCCCGGAGCGGCGCCCAGGAGGAAGACCCGCCTGCGGCGTTCGGCCACCTGGGCGCACAGCGCCTCCGCCAGGTCCACGCCTGGGACGCGGTGGCGCAGGGGAGTACCCAGGATCCGCGCCGCCAGCAGGACGCCCACGCCATCGGGGATGACCAGGGTTGCGGCGCACACCGCCTCCCGCACCCGGGCCTCCCGCAGCGCGCGCACCAGCAGCGCGCCGTTCAGCGAGACCACGGTGGCGGGCTGCCGCCGGGCGACGGCCTCCTCCAGGAATGCCACCGCCTCGGACAGCGAGAGAGGGTGCACCGGAACCCCCAGCAGGTCCAGGACCCTACGGCCGGGGGGGCGCACGGCGGAGGCGGACCCATCACGCACCATGGCTCTCCCCGGCGGCCGCACCACCGTGCCGCCTGGCGATCACCTCCGCCACCGTACGGGCGACCTCTTCCGCCTCCGCCGCCTCCGAAGCCTCGACCATCACCCGCACCAGCGGCTCGGTCCCACTGGGCCGCACCAGGATGCGCCCCCGCTGCCCCAGGCGCGCCTCCGCCGCGGCCAGGACGGCGCGCACCTCCGCGTCCTCGGTCCAGGCCCCGCGGTCGGCCACGCGGACGTTGTGCAGGACCTGCGGGTAGCGGGTGAGGGCGGCGCCCAGCGCGGAAAGCGGCTGTCCGCTCTCTCGCATGATGTGGGCCAGGTGCAGGGCGGTGACCAGCCCGTCGCCGGTGGTGGCCCGGTTCAGGAAGATGACATGCCCGCTCTGCTCCCCGCCCAGGACAGCGCCGAGCTGGCGCATCCGCTCCAGGACGTAGCGGTCCCCCACCTGCGTCCGCTCCAGGCGGATGCCCTGGCCGGCCAGGAACTGCTCCAGGCCCAGGTTGCTCATCACCGTGGCCACCACCACCCCCCCCGGCAGCGCACCGCGCGCGGCCAGGTACCGGGCGCAGATCGCCATGATCGCGTCGCCATCCACAACCTCTCCGCGCTCGTCCACGGCGATGACGCGGTCGGCGTCGCCATCGTGGGCGAAACCCACCTGAGCGCCGGCTGCGAGCACCGCCTGCTGCAGAAGCGCCGGGTGGGTCGAGCCGCAGCCGACGTTGATCCGCCCGCCGTCGGCCTCCGCGTGCAGGGCCACCACCTCCGCCCCCAGCGCCCGCCAGAGCCTGGGTGCCACGCGGTAGGCCGCGCCAAAGGCGCAGTCCACCACCACGCGCAGCCCGGCCGGGGGCCGCAGCCCCAGGTCCAGCAGGTACTCCAGGTAGAGGTCCTCCGCCTGCGGGATGTCGCGGGCGCCGCCCACACCCCTCCCCCAGGGCGCGGGCCGCTGCTCCCCCATGGCCGCCTCGATGCGCTCCTCCACCTCGTCAGGGAACTTGAAGCCGTCCGGGCCGAAGAGCTTGATGCCGTTGTCCTCGATGGGGTTGTGCGAGGCAGACAGGACGATGCCTCCGGGACGGCCCAGGTGCCGCGTGAGGAAGGCCACCGCCGGGGTGGGGAGGATGCCGGCCCGCTCCACGTCACCGCCTCCGGCGCAGATCCCGGCGGCGATGGCCGCCTCCAGCATCGGCCCGGAGAGGCGCGTGTCCCGGCCGACCAGATAGGCGCCACGCCCCAGGGTGGCAACCAGGGCGCGGCCTACGCGCAGGGCCAGTTCCGCCGTGAGGTCGCGGTTGGCCACCCCGCGAATGCCATCGGTACCAAACAACCGCACGGAGCGGCCGCCTCCACTCACGGGGCCTGGCGGCGCACCGTCACCAGGATCTCCGGCGGCTGCAGGGCGACCACGCGCACCCCTGAGGGTACCTGCACCTGCGGCCGTACGCGGTAGGCACCGGGGGCCATGGCCGCCGCGTCCACGATTACCCGCAGGTCCGAGGGGTGCAGCGAGGAGGCCAGCTCCGGCGGACCCTCCACCTCCACCGTGACCGCCGGGGGCTCCACCATGGCGCGCAGCTCCTCGGGGAGGCGCTGCAGCTGCACCGGCATCTCCCGCAGCAGGGAGCGCAGCGTGGCCGGGCCGATGCGCACGCTTACGGCAACCGCGCCGATGGAACGTATCCCCGGAGGAAGGCGCAGCTCCACGGTGCGCGTGACGTCGGTGCGCGCGTTTTGAATGCTCACCTCAGCGGTGGAGACCCGGTCCAGTCCCTGCAGCACATCCAGCGGCCCGGCCAGCGTGACCACGGGGGGACGCACCTCCACGGCGCGCACGGCGAAGCCCTCGGCCGGAGCGCCGGCCAGCGTGGGCACCACCGCCACCGTGCGCAGCACGGCCCCTGGGCGCTCGGGGAAGATGACCTGCCGCGGCCCCTCCCGCACGGAAAACCACAAAGCGGTGGCGATGGCCAGGGATAGCAGGAAGAGCATCCACCGCTCGCCGATGACCGTCCCGATCCGCCGCATGCTAGCGTCCTTCGGTCGCCCGCCGCCACGGCCACCAGGGCATCGGCCGCACAGGGTGGGGGCCGAAGAGGCCGAGCAGGTAGACCTTCAGCTCCTCCTCGGAGAGCCCGCGGCGCAACTCACCCTCCCGGGCCACCGAGATGGCTCCCGTCTCCCCGGAGACAACCACGGCCACGGCATCGCTCTGCTCGCTGATCCCCAGGGCGGCACGGTGCCTCGTCCCCAGGGTCTTGCTCAGCGTGGGGTTCTCGGAGAGCGGCAGCAGGCAGGCCGCCGCCAGCACCCGGTTCCCCCGGATGATCACCGCCCCGTCGTGCAGCGGGGTGTGGGGGTAGAAGATGGTCAACAGCAGGGGGACAGTGACTGTGGCGTCCACGCGGATCCCCGTCTCCACCACGTCGGTCAGGCCGGTGTTGCGCTCCAGGACCATCAGGGCACCGGTGCGGCGGATGGCCAGCACGCGTGCCGCCCGAGCCACATCGCTGACCAGGCGGATGGCCTCCTCCCGCCCCAGAGGGGTGCCGAAGGCTGTAGTGAGCACCCCGCCCCGCCCCAACTGCTCCAGCATACGCCGGAGCTCGGGCTGGAAGAGGATGAGGAAGGCGATGGGGATGACGATGCCGACGTAGGAGAGCAGCCAGTTCAGGGTGACGAGCCCCAGCATGCGGCTGACGGCGTAGAGGACAAAGAGGACCACCAGCCCCATAACCAGTTGCACCGCCCGGGTGCCGCGGATGAGCAGGAGCAACTGGTAGACCAGGACGGTGACCAGCAGGATGTCCAGCAGGTCCAGGAGCCGGGGCATCGACCACCTCTCCCCCTCTACAGTATCATCGCCAGCAGCGCCTTCTGCGCGTGCAGCCGGTTCTCAGCCTGATCGAAGACGATGGCCTGCGGCCCGTCCAGCACCTCCGCGGTGATCTCCTCCTCCCGATGCGCCGGCAGGCAGTGCATCACCACCGCCTCAGGACGCGCCAGCCTCAGCAGCGCCGCGTTCACCTGGTAGGGGCGGAAGATCTGCAGCCGCTGGGCGCGTTCGTGCTCCTGCCCCATGCTGGCCCAGACATCGGTGTAGATCACGTCCGCTCCGCGCACCGCCTCCTCGGGGTCCATGGTCAGGGTGATGGTCGCCCCGCTGTTGCGGGCCTGCACCTCGGCGCGCTGCAGGATGGCCGCGTCGGGGGCATGCCCCGGGGGAGTGGCCACGCGCACGCTCAGCCCCACCTTGGCCGCGCCCAGCAGGAGCGAGTGGCAGACGTTGTTGCCGTCCCCTACCCAGGCCAGGGTGACGCCCTTGAACCCTCCGAAGCGCTCGTAGAGGGTGAGCAGGTCCGCCAACGTCTGGCAGGGGTGCTCCCGGTCGGAGAGTCCGTTGATCACAGGGATGCGCGCGTGTTCCGCCAGGTCAACCACCGTCTGGTGGGCGAAGGTGCGGGCCATGATCACGTCCACCCACCGCTCCAGGTTGCGCGCGGCGTCGGGGACTGTCTCCCGCACGCCCAGCTGTACGTCCGCCGGGGCCAGGTAGATGGACGCCCCGCCCAGCTGGTACATGGCCACCTCGAAGGTCACCCGGGTGCGCAGCGAAGGCTTCTCGAAGATCATGGCCAGCATTCGGCCAGTCAAGGGCTGGGGACGGTCGGCGCGCTCCCATCGGCGCTTCAGGTCGCGGGCGAAGTCCAGCACCGCCCACAGCTCCTCCGCGCTCAGGTCGTCCATGGAGACCAGGTCACGCCCGCGCAGGTCCATCATCTCCTCCACCTCCCATCGCTCCCTGGCGCCCTGCCAGCCACCGCCCCACCAGTTGCGCCAGGGTGGGCGAACTCCGTTCTTCCAGTTCGTAGGTCACGTGCACGATGGGCTTGTCCAGGCGGAGCACCCGCCGCAGGTCCACCGGCGTCCCACTGACCACCACTTCCGCCTCGGCCCGCTGCAGCGTCTCCTCCAGCTCGGCGATCTGCTCCCTCCCGTAGCCCATGGCCGGGAGGACCCTGTCCAGGTGCGGGTAGGCGCGGTACACCTCGCGGATCGAACCCCGGGCGTAAGGACGCGGGTCGATCACCCGCGCTCCGTACCGCTGCGCCGCCAGCAAGCCGGCGCCGTAGGACATCTCCCCGTGGGTGACGGTGGGCCCGTCCTCCACGACCACCGCTGTGCGGCCGGCCAGGGCTTCCGGGTAGGCCACGGTAATGGGCGAGGCCGCCTCCACCACCACCGCCCGGGGATTGACAGCGGCCACGTTTCGCCGCACCGCCTGCACATTCTCCGGCGGCGCGGTGTCGACCTTGTTGATCACCACCACGTCCGCCAGGCGCAGGTTGGTCTCGCCGGGGTGGTAGCGGAGCTCGTGCCCGGCGCGGTGCGGGTCGGCCACGACGATAAAGAGGTCGGGCCGGATGAAGGGGAAATCGTTGTTGCCGCCCTCCCAGAGGATGACCTCGGCCTCCGCCGCCGCCTGGCGCAGCACCTCGGCGTAGTCCACGCCGGCGTAGACCACCGTCCCGGCGGCCAGGTGGGGTTCGTACTCCTCCCTCTCCTCGATGGTCAGCTCGGCCTGGTCCAGGTCCTCCGCGGCCGCGAAACGCTGCACCCGCTGCCGCAGCAGGTCCCCGTAGGCCATGGGGTGGCGGATCACCACGACGCGCCGGCCCGCCTCCCGCAGGATTGCCGCCACACGCCGGGTGGTCTGGCTCTTCCCGCTGCCGGTGCGCACCGCCCCCACCGCTATCACCGGTACGGAGGCCCGGAGCATGGTCTCCTCGGGCCCCAGGAGGCGGAAGCCCGCCCCCGCGGCCAGGGCCTGCGAGGCCAGATGCATGACGTGCTCGTGGGAGACGTCGCTGTAGGCAAAGACCACCTGATCCACGTGCTGGCGGCGGATCAGGTCGGTCAACTCCTCTTCGGCGACGATGGGGATCCCCCGGGGGTAGCGGGGCCCGGCCAGGGCCGGAGGGTAGACCCGTCCCTCGATGGATGGGATCTGAGCGGCGGTGAAGGCCACCACCTCGTACTCCGGCCGCTCCCGGAAGTAGACGTTGAAGTTGTGGAAGTCTCTCCCCCCCGCGCCGAGAATGACCACCCGCACCGTCACGGCCCGTCCCCCCGCCCCAGATGCCCGCCCACGCACCAGCGCCACAACAAAAGGAGGGTGGACCGAGGTCCACCCTCCTGCGGGGAGACCCCGCCACCAGCTAGCGCTTGCTGTACTGGAAACCCTTTCGAGCGCGCTTGCGCCCGTACTTCTTCCGTTCCTTCATCCGGGGATCGCGCGTGAGCAGCCCCTCGCCCCGCAGCGCCCCCCGCAGCCCCTGGTCCACCTGCAACAGCGCCCGCGCCAGGGCGTGCCGCGCCGCCTCCGCCTGCCCGCGCACCCCGCCGCCGTCTACGTGGATGGAGACGTCGAAGCGTCCCTCCGCCCCGGCCAGGACCAGGGGGCGGCGCACGGCCGCGCGCAGAGCGGCCGTGGGGAAGTAGGCGTCCACCTCCCGCTCGTTCACCAGGATCCGACCGCTGCCCGGCTGCAGCCATACCCGAGCGCGGGCCTCCTTGCGGCTCCCGGACGCGTGGGCCAGCGGTGGGGCTACTACCGTCGCCACGGTTCCTTCCTCCTCTGCCGCCTACTGCTCCGGCCGTACCGCCTGCGGCCGCTGCGCAGCGTGGGGGTGGTCGGCTCCCGGGTAGACCTTGAGCTTGCGCAGCAGGCGGCGGCCCAGGGCGTTCTTGGGCAACATCCCCCGCACCGCCTCCCGGATCACCCACTCCGGGTGGGTGCGCAACAACCGCTCGTAGGGGATGGCGCGCAGCCCCCCGGGATAGCCGGAATGGCGGTAGAACATCTTCTGCTGCAGCTTCTTCCCGGTCAGGCGCACCTTGGCCGCGTTGATCACCACGACGAAGTCGCCGCGGTCCTGGTGCGGCGTAAACGTCGGGCGGTCCTTGCCGCGCAGGAAAGTCGCCACCTGAGTGGCCAGGCGACCGAGGACGCGACCCTCGGCGTCGACCAGCCGCCAGCGGCGGCCCTCATCCTGCGACCGTGCACCCGAAGCCATGCGACGAACCCGCCTTCCCCTGTCGGCCAGCTGCAGACCGAGCGTCATTGTAGGGGGTGCCCGGGGGCACGTCAAGGAAACCTCGCCCGCTGCGCACAGCTATCGTCCGCCCGCCCCCAGCAACCGGGAGAGGTCGCGGGGGTTGGCCGTGACAACAGCCACAACCCCCAGCAGCGCGGCCAGGATGATGAGGAAGGTTGATAATGCGGCGATCACCGGATCCTGATGCCGCTGCACGTAGTAGAACATCGCCACTGGCAGCGTCACGTTGTCCGTCTTCACCAGGAAGAGTGATGTCTCGACCTGGTCCCAGGAGATGATGAAAGCGAAGAAGCCGCTCACCCACAGGCCCGTGCGGATCTGTGGGAGCGTCACCTTGAAGAAGGTCTGCAGGGGCGTAGCCCCTAGGTCCATGGCCGCCTCTTCCAGGACGCGCTCCGTAGCCACCAGGCTTGCGGAGAGGATGGAGATGGCGAAGGGCAGGGTGACCATTAGGTGGGCCAGAACCAGACTGTCCAGCCCCCGAAGCGCCGCAGGAGGATCATATAAATCATGATACCCACACCGAAGGCGATGCGTGGAACGGTAAGGGGCGCCAGGAAGACCGCCCGCAGGGCCTCCCGGCCGAAGAACCGGTAGCGCACCAGTCCCAGGGCAGCCAGCGTCCCCAGCACCAGGCTGACGCCCGTAGCCACCGCTGCGACGAAGAGGGAGTTCGCTGCCGCGCGCAAAAGGTCACTTTGCGCGAAGAGCTTGTAGAACCACTGCAAGGAGAAGCCCGGAGGGGGAAGATGGCGTAGGAGACGCTGCTGAAGGCGTAGACGAAGACGAAAAGGATCGGCGCCAGCATAAAGAGCAGCACGGCGCCCAGCCAGAGGCGCAACGCCACGCCCACGGCGTCCCCCCGCACCCTCACACCCGCTCCACCTCCGCCCGGGCGTAGATGTGGCTAACCAGACGGTTGCTCAGCAGGAGGATCGCCACGGCTAGCCCCAGGAGGACAAAGGCCGTCACCGAGGCGAACCCCAGGTTCACGGCCTCCATGTCCCGGTAGATCAGGCTGCTCAGCACCTGGACCTTACCCCCGCCCATGAGAAAGGGGGTGACGAACGCGCTTACGGTTAGCGTGAAGACGATCTGGGCGCCGGATACTACCCCAGGGAGGGTCAGAGGAAGGGTCACCCGGCGAAAGGCCTGCCACCGCGTCGCCCCCAGGTCCATGGCCGCCTCCTTCATCTCCGGCCCTAGCTGACCGATCACGCCAAGTATGGGGAAGACCATGAAGGGCAGGAGGATGTGCACCATGGCGATGACGATCCCGGTGAGGTTGAAGATCAGGGGAAGCGGCTCGGTGATCACCCCAGCGGCCCGCAGGAGGTAGTTCACCGCCCCCTCCCGCCCCAGCAGCAGCAGCCACCCGTATGTGCGCACCACCACGCTCACCAGAATGGGCGAGAACAGGATCAGGTAGGCGCCTAGGAGCAGCGCCGGCCGGTGGATCTTGCTCATGGCGTAGGCCGCGGGGTAGCCGATGACCAGCGTCAGCCCGGTGACCAGCGTGGCCAGGTAGACGGTAGTGCCGACGACCCCCCAGTAGTAGCCGTCGCCGACGAACTTGCGCCAAGCCTCCAGGGTGAGTCGCGGGGTTCCGGAGGCCAGGAAGGGGTAGAGGCTCATCACCAGGAGGATGAGCATGGCCAGCCAGAAGACCGCGACACTGAGCGCCAGCGCCGGCGCCACCAGCCCCAGGTGCGCGTAGCGCGCCCGCAGCCGGCGGGAGAGACGCGGGACGGGGACGGCGCGCGGCACGGCCAGGGTCATTCCTGCAGCACCACTCCGTGCTGCTGAGCCCAGCCCACAGTGACGGCCCCGCCCACCCGCAGGTCGCCTACCTCGTCGTTGTGCAGCTCGGCTGTCAGCACCACCCCTTCGCCCAGCGCCAGGAGGCAACGCACCACCGGGCCCATGAAGGTCAGGTCCCGGACGACTGCCGGCCAGCAGTTGGCACAGGCCATGGCGGCGGTGCCCACCTTGACGTGCTCCGGGCGGACAGCCACCGTCACGGCCGCCCCGGCGGGAGACGCATCCCGCCCCTGCGCCCGTACCTGGAATGGACCGATGCCGACGATTAGGCCGTCGCCGTTTCGCCCCAGGACACGCCCTTCCAGCAGGTTGGCCTCCCCGATGAAGGTGGCGACGAACCGGGTGCGCGGCCGGCCGTATATCTCCTGCGGCACAGCCACCTGCTCCACGCGCCCGTCCCGCATCACGGCGATGCGGTCCGACATGGTCAGGGCTTCGCCCTGGTCGTGGGTAACGTAGACGAAGGTGGTGCCTACTCGGTGCTGCAGCGCTTTGAGCTCCGCCTGCATGGCCAGACGGAGCTTCAGGTCCAGGCTGCCCAGAGGTTCGTCCAGCAGCAGCACCGCTGGCTCGTTCACCAGCGCTCGGGCGATGGCCACCCGCTGCTTCTGCCCGCCGGAGAGCTGGTGGATGAGACGGCGCTCGTAGCCGCCCAGGTCCACCAGCTCCAGCACCCGGCGCACCCGCCGGGAGACATCGGCCGCAGGGACCCGGCGCAGGCGCAGGCCGAAGGCCACGTTCTCAAAGACGTCCAGATGCGGGAAGAGGGCCAGCTGCTGGAAGACCATGTTGGTGGCGCGCCGGTAAGGGGGCTGGTCGGTGACGTCCCTTCCCTGCAGGCGGACCACGCCGCTGGTGGGGAGCTCGAAGCCGCCGATCAGGCGCAGCGTCGTGGTCTTGCCGCACCCCGAGGGGCCCAGCAGGGAGAAGAACTCCCCCCGGGAGATGCGCAGGGAGACCCCGTCCACGGCCCGCACGGGGCCGAAGCACTTGGTCACCTCCACCAGCTCGACGTCTACGTCCATGCCCCAACTAGCGGCGCATTCGGGCCACGACTTCCTTGTCCCACCTCTCCCGCCAGCGGGCCTCATTGGCGGCGATGGTGGCCCAGTCCAGGTTGATGGCCCGAGCGATGGCCTGCGGGTCATACATGGGCAGGGTGCGCAGGCTTGGAGGGGCCACCTGGTGCCTCGTCGCTGGCACGAAGAGGGTCAGGGCCGCCCAGCGGGCCAGCCAGCGGTCGGAGAGGATGAGGTTGATCACCTCCTCGGCGATGCGTTTCTGGGTGGCGGTCACACCCTTGACCACCACCACGAAGAGGGGGAAGGAGATCATCCCCTCTCTGGGGATGACGAACTCCAGCGGCGCACCCTCGTTCTTCCACGTGAGGACGTTGCCGCCGAACATGGCCGCCAGGTGCGCATCCCCCTTCACCACCAGGTCACGGGTCTCCACGTTGCTGTTGGCGAAGGCCACGAACTGGTCCGCGTGCTCCGCCCACAGCTTGAAGCCCGGGTCGATGTTCTTCTCGCTGCCCCCGTTGAGCCGGGCGGCGATGACCAGCCCGTTGGCGTACCAGGCGTACTTGATGGAGGTGAGCTTGCCCTTGAACCGCGGGTGCCACATGTCCGTCCAGGAGGTGGGCGGCTCCTTGACCAGGCGCGTGTTGTACATCAGGCCCACGGGGGCCAGGGAGAACCCGATCCCTTTGTTCTGCGGGCGGTGGAAGTCCGGCAGGATGTTCTTCATGTTGGGGACGTTTGCGGGGTCGATGGCCTCCCACATGTCGTCCACGTCCCCCTGGTAGGTGAACTGGGTGTTGCTGTAGCCGAAGTGCACCAGAGGCTGGTTAGGGGTGAGCCTGCGGGCGCTCACCATCTTGGGATAGATTTCGAAATTTTGTCCCTCCATGACGTCGATCTGCACGCCCGGGTGGCCCTTCATGTAGAAGGCGGCCACCTCCCTCGCCACCACGGGCAGGTTGAGCCCCGACCAGACGAAGAGCGTCAGACGTTCCCGCCCCGCCGCCTGCGCCCTTCCCCGGACCAGGCCCAGGGTGACCCCGCCCACCTGCGCCAGGGCCAGGAGCCCGAAGCCGGCCTCGGCCAGGTGCCGGACGAATTCCCGCCGCGTCAGTTCCGGGGCGGGCCGCGCCGTCAATTCCCCCTGCTCTTCTCGACCCCGCTCATGCATGGTTACGCACCACCTCCGCTCCCTCGAGATCTCCTACCATGAACGCATAGTCGCCCGGATTGACCCGGGTCATGCCCGGCCGCAGCAGCACCAGCACACTTCGGGCGAAGGGCGCGCGCAGCTCCTCCAGCACCTCGAAGGTGTACGGACTGCGCACCCGCCCCAGCACCCGTCCCCCCTCCAGCTCAGCACCCATTTGCTCGGGCGCCACCTCCGCATAGAGCAGCCCCCCGTGCCGCGGCCGCAGGGCGGCCACCGTGGGCACGATCCACTGCTCCGCGGGACGCTCCGGTCGCCCGTCCACCATCCCCAGGTGGCGCATCACGTTGACCACTCCGCGCAGCCCCACCTCCACGTAGAGCTGGTCCAGCACGTAGCCTCCGCCGATCTCGGCCACGACGGCGGCCTTCCCTTCCGCGGCGGCCACGGCGCCCATGGTCCCAGCATAGCCGTCCACGGGCCGGACGACGCGTTGCCCGAACGCCAGCGCCGCCTCCAGGTCGCGCAGGCTGATGGTGTAGTCGACGATGGGATGGGTCCCGCCGGCGTGTAGGTCGATCAGGTGGGTCAGGGGGCGGAGAAACCGCTGCACCAGGAGGTGCGCCAGGCGCCCCACCAGGTCGCCCGCGGCGTCACCGGGGAAGGCGCGGTTCAGGTTACCCACCTCCACCGCCAGCGGCGTGCCCCGGGTGAGCGCCTCCACGGCCAGCGGGTTGGCCACGGGCAGGCAGCGCACGATGCCGCGCAGTGGGGTGCACTCCAGGAAGGCGAGGAGGCGGCGGATGACCTCGATCCCCACGATCTCGTCGCCGTGGATCGCCGCCGAGACGCCCAGCACGGGCCGCTCCCCCCGACCTCGCACCTCGTAGATCGGCAGGCGCAGCACCTGCCCGCTGGCCAGAGTGCTGACCTCGACCCATTCCACCGTGCGCGTCATGACCCCCTCACCGCCCCGCCAGGCGTCGCAGGTCCGCTCCTCGCGCCAGCAGCACCACGCCCGCCACCAGCAAGCCGGCAAAGAAGATGAGGACGGTGGAGAGCGCGGCGATGGTCGGGTCCTGCCACTTCTCCATGTAAAGGAACATCTCGATGGGCAGCGTGTTGTTGGCGCCGCGCACCAGGAAAATGGAGCTCTCCACCTGGTCGAAGGAGACAATGAAGGCCAGCAGCGCGCTTACCGCCAGCCCGGGACGGACCTGCGGGAGGACGATGCGCCAGAGCACTGTGAGCGGACCGGCGCCCAGATCCTGAGCCGCCTCCTCAATGGAAGGGTCCAGGCCGACCATGTTGGCCGCCAGGATCGTCACCACGAACGGCAGCACCACCACTGTGTGGGCCAGGATCAGGGGAAGGATCCCACCCTGCAGGCCCAGGCGGGCGAAGAAGATGAACCAACCCACGCCCAGGACGATCTTCGGCATGACGATCGGCGACAGGATGAAGGCCCGCAGCAGCTCCCGTCCGGCGAAGCGCGCCCGCACCAGCGCCAGCGCCGCCAGGAACCCCAGAACCAGCGCGGCCGCGGTCGCAGCCATCCCGATGCCCAGGCTGCGCAGGAAGGCGCCGCGGAAGGCGTCCTGTGCCAGCAGGTTGCCGTACCAGCGCAGGGAGAGGCCGGGCGGAGGGAAGACGCCATAGGCGACGCTGCTGAAGGAATAGACGACGACGATGACCAGCGGCAGGAGGATGAAGCCCACCCCCAGGGCCAAAACGGTGCGCAGCAAGCCCGTGCGCAGCCGCTCGGCGCGGGCCTCCTGCGCCTCAATGTGCAGCTCCCGGGCCAGCACGCTCACCGTCCGCCTCCGCGCATGGCACCTACCTCCCGCAGTCAGACGCTGGGTAAGCGCCGCAGCAGAGCGTTCAGAGACCAGACCGCAGCCACAGAGAGCACCAGCAGCGTAAGGCCTGCCACCGCCCCCAGCGGCCAGTTGATCTCCACCGTGCTGTTGTAGACCATCAACGGCAGCACCTGCACGCGCCCGCCGCCGAGGAGCTGCGGGGTTACGAAAGCGCTTAGAGCCAGGGTGAAGCAGATGAGGGCCGCCACCACGCCGGGCATGGCCAGCGGCAGCGTCACGCGGGTGAAGGCCTCCCAGGGCCCCGCGCCCAAATCGCGGGCCGTCTCCTTCAGGGAGACATCCAGACGGGCCAGAACGCTGTAGATGGGGAAGATGGCGAAGGGGAGCAGGATGTGGGTCAGGCTGATGACCACGCCGCGGAAGTTGAACAGTAGCGGTAGGGGCTCGTTCAGGAGCTGCAGGGCGCCCAGGGCCGTGTTCACCAGGCCGCGGTTTGCCAGGAGGATGAACCAGCCGTAGGTGCGCACCACCACGCTCACCACCAGGGGGGAGAAGAGCAGCAGCGCCACCACAGCGCGCCCGGCGGCGCTATGCACCCGCGTGTGCAGCGCATAGGCCAGGGGGAAGCCGATGACCAGGGCAAGCAGGGTCACCAGAAGGGAGAGACGCAGCGACGCCCCGATCACGCGGTAGGCAAAGGGGTCGCCGAGGAACTCGATGAACGTACGCAGGCTCCACAGCGGGACGATCCGCCCCGCCTCAAACACATGGAAGCCGTTGATCAGGTACACCCCCAGCGGCACCACGAAGAGGACCACCATGAAGGCCAGTGCCGGCAGCAGGAGGCCCAGTGCGGAGAGGCCCTGCATCCTCATGGGTGTCTGGCCATGGCCGGTTCGGGCCTACCGCCGGAAGGCGATGAAGGTGAGGATGTCTCCCGTGGCCACCGCCTGGTTGCCCAGGAGCGGCCAGGCGAGAATCCATCCATCACGTGGGGTGCGGATTTCCTCCACGACATCTCCCCAGGGGTTACGCACGACACCTATGGTCTCTCCCTCCCGGACTGGTTCGCCCGCATCCTTGAGGGGGTAAACTAGCCCACCGCGGTTGGCGGTGAGCTCGATGCGGGACAGCTGCCCCTCGATGATAGGGATCCCGTCCTGGGGCTCGATCTCACCGTCCAGCATGCCCAGGTGACGCATGACGTTCAGCGTCCCCCTCACCCCGGTGCGCAGAGAAACCGGATCGATCCGCCGCCAGGCGATGAGCTCCAGCACCAGGCAGGGCTTGCCCCACTGCTGCACCATGTCCGTAAACGTGCCGGTACGGTGCCGTTCGTGGGTGGGGATCATCTCGATGGTGGTGACGCCAAAGGCGTCGGCCAGCGCCCGGCTGCGGTGCCAGAGGGCGGCGTCGCCGGAGTGCTTGACGATGGAGAACTGCAGCGCCGGGGTGGGGTTGGCGTGGAAATCGATGTAGGCATCGCACCCCTCGGCCAGCCGGGAAATCAGCGCTGCCAGGCGGTGGCTGAGCAGCATCTGGGCATCGCCGGGAAAAACGCGGTTGAGGTTGTACCCGTCCTGCGGGGTGAGCATCTGGTGCTGGTGGAAGCTGAAAGGGTTGAGCAGCGGTGCCGCCACCACGGCCCCCCGCAGGCGCGCCGGATCCACCACCTCCCGCACGACCTGGCGGATCACCTCCATCCCCGGCACCTCGGTGCCGTGCAGTCCTGCGCCCAGCCAGAGGATGGGCCCGTCGTCGACACCGTTCAGCAACACCAGCGGGATGCGCACCGGGGTCCCGTCGGGAAGCTCCCCCGCCACCACCTCGCCGAGGACCCGCTGCCCCGGGGGGGCAGCCACCCCGGCCACCTGTAGCGTCCGCTGCATCATTCACCTCCTTCCGCCGGCACTGGTACCGCCTGCTCGGGGTCCCAGCCAGCGTGGACCTCCCTGCCGATCTCGAAAAGGGGGATCCCCCGCAGGTAGGGCACCGCGGCCTGCAGCCGCAGCGGGCCGGCGGAAAGGCGGTACTTCACCAGCTGCCCGCTGAAGGCCCTCTCCTCCACCCGCGCCCGCAGCCCATTGGCCGTCCCCGCGGCGTCCAGGCGCACCCGCTCCGGCCGCACGCAGACAGTGAGCGGACCGCCGGGCCGCTCCCACCCCTGCCGCTGCGCGCGTACCCGCACCTCCCCGGCGCGCACAGTCACCGTGCGCCCGTCCAGCTCCTCCACCACGCCGTCGATCAGGTTGGCGTCGCCGATGAAGCCGGCGACGAATCGGGTGCGCGGCCGCTCGTAGATCTCGATGGGCGTGCCCACCTGGTAGAGGCGGCCGCCTTCCATGACCCCCACCCGGTCGCTCATGGCCAGGGCCTCTCCCTGGTCGTGGGTGACGTAGATGAAGACCGTGCCCAGCTCGCGCTGGAGCCGCTTCAGCTCCTCCTGCATCTGCAGGCGCAGCTTCAGGTCCAGGGAGCTCAGCGGCTCGTCCAGCAACAGGACGCGCGGCCGGTTGACCAGCGCCCGCGCCAGCGCCACCCGCTGCTGCTGTCCGCCGGAGAGCTCGGTGATGCGGCGGGCAGCGAGGCCACCAAGCTGCACCAGCTCCAACACCTCTGCCACCCGCCGCCGCACTTCTGCCTCGCGCAGCCGCCGCATGCGCAGGCCGAAGGCCACGTTCTCAAAGACGCTATAGTGCGGGAAGAGGGCCAGCCGCTGGAAGACCATGTTGGTCTCGCGGCGGTTGGGCGGGGTACGACCCATCAGCCGACCGCCGATGAGCACCTCCCCGCCGTCGGGGAACTCGAAGCCGCCGATGAGCCGAAGCGTGGTGGTCTTGCCGCATCCCGAGGGGCCGAGGAGGGAGAAGAACTCCCCCTCGGCCACGCTGAAGGAGACCGCGTTCACGGCCACCACCTGGCCGAAACGCTTGGTGATGTCACGCACCTCGACTGCGGCCTCGACCGGCCGCTGCCCTTCCACAGGATGCCTCCCACCCACACCCAGAGCTGCCGGTCGCTTCCCCCGCACCTTGGGCACCGCCAGTGCCTGGCCCGTCAGAGCCGGGACTCCACCTCACGCTCCCAGCGCTGCCGCCACACACTGGCTTTGGCCCCCATGGTGGCCCAGCCCAGCCAGATGGCCGTGTCCAGCAGCTTGGGGTTGAGAATCTTCTCCACGGTGGGGGAGAGCGATGCTCCGCGTACGGAGGGGATAGCGAAGGTAAGACGCGCGTAGCGTGCGTTGTTCTCCAATCGCAGCAGCTCGTTGATGATCTCCTCAGCGACGGCCACCTGCTCCGGCGTACTGCCCTTGACGATCTGCAGGTAGATGGGAAAGGCAACCACGCCCTCCTTGGGGTTGACGAAGCCCAGGGGGGCGCCCTCCTCCACCCAGAAGGCCCAGATGCTGGTGAACCATGGGGCGATCAATGCCTCGCCGCTCACCAGCAGGTTCTTCAACTGGTCGTTGCTGCTCACCAGCGCCCGCAGGTTCTTGGCGTTCTCTGCCCAGATGCGGAACCCCGGGTCGATGTTCTTCTCGCTGCCGCCGTTCAGCCGTGCGGCCAGGGCCAAGGGAATGAAGTTGTTGTCGAAGAAGGTGACCTTGCCCCGCCACTTGGGATCCCACAGCGCCGTCCACGAGTCGGGGGGATCCTTCACCAAGTTCTTGTTGTACATCAGCCCCATGGCGCTGATGCCGTAGCCGATGCCGCGGTTCCCCGGCCGGCGGAGGCTTTCGTGCACCGTACTCATGTTGGGGATGCGCGCCGGGTTCAGCGGCAGCCACATGTCGTCCACATCCCCTCGGTTGCTGGCGTCGATGTTGAAGTACCCGAAGTTGATCAGCGGGTTGTTGGGGTTCGCCTGCTTGGCCGCTACCATCTTCGGGTAGGTGACGGTGTTGTTGGATTCCCAGAACTCGATCTCCACGTTAGGGTGAGCGCGGACGTATCGCGTGACCACCTCGCGTGGTACCACACCCTGGTTGGCGCCGGCCCAGATGAACATGGTAAGCTTCACCGGCGGCGCCGCCGCCAGCGGAGAAACCCCCAGCATCGCCAGGAGTGCTGCCACCAGCAGCAGCGTCCCCTGGCGCCACATTACCAAAGACATACGGGTGCGCATTGTCCTCCCTCCTTTTCACCCAACACCCGGTCTGCCGCCCGGTATCGGCGTGCGTTCTTGGGCGCTCCCCTGCCGCAGGGGGACGGTATCCCAGGCGTTCGGAGAGGCGGGCGGCCGCGCGCTGCAGCGCGTGCAGCGTCACGGCCATCCGCTCCTCGCTCCACGTGCTGGTGGGGCCCGAGGTGCTGAGTGCGCCCACCACCTGGCCCCGGTGGTTGCGCACAGGCACCGCCAGGCAGCGCGCCCCGACCACGGTCTCCTCGTCATCGAGCGCATACCCACTGCGGCGAATAGCCTCCAGGTGCAGGAGAAACCGCTGGCGGCGTAGTGATGGTCCGGGGGGTGAGGCGCGCCATCCCCTGGCGCTTCAGGATCTCCAGGACGTCCTGGTCGGGCAGCCCTGCTGCCAGCGCCTTGCCCAGGGCTGTGGAATGCACCGGAGCCTGTCGTCCGATGTGCAGGAACAGCCGCGGGGCGTCCGGGCCCTGGGCCTTCTCCAGCAGCACCACTCGGCCGTCCTGCAGCGCGGCCAGCGAGACAGCGTCGCCCGTTTCGCGGACGAACTCCTGCATGATAGGCGGGGCCTCCCGCGTCAGGTCTGCCTGCTGCAGGACGGTCGCGGCCAGGGTAAGCGTCCGCGCCCCCAGGCGGTAGCGGCGTGTCTGCGGATCCTGCTCGACGAACCCCCGCCGTGTGAGGGTGGCCAGTAGGCGGTGCACGGTGCTCAGGGGCAGACCGCTCTGCGCCGCGAGCACCGAGAGGGACTGATCCCCCTCAGCGTCCGCCACCAGCTCCAGGACGAGCAGCCCCTTTTCCAGGGCTCGCGCCCCGTTGAGCCGCGGCCGGAAAGGGAGCTGCACCTTCTTTCGCAATGCGGAAACCTCTTCCGTGTTTTGAGGATTATAGCCGAGGTCAAACGGACGAATCGCGCCACCTAAAGTGTTACCGAGAGGCCTATCGTCGCGCCACGGAAACTGTTACCGAAAAACTGCCCATTTCCCTGGAGCGAGCCGATGAGCCCAACATCCAAACGCGAGTACATCCACGCCGTCCGCCAGCGCTATGCCCACGCCTCCAAACGGGCCAAGGGCCAGATCCTGGACGAGTTTTGCGCCACCTTGGGCTATCACCGCAAGGCGGCCATCCGGGTCCTGGCTGGCCCGGCCCCCGCCCCCGGTCCCGCTGCCGCTCCCCCCGCACCTATGGGGATCAGGCCCTGGGCGTGCTCAAGGCGCCTCCTCGCTTCCGGCCAGGGCGACCCGGTCAGCCTCCGGGCTCTGCAGGAGCTGCGGCAGCGCCTCGACCCCTTCGCGCTGGCCGAGGCGATTGAGCGCAAACTCGCCCGGATCTACCGCCTGGCCAGCCGCCCGCCACGGTCTCAGTTCACCTCCATCGAGCGGGCAGTGCTCCGCAACGTAACCCGTAGCCAGGGGGTCCCCATCACCATGGCGGGTGCCTCCGCTAAGCTCACACCCCTCTTCGCTTCGGTAACACCTTCCATGGCGCGATGATGCTGCTTTCGGTAACATCTATCGATGGCTTGTAGGATGGGAACGGTCACACGCCCGCCCTGCCGTGGCGCACCACTGATGGACACGCGACGCAGCCCGCGGCGTCGTTTATCGCCCTGAGTGCCGCGTCGCCTTAACGCCCGGATGAGGAGATGACGATGGCGCCCAGCCGCGCGGCGGCTTCGCGGGCCGAAGGTGGATGACGAAGCCGAACAGGACGACCACAGGCGTGCCGGGAAGCTGTGCTGCCAGGTCCAGCGCCCGCTGGGCCACCCGCTGCAGGTCCTCACCGTAGATCCGGCTGTGCACTTCCCCGACGATAGCGACGGGTTCCCCGTCCCGGGTGCCCTCGCCGAAGAGGTCCACCCGGACCTCCTGGCCATCCAGGGTGACGAAATGGCGATCCAGGACCGGCACGCGGATGGCGAAGTGCTGTGCCAGGTAGGCGGGGGTAACTTCGCGGGCCAGGCCCTCCAAGGTGAAGCCGATGGTTTCGCTCAATCGTCCCACCTGCTGGGCCAGCGCGCGCACCGCTTCCTCGGTGCGTGCCTGTGCCTCTGCCACCTGCTCCAGACGCGCCTCGGTCCGCGCCTGCGCCTCGGCGAGCCGGGTAAGCGCTTCCGTTAGCCTGTCAACCCGCGCGTCGCGCGCCACCAGATACCCTCCTCACCCTTCACGGCATACAGATCATCGTCCTGGCGTTCAAACCGGCTACTGGCCAGCGGAGTGCCTGCCAGGAAGCGGCGACCGTATGCGGCGCAGAAGGCGGCTGTGCGGCGCAGAAGGCGGCTGTGCGGCGCAGAAGGCGGCTGTGCGGCGGGGAGGTGACGCCGGCCGGCGGATCAGGTGGGGTCCGGCCGGGCGAGCGCGGCCGCAGGACCGCTCACCCGGGCGCCTTCGGCGATCACAGCTCCGGACACCACGGCGTCCTCTACGATGGCGTCGGGCTGGACGATGCTGTCGCGCACCACCGCCCCGCTCACTCGCGCTCCGGGACCCACCGAGACATACGGACCCACCACCGACCGGGTGATCTCGGCCTGCGGGGAGACTGCCACGGGAGGGATTAGTACGACGTCGGGGAGCGAGGGGAGAGGCGGGCTGTCCAGGGCCAGAAGCGCCCGGTTGGCCTGCAGCAGCGCCTCGATGGTCCCGCAGTCGTACCAGTGGGTGATGGGGAAGGGCCGCATCAGCTCTCCCGCCTCGAGCATCAGCTGCAGGGCGTCCACCAGCCAGAACTCCCCCCGCTGACGTCGGTCCTCCCGCACCATCCGCTCCAGCGCCTCGCGCAGCAGCGGGGCGTTGCGGATGAGGTACAGCCCGGTGAGCGCCAGGTGGCTCGTGGGAACCTCCGGCTTCTCCACCAGGCGGCGGATGTAGCCCTCCGCGTCCACCTCGGCAATACCGAAGCGGCGTGGGTCGTCAACGGTCTTCACGCCCGCCGCGCTCTCCGACCGGGCCAGCATCTCCGGCAGGTGGGCGCGGATGATCGTGTCGCCGAACAGCAGGAGGACGGGCTCTGCGCTCAGATACTCGCGGGCCA
>ENA-ORXB01001202-ORXB01001202.1-sediment-metagenome-genome-assembly--contig:-NODE-1202-length-33901-cov-11.081067_pt1 | contig 33901 bp, 25 predicted proteins | sample MGYA00237863_ERZ511475 | MGnify/ENA primary metagenome ERZ511475 (study PRJEB26305, sample SAMN06343858) | sediment metagenome | isolation source: hot spring sediment | place: Canada: British Columbia... | reverse complement strand
AGAGCGGGCTGGGGCGGGAGGGGGTGAGGTACGCCATTGAGGAGATGACCAACATCCAGATGGTGGCCATACGGCTGACGTGAAGCGACACGTAAAATATGATCCGGAAGGAGGGTACAACCATGCCATTCATTGACCTTGACACCGGGATCCGTATGCATTACCGTGACACGGGCGCAGGTAAGCCGATTCTGTTCGTCCCAGGGCTCACCGCCAATGTGGACACCTGGAACTACGCTGTGCTTGCCCTGCATGATCGCTATCGTTGTGTGTGCGTGGACCTGCGCGGCCACGGCGATTCCGACAAGCCATGCTCCGATTACACCTACGATGAGATGTGCGGCGACGTGCGTGCCTTCCTCAGGGCGCTAGACCTGCGCGATGTGACCTTCGTCGGCTGGTCTATGGGCGCGGGGGTGGGCCTCAAATACGTGGCTGACTTCAATAGCGATGGGCGTGTCACCAAACTCGTCATGGTGGGTGCAGCGACGCCACGCTTCAAGCAGACGGAGACGGAGCCATTTGGGATGGATGAGGCGACTGCCCAAGCCTCGCTGGAGGCGTTGCGTGTAGCCTTGCCTGAAACTATGGCCGCTTTCGGTGGGCTGAACTTCCACCGTACGGATATGGAGGCTACCAAGAACTGGTTCCTCTCCTTGTGGCTGAAGACCCCGGCCTACGTCGCCTACAAATACTTCAAGACCCTGCTGGACGAAGACCTGCGCGACAAACTGCCCAAAGTGAACCTCCCCACCATCATGCTTCACGGGCGAGACGACAAAGTCTGTCACCCTGGTTGGGTGGAGTATATGCTGCCGCGCATCCCCGGCTCGCGTATCGTCTGGTTTGAGAACAGCGGCCATGCCTTGATGGTGGAAGAGCCGGATAAATTTGCGCAGGAGTTGGCGGCTTTTGTGGGGTGACCTGCCGCGGGTCGCAGTTGTGGGGGGCCTGGGATGTATGTCAGGCCCCCCATAGAACCCGCAATGTTTAAGGTACTCACAGGCCCGCCTCGTGGTTGAGGTACGGAGGCTCAGATGAAAACGAAAGCGGCTGTCCTTTACACAATGGAACATCCCACCCCCTATGCCGAATCGCGCCCGCTGGTGATTGAGGACCTGGACCTGAACGACCCCGGCCCGGGTGAGGTCCTGGTGGAGATCGCCTGCGCTGGGTTATGCCACTCCGATTTGTCCGTGATTGATGGCTCGCGCCCGCGTGTCATGCCTATGGTGATGGGGCACGAAGCCAGCGGGATCGTGCGCCAGGTTGGGCCGGGGGTACACGACCTGTCCCCTGGCGATCATGTCGTCTTCTCCTTCGTCCCTGCCTGTGGGCAGTGCATCCCTTGTGCTAGCGGCCGCCCTGCCCTATGCGAAAACGGGGCCAAGGCAAATGTGGCGGGCACACTCTTGAGTGGCGAGCGTCGCTTCAAAAATCGCGCTGGACAGGCGTTGCATCACCATCTGGGTGTCTCCGCCTTTTCGCAGTTCACCGTCGCCGCCCAGGAGTCCTTGGTCAAGATTGACCCGTCGCTGCCGTTGGAGGTCGCGGCCCTATTCGGCTGCGCCGTGATGACCGGCGTCGGCGCAGTCGTGAACACGGCGAAGGTTGAGCCGGGGACGAGCGTGGCCGTGTTCGGCCTGGGCGGGGTCGGGTTGAGCGCTGTGCTGGGAGCGCGGGCCTCAGGGGCCACTCCCATCGTGGCTGTAGATGTGCTCGCCTCCAAACTTGAACTCGCGCGCAAACTGGGCGCGACCCACACCGTCAATGCTAAAGACGGCGATCCGGTGCAGGCGGTCAAAGACCTGACCGGCGGCGGGGCGCACTACGCCTTTGAAAGTGTGGGCAGCGAGCGCGTGTTGATTCAAGCCTATCAGGCCACGCGGCGCGGCGGCACCACCGTCACCATCGGCTTGCCCCATCCCAGTAAGCAGTTCGCCGTTCCTGCTGTCAGTTTGGTAGCCGAGGAACGCACCGTGAAAGGCTCGTACATGGGTTCGGCTGTGCCCCGTCGTGATATCCCACGCTTCATTGGGCTGTATCAGGCCGGGGTGTTGCCCGTGGACGCGCTGCTCAGCCGCACGATTGCGCTGGAGGAGATCAACCCGGCTTTTGATGCCCTGGCCAAAGGTGAGGTCGTGCGGCAGGTGATCCGCTTTTCACACTGACTGACGCTTAACCCTGCACAGCCTTCAGGGCAGGCTGTCTGAGGCGTATTGTCTCTCCTTACCTCAATGGAGCATTATCATGTTTCATGCTGACACCGTCTTCTGGCATGGCCATATCATCACACTGGACCCCGCCCGGCCCACAGCTCAAGCCCTGGCCGTATGGGGCGGAAAAATTATCGCTGTCGGCTCGGATGAGGACCTCCATCCACTGATCGGGCGCGGGACGAAGACCATTGACCTCCAGGGTTGCACGGTCATCCCCGGCTTTCATGATGCGCACTGCCATATCCTGCTCTTCGGCCTGGGTCTGGTCGAAGTGAACGCGCGCGCGGCGGCAAACATCGCCGAAGTGATTGAGTCCGTTGCCGGTCATGTTCAACGCGCCGCGCCAGGCCAGTGGATTCGTGGCGGGGGCTACAACGAAAACAAACTTGCCGAGCGCCGCCATCCCACCCGCGCCGACCTTGACCCTGTCTCGCCGGACAATCCCGTCTTCCTTTCGCACATCTCCGGCCACATGGCGGTCGCCAACTCGCGCGCGCTGGCCCTGGCCGGCATCACCTGTGACACGCCCGACCCAGAAGGCGGCCTTATCGATCGCGATGAGCACGGCGAGCCTACCGGCCTGTTAAAAGAGACAGCCCAGGAGTTGATCAAAAAAGTTCTGCCCCCCTATACCCTGGCCGAGACCAAAGCGGCGCTAGCGGCAGCAGGCAGGCACATGGCCGCAGAGGGGATCACCAGCGCTCAAGATGCCTGGGCTGGCTGGATCGCGCCCGAAGAATTCCGCGCCTACCAGGAGGCCAGTGCCGAAGGGCTTCTGCCTCAGCGGGTGCGGCTGATGGTGGACGTGGAACAGTTAACCGTCAAGGAGGGGCGATTTGATTTCGCTTTTGGTCTGCACAGCGGTTTTGGCAACGACCGGCTACGCCTCGGCGCGATCAAGCTCTTCCTGGATGGCTCGCTTATTGGGCGCACAGCAGCCCTCTCCACGCCGTATGTCAATGCCCCAGATACCTCGGGGTTTCTGGTGAAAAGTGAACCCACCATCCATGACCAGGTGGGCATCGCCCATCGCGCTGGCTGGCAGGTGGCCATGCACGCTATCGGCGACCGGGCGATTGAGGCCGGGCTGGATGCCATTGAGTCGGTCATGGGCGTGGATGCTCCACGCTTTCGCCCCCGCCTGGAGCACTGCGGGGTCCTGCGGCCAGATTTGCTTGCGCGTATTCGGCGGCTCGGCGTGGTGGTTGTCACCCAGCCGCGTTTCATCTTTGAACTGGGCGACGGCTTTCGTGCCGCGCTGGGTGAGGAACGCCTGCGCTTGACTTACCCCCTGGCCAGTCTGCGTGGCCTGCATGTGGCCTTCAGTTCCGACCGGCCAGTCGTGCATGGCTCGCCCCTCCTGGGCATCCAGGCCGCTGTGACTCAACGCACAGAGAGCGGGGCCGCATACGTGCCTGAGGAGGCCATCTCCGTTGAACAGGCACTCCGCTGGTATACACTTGGCGCAGCTTATTCCGCCTTTGAAGAGAAAGAAAAGGGCAGCCTGGCGCCAGGTAAGTGGGCGGATTTTGTGGTATTGTCTGACGACCCTCTTCGGACCAGGAAGCCGGTAGGTGAGATCCAGGTGTTGGAGACAGTGATAGGTGGGGAAAGGGTCTCGGCATAAGGGTGAAGCGCCGATAAGCATTCGCGATGGCTTCACGTTTTGCCCGATCTGGATTCCGATGTTATATTCCCTATAAGGATTTCACGCCAGACGGGGGCGGAAGACGGAGGTCTCCATCCTGAAGGAATTGCCTTCCGATGCGCGAGATTATCGTTTCACGGCCTGAGAGTAGCGTTGAGGCGTTGATCGCCTCCGGGCGGCGCAACCGTTGCGCCTGCTGCGGCGGGCCGGTCGTGCCGGTGATTGAGTACCGCGGGCCGCAGGACGAACGCCAGGGCTATTCTCTCTGCAATTCCTGTAAGATGCTCTGCGAAGTCGGCCAGACCGAGACGGGCGAGCGCCGCTTCATTCACCGCACGCGGCAGCGCCTGGATTGGGAGCGGGCCGACCGGCGCTGGGCCACCGACCTGGGCTTCAAGCGGCTGGGGACGTAAACAGCCGTGCTGCTGCCTGGGGAGGCACAAGCACACGTAGCCCGCCCGGCAACACCTCTATCTTCACCGGCGTCCGCAGCAGCGGATCGCCGTCCAGATGAACCAGCGCGGGTGGGTCGGCTTCAATGACGATACGCTGGAGGCGCCCCTGCCAGACGCCCGGAGCACCCCAGTGGCGTCCGGTCCACACGCGCCAGAGATGGGCCAGGGCGTGCCGCAGGTCGCGGCCCTGAAAGGCCCAGGCCTCCAGCAGGCCATCGTCCAGGCGCGCCCGCTCATCCAGCCGGATCACGCCCCCCGCGTAACGCTGAACATTGGACACGACCACCAGAAGCATCTGCCCTGCCACTGTGGCCTGCTTGAGCTTCAGGCGGGCCTGAATGCCCCGGAAGCGCAGGGCGGCGATGAGCGCGGCCAGTGTGTAGCCGGGCACGCCGAAGGCCCGTTTGAGCCAGCTCGGATTCACACGCGCCGCGACGTAAGCGTCCAGCCCGACCCCGGCCCAGAGCAGGAAATGGCGGCCGTTCGCCCGGCCCAGGTCTATTGCCCGGACGTCGCTTTCGGTCAGAAGGCGGGCGGCCTGGGCCAGCCAGCCGCCCCCCAGGCGCGGCAGCGGCAGACCCAGTTCCTGCGCCCAGACGTTGGCTGTGCCGCAGGGCAGGACGCCCAGGGCTACCGGGGTCCCGGCCAGGGCGTCCGCTGCCTGGCGCAGGCTGCCGTCGCCACCGGCGACGATGACCGCATCGCAGCCCGCTTCGTAAGCGGCGTGCGCCCATACGGTCACATCCTCCGGGCCTTGTGCGGTGCATAATGTCACCCCCCAGCCGCGCCCGGCGAGGACCGCCAGGGCCTCATCCAGTCTGCGCTGGCTGGCATGCCACAACCCCGCAGTCGGGTTGTAGATCACGTAGGCCCTCATGGCGGGCGGAGCAGGGTGGTGATCCTGGCGGGGCTTATTTTACCCTCCCATACTTCTGGCCGATCAGCGTCTGCCCTTCACGGCTGAGGAGGAATTGGAGAAAGGCGCGGGCTTCGCCCACAGGCTCGCCGCGGCTCACGAAGTAGATCGGCGAGCTGATCGGGTAACTGCCATCGGCCAGGCTGCGCGGTGAGGGGAGCACGCCTTCAATAGCGACCACGTTGACACGCTGATCAATGGAGGCCAAGGAGATGTAGCCAATTGCCCCAGGTGTGGCGGCTACGGCCTCCATCACGGCGGCGTCTGAGGGCATGATCGCGGCGGTCAGCGTCACGCGCTGCTCGCCCATGACCTGGCTTTCAAAGGCGCGGCGGATGCCAGAGCCATCTTCGCGGCTGAGCACGACGACGTTCTGGGCAAAGCCGCCGAGTTGCCCCCACGAGGTGATCTCGCCTTTGAACAGGCTGCGCAGTTGGGCCAGGGTGAGGGCGCGCAGCGGGTTGCTGGGGTGGACGACAACGGCGACGCCGGTCACGGCCACCGGCATAGCCCATATTCCTGCCGGTGGCGGCAGGGCCACCAGGGCGCAGTGATCGCGCCCGGAGGCGACAGCCTCCAACAGCAAGGCGCTGTCGCCGCTCTCGCGGCGCAGGGTGACATGGGGCGCTTGGGTCATATAGGCGGGGATGACCAGGTCCAGCAGCGGCCCTGCCGCGCTGGAGGCACCGGCGCGGAGCGTGGCCTCCGGTGGCGTGGGGCTGGGGGTGAGGGGCGGCGAGGCGCTCTGACACCCCAGCAGTATAAGGCAACAAGCCACGATCTGTAGGAACGGCTTCAGCCGTGAAAGCTGTAGGAACGGCTTCAGCCGTGAAGTAGACAGTGGACGACAGACGACAGACGACGGACGACGGACGAATCTCATCTCAGCCCAAGCAGCGCGACGAGCAGGCTCAGCCCGCCGAAGAGCCAGCAATACAGCGCGAAGATGATCAGCGACCGGCGGCGCAGGTAGGCGAGCAATGCGGCGATGCACAGGTAGCCGCTGATGGCGGCGGCGATGAACCCGGTGACCAGAACCGGCAAGGCGGCGAGCGCGTTCCCTGCCTCGGCCAGGTCTTTGAGCGCGACGAGGCCGGCGCCGAGCAACGCCGGGATGGAGAGGAGAAAGCTGAATCGGGCCGCCGCCGCGCGGTCCAGGTGCCGCCCCAGGCCGGCGGCGATTGTGGCGCCGGAGCGCGAGATGCCCGGCAGGATGGCAAGCGCCTGGGCCAGGCCCACGATCAGCGCATCCGGCCAGGTCAGGGTGTTCAATGGTCGGGTTCGTGCCCCCAGCCGTTCGCTGAGGGCCAGGAGGAGACCGGTCACCAGGAGCAGCGCGGCCACACTGGTCTGGGCGGAGAAGACGCGCTCAAAGTCCTGTTTGAAGAGGAGGCCGAGAACACCCGCCGGGAGGCTGCCGACGAGGATCAGCCAGGCCAGCCGCGCGTCTGCGGTCGCCAGGGGCTTGCCTGTGGCCAGGCCCTGGAGCGCGGCGGCGATCAGCGTGACCAGGTCGCGCCAGAAGTAGAGGATAACGGCGACCAGCGTCCCCCATTGAACGAGCACATCAAACACGAACCCGGCCTCCGGCCAGCCCAGCAGCCAGGGGACCAGGACGAGATGGGCCGACGAACTCACCGGGATGTATTCTGTGACGCCCTGGACGATGCCCAGGACAAGGGCCTGGAAGAGGGTCATAACGGGTTCACCGGTAGGAACGGCTTTAGCCGTGACGTGGATAAAATGTCGTGCGCGGCTGGGTTCAAGATCGCTTCGCGGATCTCGCGGGCGACGGTCAGCATCAGGTGCAGGTTGTGAATGGTCAGCAAGTGCAGGCCGAGGATTTCGTCGGCTTTGACCAGGTGATGGAGATAAGCGAGTGAAAAGGTCTGGCAGGTGTAGCAGGTGCAGCCTGGTTCCAGCGGCCCGGGGTCCTCGGCGTAGCGGGCGTTGCGCAGGTTAATGCGACCGGTGCGGGTGAGGGCAGCGCGGTGGCGGGCCAGGCGCGTGGGCAACACAGAATCAAACATATCTACGCCGCGAACCACACAGGCGAGCAGGTCCTCTGGCGTGCCCACGCCCATGAGGTAACGCGGTTTCTCCGGCGGCAGGAGTGTGTCCAGCAGGTCCAGGACGGCGTGCATCTCGGCCTTGGTCTCGCCGACGGACAACCCGCCAATGCCGTAGCCGGGGAAGTCCAGGCTTGTGAGGAAGGCCGCGCTCTGTGCCCGCAGGTCGGGGAAGACGCCCCCCTGGACGATGCCGAAAAGCGCCTGGTCGGGGCGGGTGTGGGCGCGCAGGCAGCGTTCGGCCCAGCGGTGGGTGCGCTCCAGCGCGGCGACGTTATAGGCGTAGTCGTGCGGGTTGGGGCACTCGTCCAGAGCCATGATGATGTCGGCGCCAAGCTGCTCCTGGACGGCGATGACCAACTCCGGCGTGAAGCGGTGGAGCGAACCGTCCAGATGGGAGCGGAAGGTCACGCCGTCCTCATCCACCTGACGCAGCCCCTGTAGGCTGAAGATCTGAAAGCCGCCGCTGTCGGTGAGGATGGGGCCGTCCCAACTCATGAAGCGGTGCAGCCCGCCCAGCTTCGCCACCGTCTCGGCGCCGGGGCGCAGGTAGAGATGGTAGGTGTTCGCCAGGATGAGGCTGGCGCCGACCTCGCGCAGATCGCGCGGGGACATGGTTTTGACGGTGGCCTGCGTACCGACGGGCATGAAGACGGGGGTAGGAACGTCACCATGCGGGGTGTGCAGCACGCCGGCGCGGGCGCGCCCCCGTGTGGCCAGGAGTTCAAAAGAGACGGGTGAGCTGTCCGGCATCGTTGTGACAATTGGGCGCTTCACGCCTGACGGAGGATGGACGATGGCCTTCCCACTTTCGTCCTCTATTGTCCGTCATTTTTCAGATGGAGAACTCCACTTTGCCGCGAGCGCGCAGTTCCTGGGGCAGCAGGCTGGCGTAAATGAAGGTGTTGACCGGTGTGGGCACGCCCAATTCCCGGCCCAGGCGGGCCACCGTCCCGTTCTGGTAGTCCAACTCCGAGGGCCGTCCGGCGATGATGTCGCGCTGCATGGAGGCCGTGCCATTGGCCGGTATGGCGTCAATGAAGGCCATCGTCTGGGGGATGACCTCATCTGGCAGGGCCACGCCGCGCGCCCGCGCCACGGCCAGGATTTCGCGCATGGCCTGTTCCAGCATCTGGCGCGTCTCCGGCAGGCTGCGGATAACCCCCGCCGGCGCGCGCGTCACCGCGCCCACCCCGCTGATGGCGGCGATGAACACGAACTTCTCCCACATGGCCGCCTGGATGTCGTCGGAGACCTCCGCTATGACGCCTGGAGCTCTGGCGAAAGCCTGGCGCAGCCGCTCGGCGCGTTCGCTCTTGCGCCCGTCCAACTCGCCGAAGGCGATGTAGGGGTCAATCCCGGCGTGGCGGATATGGCCGGGCGCGACGATGGCGCTGATGATCTTGCACAGGCCGCCCAGGACATGCTCTCGGCCCAGGACCTCAGCCAGTTGGTCGGGCGCTTCCACGCCGTTCTCCAGGGGCACGACGAACGTCTCCGGCCCCACCATCGGGCGCATGCGCCGGGCGGCTTCCGGCACGTCCCAGGCCTTGACGCCCACCAGGATGGCGTCCACCGGCCCGACCTCCGCCGGGTTGTCGGTCGCCTGCGCGGGCTGGATGACGAAGTCGCCTTTGATACTGTCCACGCGCAGGCCGCGTTCGCGTATCGCCCGCAGGTGCTCGCCGCGGGCGATGAAGATGACCTCCTCGCCCGCCTGGGCCAGCCGCCCACCAAAATAGCCTCCTACACCACCCGTACCGAAGACAGCAATTCGCATGAAAACCTCCTCTCAGATGGTTGATAGGGCTTCTATGCGCTCAATGATAGCGTCGCAACGCGCTGCGGCGTCGCCGACGTGGGCCTCGGTCTGGGCCAGTGCAGCGCGGATACGTTCTGGCGCGAGATAGCGTGTCAGGTCTGGGTCGGCGGCCAGGGCCGCGATCAACGCGTCGCCGGATGCCGCCTGGCTGTGTGCCCGCAGCCGCTCATGCATCGCCTGGCGGTCGGCCCCGGCGCGGACAAGCTCCATCAGGAGCGGCTCCAGGCCCGCCAATACACTATAGCGGGCCAGGTTGTGGCGGCAGGCCTCGGCGTCTATGACCAGGCCGCGCACCAGCCGCTCCGCCGTCAGCAACATCTCGTCGGTCGCCAGGAACGCTTCCGGCAGGATCAGGCGGCGGTTGGCCGAATCGTCCAGGGTGCGCTCCAGCAGGGAGAGGGCCGCGTTCTCCCAGGCGACGGCGGGCAGGGCGGCGACAAAGCGGGCCAGCGAGCAGAGCTTCTCGGCGTTGACGGGGTTGCGCTTGAAGGGCATGGCCGAGGAGCCGACCTGCCTGGCGCCAAAGGGTTCGGCCATCTCACCAAAGGCCGGCGATTGCAGCAGGCGCAGGTCAAAGGCGAACTTGTGCAGGCTGGCCGCGATGCCCGCCAGGACGTTCAGAACGCGCCAGTCCTGTTTGCGCGGGTAGGTCTGGCCGGTCACAGGGAAGGCCTCCAGCCCCAGCCGGGCCATGACCTGGGCCTCCAACTCTGCCGCTGTGATGTCACGGTCGGCGAGCAAATGGGCATAAGATGCGCCGGTGCCCACCGCGCCTTTCAGTCCCTTGCCCTTCAGCGACGCCAGCGTTGCGTCCAATGCGTCCAGGTCGGCCAGGAGGTCCTGGGCGTACAGGCAGAGGCGGTAGCCCAGTGTGGTCGGCTCGGCGGGCTGCAGGTGCGTGTAAGCGATGCAGGCGAGGTCACGGGTGCGGCGGATCTGGACGGCGAAGGCGTCCAGGACGGCCACGAGCCGCGCCCGCACCAGGCGCAGCGCCTCGCGCTGCTGGAGGACATCGGCGTTGTCGGTGATGTCGGCGCTGGTCGCGCCCAGGTGGATGATGCCGCCCCCGACCGGGCATTGCCCGGCGTAGGTGCGCACCTCGGCCATGACATCGTGGCCGATCTCGGCCTCAATCGCCTGAGCGCGGGCCAGGTCTATCTCGTCCTGGTGAGCGCGCAGGTCGGCGACCTGGGCGGGGGTGACCAGGCCGGCCTGGGCCTGAGCCTCGGCGAGGGCCACCCAGATGCGCCGCCACAGCCTGCGGCGGTGCTCTTCGGCCCACAGGCGGCGCATCTCCTCGCTGCCGTAACGCCAGGAGAAGGGAGATTGGTACAGGTCTGCCATTTCGGCTGAGTGCTCAAACCTGACCTCAAAGGAGCCCATCTTGCCTCAGACGCTGTTTGACTTCTTCAAGGCTGACTGTGCCCTCATCACGGCGTTCAGCTACAATAGCCAGATCGTGCAGGTCTTCCAGCAATTGCTCATACCGCCGCAGCGATAGAATAACCTCCATTTTTTTGCCGTCTGCATCAATGATGTAGCGTTCTCGCGATTCACCCATTTTCATTCCCCCATCCCCATGATTCCTTAGCTTCAGTAGATCACAGATTTACCCTCCATCCTAACCCTCGTGGATGGGGGAGGGCTGGGGAAGGGGCGGCAATTCTGTGATCTACTGAGCCTCTATTCCATCCTCTGGTAGTTTGGCGCCTCCTTCGTGATGAACACGCTGTGCGGGTGCGACTCTATCAGCCCGGCGTGGGTGATGCGCACAAAGCGGGCTTTCTGGTGCAACTCCGCAATAGAGGCCGCGCCCGCATAGCCCATGCCGCTGCGCACCCCGCCGATGAGTTGGAAGACCGTATCGGCCAGTGTGCCTTTGTAGGGCACGCGGCCCTCCACGCCTTCGGGGACGACTTTGCTGCGCTTATCCCCTTGCCCAGAGCCGTAGCGGTCGCTGCCGAAGCCGCCCATGGCGCCGACCGAACCCATGCCCCGATATTCCTTGTAGCGCTTGCCCTCAAACACGATCACCTCGCCCGGCGTCTCGTCCACGCCGGCGAACAGGCTGCCCAGCATAACGCAATCCGCGCCAGCAGCCAGCGCCTTGACAATATCCCCGGAATACTTAATGCCGCCATCGGCGATCACAGGGATGCCACGCGGGCGGGCCACAGCAGCGCAATCGGCGATAGCGGTGATCTGGGGCACGCCGGCGCCGGCGACAATGCGCGTGGTGCAGATGCTCCCCGCGCCAATGCCCACTTTGATCGCGTCCGCCCCGGCGTCAATCAGGTCCTGCGCCCCCTCGGCGGTGGCGACGTTGCCTGCCACGATGGGCAGAGAGGGGAAGGCGGCGCGGGCGCGGGCGATCGTCTCCAAGACCAGGCGGGTGTGGCCGTGCGCCGTGTCAATGAAGGCCACATCCACACCGGCTTCCACCAGCGCGGCCAGCCGCTTCAGGCCCTCATCGCCGACGCCGATGGCCGCACCGACGAGCAGGCGGCCCTGGCTATCGGTGGCGGCGTTGGGGTAGTCGCGCTTTTTCAAAATGTCCTTGACGGTGATCAGGCCCTTTAACCGTCCGGCGCTGTCCACCAGCGGCAGTTTCTCAATGCGATGCTGGTGCAGGATGGCGGCGGCATCCTCAAGGGTCGTGCCGATGGGTGCGGTGATCAAGCCCTGGCTGGTCATGAACTCGCGCACCGGGCGGCTGTGATCGCGGGCGAAGCGGATGTCGCGGTTGGTGAGGATGCCCACGAGCCGGCCGTCGTCGGTGATGGGCACGCCGGAGATGTGATAGCGGCTCATGAGCGCCTCGGCCTCGGCCAATGTCGCCTCCGGCCCCAGGGTGATCGGGTCCACGATCATGCCGGACTCGGAGCGCTTGACCTTGTCCACCTCGGCGGCCTGGGCCGGGATGCTCAAGTTGCGGTGGATGACGCCCAGGCCGCCCTGTCGCGCCAGCGCGATGGCCATCGGCGCCTCGGTCACCGTGTCCATCGCGGCGGAGAGCAGCGGGATCTTCAGGCGGATGTCCCGCGCCAAACGGCAGGACAGGTCCACGTCGGCGGGGAGCACCTCGGAGCGCCCGGGGACCAGCAACACATCGTCAAACGTCAGGGCTTCGCGAACAAATAGCTCCTGCGTCGCAGTCATGTGGTCGTCTCCTTTCTCAAAACGGTTCACCTCTCCGGCACGACATAGCCGAAGCGGCGCACGTCGGCCTCGCGCTTGCGCCAGTTCTTGCGTACTTTGACCCAAAGTTCCAGGTAGACGCGCCGGCCCAACAGGGCCTCTATCTCCTGCCGGGCGCGGGCGCCGATCTTGCGGAGCATCTCGCCGTCCTTGCCGATCACGATGGCCTTCTGTGATTCCTTCTCCACGTAAATCGTGGCGCTGATGTAGGCCAGGTTGGCGCTGCGCTCCTGGAACTCTTCAATCTGCACGGCGATAGCGTGGGGGACCTCATCGCGCAGGAAGGCCAGCGCCTGCTCGCGGATCAACTCGGCGGCGATGTCGCGCTCCTGCTGATCGGTGATCTCGTCGGGTGGATAGTAGCGCGGCCCTTCGGGCAGGTGGGCAATGATCAGGTCCAGCAGCTTGTCGCGGTTGTCGCCGCGCGTGGCCGAGACCAGCATCCAGGCGGCGGGCTGAACCAGCGCCAGGTAGCTTTCGGTGTGGGGGACGACGTGCGCCGGGGGGAGCAGGTCGGATTTGTTCAACGCCAGGATCACCGGCCCGTGCGGCTCCGTCTTCAGCAACTCGGCGATCTGGGTATCCTCCTCTGTGGGCGGGACGGAGACATCTACCATGAACAGGACGACGTCGGCATCGGGGATGGTGCGGCGGGCGGTCTCCACCATGACCTCGCCCAATTTGTGCTTCGGCGTGTGGATGCCCGGCGTATCCACAAAGATCACCTGGGCGTCGTTGCGGGTGAGGATGCCGAGCAGGCGTCCCCGCGTGGTTTGGGGCTTGGGGGAGACGATGGCGACCTTCTGGCCGACATAAGCGTTCACCAGCGTGGATTTGCCCACATTGGGCCGCCCGATCACCGTGACGAAGCCCGCCCGATGGCCGGGCGGGACTTCTTCAACAGCCATCGGGGCGGGAGCCTGCTCGGTCATGGCGTTTCGCTTTGGCTTGCCCGTTCGTACTTGGCCTCCACCGTAATGGCGATCCCCCCGCGCACGTTGAATTCGCCGATCACCTCGCAGCGGACGGGAGCAAGCGCCTGAACCAGATCGTCCAGGATCAGGTTGGTCACGTGCTCATGAAAGTGGCCCTCATTGCGGAAAGACCACAGGTAGAGCTTGAGCGACTTGGATTCCAGGATTTTCTGGTCCGGGATGTAGCGGATGGTGATCCGGGCGAAGTCGGGCTGCCCGGTGATCGGGCAGAGGCAGGTGAACTCCTCGGTGGTGAGCGTGACGGTGTAGGGGCGACCGGGATGGCGGTTGGGGAAGGTCTCCAGTTGGCGCACCGGCCCGGTGACCTTCTGCCCCAACAGTGTCAGCCCCTCACGCTCTTCAGGCCTCAAGCCGGAACGGGTTGAAGTTGGTGTCGTAGTCATAATAATCCTCGCGTTCGGCCCGCTTCAGGAACGCCACCACCGCGTAGGTGAGTGGCGTTGCCAGGGCCTCGTAGATGCTTTTCGCCAGCCACTGCGTGGCCACCGCTCTTGGGAGCTGGGCCAGGGGGAAGATGCCCGCCAGTGTGAGAAACACAACTGAATCGGCCAGTTGGCCGATGAGCGTGGACGAAATGGTGCGCGTCCACAGCCACTTCCCCTGTGTGGCGATCTTCAGCTTCGCCAGGACGAAGGAGTTCAGGAACTCCCCCACCAGGTAGGCGATGAATGAGGCGGCCAGGATGCGCGGCGTGACCCCTAAAATGGCTTCATACGCAGCCTGGTTGGGCCAGAAGGGCGCCTGTGGCAACCGCCCGCCTATCCAGATGGCGATGACGGCCAGCAGGTTGCAGGCGAAGCCCAGCCAGATGACCAGGCGGGCGCGGCGGTAGCCATACACCTCGGTGAGGACATCGCCAAAGATGTAGCTGACCGGAAAGATGATGATCGCGGCGGGGACGAGGAACGGCCCCACGGCCACCGGTTTGACGGCGATGATGTTGGCCGTGATCAGGGCGGTGACAAACACCGCCACGACCACAGGGAACCATTTGTAGCCACGCTCCATAGCCTCAGGTCTCCGCCTCCTATTTTTTGACGTTCGCCAGTTTCCTTGATCCCTGTAAATAATCCGTTGAGTACCACTTTATGCCGGCACCCGCACCGGTCGTCCCTCGGCCTTATAGGCATTCACGCGCTCCCACAGGCGGCAGAAGGCGCATTCGCCTGGGGCAGAAGTGGGCTGGCCACACTTGGTGCAGGGGTTCAGGACGACCTCCTCGCGCACGGCGTCAAACAGGCCGCTCTCCTTCGCCTCCAGGAAGCTCAGGTAGAACTGCAGTTTGGCGCCGGGGCGCGCGCTCTCCAACTGGTTGAGCAACTCCTTGTAGTAGATCGTGTTAGAGCCTGCCGCGTAAGGGCACTCCTCGTAGATGTAATCAATGCCGCGCAGCAGGGCATAGGCCGCCGTCTCGCGCTCGTAGAAGCGGCAGAAGGGCTTGACCTTGCGCGCCAGGCCGGGGTGGGTGGCCTCCAGCACCGGCGCCTGGCGGGCCAGGTAGCCGGTCTGCCAGTGGAGCGTGTTCTGCATGAGCACGGCGACCTCATCGTCCAGGTTGTGGCCGGTGGCCAGCGCGTCGTAGCCGCCGTCGTAGGCCACGCGGTTCATGATGTGGCGCTTGATCAGCCCGCACACCGAGCAGGGCTTGCCCCGCCCGCGGTTGCTGATATGGGCCGCCTCTGGTACGCTGGCCCCGTACAGCCGGGCCACATCCACCACCTCCAGGCGGAGGCCAGGATGCGCCTGAGCCCTGTCCTCATAGAACCTGAGCACTTTTTCGTATGACTGCGCCGAATAGGCGATCCCCCCGTCAATCCCCAGGCCAATATACAGCCCATCCGCCTTATAGCCCAGGCGCAGCAGCACGTCCCACAGGCTCAGGCTATCCTTGCCGCCGGAGACGGCCACCAGAATACGGTCGTCTGGGCCGAACATGCGGTATTTTTCAATGAAGCGTTGCGTCCGCTGCGGCAGCCATTCCAGGTAGTGTTCGGCGCACAGGGCCAGCTTGTGCTGCCGCATGTGGATCGCGGCGCGTTCAGCGCACTTCTGACATTTCATCCGATGCCCTCACAGGAAGCGGCCAGGCCGCCGGAGATGACCGCGACCAGCTTGATGTGATCGTTCTCCTCCACCAGCGTATCTTCAGTGAGGAGTTGGCCGTCGCGCACCGCCAGCACCAACTCCGGCTGTAAGCCCACCTTGCGGATCAGCTCGCGGACCGTCATCCGACCTGGTAGCTCCCATTCCTTGTTGCGATAGGTGACCTTCATAGTCCACTCCAATTGGACGAAGGACGAATGACGAATGACCGCTATTCCGTCGTTCGTCCTTCGTCCTTCGTCATCCGTGATGATTGTACCGGAAAGCGGTGAGCGGGTCAAGAGCGCAGCGTCCAGGCGCGCCAGGCGCTGAGCGAGAGGCGCAGGTCGGGCGCAGCCGTCTGAGTGACCAGGCGCAGCAGGCGGCGGGCCGCCGGGTCCGCCGGGTCCAGGTGCGCCGTGTTAAGCACGTAGCCGCGCAGCGCCCGGTTCATCGGGGGCGGCAAGCCGAGATCGGCCACAGGCGCGATGGCATCCGCCCCCTCCACGCTCAGGATGAAGGCGGCAGCGACGTGCACGGGGCTGTCCCCGTCGGCCTGGGCGATGACCACCGGGCTGGATTCGGCGTCCACTTCGCGGGCGAAGACCTGATCCTCGCCGCTATCGGCCCAGGCGCCGAAGACGTCGGCGCGGGGCTGGCTGTAGGTGTTCTCGGCGATCCAGTCAAACACGTGAGCGCCGGTGTGCGTCTGGCCGAAATCGTCCATGACTGTATGGGGGACAAAGAAGCGCGGGTCGCTCAGCAGGACGAGCGCCAGCCGCAGGCGCACGCTCTCGTCGGCGATGACGCGGGCCTCGCCCGTGCCCCCCAGGACCTGCGCCCAGGTGGCGCTGTCCGGCCCGATCAGCAGGGCTGCCTTATCGTCAAAGGCAACGCAGGCGCCGGGCACCTGAGCAGAGACCTCTTCAGCCACGACAACCTTTTACACGACCTGCGGGCCAGCGGCGCGCACCTCTGGCTGGGCGATGTCGGCGAACTGTTTGAAGTTTTCGGCGAAGCGCGCCGCCAACTCGCGGGCTTTGGCGTCATACGCCCTTTTGTCCGCCCAGGTATTGCGCGGCTTGAGGATGTCGTCGGGGACGCCCGGACAGTACAGCGGGACGTGGACGCCGAAGATCGGGTCGGGTTCAGCCGGGATCTCCAGCAACGCGCCGCTCAAGGCGGCGTGGACCATGGCCCGTGTGTAGGCGATCTTCATGCGCTGGCCGACGCCATACGGCCCGCCGCTCCAGCCCGTGTTGACCAGCCAGACGGCCACCGGATGCTGGGCCAGCTTCTCGCCCAACAGGCGCGCATACACCGTCGGGTGCAGCGGCAGGAAGGGCGCGCCGAAGCAGGCGCTGAACGTGGCCTGGGGTTCGGTCACGCCGCGCTCGGTGCCCGCCACTTTGGCTGTGTAGCCGGAGAGGAAGTAGTACATGGCCTGCTCGCGGGTCAGGCGGGCGATGGGCGGCAACACGCCGAAGGCGTCGGCGGTCAGGAACAGGATGTTGCGAGGGTGGTCGCCCACACCGGAGAGGATGGCGTTTTCAATGAAGTGGATGGGGTACGCGCCGCGCGTGTTCTCGGTGATGGAGTCATCGTCTAGCTTCAACTCGCGCGTCTCCGGGTCTATCACCACGTTTTCCAGGACGGTGCCGAAGCGCTGCGTGGTGGCGTAGATTTGCGGCTCGGCCTCCGGCGAGAGGCGGATGACCTTGGCGTAGCAGCCGCCCTCAAAATTGAACACGCCGTAATCGCTCCAGCCGTGCTCGTCATCGCCGATCAGGCTGCGGCTGGGGTCGGCAGAGAGGGTTGTCTTGCCCGTGCCGGAGAGGCCGAAGAACAGGGCCACGTCGCCCTCCGGGCCGATGTTGGCCGAGCAGTGCATGGGAAATACGCCCTGGAGGGGCAGCAGGTAGTTGAGCACGGTGAAGATGGACTTCTTGATCTCGCCGGCGTAGCGCGTGCCGCCGATGAGGATCACGCGCCTGGCGAAGTTGAGGATGATGAACGTCTCGGAGCGCGTGCCGTCCTCCGCCGGGTTCGCCTTGCAGCCCGGCGCATGCAGGACGGTGAAATCCGGCGTGAACTCGGCCAGTTCCGCCGGGCTGGGCCGGATGAACAGGTCGTAGGCGAACAGGTTGGGCCAGGCGTGCTCGTTAATGACACGTACCTTGAGGCGGTAGCGCGGGTCGGCGCCGGCGTACACATCGCGCACGAACAGGTCGCGCTCACTCAGGTAGGCGGTCATCTTGCGATATAGCCGGTCAAACTTGTCCGATTCAATCGGTTGATTCACAGCGCCCCACCAGATATGGGCCTCGCTAGAAGGCTCGCGGACGATGAATTTATCGTTGGGCGAGCGGCCTGTGTGGGGCGTGGTGATGGCGACGAACGGGCCTTCACGGGCGATGCGGCCCTCGCCCCGGCAGATGGCGTGTTCATAGAGTGCCGCCGGGGGCAGATTCCAGTGCACGGCCTGGGTGGGGCGCAGCCCCAACTCCCCCAGGCCATCATAGCTTGGTTTAATCGCCACAGGTGGTCATCCCTCCCCGTTTTGCATCGTGTGTGAGCTGGGCACTGAACGCTCTCAGAGTTGCAGCGCCGACATGGTCTCGCGGATGAGTTGCGCTGAGCGTTGCAGGCCCTGGCGCTCCTCCTCGGTCAGGGTGATTTCAATGATCTCTTCAATGCCCTTGCGCCCGAGCTTGACCGGCACGCCGAAGCACATATCGCGCAGGCCGTACTCGCCCTCCAGGTAGGCCGAGCAGGGGACGATCAGCTTCTTGTCCTTGAGAATGGCCTCCACCATCTGGGCGACGGCGGCGCCGGGGGCGTAATAGGCGCTGCCGGTCTTGAGCAGTTGGACGATCTCGCCGCCGCCCTTGCGCGTGCGCTCAACGATGGCGGCCACGCGCTCCGGCGGCAGAAGCTCGGTGATGGGGATGCCGGCGACGGTGGAGTAACGCGGCAAGGGCACCATTTCATCCCCGTGCCCGCCCAGGACGAAGGCGTGGGTGTTCTCCACTGCCACATTCAGTTCCATGGCGATGAAGGCCCGCATCCGGGCGCTATCCAGGATGCCCGCCTGGCCGATGACGCGCTCTCTGGGGAAGCCGGAGAGCTTGTAGGCGACGTAAGTCATGGTGTCCAGCGGGTTGGTGACGACGATGAGGATGGCGTTGGGCGAGCCGGGGACGAATTTCTGGATGACGTCTTTGATGATGTTCTGGTTGACCGTGACCAGGTCCTCGCGGCTCATGCCGGGCTTGCGGGGCACGCCCGCCGTGATCACGCCGATGTCCGAGCCGACGGTCTCGTCGTAGCTGGTCGTGCCGGTGATGCGCGTGTTGTAGCCGACGATGGGGCCGGCCTGGGTCAGGTCCAGCGCCTTGCCTGCGGGCATGCCCTCGGTTTGGGGGATGTCCACCAGGACAATATCGCCCAATTCGCGCTCGGCCAGCCAGGCCGCGCAGGTTGCGCCGACATTGCCGGCACCGATAATGCTGATCTTGTTACGCATCTGACCTCCTTAATCAAAGAAGCTGCTTGCGGTCAGCTTACCTCTGGCGATGGCGGCAGCGGTTGGGCTGAAAGCTGGAAGCTGACCGCTGAGGGCTGGTTGATCCCCTCGCTTTCCAGGACGCGTCCCAAGGCAGCGATGGCCACCTCCAGCATGGCCGCGTCCGGTTCGCGGGTGGTCAGGCGTTGCAGCGCCAGGTTGGGCGCGACAATCGCCCGGATGATGGGGTTCTGGATATGTCTGGCAGTAAAGCGGATGAACTCGTAGGCCAGGCCGGCGACGACGGGGATGAGCAGGATGCGCGAGACGAGTCGCAGCCACAGCGCCGGGTTGCCCACCAGCGAGAACACCAGGATAGACATGACCACGACGGTAAGCAGGAAGGCCGTGCCGCAGCGGGGGTGCTCTAGGGGGAAGCGGGCAACGGAGTCCGGCGTGAGGGGGGCCCCGGCTTCATAGGCGTTGATCGTCTTGTGCTCGGCGCCATGGTAGGCGAACAGGCGGCGCACGTCGGGCATGAAGCCGATGGCCCAGATGTAGCCGACGAGGAGCAGGAGGCGGATCAGGCCCTCTAGCAGGTTGGTCGCCAGTGCCCCCAGGCCGAACGGCCCGGCGAGCCATTTCCCGACGGCGGCGGGGAGCAGGAAGAACAGGCCGATGCCGATGGTGAATGAGATGGCGACCGTGCCCCAGGCGATGGGGCCCTCAAATTTGGCCTCTTCCTCACCCAGAGCCACGTTGGCCGAGAACATCAGGCTGCGGATACCCAGGCCGAGCGCATCCCAGAGCATGATCAATCCGCGCAGGAAGGGGGTGCGGGCGATGGGGCCGCTGTAAATGCGCGGGTTGAGTGGCTCGGTGTGCAGGTGAATCTGGCCTTTGGGGTCGCGGACGGCGATGGCGGCCATATGGGAGCCGCGCATCATCACGCCCTCAATCACCGCCTGGCCACCGTAGTTAAACGGCTTTGCTGCCATGGTGTTTCTCCAGGTAAAGCGATTGTATCATGGGGGGATGGAGGGTGTCAAGGCGGGGGCAAAGGCGTGCGCAGAAGGTGCTATTGAGGCCCGATGATGGCGTTATTGTCCAGATACTCGGCATCGGGATCCCACGTTCCCCATGTGATGCTTCTTGGAATTTTGCCCTTCGGCCGATCGTACACCAGGATATCCCAACGATTGTACGTTAGGAGAAGCGAGGTGAGACTGCCTGAAATACCTGCAGGAGATACCAGAAAAGCCATAAGCGGCTTAGCCACTCGGCTATAGCCCAGAAGCTGCGAAAGGTCACCGAGGGTGATCGGTCGTAACTTACACTCGACGAGCGAAAGCTCAGCTCTGTCACGTGCAATAATAAATCCGGCTACATCAACCTGAATGTCCCAGGTTCGCCACTCGCTTGGGAAAAGGTTTTGCCATCCTTGTCGCTCAATGAATGTGGCCAACGAGACCCTGGAGACATCGTACACTTGAATATCTGATGTTTTGTGACGTTCTGTCTTAAAGGCGTGCTGATACGCCTATCCTCATAGCGGTAAAGCTTGTAGCCTACGCAAATGACGCTTCTCAGCGCCTGGGAAGGCTCGGGTTTGAGGCGGGCCTCCTCTAAGGAAGCGCAGCGCAGGTCTTAATGCCCTCGCGGGCGTTCGTTGCTTCTAACAGCCAGGATACACGGGCGCTTTTCTGAGCGGGAAAAAGGAATCGTCTTAATGCCCTCGCGGGCGTTCGTTGCTTCTAACCTAGCCGAGGAATACGCAGCGGCGATAGCGCGGCGCGAGAGGCGGGGTCTTAATGCCCTCGCGGGCGTTCGTTGCTTCTAAACTAATGTCCCCCGGCTTCCCTCTCCAGATTGCGGCAGCTAGGTCTTAATGCCCTCGCGGGCGTTCGTTGCTTCTAACGGATGATGACGCGCTGGACGCCTACTATATGACGCAATCGTTGGGCTTAATGCCCTCGCGGGCGTTCGTTGCTTCTAACCCATCTACCGACGTTAGAGAAACAAGAGAAGAACAGTTCTGGCTTAATGCCCTCGCGGGCGTTCGTTGCTTCTAACCTCTCAGCAACGCCGCTTGCACCGCAGGCGGCGCCGTGCTGAGGCTTAATGCCCTCGCGGGCGTTCGTTGCTTCTAACAGACGTGAAGGGTGGCGGGCCGCATGCCGCGCCTTATATCACGGCTTAATGCCCTCGCGGGCGTTCGTTGCTTCTAACCGAGAAGTGGAGGGAGACGGGGGGAAAGCCCAGGCCCTCTTGCGGCTTAATGCCCTCGCGGGCGTTCGTTGCTTCTAACTGGACCCGACCGTCTGGGCCCAAGTACGGGCACTGGTGGCCGGCTTAATGCCCTCGCGGGCGTTCGTTGCTTCTAACTGACATAGCTATCACCGGCTGCAATTGTAACTCCGGTGAAGGCTTAATGCCCTCGCGGGCGTTCGTTGCTTCTAACCCAGCCCCGGCCCCCCGCCGACGCAGCCAGCGATGAGATCGGGCTTAATGCCCTCGCGGGCGTTCGTTGCTTCTAACTGGAAACGGTGATCGCCTCCATTCGCGAGCCTAGCGATTTTCGGCTTAATGCCCTCGCGGGCGTTCGTTGCTTCTAACGTCGTGACCGCGCCCCGCCGGTATGTCAGCGTGATAGGCTCGGGCTTAATGCCCTCGCGGGCGTTCGTTGCTTCTAACCTTCTTGACTCTCGGTTCCCCGAACGCCGCCCGCATCCCCGGCTTAATGCCCTCGCGGGCGTTCGTTGCTTCTAACGCCCTCGGTGATGTCCCAATCGACAATCACCTGTGCCAATAGTCGGGCTTAATGCCCTCGCGGGCGTTCGTTGCTTCTAACCTCATCATCCTTGACCGGGAAGGAACAAGGATACCCCGGGGCGAACCGATGTCGGGAGACGTCGGTTTTTTGATTTCCGGGAGGAAAGGCGAACCCCCAGGTATTTGAGTTGGACGCTCCCCTGGGGGTTCTCTCTCCGACGAGGTGACCCTCGCCGACCACCTTGAGCGTATCCCAACTCGTCTCTCGCGTCAAAGCCTTTCTTTCCGCCTGGCAGGGTGGCGGGGCGGAGAGAGCCGTGGAGAGCGCCCGTCCCTGCCCGTGCGGCTGCGGTTTTCGTCACCGCCACGGCGAATACCACCGTTTCGTCGTCGTCGGCGACCGGGAGCTCAAGGTGACGATCCCCCGCCTGCGCTGCCCCGCCTGTGGCAGGACGGCGGCGGTGGTGCCGCCGTTCCTGGGGCCGCGCTCCCCGTATCCATACTGCCTCCGGCAGGCCGCCATCGTGACGTACCTGGCGGGGGAACGCGGCTATCGCCCCGTGGCGGCCGACCTCCTCCTCGCCTGGCAACTGCTCTGGCAGTGGGTGGACCGCCTGGCCGCACGGGCCAAGGGGCTGTTGGCGCAACTCTCCGGCCTGCTCCTGCGATACCCGCCCCCCGAAGGCAGCGAGCCGGCGCATGGCACCGCGGAGGACGCGGCCGCATACCGGGCCAAGGCGCGCAGCCCCGCCAAGCGGGAGGACCTGGCAACGATCGGCGCCGTGTTGGCCCAGGCCCACCGGCTCTGGCTGGCGGGGGCGGCCCTGGGGCTTCCCTGGGGCGAGCCCGACCCGGCCGAGTTGCTGGGCATGCTGGACGTGTGCCAGGAGGCGCTCGCCTAGCCCGTTCCCGCCCCGGCGTCCCCTGCGCCCACCGCACCCGACGCTCGCAAGCGATGCGCTCCCTCCGAAAGACCCCCGCTGGTGACCCCGGGCCCCGCTCCACCCCACAGAAGGCTTGCCTCCCCTCAGGCCCGGGCGGCCTCTAGGCTGACCATGGAGGTGATGCGCATGGACGACCATGCGACCCACGTGGCCCTCTTCCGCTACGGCCTGATCGCCCCGCTCCTGAACCCGGACCTGTCTGTTGAGGAGCGGGCGCGCCTGCGGCGGGAGATCCTGGGCCGGCAGCACGTTCTGCCCGGGGAGGGCAAGGCCCGGCCGGTCTCCGCGCGCAGCTTGCGCCGGTGGCTGAAGGCATACCGGGACGGCGGCTTTGCGGCGCTCAAACCCCGGCCCCGGCGGGACAGGGGCCAGGTGCGGCGGATCGATCCCGCGGTGCTGGACAAAGCCGTGGCCCTGCGGGAGGAGGTGCCCGGTCGGAGCGTGCGCCAGATCATCGAGATCCTCGCCCTGGACCCCGAGACCCCCGTCGGGGAGGGGGAGGTGAAGCGGTCCACCCTGGCCCGGCACCTCCTGCGCCTGGGCAAGACCCGCGCCCTCCTCAAGCTGCCCAAGGAACCCTTCCGCTATCAGAGCCGCCAGTTCCAGCGCATCTGCGCCGAGCTGGGCATCCACCACGTCCACGCCCGCCCCCACGCCCCCGAGGGCAAGGGGAAGCTGGAGCGCTTCTGGCAGACCGTGGAGGGCTCGTTCCTCTCCGAGCTCCAAGCGCGGCCGGCCAGGACCCTGGAGGAGCTCAACGCCCTCTTCCAAGCCTGGCTGGAGCAGGCATACCACCGCCATGGACCAGCGGACCACGTCGGGGAGCTTGACGTCAAGCCCCACCTGGGAAGGACTGCACGAGTGGCTGCGCAATGCGATCCAGACGCTCATCCAGGGGGCCCTCGAAGCCGAGGTGACGGAACTGCTGGGCCGGGTGCGGTACCAGCGGCGCGCCGCCGTGGACGCACCGGCCGGGTACCGGAACGGGCACGGCAAGCCGCGGAGGCTGACGACCCCGATGGGTACCATCACCCTGCGCCGCCCCCGGGTGCGGGGCCTCGAGGAGCGGTTCGAGAGCCGGATCCTGCCCCTGTTCGCCCGGCGCACGAAGGAGGTCTCGGAGCTTTTGGCCGAGCTGTACCTGCACGGGCTCGCCGAGGGCGACTTCGATCTGGCCCTGCGGGGGCTGCTCGGCGAGGAGGCGCCGCTTTCCGCCCGTACGGTGGCGCGCCTGAAGGAGCAGTGGCAGGCGGAGTGGGAGGCCTGGCGGACGCGGCGGCTGGAGGGCCTGCGGGTGGTCTACCTGTGGGTGGACGGGGTGTACGTGAAGGCGGGGTTGGAGCGGGAGCGGGCGGCGCTGCTGATTGCCGTGGCGGGCCTCGTGGACGGCCGCAAGGAGGTGGTGGCGGTCGTGCCGGGTTACCGGGAGTCGGTGGAGAGCTGGTCGGAGGTGCTGCGGGACCTGCGGGAGCGGGGGATGCACGCGCCGCGGCTGGTGATCGGGGACGGGCACCTGGGGATCTGGGGCGCGCTGCGCAACGTGTGGCCGGAAGCAGATGAGCAGCGGTGCTGGAACCACAAGGTGCTCAATGTGCTGGAGCAGCTGCCGCGCCGCCAGCACGTGGTGGCCAAGTCCATGCTGCGGGCCATCGCCTACGCCCCGATCCGGGCGGAAGCGGAGCGGAAGCGCAAGGAGTTCGAGGTCTGGTGCCACGGGCGCGGGTACGGGAAGGCGGCGGAGACGCTGGGGCGGGACTGGGAGCGGATGGTGACGTTCTACCGGTACCCCAAGGAGCACTGGCGCCACCTGCGGACCACGAACGTGGTGGAATCGCCCTTCGCTGCGCTACGGTTGCGGACGGATGCGGCGAAGCGGTTCAAGAGGGTGGAGCGGGCCACGGCGGTGATCTGGAAGATGCTGATGGTGGCCCAGACGAGGTTCCGGCGGTTGAATGCCCCGGAGTTGCTGGCCAAGGTCCACGCCGGGGTGCGCTACGAGGATGGTATCGAGGTCACCAGAAAGGAGGCCGCCGCCTGAGCATTTACACTTGTGTTGGAAGTCAAGGGGCTGCCGGGCAGAGTTACTTGGAATGAAGCTGTCCTCTAACTCCCTCAGCCCTGCACCTCCTCTCGCCGTGGTTGTTCCCCATCCCCTCCAACAGGTTCAACAGCTTCTCCTCCCAATCCGGCACTTGCTGCAGGAGCTTTGCGAGCCGTACCTCCTTGCGCCGCAGTGTCCCCTGCTGGATCCCCCGGTAGATCTCCCCCGTACACAGCATCCTCCAGGCGACGATCAGCAGCTTGCGTGCGAGGGCCACCAACGCTCGCTTCGCCCCCAGCTGCTTCGCTTTCCGGCGGTAGAAGTCCCCCAAGGGACCACCGTCGTGCCGGGCCACTGCCCACGCTGCTTCCACCAGCATCCTCCGCAGCAGGCGATCCCCGTTCCGACTGATGCGCCCCCGTCGGTCCCGCTCCCCCGACTGCTCCACCGACGGATCCAGCCCTGCGTACCGCGCCACCTGCTTGGGGCGAGGAAACCGATGCGGATCCCCCAGCTTTGCCCAGATGGTAGCCGCCGTCAGCATCCCTACCCCCGGAATGGTCATCAGCAGGTGCACCGCAGGCTCCTCGACGACTCGTGAAGCGATGTGAGCCGTAAGGGCGTTCTCCTGCTCTTCTAAGGCGCGAGCTGCGGACAGTACGCTGGCCAGGATGGCTTGCTCTTCTTGAGGGAGCTTGCAGACCACGGCCTCCGTCACTTGGCGCAGGGCAGTAGGGCCTTTAGGGAGGAGAATGCCATGTCTCCTCAGCACCGCCCGCGCCTGGTTGGTAAGCGCCCGGCGGTAGCTGCCCAGTCTTTCCCGGACCTCCAGCAGCCGTCGAACCTCGCGCACTGGATGCGGCGGGACCCACACCACCGGCAACGTCCCCAGCGCCAGCATGTGTGCCAGACGCACCGCGTCCTCCCGATCGGTATGCCGCCCGCTCCCCAACCGCCGCATGGCCACCGGGTTGCTAACCACCACTTGCGCGGCATGAGGAGCGAGGATATCATGGATTTCGAAGGCACTTCCGGTTACCTCGAGGGCGATCTGGACGTCTGGGTCCAGTCCGCTTATGAACTGCGACCACCCCACAGGGGTGTTGGGGAACCGGAAGTGCCGCTCTTGTTTGCCCTCCGAGCAGTGCGGCCGGAACTCATAGCCGCGGATGTACGCTTTGTGGACATCCAGACCGATGTAACGGACCACTTCTCCTCTACCTCCTCTCCTTGCTTTCTGGGAGCGCAGAAGGCGGCCTATGGGAAGCGGAATCGCACGCAACCACTTGTCCGGGCTGTCCGGGCTTGCCCGGCGCCCATGCGGGCGGTACGCAGAGGGGGCCACCAGACACACCAGCGGGCTTGTAGCCCAGTGGAAATTTCGGCTCACCCTCCGCTCTGCGCTCCGCCTCCGCCTTCGCCCGCACACTACGGGCGAGTTAATTGGCCGCTCAATCTATCTCCTCCTCCTGCCCGGCAGCCTCCTTGACTTCCATCATACCGACACACCTCTTGACGGAACCCCACGACGTAGCCCTGGACGGGGTCAATCCGAAAATCCTAGAACCCACTTGTCCCGAGGTCTGAAGGTCTGGCTTTGCTGGGAGGTTGGTCAATTCATTCTCGCCAATCCGGAATCACTGTAACACTGCGGCGCATCAATGCAGGAGGGATCCGCATTTGCGGCGTGCTTGAAGGGCCTGCTGGACTTCCCGCGCGCACCTCTCGGCATCTTTCCAGATCGTCCGACCCCAGAAGGTCAGCACCAGCCAACCCAAGAGCTGGAGGCGATTGCGCTTCTTGGCGTCGAGGGCAAGGGTTTCCGGGTCTCCATGATAGGCATACCCATCGCAGAAAATCGCCACCTTAAGGTCGGGCCAGGCGAAGTCGGGGACGGTTAACAGCTGGCCTTCCTCGTCCCATACCTCGAAGTCCCGTTGGAAATCGGCGATCCCCACTCGCTCGAGGGCGGCCCGAAGCATCTCCTCGATCTCCCCCTTGGGGTAGCGACGGAGAGTCTCATCGGTGCCCCGAGCCCGGGCCGCGAGCATCTCCGCCAGCCTTTGGCGGCCCGCGCCGTAGGAGGCCGGTTGTGGCACGACTGGATCCAGGCTCGCCAGCTCTAGCAGGACATCGCGCACAAGGTTCTTATCAAACAGAGCGTGCCAGGCTTGGTTGCGGTAGTGCTTGAGGCAGAGATAGCAGGCCTTGGCACAGTCGTGGCCGTAAAGCGCTTCTTGCGCTGCCCGAGCCACTTCAGGAAGACGCTCCGCCATCTCCTCCAGGTAGCCCGCCCCACCGGGAACCGTCTCGTAAAAGACGATCTGCTCGACCGGCGAGCCCCCATGGGGTTTCCGCACGAAGACCCCGAGTTCCTCGGGTTCCAGCTCGAGCAACCGCCCTGCCCCGGCGCGTAAGGCTTCAGCAAGTGTTACGACCGTCGGGGACAACGTATGGCGGCCGACGGTTTTGGCGTCCTCCCGCCCAGGAACGCTCAGGACCAGGCAGTCGGCCTGAAAGCGGTGAGCCAGGACCAAGGGGACGGGTTCCCCGCTACAGAAGCGCGCATGATGCTCCCGCCACTGCTGCACTTGCTTCGTGTGAGCCGGATCCATTGGCTCGTAGGGCAGGTGGCGGCCACAATCCGGGCACAGCCAAAACCGCCGACCTTCCCCCAGCTTGCCCTCCAAAGCTCCCCAGTTGGTGATCAGGATCTCGGCGAGGTTCAGGAGCTCGACGGGATGCAGGGGGTAAGGGTACAGGCGACACTGAAGCGCCGACCCTGCGATCAGATACTCCCGCCGGTCGAAGACCAGCCGCTGGCGCGATTCCTCCTCCGAGGTGATGCGCAGGTTCTCCTCGGCTTCGAAGGCGTCTACAAAGACGACATCTACGGCCTCCCCTAAAGCCGCGTTGCAGCGCGGGCAGGTATTCCGCCCGCTTTCCACGGCCTCGTCGCACTGGAAACAGAAGTGGAAGGCCTCGAGCCGCCCAGCGGCCTCGGCGTCGCTTCGCGCATGACCCGCCCTGCCGGGACCTCCGGGGTAGAGCACCCGGATCGAGCGTAACTTGTGCCCATTGGCGTAGACGAAGTTGCCTGGGGCAAACTCCTCGATGGCGATGGCCGCCCCCCGGTAGATGGTAGGGGTGTCGGGCACCCCCGGATCGAGGCTGAAGGTGTCGAGCGGGAACTGATAGGCCGGAAGGACTTGCTGAGTTGCCAGGTAGTTCAGGATGTAGGCCCGCTCCGGGTCTTGGGTGATTTCGTAGTAGGCCCGCTTACGCGCGGCGGCCTTCTTCTCGTCCTGTCGCGGTGAGCCGATAGCGGAGTACTCCCGGAACTCGCGGTCAAGCTGTTCCACCCGTCGCCACCAGCGCTCCAGCACTTTCGTGAGTTCGTCCTCAAAGCCATCCACCAGCGCCTTTACGTCCTCCTCGCCATAGCGGGCCACGAGGCCGGCTTTACGGTCATATTCCGTGACCCTGAGGATCACCTGCAGGAGCTGGTCCCGGTACTCCCGAATCTCTTGGAAGAGAGGTTCAAGTTCCTCCCGTTTCCACCTCGTCGGGCGTTGTACGTCGTCCAGGAAGTCTTTCAGGAAGTCGGGGAGTTCGTTCTCAAGGTGAGCGAGCAGGTAGGAGCGCAGGTGGCGCAGGACAATCTTGGGGTTGTCGAGCCGCAACTTCGGGGGATCGAATCGCCCGGCGACGAACCACTCCGGTCGCTCAAAGGCGTGGCGGTCGTGAGCCCCGCCGGCGCAGAATGTCGAGACAAACCCGATCCGCAGCCGACGACCCGCACGCCCCACCCGCTGGGCGTAATTGGCTGGCGTCGGCGGGGCGTTGCGCAGGACGACGGTCAGGAGTGGGCCGATATCGACCCCAAGTTCTAGGGTCGGGGTGCAGACCAATGCGTCGAGCCTGCCCTCTTTGAAATGGGTCTCGCGACGTGCCCGCTCTTCTCCGGAGATCTGGGCGCTGTGCTCGGCCACGGCGAAGCGGCGCGGGGGGCGCTCCAGGTAGAGGCGAACATAGTAATTGTCTCGGTCCAAGGACGCAGGCACCAGCCTCCCGGCTTGGCACTTGGGAGTTGGACATGTCGACAGGAGATACGGGCGCCAGGTCTGGCACGCGTTGCAGCGGTATCCCTGTTCCGCAAAGCGCAGCCGGATGCGGCGGGGATCAATCTGGAGAATCCGCAACCGGGGGGTGCGTTCACTCGGGGAAATCGGGAACCTCTCCGTTACGTCGACCAGGATTTCGTACTTAAGGAGAAGCGGTACCACGGCGCGCAAAAACTCCTCCGCCGGCTCCCGGCCACCGAGCACCCGGGCTGCCACCTTCTGCGTGGCCGTAAGCTGTCCCGCGCGGGGGTTCTCCTGGATGAAGCCCATAACCCGCCCAGCCTTGCGCACGTGATCCGGCCGGTCCAGGGCAAAGGCCTTGGGGCTGCGGTCGCGGTCCGGGAAGCGCACGGCGTAGGGGTCGGCCTCGAGTTCCCGGTAACGGCGTTTTTTGCTTGGGTCGATGTACTCGGTGAAGAAGGACAGCGTGGTGCCGGTTTCAGGACGGCCGTCGTAGGCCACGGCCCGGTTCTTGCGCATCACATCCAGAATGGCTCGTACCAGGAGCACTGCCTCTTGGGGAATGAGGCCGAACCGATCCGCGAGCGCCGTAAAATCCCTGTCCCCCTCGAGTTCCTCAAGCCCCTCATACTCCACCGCCACTAGCCCCAGGTTCTCCAGGGACGCACGCTGACGGCTGTAACGGGTGACCTCGTTGGCGGCCTGGTAGGCGAGGGCATCGAGCCACCGCTCTTGTTCTGGACGAGGGGGTCTTGACGGAATAATCCCCAAGCCCTTGAACCGGTCGAACAGGCGCTGGGGCAGTTCCGTAAGGTACACGCCCTGCGAGCCGACCTCCCAGATCTCGTGCGCCATGGCGTGGCGCAAGGCGAAGGTGCGGTGCTTGTCGGATGTGTAGCCCGCTTGGTGGGCGGCGTCTTGCCGATTGTCGGCGAAGATGAGCAGTTTCCGGTCGTCTCCCTCCAGGTAGTCCAAGTGATGCGTGGCCAGCGCGGAGACGGTGGAAGCGGTGCCTGTCCGTAGCGGCGTGACGATGTCGCCGCGGGTATAGATGTCGCCGCAGGCGGGGCAGGTGCTGAGCTTGCCGCAGTGCATGAGCATCCGGACCGCGGTCCGGTTGCAGGACGGACAGCGACCTCCCGACTCTGGGAGCAGGCGGCCGCAACTGGGGCAGACGCCCACCTCTTCAAGCTTGCCTTCCGCCCGGCTCTTGCGCCGGTTGCGCCGCTCCGGTTCAGCCCCCGTGCCCTCCTCTTCCTCCTCGGCGTCTTCCGCTCCGGGGGCTTCCGGCAGCTCCCGGATTTCATGGGTAAGGAAGGCGGTGTGCTCGTCGCTGAAAAAGTCGCCAGTTCCAACGGGTAGGTCGTCGTCCTCCCGCTCGAACCGGACCTTGACGAAGTCCTGCCCGCAGGTGCGACACAGGGCGGCTGGCCGTGCCGCTGAGCCGCACTTCGGGCACTCGCTCCCGCCATGCGGTACGAGCGTCCGACACTCCGGATTCAGACACAGGCCTACGTCGTAAACGCCGTGGAAGAACGTGTGGAGTTTGGGCCGAAGACGCGGCGGATGGTCTTCGTCTCCCACGCTTCCCACGAGCAGATACGCCTCGATCTCCAGCTGGATCTTCTCAAGCGGCGCGCTCTGCCGCTCCGGCAATACCTCGCGAAGGTGCTCCGCCGCCTCACGAACCGTATGCGGCTCGGCGAAAAATTCCTCCAAGGCTTGGACGACCCGGTTGCCTGCGAGTACGGCCGCCACCCGGTCGGCAATGGGGCCTTCGGGAGGGCATCGTTTGCCCGTCAGCTTTTCGGCCAGCGCCACGACCTGTGCATCGTCGGACGGGTTTAGGTCTGCAAGCTGCGAGGCGTCCAGGTCTGGAAGCAGGGGGCTATATGGCTCGGCGCGGTCCTCCCGAGGGGCATACGACTCGGTGACGATGTCTTCCGGGTACACCTCTTCTCCAAAAAGGGTCCCGGCAAAGCGCGCCAGGGCTTCGACCCCACCTTTCCCGCTGGCCACCGTGGCCGAGGTGCCGATGGCAACCAGCTTCCTGGGCTCGAGGCCCGCCTGCGCCTTGAGGCGTCGGATAAGGCAGGCGATCTCCGTCGCCAGCGCCCCCCGGTAGCTGTGGATCTCGTCGAGCACCAGATAGCGGAGCGCCCGCGTGAACATGTGCCGGTCGGCCTTCCGCACCAGGAGGAAGTCCAGTTGCTTGTAGTTGGTGAGGAGGATGTCGGGCGGGTATCGGCGAATGTCCGCTCGCGTCAGGCGTTCGGTCTCGGCGGGTTCCTCGCGCAGGGCTAAGGTCGTGGTATCGCTATCCCCGGTGTACAACGCAAAAGAGATATCCAACCCGCTTCCGCGCAGAAGCCGCCGCAGGCGCTCCAGCTGGTCGTTGGCTAAGGCGTTCATGGGGTAGACGAAGACGGCCTGCAGACCCCGGACGCCCTCGGCCTTGCGGCGGAGAATCCCGTCCAGGACGGGGAGCAGGAAAGCCTCGGTCTTGCCCGAGCCGGTCCCCGTCGTGATGACGAAAGAGCGCCCTGCCCGCCCGATTCGAAATGCTTGTTCCTGGTGCTGATACAGACGATTTTCGCCGAAGGGCCAGCAAGCTTTCAGTAGGTCGGGGTGAGCCGTTCCCTCCTGCACGAGCTCCCGAAGGGTCGGCCCCAGGGCAAAATCCCGGGCCAGCGTCACGTAGGGTCCCTTGACGACCACATCGGCCTGAGCTAAGTGCTCCTCGAACTGCCGGCGCAGGTGGTCGTCCAGAAGCCGGAAGCTCGTCCGCAGGAAACTGCGGTACTCCTCAATGAGATTCCGGACGGCCAAGGGGATGTTGGGAGTCATCGCATGTCCCTCCCTTCGCTAGGCAGGAGGCCCGTCTTTCGCAAGCCCTCGAGGGCGTCGGCGATGCGGTCCGGAGCAAACTCCTCCCGCGAGAGTTTCGGCTGCCATTCGGGGACGGACCGGATGTAGGCCAGAACGGCCTCCGGCGTCACGGGCTCGCCGTGGCGCTGGAGCTCCACGGCCGCCAGGTGCACGGTGGCCCAGCGCTCCAGCGTCCCGTCTTTGAAGGCGCGGAACTCTTCCAGAACCAGCTCGGCCAGCTCGGTGTCAATATACCGCGGGGCGTAGCGCAGGGCCTCTTCGATGTTGGGTCCCGGTTCAAAATGGGCGTCGCCCCGCGCGACGAGCCAGCGGCGCTGCTGTACGGCGATGCCCTCGGGGCCCTGGTAGCGCAGGCCGGGGTCGTAGGGGCCGGCGGCCTGCTTGCGGAACTCGGTAAAGAGGCCCCTCTCGGTAGCGGCTTCGATGAGGTAAAGCATCTTCTGCACCCGGAACCGGCTTACCGGATAGCCCGGGGAATGGAGTTTGTGGACGACCCAAGCAAAGACAGCCGCCTGCTGAAAAGCCGTGCTGGCGGCCGGCTGGCGCGCGGGCTCGGTTACGTAGACCTCCGCGGTTTCCGCGGCGCGGGCAAGCCCGGCTGCCGGCATGGCGTCGACCTTCGCCCCCTCCACTTCCCGCTTCCATTCTTGCACGCGCGCCTGGAGGTAGGCGTAGAACTCCGGGCGCTTGCGGGCGAAGACGGGGAAGGTGGAGAGGATGTACTCGAAGTCGTCGGGCGTCAGGCCGTAGGCCTCGGCGACGGCGCGGTTGGCGAGCCAGATGGAAGGCCAAAGGTCCTCCAGCTCGCTGATATGGCCGATGGCATCACCAGTGACGGTTCGTGTCGGAAGGGTGGGAAGGTTGTAAGCCTCGCTGGGTGTTAGCACGGCAAGACGACCAACGTGCGTGAAGTTCATATTCGCCGAAATTCGAAGGCGGATGGCATAGTCAGCTGCAAGGCAGTTTAGGATTGAGCAGAGTACCCCAGCATCATTCTGGTTAAGCACCGCACCCCAGCAAGAGTTGCCAAAGCACGACCGTTCCGGCAGCAGGGCGGCGATGCAGGTACGCTCGTTGGTGTTGCTGGCGATCGCACGAAAGACAACCTTAGGACCGGGGTCGGGGAACTTGCCGTACTTCTTCTGGCACGCCTCGAGGCTCACCCAGCGCTCGATGGGCTTGATGTCTACCAGGAACTGCTCGATGTGCTTGCCCTCATAGAGCGGCCAGAACCCCTTCTCCGCCATGCGCTCCCGGATCTCGGGCCAGGCCGCCGGATCGTAGTAGGGCGGCCGGTCGGTGGTGCCGAAGACGGGGCCGAGGATCTGGCGCGGGTTGTAGAGCCGCCCGGTGGCCGGGTCGGTCCAGAGGTCCCGGTCGTTGGTCATGTCGAATTCCCTGTAGAACCTCGCCTTCCAGGTGCCGGGGCCCTGGTCGCCCAGGAGCGGGCGCGGGTTTACCGGGTTCCCCTCGGCGTCGTAGCCGTATATCTTGAGTAGGATCTCCCGGTCGCGGGGCGAGCGGTACTCCAAGAAAGCCAGGGTCCCCGGGGAGAGGCGCTCGAGCTCGGCGCGGCGCACGGGCACCATCCAGGGCGGTACCGTGGCCTGCTCTTCGGCGCCGGGCTCCCGGTAGCGCGCGGTGGCCTCGAGCTCGGCAAGATCGTGGCGCATGAAGGCGGCCATGAACCCGCCTCCCTCCGGGGGACCTTTGTGGAAGACGAGGCTGACGAACTTGTGGCTTGAGTGGATGGGAAAAATCTTCCTCCGGTTCTCGAAGGCGTAGAAGCGCTCGACCTCGGCCTCTTCCAGGAGGAGATGCCGCAGGCCCGTGCAACCCTCGTTGTTGTAGATGCCCGAGGGAACCACGAAGCCCACCCGGCCGCCTTCCCGCACCAGCTGCCAGGCCCGCTCCACGAAGAACTTGAAGGCGTCCGGATCCCCGCCGGTGGACTTGCCGTTGACCTGCCAATCGTGGAAGCGATAGTCTCCGCCTTTTTTCAGGCAGGCGGCTATCGTCTTAAGCCGCCTTTCGTGTTCTTCGAACTGGTCATGAAGCCGAGGAATGGCCGCCTCGAGCTCCTGGATCCTCCGATCGAGCTCGCCGCCCACGAAAGCCCGGATGAGCACGTCGTACCGTCCGTAGAACTCCTTGCGGTCGGGCTTGATCTTGTCCCACGGCGGGTTGCCAAGCACTGCATCGAACCCAGTTTGGCCGCCGCCGAGAAACACTTCGGGAAACTCGAGTTCCCAGTGGAAAAA
>ENA-ORXB01001197-ORXB01001197.1-sediment-metagenome-genome-assembly--contig:-NODE-1197-length-34002-cov-6.107708_pt1 | contig 34002 bp, 32 predicted proteins | sample MGYA00237863_ERZ511475 | MGnify/ENA primary metagenome ERZ511475 (study PRJEB26305, sample SAMN06343858) | sediment metagenome | isolation source: hot spring sediment | place: Canada: British Columbia... | reverse complement strand
ACCGCCTCGTGGTTCTTGGCCGCGGCCCGTAGCATGGCCGGCCCCCCGATGTCGATGTTCTCGAGGCACTCCTCAAATGAAGCCCCACGCGCCAGGGTCTCCCGGAACGGATACAGGTTGACGCAGAGCAGGTCAATCCGGGGAATGCCCTGGGCCTGCAACTGGGCCTCGTGCGCGGGGCGCTTGGTCGCTAGCAAACCGGCGTGGATGCGGGGGTGCAGGGTCTTGACCCGCCCGTCCAGAATCTCGGGAAAGCCCGTCACCTCGGAGACATACACCACCTCCAGCCCCGCCGCCTGTAGGGTTTTGTGGGTTCCGCCGGTAGAGACCAGCTCAAAGCCCAGCTCCAGCAAACCCTGTGCAAACTCCACCAGACCTGCCTTGTTCGACACCGACAAAAGCGCGCGCATACGGCAGAATCATACCCTTCAAAAAGCCCCCTTTTGAAATCCGCCGGGGTAATGGCACCTTTACAACGGTTTACTGGCCCAGATGGGGCTAAACTGAATCCATGAGCGCATCCATTTATGAAGCCATCAAGAAGGAGATTGTCGAGGCCATGAAGCGCGGCGACACCGCCACCCGCGACTACGCCCGGGTGGTCAAGGCCGAGCTCGACCGCAAGGGCGATGGCAGACCCCTGCCCGATGCCGACGCGGTTAAAATTCTCAAAGCCCTGCGGGTTACCGCCGAGGAAAACCAGAACCCTTTCGAGGTGGCCTTTCTGGACAAGTTCCTACCAAAGGAGCTGAGCGAGGCCGAGATCGAAGCCTGGATCAGGGCCAACGTAGACTTCGCCTCGCTCAAGTCGCCCATGGCCGCCATCGGAATCGTGACCAAAGCCCTGGGCCCCGCCGCCCCGGGGGATCGGGTGAAAAAAGTGGTGGAGAAACTGGTATCCCGGTCGTAGCCGCCCATCTGCTACAATAAGGGCTTGGGAAGAGGGCGCAGCCGCTGGTGGCAACACCAGAGGAAAGTCCGGGCAGCACAGGGCATGATGCCAGCTAACGGCTGGGCGGGGTAACCCGACGGAATAGTGCAACAGAAAGCAGACGGCCCTCGCCCCAAAGCGAGCGGTCAAGGTGAAACGGTGCGGTAAGAGCGCACCAGTGCCCCTGGTAACAGGGGCAGCTAGGCAAACCCCATCTGCTGCAAGTCCCACGTCCCGCTTAGGCGGGGCGACACGCTAGGGAGAACTGACCCGGTTCGCTACGACCTGCGGTAGGGACGCTTGAGGTGAGCGGCGACGCTCATCCCAGAGAGATGGCTGCGGAAACAGAACCCGGCTTACTCCTCTTCCCAACCTCGACCTTTCTGGCCGACCCCTGACCTTGATAGGTTGGGGGTCGGCTTTTGCACATCCAGCCCAGTCCTTCTTACGGTTCCTCGAGTATTAAGACAACACCCCAAAGGCTCGGCTCCAGGCGGCCGCAGCAGCGATGTACGGCTGGGCAATAGCATTTTTATCGTCCAGGACAGCGTCTGTGAGCCATGGCCGTGGCAGGGTGTGCCGGGTGGGAATCTCGCCCATTTTGGACACCGAAGGTGGGAAAAAGTGGGAAGTAGGTGGGAGATAGTGGTAAAAAGTGGGGATAGCGTGGTACATTACAGTCTAGAACAGCACCTCCGGTGGGAAACGCTCGTGGGGAGACGGGCTCAACAATCGAAACAGCGCAGGAGAACGCGGAATGCCCTTCGGTGAATACCAGTATAGCCTCGATGACAAGGGTAGGGTGGTGATTCCACAGCCCTTCCGCTCGTTTATCGAGGATGGGGTGGTGATCACCCGGGGCCTCGAGGGCTGTCTCTACATGTACCCCCTGCTGGCCTGGAGCAATATCGAGCGCCAGCTACAGAACGTTCCGCTCATCGACCGGGAAGCCCAGGAGCTGGTGCGCTTCTTATACTCGGGGGCTCATAAAACCCAGATGGACAACGCCTCGAGGGTGACCATTCCTCCACCTTTGCGCAAGTTTGCCGGCCTCGAGGACACCAACGAAGCCGTGGTGGTGGGCGCACCCACCCGCTTAGAGCTTTGGAGCGAGCAGCGCTGGTGGGCCGCCATCACCAAGTTTGTAGAGAATCCCACCACCCCCGAAGCCCTGCGCGGCCTGATTGGATGAACCATGTATGCGAACCTTTGTCAGACCTTCTCTATCCGGCCCCGCACCCGGTCGGAGGGAGGCGGCATGAACCACACCCCGGTGCTCTACCACGAGGCCCTGGACTGGCTTTCGATTCGGCCGGGCGGCCTGTATGTGGACGCCACCCTGGGGGGGGCCGGCCATACCCGCGGCATTCTGGAGCGGGGGGGCCAGGTGGTGGCATTTGATCAAGATCCGGCCGCCATCGCCCGGGCACAGGCTTTGGGCTTACCCAACCTAACGCTCATTCAGGCCAATTTCCGCGAGCTGGTGCCCGAACTCGCCAAGCGCGGTACCCCGCAGGTGGACGGTCTGCTGGCCGACCTGGGGGTCTCGAGCTTCCACCTCGACGATGCCGGTCGGGGTTTCAGCTACCAACACGAAGGCCCCCTGGACATGCGCATGGGCCAGGGTGAGCTCACCGCCCACGAAGTGGTTAACACTTACCCGGAAGAAGCCCTGGCCGAAATTCTGTTCCGCTACGGCGAAGAGCCGCGCGCCCGCCGTATTGCCCGCTTTATTGTGGAGCACCGCCCCATCCACACCACCACCCAGCTAGCCGAGGTGATCCGCCGGGCCACCGGCTTCCGCTCGGCAGGCCATCCGGCCCGCAAAAGCTTCCAGGCACTGCGAATTTACATCAACGACGAGCTGGGCGCCCTGGAGCAACTCTTACGCAGCGCCGAGGCGGTGCTCAAGCCCGGCGGCAGGCTGGTGGTCATCAGCTTCCACTCACTCGAAGACCGCCTGGTCAAACATTTTCTGCGTGAGTCTACCGCGCTGCGTTCCCTTACCAAAAAACCCATCGTGCCCTCTGAGGCCGAGCAACGGGAAAACCCTCGAGCCCGAAGTGCCAAGATGCGCGTGGCCGAGCGCATAGACGGAGGCAACCCATGAAAACGGTATTGCGGTGGGGCATGGTGTATTTGCTGCTGCTGACCGGGCTGACCGCATTGGGGCATTACAATCAACAGCTCAACGCAAACCTGGCCGCTCTGGAACAGAAAGAAGCGGACTTACAGCAAAAGGAGACCCGGCTGCTATTGCAGCGCTACCAGCTCACCGCCCCCCTGGCCTTGCGGGCCTGGGCCGAGGCCAACGGCTTTATCCCCATGAGTCTGGGCCGCTGGGTGCGGCCAGAAAGGAGCACCCCTTGAACCAACTGGGCACCCACGAGCAGGCCACCCTTAACCGAGGCTGGGTGGTGCTATTGGCCATAGTGGCTTTTATGCTGGGGCTGGGGTATGGCTTTTATATCCTGTGGCACAACGCCCCAAGCCTGCTGCTACGCCCCCCTACTGCCCAAGCCGCACCAGCGGTTCGCGGCCGTCTGGAGGCCGCCGATGGAACCCCCCTAGCCCTGAGCACGCCCCAGGAGACCCGGCTGTATCCACTGGGACTCTCAGCAACCCAGTTGGTCGGTTTTGGCGAGCGCAGCGGGGGCAAGGGGCTTTCGGGCCTCGAGCTCGATCTGGAGCCCCTGCTGGCCCAGGGCCAGAACCTGCGCCTGACCATCGACCCCCAGGTGCAGGCCATCGCCGAGCAGGCCTTGTGGAAGGGCCTCGAGGCGGCCAAAGCCGACTGGGGTACGGCGGTGGTTATGGAAAGCCAGACCGGCCGACTTTTAGCGGTGGCCAATGGCCCAGCCTTCGACCCCACGGCCCCCCGGGGCGATATTCGCAAGGACATCGCCTGGCGCAACCACGCTTTTATGTATGCGCTCGAGCCGGGCTCAACCATCAAAGCCCTGACCGCTGCCGTGCTGCTGGAAGAAAACGTGGCCCGGCTGGACACCAAGGTCTATGCCCCCATGAGCCGGCGCGTGGCTGGCTGGACGATCAACGACGTGGTACGGCACCCCGAGACCCTCACCCTGAGCGAGGTGCTCAAGTACTCCTCGAATGTGGGCATCACCACCCTGGCCGAGCGAATTCCACCCAAGACCCTATTCGATTTCTTCAAGCAGCTACACTTTCTGGATGACCAGCTTCTTCCACCGTTGTCCTACCAGCCGCCAATTGCGGTGCAGATAGCCGCCCCCCAGGTGCGCCCTATACAGCGCTGGGGGCCTGCCGAGTACGCCAATGCCACCTTTGGGCAGGGTTTTCTGATTACCCCCCTGCACCTAACCGCTGCCTACAACGCCCTGGCCGCCGATGGTGTCTACCGCCAGCCCATCCTGTTCGAGGGCAACACCTCGCAAAGCAAGGCGGTCTTCCGACCGCAGGTGGCCCGTGCAATCCGCCAGGCCCTCACCCAGGGCATAACCGAGAACGCCAAGCTCCGCGGCTACACCCTGGGCGGCAAAACCGGTACCGCCCAGGTGGTGGTGAATGGCCGCTACAGCAGCAGTGTGTACACTGCCCTGTTCGCCGGCTTCATCCCCTCCGATACCCCACGCGTGACCGTGGTGGTCGCGCTGTACCATCCCAAGGGCAGCCGCATCCACGGAGCCCAGGTGGCCGCCCCCATCTACCGCGAGATTGCGGCCCGGCTCTTCGCGCTCTGGGGCGTTCCACCCCAGCCGCAGTTGGAAGCCTCGCCCAATACCAGTAAACTGGTTCATTGATGTGCATCTTGTGTATGTTGAGCAAAACACTCATATGGGCTTATGGTACCGTCCAACACTCCTAAGGAACTCCGCCCTGAATGGGTGGCCAGTCTGACCGGCGGCCAGGTGCACCCCGGTGCCTCGGTGGCCCACGACCTGCACTGGGACTCCCGCCAGGTTGGCCCGGGGGTGGCCTTTTTCGCCCTGCCGGGCGCCCGAACGCATGGGCGCGAGTTCGGTCAGCAGGCTGTGCAAGCCGGCGCCGCTTTCGTGGTCAGCGACCTGAACCACCCCGGTGCGGTGCAGGTGGCCAGGCCTGAGCGGGCCTTGCTGGCGGTTGGGCGGGCCTTGCGGGATCAGTTCAGGGGAAGCGTGCTGGCGGTAGGCGGCAGCTCGGGCAAGACCACCACCAAGGAATGCCTGGCCCAGGGGCTGGCCTGGCCGGCCCCGGAAGGCAATCTTAACAACGCCCCCGGCCTCACGCGCTTCTTTTTCCACCTGGAGCCGGCCGAAGGCTGTGTGGTGGAGCTGGGCATCGACCGGCTGCTGGAAATGGCCGAACTGACCTACCTGGCCCGACCCGATATCGGGGTGCTCACCGGCCTGGGCGTGGAGCATCTGGAAGGGCTGGGGAACCTCGAGAACGTCGTTCGGGAGGAAAGCTGGCTGTTGCAGGTCAGCCCCCTGCGGCTGGCCAGCGTGCAGGCCGCTGAGCTGCTGGACTTACCCAACCTGGTCACCTATGGCATCGAAGCCGGCGACTTCCGCGCCGAAGGGGTCGAGATGGGCCTCGAGGCCACCCGCTTCCGCTTCGAGGGAAAGGTTGTCCACCTCCCCTACCCCGGTGTGGGGCCGGTGATGGGGGCGCTGGCTGCGCTGGCCGTCGCCCGGATGCTGGACAAGCCCCTCGCCCAGACCATCGAGCGGCTGGCCGCCCTCCGGCTGCCCCCCGGCCGGATGCAGCGCCTGCGGCTGGGTGGTATCGACTTTATCCACGATGCCTACAACGCCAACCCCCTGTCGTTTAAGGCCGGAATGGCGTTTTTACAGGCGCAGCCTGGCCGCAAGTGGCTGGTGCTGGGGCGCATGGCCGAGCTGGGCCAGGAAGCCTTAAAGCACCACCTCGAGGCCGCCCGGCTGGCTGCTGCCGTCAGCCCAAACCTGGTTTTCGTCGGCCCGTTTGCAAAACAGCAGGCCGCCGAAGCCGGTGGAACCGCCGTAGAAACCATCGAGGAGGCGGTGCAGTTGCTTTTTGGCAAAGTTCAACCCGGCGACCTGGTCTACCTCAAAGCCTCGCGCAGCGTGGGCCTCGAGCGCCTTTTAGAGCTCTGGCCCAAGGGGCATCCAGCAGCGGCTGTTCATTCAAAGGAGGGGGCATGAGGGCCGGACTGGCAGCCTGTGGCCTCTGGCTGGTAGCCTGCGCACCCCAGCCAGTTACCCCACCCACCAGCACACCCATCCTGATTGAAGGGGGGGTGGTGGAAGGCCGGGTGGTGCGGGCCGGGGCGCTGCAACTGGCCCTGCCCAGTCCCACCCCCTGGGTGGCGCGCAGCGGCTCCACCCTCCTGGCCGCCTATCCCTTCCAGCTTTTGATCTATCAAGATGGCCTCATCCAGGAGAGCCAGCCGTTGCCGGGGGTTCCCGCTTTCGTGCGGGCCAAACCGCTCCCGCTGGTAGGGCTGGAAGACCGCCTCTTTGTGCCGGGGCTGGGCACCCTTCCCTACAAGGCCAAAGACGCGCTCTACACCAAAGAGGGCGTCTACTGGATCGACCAGCAGGGCCTCTACCTGGGGCGCCGCCTGCTGGCCGAAGGCCGGTTTAGCTTTCTGGCCGCCAGCGAGCGCTACGTGTACGCCTTTGGGCGTGAAGCCCTCCGCCTGCCCGATAACCTGCGGGTTCCTTTGCCCGCTGGCGTGCAGGCCGCCGTGGTGCAAGACGACCTCTACGTGCTTACCTCCGAGGGAATTTACCGGCTAAGCCCGGAGGGGCTTCAACTGGGCTTCCGGGCCGGGGTGTACAAGGGCCTCGAGACCGACGGCACCTACCTCTACACGCTCGAGGCGGGCCGCCTGCGCACCCTGCAGCTTAACCTGGATACCGCCAACCGGTCGGAACCCCAAGCGCTTACGGCCTCTCTTGGCGTCCGGCCCCTTCTCGGTCAGGAGGTACCATGAACACCCTCGCAGCGGCACTGCTCCTGAGCTGGTTCCTGGTGGGGCTTTGGATTACCCTCATGCAGTCGCTGCGGCTTGGCAAGCAGGTGCGGGCCGATGGGCCGCAAAGCCACCTGGCTAAGATGGGCACCCCCAGCATGGGCGGGGTGGCGTTTCTGCTGGCGGCTGGGGTTGTGTACGGCCTCTCGGGCGGCGATAAGTGGGCGGGGCTCTGGCTGCTGGTGCTGGGCATGGCCCTGCTGGGCCTGGCCGACGACCTAGCGGGTTCACTGCGCCGCCCCCTGAGGGCCCGGGAGAAGCTGGTGGTGCAGGCGCTGATGAGCCTGATCTTCGCCGTATGGGCCGCGCGCCAGGTGCAGTACACCCCCTACCCCGTGCTGGATGTTCTGATCTTTACGCTGGTGGTGATAGCCGCCTGCAACGCCTTCAACTTTACCGACGGGGTGGACGGGCTGCTAGCCAGCGTCACCACGGTCATACTGCTGCCCTTCGTGGGCCTGCCCATCGCCCAGGCTATGGTGGGGGCGCTGCTGGGCTTTTTGTGGCACAACGCCCCCAAGGCCACGGTGTTTATGGGCGATACCGGCAGCATGGCCCTGGGCGCGCTGACCGCAGGGCTTTTCATCCTGGAGGGCAAGCTGTGGTGGCTGCCGCTGGCCGCGCTGATTCCGGTACTGGAGGTGCTCTCGGTGGTCATCCAAGTAAGCTATTTCCGCCGTACTGGAAAACGCTTCTTCCGCATGAGTCCGCTGCACCACCACTTCGAACTGTCCGGCTGGCCTGAGAGCAAGGTGGTCTTTCGCTTTGTCGTCGTCACCGCATTGTGCACAGCCCTGGCGGTGCACCTGTGGGGAGGATTGGGATGAGGCGCCTGGTATACGGGCTCGGTCGCAGTGGGCTGGGGGTGTTGGCCTACCTGCAGCGGCACGGCCTCTCCGCTTCTTTCTACGATGACAAGCTCAAGCCCGAGGAGGCTGAGCAGGCCTTAAGGCTGGGGTTTACCCTCGAGCCCAACCCCACCCCCGGCCTTTACGACCAGGTCATCGCCGCCCCTGGCGTCCCCATCCAGCATCCCCGGCTGGCCGCGCTCAGGGAGGGAGGGGCCGAGGTGATCGGCGAGGCCGAGCTGGTCTACCGGCATTCGCAAACCCCGCTCATCGGCATCACCGGCACCGCCGGCAAGACCAGTTGCACCCTATTCACCGGGCACTTTTTGCGGGCGCTGGGCTTCAAGGCGGTTGAAGGGGGTAACATCGATCCCCCCCTGGCCAGTGTGGTGGACGACGCCGAGGTGGTCGCGGCCGAGATGAGCAGTTTTCAGCTCGAGCGCGTCGTGCATTTCCGGCCCAGGGTGGCGGTACTCCTGCTGCTGGGCGTGGATCACCTCGACCGCCACGGCAGCCTCGAGGCCTACCACGCCGCCAAGCTCAACCTGATCAAGAACCTCACCGCCGAGGATGCCCTGGTCTACAACGCCAAAGACCCCAGAATTCTGGCAGGCATCGAGGGAAGCCCAGCCCGTCGCTACCCCTTTGAGCCGGCCAATAGCCCCCGCGAAACCAATCTGAACGCCGCCCTGCAAGCAGCCCTGGCCTATGCCCAGATCGTCCAGCGCGAGCAGCCAGGCCGAACCTGGGCGGTCGAGCCCAGCGCACAGGGCCTGGCCCCGTACCGGGCCAGCGCCCCCCAGCCCGAGGCCCGCTACGAGGTGTTTGCCCGCATGGGCGGTTTGCAGTTCATCGACGACTCCATCGCCACCCGCCTCGACTCGGTGCGCATGGCCCTGGAAGCGGCCCCCGGGCCGGTGGCCTGGATTCTGGGGGGTGTGGACAAGGGCGCACCGGCCGCCGAGCTCCTGGGGGTGGTGGAGCGCAAGGTGCGGCTGATTCTGGCGGTGGGTCGGGATGGCCCCCGCCTGGCCGCGCCGTTTCGGGGCCGGGTGGAGGTGGTGGAGATCAGCGAGCCCGACGGGCGCAAAGCCCTGCGCGAAGCGGTGCTCGAGGCCCGCCGGCGGCTCACTACCGGCAGCGTGCTGCTGGCCCCCCTGGCCACCTCCTTCGACCAGTTCAAAGACTACAAGGAGCGCTCCAAGGTATTCCGGGAAGTGGTCATGGAGCTGGGAGGAAGCCATGGATAGCATCCTGCTTCTGGCCCAGCTCCTGCTGTTTGCCCTCTCGGCCCTGGGGGTGGCCACCTCCGACTGGATGCGGGCCGCCCCTGAGCAGCACAGCCTGGAGAACCTGCGCAACATCGCCCTCTCGCTGGCCCTGATGCTACTGGTCTCGCGCCTGCGCCCCCAGTGGGCCCTCCAGACGGCTCGGCCCATCTTTCTGCTATCGCTGGGGCTTTTGCTCGCCAACCTGCTGGTAGGTTTTGGGCCGGGCAGCGAGCGTCGCTTTATCGACCTACCCTTCACCTCGTTCAACATCCAGGCCTCGGAGCTGGCCAAGCTGGCGGTGGTGCTCTACCTGGCTGCCTTTTTCCACAACAAACCCACCGACTACCCCATCATCGGCCCCATCCTGGCCATCAGCCTGGCGGCCGGGCTGATCATCGCTTCCCCCGACCTGGACACCGGCCTGTTCGTGTTGCTCCTATCAGGCTTCTTGCTGATCGTCATCGGGGTGCCCTGGCGGCGTTTGCTGGCCATTGGGCTGGCGGCCTGGGTGCTGGCGCTCTCGGTCTCGGGGCTGTACCTGCACCGCTTCGAGAAGGTGCGCGACCGTTTCGAGGGCTGGAGCACCTACATCAGCGGGCGGGTTGACGAGCTGAGCCCAGAGGTCATCCGGGGGCCGCTATACCAAATCACCCAGGCCCACAAAATCATCGTCAACGCCGGGCCGTTTGGGCAGGGGGTGGGTTCGCGCATGCCCAACCTGCCGGAGTCCCACAACGACTTTATCCTGGCCTCAATCATCTGGTCGGGGGGGTGGCTGGCGGGCTTTATGGTTTTGCTGGCCTGGTGGCTCATTCTGGCTCGAGGGCTGCAAATCGCCGCCAACCTAGAAGGCGCCCAAAGCGTGCTGGCCCTGGGTCTGACGCTGTACCTGGTGTTGCAAGCCGCCCTCAACATCGCCGCCGTGATCGGCACAGTACCCATCGGTGGCTCGCCGCTGCCCATGGTCAGCATGGGCGGCAACTCCATGCTGATGGCCGGGGTGGCTATGGGGCTCTTGCAGGCCCTCTCGAGGGAAGCCTTTGCCGGACAAAGCAAGACTCGCAAACAGGAGGCGCACCCATGAGGTTGCACAAGCCCTCTGTACCACCCACTCGAGGAGGCGCATGGTGATCGTTACCGGCGGCGGCACCGGCGGCCATCTCTATCCGGGGCTGGCGGCGGCGCGGGCCCTGCTGGCCGCCGGCGAGCCGGTGACCTATGTGGGGGCCCTGGGGGGCCTCGAGGAGCGGGTGCTCCCGGAATCCAGGCTGCCGTATCGGCTCATCCCGGCCGGCAAACTCTCGCGCGAGGCGCTGCGTCCGGGTGAGGGGGTGAAGGTGCTGCGGGGCCTTTGGCAGGCCCGGCGGGTGGTGCGGGAGCTGCGGCCCCGGGCGGTGCTCTCTATGGGCGGTTACGCGGGCTTTCCGGTGGCTTTCGTGGCCGCACTGCTGGGCATTCCCATGGTAATTCACGAGCAAAACGCCAGGCTGGGACTGGCCAACCGCATCCTGGCCCGGCTGGCCCGGCGGGTCACCCTCTCCACGCCCATACCACTGGAGCCCCGGCTGGCCGCCAAAAGCCAGGTGGTGGGATACCCGGTGCGCGAGGAAAAACACAGCCCGGCCGAGGCTCGAGCCGCCCTGGGGCTAGATCCCACACGCCCCACCATCCTGATTCTTGGCGGCAGCCAGGGCAGCAAGGAGCTCAACGAACAACTGCCCCAGCGGCTCTATCCCCTCCTGGGCGCGTGGCAGGTTCTGCACCAGTGCGGGGTGCGTTGGGAGGGCGAGCTCAAGGCCCGGGAGCGGGCGCACTACTTTGTGCGCGGCTATGTGGATAGCGCGCTGGCCTGGAGCGCCGCCGATTTTGCCATCACCCGCGGGGGGGCTGGCACCTTATCGGAAGCGGCCTTCCACCAGGTACCGGTGCTGGGCGTACCGCTGCCACGCCACCTGGACGGGGGGGCGCAATGGGCCAACCTGGGCTTTTATGCCGAGCGGGGCGCGGCCCGGCTGCTTCACTCCTGGGATCAGTTCGAGGCCGAGCTTAATGCTTTGCTCGACCCCTCCACGCGGGCCCACATCCGCGATAGACTCAAGGGGTTGTCGCCAGCCGGAGCCGCCGAACGGCTGGCCCGGATTGTCTTGGAGGTAGCGTGAAGCATTATCACCTGATGGGCATTGGGGGAATAAGCATGAGCGGGCTGGCCCGCATCCTGCGCAAGGACGGGCATCTGGTGAGCGGCTGCGACAGCCAGCCCTCCGACCTGACCCGGCAGCTCGAGCGCGAGGGCATCCGGGTCTACCAGGGCCACAGCCCCGAACACCTGCACGCCGTGGACGTGCTGGTGGCCTCCACCGCCATCAAGGACAGCGAGCCCGAGCTGGTCACCGCCCACACCCTGGGCATCCCGGTCTGGCGGCGGATCCAGGTGGTAGCCGAGATTTTGCGCGGTGGCTTCAGCCTGGGCGTCACCGGCTCGCACGGCAAAACCACCACCACCTCGATGCTGGCTAGCATTTTTATCGCCGCTCAGACCGACCCCACCGTGCTGCTGGGGGCCGAGCTGGGCCTGATCGGTGGCAGCGCCAAGGTGGGCTCGGGCCGGTATCGGATTGCCGAGGTGGACGAGTCCGACCCCTTGTTCCGTTTTTTGGAGCTGGACGTGGCGGTGCTGACGAACCTCGAGGCCGACCATGTCTCGCCCGATGGGCAGGCCCGCCCCAACTACCACACCTCCTTCGAGGCCCTGCAGAAGGCCGTGGGTTCCTTCGCTGGTCGGGCCAAGCACGTCATCTACAACGGCGAGCCCCGCTGGCAGTTGCTGGACGCGCTCACCCAGGGCCGCCCCCGCAGCAGCTTCGGGCTTTTGACAGGCGACTGCCACGCTAAAGAAATTGCCCTCGAGCCCTTCGGCAGCCGCTTCGAGCTGGTCTGGCAGGGTCAGGTGCTGGGCCCGGTGCACCTGCAAGTCCCCGGCGAACACAACATCACCAACGCCCTGGCCGCCTCCACCGCAGCCCTGGTGGCCGGGATACCCTTCGAGGCCATCCAGCAGGGCCTCTACCAGTACACCGGGGCCAGCCGTCGTTTTGAGAAGATTGGCGAACTCAACGGGGCCCTGATCGTGGACGACTACGCCCACAACGCCACCAAACTGTTCGCCCTGCTCAAAGCCGCCCGCAACACCGGCCTGCGGGTGCGGGCGGTCTTCCAACCCCACCGCTATGGCCGCAGTGAGCAGGAATGGCCCCTGTACGCCCAGGCCCTCGAGCAAGCCGACGAGACCCTGCTCCTCGATGTCTACGCCGCCGGGGAAGCCCCCCTCCAGCTCACCAGCGCCCAGATTGCCCAGCGCATACTCGAGCACCTCCGCGCCAAGGGCCGCCGGGCTTCCTATCAGAGCTGGGAAAGCGCCCTCGACTACCTGCGCCAGAGCGCCGCACCGGGTGAGCTGATTCTGACCATCGGGGCCGGCAACGTCTTCAGGCTGGGGCGGCTGCTGGTGACCGAAAAGGAGGCCGTGTGAGGGGTTTGGGAAAGGCCACCAATCTGAGGTAGGAATTATGAAAATTGCGCGCCTGCCACTCGCCAAGCTCACCACCATCGGGGTGGGGGGGGAGGCTGAGGTCTGGACGGTAGAGACGCTGCGTGATCTCAAAACGGCCACCCAGGCCCCCTACCGGGTGCTGGGCAACGGCTCCAACCTGCTGGTCTCGGACGCGGGTGTTCCAGAACGGGTCATCCGGCTCTCGGGGGAGTTCGCCGAATGGCGCCCCGACCTCTCGGGCTGGGTGGGGGCGGGCGTCCTGGTGCCCAGCCTCTTGCAGGCCGCGGCCCGGCTGGGTCTGAGCGGCCTCGAGGGCCTGCACGGGGTGCCGGCCCAGGTGGGCGGCGCGGTCAAGATGAACGCCGGTACCCGCTTCGGCGAGATGGCCGACGCCCTCGAGCTTGTCGAGCTGTACCACGATGGCGGCCTGCATGTGTACCGCCCTTCGGAGCTGGGCTTCCGCTACCGGCATTCCGAGCTCCCCGAAGGCAGCATCGTCACCCGCGTCAAGCTGCGCCTGACCCCTTCCACCGAAGAGGCCGTACGGGCCAAAATCGCCCTGGTGGACGCCGCCCGCAAGGGCCAGCCCAAAAAGAAGAGCGCGGGCTGCGCCTTCAAAAACCCCCCCGGCGACTCGGCGGGCCGCTTGATTGATGCAAACGGCCTCAAAGGCACCACCATAGGCCGGGCCATGATCAGCCTCGAGCACGGCAACTTCCTGGTCAACCTGGGTGGGGCCACCGCCGCCGAGATGTACGCCCTGATCCGCAAAGTACAGGCCGTCCTGCCCCTCGAGGTGGAGTGGGAAATCTGGGGTGAGATCGCACCTGCTGAGACAGAGGTGAGCCGATGAGGACAGGTATGTTTCCAGAAGGGAGGTTGGCGTGATCCGGGCCGGGCTTCTAACCCTGCTGCTGGCCTCCCTGGGGGTGGGTTCGCTGGTGGTGCTGCCCATCGAACGGGTCGAGGTGGTCGGCCACCGACAGCTCTCCCCCACCCAGGTTCAGCAGATCACCGGCCTCGAGCCCGGTGCGCCGTGGCTGTGGGCCTGGCCTTACAGGCTAAAGCCCCTGCTGGACAACCCCTGGGTGCGTTCGGCCACCCTCGAGCGCCCCGCGCCCGGGCAAATACGCATCGTGTTACAAGAACGCACCTCGATAGCCAACCTTCTACTCGGTAAAACCCGAATGGGCCTGAGTGCAGATGGCGTTCTGCTGCCCAATCCACCGGCCCAGACCCCGGTGATTGAGGGGCGGGGTGATGTGCCCATTGACGATCTGCTGCTCCTGGTACAGGCGTTCCCCAACGCAAAGCACATCCGCTACGATGTGGGCGGTTATCAGATCTTGGCCGATGGGCTTAATGTTTGGGGTAAGAACGTCAAAGAGTTGCAAGATTGGGCTAAACTCAGCAGAATAGGCAAAAGTGACGCAAGCGCGGTTCTTGCGCACCCCGCCGCGTGGTCAAACGGCCGTATATATGTGTATTCTTGGGGGGTGAGTGCTCGCCGATGATTCTCGTAGGCCTAGACGTTGGAACCACCAAAGTAACAGCAGTCATCGGTGAACTGTCCGCGGATGGCATCCTCGACATTATCGGGGAGGGCACGGTGCCCTCCCATGGGCTCCGCCGCGGCGTGGTAACCAACCTCGAGCGCACCACCGAGTCCATCCGCCAGGCCATCTTCCAGGCCGAACGGGTGGCCGGGGTCAAGGCCGAACAGGTCTGGGTGGGGGTGGCCGGGGCCCACGTGCGCAGCGTAACCAGCCATGGCCTGGCCGCCATCCGGCGGGGCCAGCAGATCACCGCCACCGACGTAGAGCGGGCCATCGAACAGGCCAAGGCCTACCCCTTCGAGGGTGATTTCGAGCTAATCCACGCCCTTCCACTGGAGTTCCGGGTGGACGGCCAGGAGGGCATCCGCGATCCCATCGGCATGGCTGGGGTGCGGCTGGAGGTCGACGTTCACCTGGTAGCCGGTAGCAAAGGCCCGCTCACCAACCTGCGCAGGGCCGTCGAGGACGCCGGCCTCGATCTCCAGGGCATGGTCTTGCAGGCCTACGCCTCGGGGCTGGCGGTGCTCTCGCCCGAGGAGCTCTCCATGACCATCATGCTGGTGGATATCGGCGGCGGCACCACCGATGTGGCGGTCTTCCGCCAGGGCCGGCTGGCCCACTCGGCCGTCATTCCGCTGGGGGGCGACCATGTCTCACAGGATATCGCCAAGCTGCTGCAAATCCCGGTGGAGGAAGCCGAGCGGGTGGCTAAAAAATACGGCGCCGCCCTGCCTGAGCTCGCCGATCCCGAGCTGGTGCTCGAGGTGAGCCAAGAGGGCACCGCCCAGATCTCTTACCAGGCCCCCGACCTGGCCCGCATCATCCGGCCCCGCCTGCGGGAAATTCTGCACCTGGCCCGTCAAAGCGTGGATGAAGCCCTGGGTCCCCTGGAAATCACCGTGGGCAAGGTCATCCTGACCGGCGGCACCAGCATGGTACGCGGCCTGGAGGAGCTGGCCCGCAAGCAGTTCAACCTGCCGGTGCGGCTAGGCAAGCCCATCGGTGTGCAGGGCCTTACCGACGTGGTGGCCTCCCCTACCCACGCCACCGCCGTGGGCCTGGTGCGCCACGCCGCCAGCCTGGCCGCTCAATCCCACCCTGTCCGCAGCCACCGGCCCAGCCGCAGCAAGGCCGGCCAGGCCAGCAAACCCCTGCTGAACAGCGAGAACGCGAGCAACGCAGCCAGCGGCCTCTGGGAGCGCATTAAAGGGATGTTCAAGAACTTCTTTTAGTTATTTTCGTGTTGGTGCGGTAATCTAGTGCAATAAACCAGGAGAGATTATGGGTGACGTGCAGATTAAAGTGATCGGGCTTGGCGGCGCAGGCAACAATGCGGTCAACCGCATGATCGAATCGGGCCTTACCGGCGTTGAGTTCATCGCAGCCAACACCGATGCACAGGTTCTGGCCAACAGTCTGGCCGAGGTACGCATCCAGTTGGGTGACAAGCTCACAAGGGGGCTGGGGGCCGGGGCCAACCCAGAAATTGGTGAAAAAGCAGCCCAGGAAGCCGAAGAGCTGATTAGCGAGTACCTCGAGGGCGCCGATATGGTCTTCATTACCGCCGGGATGGGCGGTGGCACCGGTACCGGCAGCGCCCCTGTGGTCGCACAAATCGCTAAAAACCTGGGCGCCCTTACTGTGGGGGTGGTGACCCGCCCATTCTCCTGGGAGGGCCCCCGCCGCCTGCGGGCGGCCGAGGAGGGCATCAAACGCCTGCGCGAACAGGTCGATGCCATGGTGGTCATCTCCAACGACCGCCTGCTGGGTGCACTGGACAAAAAGGTCTCGGCCAAGGATGCCTTCATGATCGCCGACCGGGTGCTCTACCACGGGGTCAAGGGTATCACCGACGTCATCAACCTGCCCGGCCAGATCAACCTCGACTTTGCCGACGTGCGCACCCTGCTCACCGGGGCCGGCCAGGTCTTGATGGGCATCGGGGCCGGCCGGGGTGAAAACAAGGTACAGGAAGCCGCCCAGTCGGCCATCCAGAGCCCTTTGCTCGACCGCTCGGTGGAGGGGGCTCGTAAACTGCTTGTCAACGTGGTGGGCGATGAAGATATCTCGCTGATGGAGGCCAGCAGCGTGGTCGAGCAGATTCGGGAAGCCACCGGCGTGGAGGACGTGGACGTGCTGTACGGTCTGACCTACGATAACCGGGCCCAGGACGAGATGCGCGTCATTCTGATCGCCGCGGGTTTTAACGAAAGCGCCGTGGTCGCCAAGCCCGGCGGGCGCCCCCTCATCGACTTTCCCACCAGCAATGTGGACATCAGCAACTTCGACATCCCTGCATTCATACGCTATGGCGATGGCGACTACCCACCCAAGCGGGGCAACTAGTCTGTAAAACCGATTCCCAAGCCTCCACGCCCAATGATCGTCTTAGGCATTGACCCTGGCATCACCAACCTGGGGATCGGTGTGGTAGAGCAGGCCGGAAAACAAACCCGGATGCTGCACGCCGAGGTGGTCAAAACCACCCACGGTGAAACAGCGCCCGAGCGGGTGGGCAAGCTTTATCGGGCGGTCTACCAGGTGGCTGCCACCTACCGCCCCCAGGCCATTGCGGTAGAAGAGCAGTTCTTTTACCGGCAAAATGAGCTGGCCTACAAGGTGGGCTGGGCCATGGGAGCGGTGTTTTTGGTGGCCGATCAGCTCGAAATTCCGGTCTATGGCTATGGCCCCCCCAAGGTCAAACAAGCCCTGGTGGGAACTGGCCAGGCCGACAAGCACCAGGTGGCCTACATGGTACGAGCCCTGCTGGGCCTAAAGAGCTTGCCCAAACCCACCCACCTGGCCGATGCCCTGGCTATTGCCCTTACACACTGCTTCTATCAGCCGCTGGCCCCAGGCCAGCCGGTTAGCTAGGGTGCAAATATGAACCAGACTGAAAGCCCACGCGCTCTACAATGACTTCTGCTATGAATCGTCTAGTCGGCGTCATGGTCTTTATCTTGATGTGCGGTTTTTCCTGGTCGCAAGGCGTGCGCAGCCTGGGTATGGCCGGCCTGGTCTTGCCCGGCCCCGAGGCCGCGTACCTCAACCCTGCCTACGCCGCCTATCCCGCCGGGCGGTATGGCAGCGATCAGGGCTTCCGGTTACCAGTGGGACTTCTGGGCCTGTTGTTGCGGCCCGAAAGCAGCCCGCTGCCTGCCCTCTCGGGCCTTTCCAACCTTACCAACGAGAACAGCCCCTTTGACCTGCTGACTTTTTACGATCAGCTCACCCATCTGAACGAGTTTCTGATCAACCCCGCCTCCTCGAGGACCTTTATCAACCCCGATACCGGTTATCCCGAAATCCAGATCAATGTAGCGGCCAACGGCATCCAGGTCACCGATTACCAGGGCAACCGCATCCTGCACGACCTGGGGCTGGGAAGCCAAACCTCCATCAGCAGCACCAAAGCCCTCACGCCGGCCCCGCTTTTTCGGGTGCCGCTGGCCCTGGAGAACAACCTCTACCTGGATTTCGGCGCGTATGCCGGGGGCTTCGGCCTGAGTCTCTCGCCCAACGCCAGCCTGCGGCAGGCCTTGCAAGGCAGCCAGCTTCAGCCCAACACCGAGTATGCCGTGATTACCAATGCCAGCGCCCAGGCCGGCCTCAGCCTGGGGTTTGGCTATGCCTCCCAGCTACCCGATCTACCCATCCCCGAGGTGGGTCTCACCAAGGTGTATGTGGGGGCGCGGGGTGAGGCTTTTTATGGGCTGACCTACCTCGAGGGCAACTTTAGCATTGGGGTGCAAACCGACGCCCAGGGACAGATTGACCCCAACCAGCCACCGGTGTACAGGGGCACCGCCTTTTACACCATCCCCGGCAACGGCAACGGCTTTGGAGCCCGGGCCGATCTGGGTGTGGTGATGGAAGCCCAGGGCACCACGGTGGGGCTGGGCATCCGCAACGCACTGGGCTTTGCCCGCTGGAGCGGCACCGAATTGCAGTGGAACGGCTCATCCGCAAGCCCCACCTCAACCCCCAGTGAACGCAGCAGCTTCGGCTTCGTGCCGGCCTTCTACCTGAACGCGGCCACCCAGGTACCCCTCGAGACCGGTACGCTGCTGGTAGGAGGAGACCTGGGCTACGAGGGTAGTCTGTTCGGCCGTATCGGCGGCGAGTACAGCCTGGGCCCGGCCCGCTTCCGCGCTGGACTGGGCTTCGACAATGGCTTCCGCTTTGGACTGGGCGCTGGCTTTGTGGCCCCCGGGTTCAGCCTGGACACCGCCCTGACCACCCACCGCGCCCCCATCGTAGGCCACACCGTCTTCGGCATCGCCCTGAGCCTTGGCTTTAACTTTTGAGGTAGACCATGCCCAGAATCGCCTTCGCTCTACTGCTTCTGCTCCTGACCGGGTGCAGCGCCAGCACCCGCTACAACTTCAAGTTTGATATCCTCAGCTTTATCCCACAGAACCAGCGCAGCCTGAACATTCCCAGCGGTTACTACCCGACAGTGTACCCCAACCTCGAGGGTCAGCTAGTACCCCTACCGATTAGCCTGGACATCCTCGAGCGCGGCCAGATCGCCATCCAGGGCAACGTTGTCAACACCGGGAGCATCCCCATGACCGGAAGCTACGAGATCCGCCTGGCCCCGGAAAGCGACACCAACCTTAACGACAACTCGGGCGGGGATGTGGGCCTGGGCCGCACCAGCTTCGACGTCGCCGCCGGGCAAAGCCAGTCGATCGCCAGCTCGGTCAATCTCAGCGCCACCCAGAACAGCGCGGCGTTTAACATCATCAAATCGGGCTCGTTCCGGGTCGCCATCCGGGTGGAAGTTAACAGCAACGGTGGTCGCTTCGATCTCACCGCCGCCCAGGCCACCGTCATCGGGCGCCCATTTGCCCTAATCAAGTAGCCCGTTTCCCGCGCCTGGATGTGCGGCCTCCGTTCTGGAGGTCGCACAACTTCTTGCTTTAGACGTACCTACTTAACCTCAAGCTGGCGGCGGGCCAGCACAATCTCCTTGGTCGGAATGCGGCTATGAATAAACCAGAAACCCACCACCCCCACCAGCAAGACCAGCACCTTAACCCAGAAAACCGGGATAAAGAAGATGGCGCTGGTTAGGGCAAAAAAACTCAACATGCAAAGCGCAAATATCTTGGCCCGGCGCGACATCCCCAGGCCGTTGCGGTAGTCTCGCACAATGGGCCCCACCTTGGGCAGGTTGAGTATCCAGTTGAGAAAGCGCTGGCTGCTTCTGGAGAAAAAATAAGCCGCCAGAATAAAAAAAACCGTCGAGGGCATCCCAGGCACCACCGTGCCAACAAAGCCCAGGCCAGCGAAGAAAAACCCAAGAAAAAGCCAGAGGGGCCGCAGAGGGTTGAGGGGCGATCGCATAACCTCTAAATAGTATGACAAAACCCCCGTCGGGATAAATGTACCCCGCGGGCTTTAAAAAGTAATCAGCCGATACTTGGCGTATCGGCTGACCCCTGAACGGTTGGAGGCTTGGAGGTTTAGAGCAACCCGGCCTCGCGCAGCAGCTTGAGCGCGGTGTCGAGGGGTAGCTTTTCAAAGTCCACTTTGGGGCTCTTGGCCACCGCCTGGTTGATGGGCAGCAGGCTCGAGCTGAGCACAACCCCCTGGGTCACCGGGTACTCGATGATCTCGCTGGCAAAGAACTGCTGGCCCTTGGGAGAGAGCAGCCACAGCAAGAACCGGTTGGCCGCTGCCAGGTTTTTGCTGGTTTTGAGAATGCCAGCCCCGGTCACCAGGGCCAGGCCACCCACATCCCCATCAGCAAAGTAGTAGGTGGCAATGCGCTGGCCGGCCCGGGCCACGCGCTGAATGTAGTAGTGGTTGGTCGAGCCCAGGTCGATCTCACCAGCCCGGATGGCCTCCATCATGGCCGGGTTGGAGGCGTAGGCTTTGGGCTCGAGGGCCTTCATATCGGCAATCCACTGCCGGGTGCGGGCCTCACCATACTGCGCCACCATGGCCGCAATCATGTCCTGGAAGCTGCTGTAGGTGGGTGTCCAGCCAATGCGCCCTTTGTATTTGGTCAATTTGGGCAGATCCATAATGCTCTTGGGCAGCTCTTCGGGCTTGACCCGGTTGGGGTCGTAGGCCAGCACCCGCAAACGAACGGTCAGGGGCACCCACAGGCGGCTGGCCGGTACAAAATAGGCCGGCGTACGGGTAATGGTCTCCCCCAGGCGCACCAAAAGCCCCCGTTCGGAAGCCACACCCAGGGCCCCCGCGGTGTTGGCCCAGAAGACATCGGCCGGGCTGCGGCTGCCCTCTTCCTGTAGCGCGGCCAGAATCTCAGCGTCACGCCCGTAGCGCACGTTGACCTTAATGCCGGTTTCAGCTTCGAATTGTTTTACCAGCGGCTCCACCAGCCCCTGTCCGCGGCCCGTGTAAACCGTGAGGCTCTGCTGCTGGGCCTGCGCCAAACCTAGTAAGGCCAGAAGGGCGGTTGCAAGAACAGCTTTTTTACGCACAGTACTCCTCCTGCAGTCGTTGTTCAAGCCGTTTTCGGCTCGAGGGTGAGTCTATGGGCGACTGGGCAAAATGTCAAGTATTCCAGTCGGATTTATATACTTAGAAACGGTATTCATTTTCAACAAGCTCGCTCTTCAGCGCATGCCCTCGAGCCCAAGGTAAACTGGAGCAATGCGCAGGTTCTTCACACCCCCTGTAATTCGGGCCATCGGTCAAATTCTGGCAGTTTCCTACCCTTTGCTGGCGCTTTCCGCCGGGGCTCGCTCAATCTACCAGCTATTCTTCAAGCCCGGCGTGACCGACTACCTGCCCCCCATCCTCTCGGCCATCGCGGCGACGGTCTATCTGATTGCCACCGTCGCTTTTGTTATACGCAAGCCCTGGGCCTGGTGGGTTTCGGTCGCTGCCCTGAGCTTTGAGATGGCGGGGGTTTTGCTGGTGGGCACCCTGAGCCTGCTCATACCGGAGGTAATAGGCCGCACCGTCTGGCACGACTTTGGCATCGACTACGGCTTCCTGCCCCTCATTCAACCATTGCTCGGGCTCATCTGGCTGCTCTGGCCTGAAAACCGCAAGCTTTTTTTCGATTCAGCCACCCAGTCGCCTGCGCGGTAGGGATCAGGAGGAACCAGCTTCAGCGTCGGGGGGCCGGACGGCCTCGGCGATAAAGGCCCACAACACGCCCAACAGAAGCCCCAGCACCCCAGCAACGACGGTAAAGAGCGCAGGCCTGGGAAAACTGGGCCGCAACGGCTCAGCCGGGGGCACCAAGACCTGTACCAACAAAGTCTGGCTCACCAGCTGGCTGGTTGATTGGGGCTGCCTCAACAAGTCGTTAAGAGTGTTGATGCGGGCCTCGAGCTGGGCAATCTGCGAACGCAACCGCGACTCATCGAGGCTCAGGCTGGTGTAGGCGGGGTTGGTCGCCCGGGCGGTCTGGGGGTCGTTACCCCGGGCCTCGAGGGCCGCGGCCACGGTGGGGTTGGAGACCACCTTGTCTGGCGCCTGGGCGAGCTGGGCCTGGATGCTCTTGAGCGCGTCCTGGGCGGCCTGGAGGTCGAGCCGGGTCTGGGCCAGGGCCGCCCGCAGGTTGGCCTGGGCGCCCTCGAGCAGGTTGCGCTCGAGATACTTTCGCGCCACCTCGAGAATCCGCTCGGCACGCTCGTTGGCCTCAGCAGCAGTGCCCCCTTCTGCGGTGAGGAAAAGTAATCCCCGCTTCTCGTCGAAGCGGGCCTTATAGAAGCGCGTGGGGTCATCCACGCCAAGCTGGTTGGCTAGCAGCTTGGTCTGCTGCAAGTCCACAAACCCCTGGGCCAGCCCCGGAAGGGAAGGCAGGTTGTTTAGCAGGCCCTGGTTGGACTGGTTGGCCAGACTCAGGCTCACTACCACCTGACTGGTGTAGGTTTTGGGCCAGAGGAGGCTAAAAATAAGCGTAGAAATCATCAGCCCTACGCTTAAAAAGAAAATAAAGCGGCTCCATCGCTTAAGGATTAGGTATATATCTCGCAGAGAAACCTCGTCTCCTGATTGTGACGTATCCAAGTTCATCGAGGTATTTTATGCCTATCCTGGAGTGAACTGTCAAACCGGGATATATAAAAGCCCAAGGCCAGTAAAAGCGTATAGTAAACGCCCGCAAAGAAAAAACTAAAATCAAACAGACCCAGCACCAACACCACAGCAACCAGGGCCAGGGCCCGCCCAGCCCGAAGCCTTATCAACCACCCCAACAATCCGCTCAGCCAGAGCAAAAACCCCAGTAAGGCCAGCCCACCCCCCTCAGCCAACAGGTGAAGCCACAAATTATGGGCATGTCCCGTAATGGCCTCGAGGGCACCTTGAGGCCGGTGAATCTGGTAGTAAACAGGAAAATTGCCGAAACCCACCCCAGTCCAGGGATGCTCGAGAAAAGCCTGGATCGCCACTTGCCAGATGACTAGGCGAGACTGTGCGCTCGAGTCCAGTGTCGTGGCCTGGCTCAACCGCCCCAGCCACTCAGGTTGCCAGGCCAGCAACAAGGCGCCACCAACGAGCGCCCCCAGCATGCCCCAGCGCCAGCGGCCCAGCCCCCACCACCAAACCCCCAGCAGCAGCAGCCAGCCCCAAAAAGCCGCCCGGCTACCCGTTACCCAGATCAGCAAACCCGAGACCGCCAGAGCCGCTCCGCCCCAGCGGCTCCCGCCCAGCAACCAGACCAAACCAGCCAGCATAACAGCGGTATGACCTAGCAGGTTGGGTTGTGGGGTGAGACCTGGTGGCCGAAAACCTTCGTAAGGGGGTGAACCAAGCTGCCATAGTGCATATCCGAGGTGTATGCCCATGCCTAATAAAAGCGCACCAGCCATCCAGGATGGTACGAGCTGCTTTAATACACCCCCCCCTTGCAACACTAAAAACCCCAACAACATCATCCCCAGCCACCACTCCAACCGCCAGCTCAAACTCCGTTCACCCGTTTGTCCCCAGGAAAAAGCACTGGGGCTCGAGCCCACTTCAAGCTTGGCCCAACCCACCTCCAGATAGCGCCAATCGCCGCCTGCATTGATAAAATCAATTGCGCGCAACGAGTGATCTCCTTCTTGGGCTGTGTAACTGGCCCACAGCCGCCACACCCTTGGCGCCACCGCTTCCATCTGGGTAGGCACTGGATGATGGCCGGTGTTGGTAAAAAAAGTTATTTGAAAGCGTGCTTCCTTACCATCGTGCCGCAGGTAGAAGCTTTGGGTATAGGTTTGGCCTGGTGTTATTGGGTACCAGTTATCCGTCAAAAATTCGCTTTGCTCGAGCCCCGAGGCAGGGTTCCAGCGGGGCAAGCGCCAAAAACCCTCTCCCACCTGCTGGGCCCACCCACCTGCGCCATCCTGGTGGTTCCAGCCAAACAGTTTGTCTAGTGCATAGACTTCGAGCAAGTTTTCTGCAACAGGGCCCGTAGCCGATTCGATATAAGCCGGTTGCTGCGGAAGTTTGTACAGGCTCTGCGGGGCCAAAACCTGCCCCACCCCACCCAATAGCATAAGCGTCAGGAACAACCACCCGCCGCCCACACCCTGCCGCTTTAGTACCAATCCAGCACCTACCAGCCCAAACAAAACCGCTGCCACAGCAGGCCACAAGGGCATGAGGAGCAGCGGCAAGTACAAAAACCACCTGTTCAATAGGCCCCCTTGCCAAACAGCACAACCCAGACCGTGCGGGCTAGGATATAGAGATCTAGCCATGGCGACCAGTTACGCACGTAGTACACATCCATCGCCACCCGTTCAGCATACGTCGTATCATTGCGTCCAGAAACTTGCCATAAGCCAGTCAGGCCGGGGCGAACCCTGGTATACAAGCTAAAGTTGGAACCATACCGCTTAATCTCATCATCTACAATGGGTCTCGGCCCCACCAAACTCATCTCACCTTTCAAAACATTCCATAATTGGGGCAACTCATCCAGGCTGGTTTTGCGTAAAAACCTTCCCACACGGGTAACCCTGGGATCGTTCTTCAATTTTTGATCGTGCTCCCACTCCGCTCTCAGTTCGGGATGTTGTTGCAAGTATTCTGCCAGCAATCGATCCGCATCCCGCACCATGGAGCGAAATTTCCAAGCCCTAAAGCGATTCGCAGACAGCCCCACCCGCCACTGGCTATAAAGCACTGAGCCAGGTGAGTCCAGACGAATCAGCAAGCCAATGACGGCAAGCACCAAAGCCACAGGCAAAGCAAAAGTTATCACCAAGGCAATATCTATAGCCCGTTTGACCAGGCGGGGCCCCGGCAAAAGAAGCCTCTGGCGCAGCTCGAGCCCCAACACCCCGCCCAGATCCCGCGTTGTCAGCCACAAGCTAGAGAAGCCAAAAAGATCCGGGATCAAAATCAAATGGGGGAAAGTACCCCCATGGGTTTCCAGGAGCTCCAGTAGGCGGTCTCGAGGAACCCCCGGCATGGCTATAATCGCGTGCCGAACACCCGTTAGGGCAAATTCCCGAGCCCGCTCGAGGCCCCCCAGCACCGGCACCCCACCTATTGCCCTCCCTTGCTTGGCTGGGTCGTCGTCAAGCAAGGCAATGGGCTTGAGCCCCAAACCCGGCTGTTTCTGCAACGCCCGCACCACCTCTTCCCCAGTTTTACCTGCCCCCAGCACCAGCACCGCCGCCCCCCACCAGGGCCTGCGGGCAAAAAGCTCACGCACCAGCGCCCGGCCCAGCGGCACCAGCACAAGCGCCAGCCCCCAAGCAAACACAAAGGCCCCCCGAGAGTAATCAGCCCCTGCTTTGTACATAAACGTGGCAGCTCCCAGGATTACAAAAACCAGGCTCGTGGAGTAAGAGAGACGGCGTAGCTCCTCAGGGGGGGCAATACCTACACCATATAAGCCCGCCAGGGCATACACCAGCGGAAAGAGCAGCAAAGCGGGCCAGAGATCAACATACAAATCCCAAAGCAAGCTCCGATCCCAGAGGTAGCGCAGCCAAATGGCCAGCCCCATCGTGATGACAGTAGTGCAAACATCGCTAGTCAAAAGTAGCGCCGACGTAAGAGCACTAGATGGCTGCTGGGATGTAATCGGTGAGGTGCTAATTTGCGTGCGCATAAGCATTATGCGACCAGTTGTTTGTACAAAGCAATAGTGGAATCTACCATGTTATCTACGCTAAACGCTTGTACACGCTCGAGGCTCTTTTGTCCAAATCGCCGGCGCATCTCCGCATCCTCCAGTAGCTTGCAGATCGATTCTGACAGAGCTTGCACATTACCCACGGGTACAATAAATCCATTTTCTCCATTGGCAATAGCTTCCTCGCTACCTCCCACACGGGTAGATACAACCGGAAGGCCCTCAGCCATAGCTTCCAGGAGCACATAGGGAAACCCTTCGTAGTTACTCGGCAGCACAAATACATCAAAAGCCCGCATGGCAAGCCGACCATCCATAAAGCCGGGCCAAATCACCCGGTCAATAAGACCGAGTTCATCCGCACGAGCTAGCAGGCTTTGCTTTAATACACCATCTCCAACCATCACCAGACGGGCTAGAGGAAAACAAGAAGCGACCTTTGCAAAAGCTTCCAGTAGTAAATGAGGCGATTTCTGCTGAGAAAAGCGGCCTACGAACCCCACTACCAACTCGTCTTGTTTAAGACTCAAACTCGCGCGAATACCCCCTTTTGTCCCTTCAACATCATGCTCCAACTTTATCCCATTAGGAATCAGATGGGTTTTGCGAGATCTATAGCCCAGCCGATGCGCTTCTGCCAACTCATCCTTGGATACTGCAATGAGTGCATCAGTCCGGTAAGCCAGTATTCTTTCCATTACCCCATAAACAAGCCGCTCTAAACCACCCAAGCTTGGAGCAAGCGTTACAAACGCATGTGGCGTATAGACTACGCTAACTTTATTCCATAGCCCCAATAAACGAGCTATACCACCCGCCTTCGAGCTGTGTCCATGAACAATATCAAAACCTTTCTGCTGTGTGATATAAGAGTTCAGCAGACTGAGCGCCTTAATATCGCCGGGATGGGGTGCGCGCCGCATGGAAAGTTCATAGCATTGTATGCCCGCCTTTTCTAGTACTGGTAGCGCCTTGCGAAAAATATCGTCCATCCTTAAGGAAGAATAAGCCAAATGCACCTCTAGCCCACGGCCAACCAATCCAAGGCAGAGATCGGCCACATGGCGTGCCGTACCCCCACCTGCGGCCTCGAGGATATGGAGCACTCGCATTAGAGCCATCCCCTCTTGTTCTCAAGCTTCGTTTTGAGAGTCTGTACCCACGCAACAGGTATATAAAGCAGCAAGATGTTTTTTAGAATACCCAGCCAGCTCTCTCTTTTCCAAGGGTCAAAGTAGCGAAGCATGACCCTAAGTCTACTCGAAACCTGCCTGCGTCGCTTGGATAGGGAAATTCCCGTGGGGTTTACCTCATATTGCACAACGTACTCATCAAGGTTCGCTACTTTGTATCTCCGAGCCATGCGGAAAAAGAGTTCGAAGTCCTCTGCTGCTTTGTACTGATCGCTGTAGAGACCGATTTCTCTGAGAACCGCAGTACGCCACATCACTGCAGGATGGATAAAGCAGTTGCGTGTATGCATAATACGGCGTATATCCTTATATTCTGTAGGAAAACGCTCTCTAAAAACCTCCCGCCCCAATATATCCACAAACCGCACTTGTCCCCCAACCAAGACGTAGTCTGGATGGGATTCTAGGAAGCGGAGCTGTTTGGTAAATCTCCCAGGCAAGGCTATGTCCCCTGCATCCAGCCGGGCCACATATTCATATTTGCCTTCCAAAATCCACTTCAAACCGTAGTTCAGGGCATGCTCAATACCCTGGTTTTGCTGCAAACGTAGCAGGAAAATCCGATGGGGCTCTGGCACTTTCGGCTGACTTATAGGAGGTTCACTCCCATCATCCACCACCACCACATCCAAGGGCACCTCGGTAGGAAGGGTAGAAAGGGAGCGCTCGAGGCCAAGCTGGTTTTTATATACTGGCACTAGGAGGGCGATTCGCTCTTTCATGGCTTGTAATCAAAAATAGTTCGAAAGGGCAGGAAAGGCGTCGGTGTACCAGTTAGTTGTCCATCAAAATCAGTAAGAAAGTTTCTGTATAGGAAGGCAGCACCCAGCAAACCTGATACTGCCATCCCTAACCAGAAAACTTTACTAGGATTCCTACAATGTCTGTCATACTCACGAATCAATACCAGCGGCACAAAAAAGGTGAAAAGCTCTAAAAAGCGAAGACCCGCGTAAAAAATTGTAGCCAGCAATTGAAATCCCACTGCCGGTAACACCAACATAGTAAATGTCTTAACTTTTGATCGTAAAGGGGAATCTGATATAGCAAAAGATAACCACAAAAGACCCACAAGCGCAAGGCGTGAAAGCCCAGAAATTTCTGTAGGCGAATCATAATTTGAGTAAAGCAAAAGTTTAGATTCAAAGTAATCTAGCCGTGACGCAAATATTGATGCAACAACTATCAAAAAAATACAGACTAAAGCTACAACTCGCCAATTCTTGAGACTAATCTCAAAAAGCATTAAGAAGGTCAATACTAGCGCAACAGAATAGTGAAAAAGCAAGCTCATCAGAGATAAGAGAGCAAATAAAACCCAACGATTCCTCCTTAGAGCCTGCCAGGCCAGAAGCACTAAAGCCAACCCCAAACCAGCTCTTATTGCGTTCATACCGTACTGGTACACTAAGACAGGTATAAAGTAAAGGAACAGCAGTAATAGTTCTGTGCGGTCAGCTCGGAATAAGTAAATCAATAAGAGTGTTACAAAAACCACACCAATGCCTCTAACCGTCCATACTTCCGAATTGGTCAGCCAAAGGAAGGCTTTAGATAGTAGCGCAAAACCAGGCTCAAGGCCCTGCATTAATTCGTTAGGAACATTGTTTAACAAATCCCGTAATAGAAGCTCGTAAATTGGGTAGGTATCTGTTCCACTATAGCGTATAACAATTATGGTTGCCAAATAACTAAAGAATATGGCAACAAATATAATACGGTTGCGAGCCCCCAAATACCAAAGCAAAAGGGCAAAGTATGATAAAAACCAACCCAACAAGTAAACCACTTTTATATCTCCTTGAACGGTTCTAGCTTTTTGTTGTAACCCATAAACATAGCTTTGCGCCAGAAGTTCCACCCTCTAAAATCTCCCTTACGATAAATCCAAAAAAACCAGGTGTATCGCGCAAACTCTAGGAAAAGCCTTGCCAATCTCAGTTTTCCCCCGTATAAGCGAATGAGGTAGCCTCTATTGCGGAACAGGTAATAGTTCTTAAAATCACTGTTAGTAAAAACAGCAACAAGTCGGCCTCCTAATAAAGGAAACTCTTCTTTTTGTCCTCCAGGATGCCGAATTATACATTTAGTACTGGTGGCCATGGGAATAGAAAATTTCCTTAGGCGTAAAAAATACTCTACTTCGTCCCCTCTAATAAAAAGCCTAGTATCCGGCAAGCCCACCAATGATATAACCTCACACTTTATCAACACCCCATTCCATAAATTCACTTGACCCCAAATGCATTCCACTTTATTAACCTGAGATACAAAGCGTGCAAGAGTACCATTTTTATTGTATGTAAAAGCTAGCAAAGATATGTCTTTATCATCTACCACCAACGGCCCAACAACACTTAGAGATTTAGCGCTTGCTACAGACAAAAGTACTCGAACCACTTTAGGTTCTGGCTTTGCATCGTCATCCATCAGCCAAAGCCAATCAAATCCTTTTGCATATGCTTGTTTTATGCCCTCGTAAAAGCCGCCTGCACCCCCACTATTCTCAGCCAGGCTTAGCAACTCTACTTGGGGAAAGGCTTGCCTGACCATTTCTGCTGTTCCATCGGTAGAAGCATTATCCACCACCAGTACATGATCGGGAGGACGTGTTTGAGAAAGAACCGCCTGAAGGCACTCTTTCAGAAGCTCTTTACGGTTATATGTCACAATCACTGCGCAAACCCGTTCAGCCATGTGCTATCTCCTCAAATAGCTTGAGAGCCCTTGCCACTGCCTGATCCATGTTGTAATACTTGTAATCCGCTAAGCGGCCCGCAAAAAGCACACTGCCCCCTAGCTTTGCCGCTTCCTTCTCATAAAGGGAGTAACGCAAGCGGTTTTCTTCCCTAGGGATAGGATAGTAAGGCTCAAAATTGATATTTTCTGGTTGGTAAGCCTGAGGGTATTCAACAATTAATGTTGTCCAAGGTAATCGCTGACCAGTGAGGTGCTTCAGTTCAGTAGTACGTGTAAAGTCGTATTCGTTAGGATAATTCAGCGTACCCACCTCTTGTTGCCATTCCTTGTCAAAAGTTAAAAACTCAAACCTCAGGCTTCGATACGGCAAAGAACCATGCATGTAGTCAAAATAAACATCTATAGGACCAGTATAAATCATTCGATTGAAGCAAATTTCTCTCACAATTTCACGATAATCGGTATTAAGTAAAACCTTTATGTTTTTATGAGATAAGATGCGTCCAAACATGGCCGTATAGCCCTGTTTGGGCATAGCCTGGTAAGTATCCTGGAAGTAGCGGTCATCCCGACTAATGTAGACTGGAACTCGCCCAGTAACCGAAGGATCTAGTTCCTCTGGTGTGAGTTCCCACTGTTTTATGGTATAGCCATAGAAGATATTCTTGTAAATGTAATCAGCCAGGAAGCGTAGCTCTTCATCTTTGGCCTCTTTCATCTTGAGAATCGGCACCTTAACCCCAAAACCATACGTGCAAATCAGCTTTTCCTCTAAGCGCTCTGCGTACTTGGGAGGGAAAAGCGCATAAAGAGAGTTGAGGTTGAAAGGTACAGGAACCAACTTACCCTCTACTGAAGCCAACACCCGATGGTAATAGGGGCGCCACTCAGTAAATTGTGAAAGGTAGTCCCAAACTTTTTTGCTGTTAGTGTGAAAGATATGGGGGCCGTATTTATGTACCAACACCCCGTGCTCATTGTAATAGTCATAGGCATTGCCACCTATGTGATTTCTTTTTTCAACAACCAGCACCTTTTGATCTAGCTGCGAAGCTATACGTTCGGCCAACACAGCCCCAGTAAAACCTGCACCAACGATAAGCCAGTCTACTTTCATGTGTGTTTCTCCATCTGCCAAGGTGCTTTACCATTACGCCATAAGTAAAGACCCATAGCTCCTGTTACAAACATCTCTACTGCAACTACCACATAAGCCATACCAATAAAGCCCATGCCAGGCACCAGTAACAAGGCTAATAAAAGGTTCAACAAACCCGCAAACAAGATTATGGAATTAAATGCGCGATCGAGTCCCAAAGCCAGCATCCATTGGATACCAAGAGCGTTTGATAGTGCAACCAACGGTAATAGAAATGCCAGTACGCGCATTATGGGAACCGCTCCCTCGTAACCTGAACCCAGAAGTAAGTGCACGATTAGAGGAGCCAATACAGCTACCAGTAAAGCGCCTCCAAGCCCAACAAAACCCATTAGAAAGATTAACCGACGAGCAAGCTGGGCCGCGTCGCGAGGAGCATGTACTACCAAATGGCTCAACCGAGGAAAGAAAAGGCGGTTTATTGGCTCCACCATACCCAACACAGCTTTGGTCAATCGTTCAGCACCTGCATATAAGGCTACTTGCTGAGGCGGTAAGAACAACCCAAGGATAAAAACATTCCCAACCGTGTAAAGACTCACCGCACTACGAAAGAAAAACATGCTCCATCCGGATTTAAGGGCCTCTCCTACTTCCGATAATTTCGGCCAGCAGAGTCCCACCTCTCGCGAAACTAGCCAGAGGGCCGCTCCACTAGCGAATGTCGAAGCCACACCTTGCAAAAACAATACCTTCCAGGCATCGGTGGGGGTGCGTACAAACACGAACATAAAGGCCAAGGCAGCCAGTTTGGTAGCAACCTCGAGTCCCGCCACCAGGCGCAGGCGCTCCACACCTTGAAAAAACCACACCGGACTAAAACCCCACGCCACCGCCCAGAACACTCCACACCATAACAGGCGGAAATCGTGTCGCAAATTGTCTACCCATAAGCTCAGTAGGAACGCCAAGCCAGCTGCTACCAACGCCAGCAACAGCTTAGCCCCCATAACACCAGCCAATATTTCGGAAAGTCGGCCCTTATCATCACGGTAACGAGCTACAGCTCGTGTGGCCGAAAGATTGAAGCCGTACTCAATGAGGAGGCTCAGGTACTGGGCAAACGACTGTACCACTGCCAAAGCCCCAAAACCCTCTGGCCCCAGCACTCGAGCCAGGTAAGGAAGTGTAAGAAGCGGCAGCAGGTAATTTGCGAACTGCACGCCGTAAAGTGCGAGCAAGTTCTGCACTGTGCGCCCCCGAAAAACCTGGCTCAGCTTAGCAACCATTTCCAAACGCTCCTCAAGCCAAGGCGCTTCGCCCCTCTGTCTCTAACCGTAGTGCTAGCTGCCAAATGTTATTTAGGGCGCTACCGGCCAAGCAGGTTAAACACCCTAAGCCGCACCAACGCATTGTAGCAGCAACACCAAGACGGCTTGCGCTTGTGGACGTTGAGATAAATCAAGCCTCAACCCGGCACTAATCACCGCTCTCACACCTCACCTCTAGAAACCCCTGGCTCGAGGCGCGGCTCTACCCGCACAGCCTCAGCTAGAAAGACCCATAGAAGGGCTGCGAGAAACCCTAGCGCTACTGCACCTACCGCAATCAACAGCCGCTTGGGCGATATTGGTTGGTAGACCGGGTAGGCCGGGGCAATCACTTGAGCCAAGGAATTCTGCGAGCCAGCCAGCTCAATTTGCAGGTCGGTTTTTTTCTGTACCAAGGCCAGGTAGGTGTTCTTAGCCAGCTCGAGGGCTTGGTTGACTTCGTCGGACTCCATCTGGGCTTTGGCCAGGCGGGTTTTAAGTACCTGTATACGTTCATCTACCTGCGCGATGCGGGCCACAAGGGTTGCTCTGCGCGCCGAGAGGCGGGCCTCTTCCGCTTGCGCATCGATAAGCGCCGAGCGCAAACGCTGGTACTCGGGGTTGAAATTGTCGAAGGTGACCTCGAGGGCCGATAGCTGTGCTACTTGATCAAGGCGATTGCGCAGGGCCTCGTAGGCTGCTTTCTTGCTTGTGTACTCGAGGGCCAGCCCCTCTTTTTCACGCTCCTGGGTAGCAATCTGGGGTTTAATCCTGGCTATATTGGCTTGCAAAGCGGCTATCTTCTGTCCAAGCGACTCTCTCTCTTTAGCTAAAAACGCCAGGTCGGCCTGCAGTCCCAAAGCCTGGGATAGCAAGGCCTGATGCGTCGGGTTCAGTTCCTGGTTTCTGAGCTTGAGACCCACCACAGCCTGTAAGCCATCCCCCTGCACCGCTGCCAGCACAGCCGGATCGGCCCCTACTTCTCGCTCGAGGGTGAGCAGGCTGGGCACCTGGGATAACTCTTCTTCTACTGCGCGCAACCGGGCTTCCTTTGCGCTGCGCTCCACCTCCAGGGCGAGTATGCGGGCCTGGGCCTCTGCATAGGCCTGGGTGTAAGCGGTCAGTTCGGCATTCCACTGGGGGGTACGTTCCCTCTTCTGGAAGTCTTCCAGTGCACGGGCGGCCTGGGTATAGGCCTGGCGCAATCGTTCGGTTTCCTGTCTGAGCCGCGCCTTGGCCCCCTCGAGCTGCTGGTTCAGGGTGATCATCTGATCCGGCGAGGCATTGCTGGGAACTACGCGGGCTTGCTTAGCCACCTCTGCGCGCAGGTAAGCAATGCGACCCGCCACTGCGGCCAGGTCGCGCTCGAGGCCCGCCCGCTCGGCATCCAGATTCACCCGTTCAAGGGTTCTGGCCTCGAGCTCGGCCTTATCCTGAGAAAGGCTGGTAGTTCGATTGAAAGCTTCCCAGCGGGCCTGGGCCTCGCGGTAGGTCTGGTTGGCTGGAACTATTTGCTCATCCAAAGCCGCCATACTGGCCTGAAGCCTAACCAAGGCCAGCTCATTGACCCGTTTAATCGCAGCCGAGGCCCATAGGTTGGCCGCTTGAGCTGCTATGGCCGGCACAGGGGCCTTGGCTCTCATCTCCACCAGCAGCCCTTGAGCCGGTAGTGCCTGTCCTTTAGGGCTGCGATCCTTAAGTTCTAAATAGCGGGCCATCCGCTCCGGGCCAGGCTGTATGCCCTCTTCCCGCCAGGCAGCAGGTAGTTTGCCTTCCTTATTCAGGGCTGCCCACACGGCTTGCAGCACTTCATCGGAAAAGGCCACCGCCCGAAAGCCATCGAAACCTGGCAGCGGGCTGGTCTGTTGCACCTGGATCTTTTGCTCTAGCTGGGACTGCACCTGCAGCGGAGCGGCGCCCACAGTAGCCGTAGCAGCGTAGAGCGGCGTAGCTATGAAGAAGCCGTACAACAAAGCCCCTGTCAAAGCTATCAGGGGCACCGCGAGCAAGACCTGCCATCTGCGTTTCAATATCAGCCAAATTTCCCTCAGGGAGATCTCGTCTTCCAGATGCTTCATATCAACCCACCACCCAAGATGCTTCCCACTTTTACTTGTTGGAAGGATGCGCTCGAGCACATGGGCGCATATGCCCTCTAAAAGTCTACCGCGAATTTGCAATTGAAATGTGCTATACTATGTACTGAGTATAGTTTTTATACTTCAAATGTAAATTTCACTGGCTTTAGCCCTTGTAAGGCAAGCCAGGATTCAAAAGTCCAGATTTTATACGCATTTCGGTAGTATCGCTCACTTTGACAAGCCTAAACGATACTACCGAAATGCTTTTCTACTCCCTTCGGTCGGCTTGAATCCTTCACCTCTGACTACGTCCTACAGTGAAGGATTCAAGCGGAAACGGTATCAGAGACTGTCTTAAAACTTTCCCAGACGATATAATCGAGCATGAATAGTCGAGCAAGCTGCTACCCAAGCGATCTTT
>ENA-ORXB01001196-ORXB01001196.1-sediment-metagenome-genome-assembly--contig:-NODE-1196-length-34018-cov-4.490174_pt1 | contig 34018 bp, 29 predicted proteins | sample MGYA00237863_ERZ511475 | MGnify/ENA primary metagenome ERZ511475 (study PRJEB26305, sample SAMN06343858) | sediment metagenome | isolation source: hot spring sediment | place: Canada: British Columbia... | reverse complement strand
TTATCGCGGTCAAGTACGGGCGCGGCCAGCCGGACAAGGGGCCGCGTAAGGTGATGGTCGCCGCCCACATGGATGAGGTCGGCCTGATGGTCACCAAGGTCGAGCGGGATGGCTGCGTCCGCTTTGCGCCCGTTGGGGGTGTGGATCCGCGGGTGGTGGTGGCCAAAGTCGTGCGCATCGGTGACGAGCGCATTCCGGGTGTGATCGGCGTCAAGCCCGTGCACCTTCTGGAGCCCTCGGAGCGGGAGCGCGTCCTCGAGTTCGATCAACTCACGATCGATACTGGAATGTCCGGAGACGAAGCGCAACGCCGGATCAGGTCCGGGATGTACGCCGCGTTTGCGACAGCTTTCGAGCCGCTGGATGCAGAGGGGCTGCGCACCGTGAAGGGCAAGGCCTTCGACGACAGGGCGGGTTGCGCCGTCCTGGTCGAGCTCCTTGGCGAGACCTACTCCTTCGACCTCTATGCCGTCTTCACGGTGCAGGAGGAGGTTGGTCTGCGGGGAGCACGTGTGGCCGCCTATGCGGTCGAGCCCGACGTGGCCTTTGCTCTCGAGGGCACGGTGTGCGACGACAGCCCGAAGGAGAAGGACACGAGCCCGACAACGCGGCTTGGGGCGGGCCCGGCGCTGACGATTATGGACCGGTCGGTGATCTGTGACCGGCGGCTGGTCCAGATGCTGATCGCCGAGGCCGAGGCGGAGGGGATCCCCTATCAGGTGAAGCAGCCGGGCATCGGTGCTACCGATGCGGGGGCCATACACCTGCAGCGGGAAGGCATCCCGTCGGCCGTGGTGGCGGTGCCGGCACGCTACATCCACTCGCCCGTATCGGTGATCAGCCTCAACGATTTCGAGAACGCTGTTCGGCTGATGCGTGGCACGTTGCAGCGTCTGCAAGGAGGCCTGGAGCAGTGAAGGAGCTTATCAAGAGCCTGGTGGAGGCGTTCGGTCCGTCCGGGTCGGAAGACCGGGTGCGCGACCTGATTGCTGCCGAGGTTGGCAAGGTGGCCAGCAGCGTCCGCACGGATGCGTTGGGCAACCTCATTGCAACCGTTGGCAGCAAAGGCGCCGGCGGCCGACGGGTGATGCTGGCCGCCCACATGGACGAGATCGGCATCGTGGTGAGCCACATCGACGCGAAGGGGTTTGTGCGCTTTGGCGGGGTCGGCGGCGTGTTTCGCCAGGCGCTCATCGGCAGCCGTGTCCGGTTTGCCGATGGCCGTATCGGGGTTATCGGCAGCGAGCAGAAGCGCGTCGAGGGGGATTTGCCCCGGCTCGACCAGCTCTTCATTGACGTGGGGGCGAAGGACCGGGAGAGCGTTCCCATCAAGGTGGGCGACGTGGCGTGCTTTGACCGGCCCTTTGTGGACCTCGGCGAGCGCCTCGTGTCCAAGGCCATGGATGACCGCATCGGCTGTGCCGTGCTGGTACAGGTGCTGAAAGAGCTGGGCGAGACGCCGCATGAGGTGCACTTTGTCTTCACCGTGCAGGAAGAGGTAGGACTGCGCGGCGCGCAGACTTCGGCCTATGGCATCGATGCCGAGGTGGGCATCGCGGTCGACGTGACGACGACCGGGGACACGCCCGAGGCGCGGACGATGGCCGTCAGCCTTGGCTCCGGCCCGGCGATCAAGGTGAAGGACCGCGGTATGCTGTCGCACCCCGGTGTGCGACGATGGCTGGTGGAGACGGCCGAGCGCGAGGGCATTCCCTATCAGCTCGAGGTCCTCGAGGCGGGTACTACCGACGCCACCGTCATGCAGACCACGCGGGCAGGGGTGCCGGTGGGCGTCCTTTCAATCCCGACGCGCTACGTGCACACGCCTTCGGAGATGGTCGACTATGGCGACGTCCTGGGCGCCGTGCGTCTGCTGGTGGCGCTGCTGAGGAGCCCGGCGAGCCTCGGCTAGGTGCGGGCGGACAAGAGGCGGCGCGTTCCGGGATGCCGACAGCCGTTGCCCGCAGAAACCGGAGGGAACGTTCCCAAAACTGGTGCGAGCGGTACTTGCGGGGTGTGGTGCGGCGTGGTATAATGAGCTCTCGATGAGTTCCAGTCCACGCATGTCTGGTTGGGTAAAGCTCGCATACAGGGGCGGGAGGGCAGAGCAGAGGATCTGCCCATGGGGGATTCCCAGCCCGCGATGGCCCGATTGGGGGCCCAGAGCCAACAGGTTCTGGGCCTCTTTTTTGTGCCAGGAGGGAGGTGGGCCGCGGTGACGCTGCTCGTGTTGCCGGGTCTGATCGATGCTCACGTGCATCTGCGCGAGCCCGGAGGTGAGCACAAGGAGGACGTGGCGAGCGGCACGGCGGCCGCCCTGGCCGGCGGCATCACGGGCGTCCTCGACATGCCCAACAACGTGCCGCCGATTACCGGGGGGCGACAGCTGGCACGCAAGCGTGCGCTCTTCGAAGAGCGGGCCCGCTGCGACTATGGGCTGTTCCTCGGCGCCGGCGAGCAGACTCTGCCCTCGACGCAGGACGCTGCCGAGGCGGTCGGGCTCAAGCTGTACCTCACCCCCACCTACGGGCCGCTCCGGCTGGAGTCCCTGGGGGCGCTGCTGGCCATCTTTCGGAGCTGGCCGGCAGCGACGCCCATTGCAGTGCACGCTGAAGGCACGAGCATGGCGATCCCCATCCTGCTGGCCCAGCTCACGGGCAGGCGCGTGCACCTGTGTCACGTGGCGCGCGCCGATGAAATCGCACTTGTCCGGGTGGCCAAGGAGCGCGGTGCCCCGGTGACCTGCGAGGTGACACCCCATCACCTTTTTCTCACTCGGGAGGACGCGCGGGCCCTGGGCGCTCTGGGGCAGATGAAGCCGCCGCTGGGGGGGATGGAGGATGTCGAGGCGCTGTGGCGAAACCTGGATGTGGTGGACCTGGTGGCCTCCGACCACGCGCCGCACACTCTGGCCGAGAAGCAGGGCGCCGATCCACCTCCCGGTGTGCCAGGAGTGGAGACGATGCTGCCGCTCATGGTCACCGCCGTCTACGAGGGGCGACTGAGTCTGGAGCGGCTGGTGGAGTTGCTGCACGAGGGGCCGCAGCGGGTCTACGGGGTACGGGCACCGGAGGCAACCGTCGAGGTCGAGACGGGTGGTCGCTTCGAGATACGTGCGGCGGCCCTGCACACCCGCTGCGGGTGGACGCCCTACGAGGGCCGCCGCGTGAGTGCCCGGGTGCGGCGGGTGGTTCTGCGCGGCCGCACGGTGTTTGAGGATGGTCACGTCCTGGGCGAGCCCGGGTCGGGCCGCCGGCTCCTGCCCGTGTAGGCGGTGCCCGGGGCGTTCCGCAAGTGCCAAGCCGGCAAGGAGGGATAGTATGGCTATGGTCAGAGCACCAATCTTTGCGCAGCTGATGGCGAACACCAACAACGGCTTCTACCAGCAAGACATCATCTCGGTTCGCCAGTTCGACAGGGTCAAGCTGGACTATATCTTTGGCGTGGCCGAGGAGATGCGCCACATGGTCCAGCAGATCGGGTCGGCGGACCTGCTGCGGGGCCGGGTGCTTGCCAACCTCTTCTACGAGCCGTCAACGCGCACGAGCTCGTCTTTCATGGCGGCCATGCAACGGCTGGGCGGCAGCGTCATCCCGATCAACGAGGTCCGCTACTCCTCGGTGACCAAGGGCGAGTCCCTGCCTGACACGGTGCGGACGCTCGAATGCTACGCCGACATCATCGTCCTGCGGCATCCCGAGGTTGGCTCGGCGCAGATTGCGGCAGACTATGCGTCCAAGCCGGTGATCAACGCGGGCGACGGCACGGGGGAGCACCCGACCCAGGCTCTGCTCGACCTGTTCACCATCCAGGAAGAGCTCGGCCGGATCGATGGCCTGAAGGTGGCCATGGTGGGCGACCTGAAGTACGGCCGGACCGTTCACTCGCTGACCAGGTTGCTCCTCTTGTTCAACGTCGAGCTCGTGTTTGTGTCGCCGGAAGTGCTGCGCTTGCCTCGGGAGCTGCTGGACGAGGTGCGCGCAAAGGGCCTGTCGTTCAGCGAGCATGAGGATGTCGCGGAAGTAGTGTCGGACGTGGACGTCCTGTACGTCACCCGCGTGCAGCGCGAGCGGTTCGAGGACGAGTCGCTGTACGAGAAGGTCAAGGACTCGTATGTGATCACGCCCGAGCTTCTCAAGCAGGCGAAGGAGCGCATGATCGTCATGCACCCGCTCCCGCGCGTTAATGAGATCAGCTACGATGTGGACAGGGACCCGCGGGCGGCGTACTTCCGGCAGATGGCGAACGGCATGTACATCCGCATGGCGCTGCTGGCAGCCGTGCTGGGGCGGGCGTGAGGTACCATGGCTTTCTTTGCTGAGCTGGAGGACCTTTCGAGGAGGCGAGGGAGCCTCCTCTGTGTGGGGCTGGACCCCGATCGGCGGATCATGCCCAAAGCGTTCGCCAAGGAACCGGAGCCGCTGTGGGCGTGGAACCGTGCTGTCATCGAGGCTACGGCCGAGTACGTCTGTGCCTACAAGCCCAACACCGCGTTCTATGAGGCGGAGGGCACTGCGGGGCTCGAGGCACTGAGGTGGACGATCGACTGCGCCCATGCCCATGGCACGCCGGTCATCCTGGACGCCAAGCGCGCCGACGTGGCCCACAGCGCCGACGCCTACGCTCGTGCCGCCTTTGAGGTCTGGGGGGCGGACGCGGTCACAGTCAACCCGTACCTTGGCGAGGATGCCATTGTGGCCTTTGCGCGCTATGCCGACAAGGGCGTGTATGTGCTGTGCCACACCTCCAACTCCGGCGCCCGCGACCTTCAGGAGCGGGCGACGGAGGGAAGGCCGCTCTACCTGGCAGTTGCCGAGATGGTGGCTCGCATCAAGAATGAGGGGAACCTGGGGCTGGTGGTCGGTGCGACCTATCCGGAGGCGCTGCGGGAGGTCCGGGCCGTCGCGGCTGGGCTGCCCTTCCTGGTTCCCGGGGTCGGGGCGCAGGGGGGCGAGGCCGAGCGTGCCGTCGCGGCCGGCCTGCGCGCCGACGGAGGCGGCCTGGTAATCAATGCCTCGCGCTCGGTGATCGCGGCGGAGGATTTCGCTGCTGCGGCGCGTGCGCTCCGCGATGCTCTGGCAGCGGCCCGGGCGGCCGCGCTGCGAGCGCCCAAAACTACGGCCGTGGATGACCTGATTGTGGCCCTGCACGAGGCCGGGTGCGTGCGCTTGGGCGACTTTGTGCTGCACTCGGGGCAGCATTCGCCCATCTATCTGGACCTGCGCGTGCTGGTGTCCCGTCCGGAGGTGCTGTGGCGGGTCGCGCGGGCGTACCTGGGCCTGCTCGAGGGCCTGAGCTACGACCGCCTCGCCGCCATCCCCTATGCGGCGCTCCCGATCGGGACCGCCGTGGCGCTGCTCGCGGGGAGGCCCTTGGTGTACCCCCGTCTGGAAGCCAAGCAGTACGGCACCGGCCGGCGCATCGAGGGGGTCTGGAACTCGGGCGAGACGGTGGTGGTGCTCGACGACGTGGTCACGACCGGCGCGAGCAAGCTGGAGACCATCCGTCCGCTCGAGGAAGCCGGCCTTCGGGTGCGGGACATTGTCGTCCTCATCGACCGTGGTCAAGGAGGGCGGGAGGCGCTGGAAGCGGAGGGCTATCGCGTGCATGCGCTTCTGGGGCTGCGGCAGGTCGTCGAGGTCCTTGCGCGGCTCGGTCGCATCTCGGATGCGGACCGGCAGCGGGTGGTGGCGTTTCTGGAGGGCCAGAAGCGTTGACGGAGATAGACCTCTCGGTGGAGCTGTGCGGTGTGCGCCTGCGCAACCCGTTCATCCTCGCGGCCGGCGTTCTGGGCACAACAGCCGCCCTGCTTGAGCGCGTGGCCCGCGGAGGGGCAGGCGCAGTGACCACCAAGTCGTGCGGGCTGCAGCCGCGGCGCGGGCACCCTAACCCGACGGTGCTGCCCTGGGAGGGCGGGTTGATCAACGCCGTCGGGCTGGCCAACCCCGGTGCGACGGCAATGGTGGACATCCTTGCCGAAGCGCGGCGCCGACTGGCCCCGCTGGGGGTGCCGCTCATCGCCAGCGTCTTTGCCGAGGAAGCGAGCGCCTTTGGGGAGGTCGTGCGGATCCTCGATCAGGCCGAGCCGGACCTGTTCGAGGTCAACATCTCATGCCCGAACGTCGCCGAGGAGTTCGGGCTGCCCTTTGCCGCGGATCCCGTGCAGGCGGCGCGGGCGACAGCGGCCGTCCGCGCAGCGACGCGCCGGCCGGTGATCGTCAAGCTCTCGCCGAACGTGGCCGACATCTGCGCGGTTGGCCGGGCGGTCGTGGACGCGGGCGCGGATGCGCTGGCCGCCATCAACACGCTGGGGCCGGGCATGCTCATCGACATCCGTGCCAGGGCGCCGATACTGGCCAATCGGACGGGTGGCCTCTCCGGCCCGGCCATCCGGCCGGTCGCCGTGCGATGCGTCTATGAGCTGAGCCGTGTCGTCTCTGTGCCGATCATCGGCACGGGGGGCGTGACGACCGGCGAAGACGCGGTGGAGATGATCATGGCCGGTGCAACGGCGGTGGGCGTGGGGTCTGCATTCTATCAGCGGGGCATGGGCGTGCTGGAGGCCATGGCGGCAGAGATGCGGGCCTTCATGGCGGAGCAGGGCTTTGGCTGCGTGTCGGCGATGAGGGGGCTGGCCCATGGCGCCTAGCACGCATCTGACCGGCAGGGTCATCCGCGTCGAGCCGGCCGGCTCGCGTGGCGTAACGATTGTCTCCGACATACGGCTTTCGGCGCAGCCCGGGCAGTTCGTCATGCTCTGGCTGCCGCGGGTGGACGAAAAGCCCTTCAGTCTTGTGGACGATGCCCCGATGACGCTGACGGTGGTGCCGGTCGGCCCGGTGACGCGCCGCCTGCAGCAACTGCAGCCGGGGGATGTGCTCTATGTGAGGGGGCCGCTGGGCCGAGGGTTCTCGCTGGCCGGGGAGCGGCCGCTCCTGGTGGCGGGTGGGAGCGGGGCTGCCCCGCTCGCGTTTGTTGCGAGCCGGCTCGCGCGGGCCGGTCGGAGGGTCACCGTAGCCCTCGGAGCCCGCACAGCCGGCGAGTTGCTCCTGGCGCAACAGTTCCGAGCAGCCGGAGCGCGCCTGTGCGTAACGACAGAGGATGGGAGCGAGGGAGAGCGAGGCCTCGTCGTCTCGGCCGTGGAGCGCCTTCTGGCTCATGGGGAGTGCGACCGGGTGTACGCCTGTGGCCCTGCACCGATGCTTGACCGGGTCGCGGCCCTGTGCCGGGAGCACGGGGTGCCGGGCGAGGCAAGCTACGAGGCCTACATGCGCTGTGGGATCGGCGTGTGTGGCTCCTGCGACCGGGGCGATGGGCTCCTGGTCTGCCGCGATGGGCCGGTGTTTGACCTCTGACGACACTCGTGACGGGCAATGGGTGTAGTTCGCTCTGGGAGCAGGCTCGTCTGCATTGCTGCCAGGGCCCCTACCCCCCTGGCCCCCTCCCCCAAGTCGGTCCGCGGACCGACTTGGGGGAGGGGCCCTCTTTCTACGGGGTGTTTGGCGGCGGGAGCGCGCTACGCGCGCCCCCGCCGCCAAACACCCCGCTTCAGGTATCTCCCCTCTCCAGACGGACGCCGCGGCGTCCGCCTGGAGAGGGGCTTGTGACGGCGTGGCTGGGCGCGAACTGCCCCAGACCTGAAACTGCACCCTCGGGCATGTGCCCATTGACATACGCGGCCTCCCATGGCATATTCCTCTGCCGACGACATCCTCTTCTCCAATGCGATGAGCAGGTGAGGCGCACATGGCCACGGATCGGTTGCTGACGGGCAAGCTGCCTCTGGAGGCACTCTCCGAGCTGCTGAAGCGGTGCCCAACGGGCGACGCGCGGGTGCTGGTCGGCGCGGGCGTCGGCGAGGACGCGGCCGTGATCGACATGGGTGACCGGCTGCTCGTCGCCAAAAGCGATCCGATCACCTTTGCTACCGACCGCATCGGCTGGTACGCCGTGCACGTGAACGCCAACGACGTGGCGACGACCGGCGCCGTGCCAAAGTGGATGCTCGTCACGTTGCTATTGCCAGAACGGACGGCTACCTTTACCCAGGCCCGAGAGATCATGGCCCAGGTGGGGGCAGCGTGTGCGGGCCTGGGCATCTCGGTGGTGGGTGGACACACCGAGGTCACCTACAACCTCGACCGGCCGATTGTCGTCGGGCACATGCTCGGCGAGGTGACGCGCGACAGACTGGTGAGGAGCAGCGGGGCGCGCGTCGGCGATGCCATCGTCCTTGCCGGCCCCATCGCGGTGGAGGGGGCGGCGCTGATCGCGAGAGAGTGCGAGGAGGCCCTCAGGTCCATGGGCTTCGACGAGGATGTCCTTGACGAGGCACGCGGTTACCTGGATGAGCCGGGCATCAGTGTGGTGCGGGCGGCCCGCCTGGCGGTCGAGAACGCAGAGGTCCACGCCATGCACGATCCGACAGAGGGAGGCCTGGCGACCGGCCTGCACGAGCTGGCGTGGGCCTCAGGTGTGGGGGTGCGCGTGTACCGGGAGCGAGTCCCGGTGCTACCCGCCTGCCAGACTCTGTGTGAGGGGCTGGCCCTGGACCCGCTGGGCCTGATCGCTTCGGGAGCGCTCTTGGTGGCGGTGGCTCCCGAGAGCGTTGCGGCGCTCGGGGCGGCCTATGAGCGAGAGGGCATCCGCTGGGCAGGGATCGGCACCGTCGTGCCGCGCGCTGAAGGGCTGCAGTTGATCGAGAACGGCGTGGAAACGCCGCTGCCACGCTATGAGCGGGACGAGTTCACGCGACTCCTGACCTGCTGAGGGAGCAAGTTGGCCAGACTTCTGCTCGCTTTGGCACGGCCGGCAACGCTGGTGACCCGGGCAGTGCAGGGCTTGCGAGCCGGCCCGGCCCGGGCGGTGAGCGCGCTCCTGCAGGGGACGCTCTGGTATGACCTCGACCAGAGCGCGATCCAAGGCGCATGGGCGCAGGTCGCGCTGGTTCTGGGGCATAGCCTCGGGCTGGCCTATCTCTGGCGCCTGTGGGGGAGGGGCTACGAAGAGGCGGTGCTGGTCGGGCTGGCCTCGGCGATAGCGCTGCTTCTGCCGCAGTTGGGTGCCCTCCGGCGCGGGCGGGGTGTCGATGCGACGGTCCTGACGGCGCTGGCCGTGCCCTACGGTGCGGGGCTCCTCCTGGGACTGCACCTGCTGCCGCCGGCTGACGGGTACACGCTGCTCCGCGTCACGTGCGTGGCCGCCGTCGGCTATGTGCTTCTCGTCCAGGCGGAGCGCTTCTGGCCGCACAGGCTGGCGGGGCGAGCGGTTTCCCCGGCGGCGCTGCTCCTTCTTGCTTTCATCGGCATGTGGGCGGCAGTCGAGTACCTGGGCGGGCGCACCCGTGGTATCACCGGCAGTGACCCCTTCTGCTACGCGCAGATGGCCGTTGACCTGGCGCGTCGGGGCGATCCGCGGCACGTGTTCACGCTCTTCCCGGCGGTGCGTGAGCTGGGCATCCCCTGGTGGCCGATCGTGCACGTGGGGTACTACCCGCCGGGCGAGGGCGGGATCTCGGCTACGGTGTGGCCGGTGGGCTGGCCCGCTGTTCTGGCGCTGGGGTACCTGCTCCTTGGCGAGATGGGGCTGTACGTGTGGGCGCCGCTGGCGGGACTCTTTGCGCTGGTCTGCCTGGCCGGCCTGATGGGGGAGGTGTGGCCGGAAGGGCGTGGGCCGGGCCGCTGGCTGGGGCTGGCGCTTGGGGTGCTCATCCTGGCAACCTCGCAGGAGCAGGTACTGCAGCTTCTGGTGCCGATGGCCGACGTGCCGGCGCAGCTCTTTTCGGTGCTGGCGGTGTGGCTGGCGCTGCGAGCTGGGAGAAGGGGGACGTGGCCGGAGGCGCTGCTGGCCGGTATGGCGTTGGGTGTGGCCTACGACATCCGGCACACGCAGGTCTTCCTGGCGCCGGCGCTGGCCCTCGCGCTCTGGAGGGGAAGCTGGCGCAGGCGGCATGCCGGTCTCCTTTCGGCGTCGGCGGGGGCGTGCCTGATGGCGCTCCCTGACCTCTGGTACCATGCCGTCGCCTTTGGCAGCCCCTGGAAGCCGGAATCCCCGGAGCTTTTCCTGATCGGCGCCTGCTACTGGTGGGGAAACGCACTGCGGATGGCTGCCGCAGCTTGCGCCCGGGCCGAGTTCGGGCTGCTCCTACCGCTTCTGGGGTATGGCGTCTGGCGCCTGTGGCGGGAGAACCGCCGAACTGCTGCAGTCCTGGCCGTGTGGGTGTTGCTCGACGCGGGAGTCCAGTTCCTCTATGGGCCGCTACGCTGGCGGGATCTGCTGGCGGTGGTGCCGCCCCTGGCGGTGTTTGCAGCCTATGGCGGGGCTACCCTCCTCTCCCGGCTGCGCGCCAGCCCGCGGCTTGCAAGTTGGGCACCGGGATGCGTCGCCCTGGCGATGGCGGTGGCGCTCGCCCTCCGGGTCGGCAACCTGTTGGAGTGGCCCCTGCGCGATTCTGAGCGGACCTTTGGTTATCTCTCTTCTGCCGAGCGGCGGGCATTTGACGAGCTTGGCAGGATCACCGAGGAGGGGGCGGTGATCGGCACGAGCCTGAACAGCGGACCGGTCGAGCTTTACGCCGGGCGCGAGGCTTTCCGCCCCGGGGACTGGAGCCGCGGCGAGCTCGAGCTGTTTATGCAGGCCATGGCGCGGGCAGGGAGGCCCGTCTATATCATCGATGACGGGAACGAGCACGCCGCGCACGTCGAGGCTCTGGCGGTCGAGGGGCGCCTGGAGCCGGTGCGGAAACTGAGCGTGCCGCTGTACGGTGACCGCGAGCGGCTCAGCGGCATGCTGTACCGCGTTCGGCCGGTCGCCGGGGGAGCGGGCTCCGGGGGCGCACTGCCGCAGATGCTGCCCTGCCCTTGCTCCTCCTCTGCGGCGATGGTAGAATGGCTGCCGGCGGTGGGCTAGGCCGGAGGTTGGCGTGGAAGACCTGGGCGAACCCCTCAGTGAGCGGGAGCTGGAGATCCTCCGCCTGGTTGCGACGGGGGTGACCAACAACGAGATTGCCCTGCGCCTGAGGATCAGTCCGCACACAGTCAAGGTGCATCTCCGCAACATCTTTGCCAAGATCGGTGTCCAGTCGCGGACGGAGGCGACGGTCGTCGCCATCCAGAGGGGATGGGTGGAGGTGCCCGGCGCCTCACCTTCGGGCGTGCCCGACGCCAGTGCGCGACGTCCTCCCCTCTCATGGGGGCGGCGGGGGTTTCTGGTTGCCGCCCTCGGCGGCGCCCTGACGCTCGCGTTCTGGTCAGACCCGACGTCGCGATCCTCTCCCCCGGAGGATGCCCTGAGCGACCGGACGCCTGCGGGCGTGCCGGCCGACCCCGGTACGGTACAGCGCTGGGCGGCCCGGGCTCCCTTGCCGCAGGCGCGGGCCCGCTTCGGCTGCGTGGCCCTGGGTGGCCGCATCTATGTCATCGGTGGTGAGACGCCTGAGGGCACGACGGACGCTGTGGACGTCTACGACCCGGCGGACGATACCTGGCATGTGGGCAGGCCCAAGCCAACTGCGGTGGCCAACGTGGCGGCGGCCGTGCTGGGCGACGAGGTCTATGTGCCCGGCGGCTATGACCGAGAGGGACGGGTCGTGGCCGCGGTGGAGGTCTACGCCCCGGGGCGTGACTCGTGGCGGAGCGTTGCCCCTCTGCCGGCCCCTCGTTGCGGCTATGCCCTCGCCGCCGGCGGCGGCCGGCTGTATCTGTTTGGGGGATGGGACGGCACCAGGTACGTGCCCGATGTCCTCATCTACGACCCCGAAGCCGATTCGTGGACCTACGGCACCCCGCTGGGGCGGGCCCGGGGCTTTGCGGCGGCGGCGAGCTATGAGGGACGTATCTATGTGGCAGGTGGCTACGACGGGGTGAGCGAGCTGGCCGCCTGTGAAGTCTACGATCCGGCGCTTGAGGGCACCGGGGAGTCGCCGTGGCGGGAGCTGGAGGCGATGTCCCAGCCGAGGGGCGGGCTGGGGCTTGTGGTCGCCGGAAGCCGACTGTACGCTGTCGGCGGCGGCTGGAACGGTGGCCTCGCTTATAACGAGAGCTATGACGTGGCGGGCGACCGGTGGCGGCCGTTTCCGACCCCGGTGCTTGGTCGGTGGCGGAACCTGGGCGTGGCGGCAGTGGAGAACTCGCTGGGAACGACACTCTATGCCCTTGGCGGCTGGAGCGGCGACCTGCTGGCTGTCAATCAGGCCTATCGGGCGGTACTGCGCATCTTCTTGCCAAGCCTCGGTTGAGGCACGGTCGGGAGGCCGGCCGGGCAGTGGCACAGCGGAGAAGAGGAGGGGCGCTTGGTGGTGGCAGAGCATCTGACGGACGAGCAGAAAAAGCTTGCGGCGGTGATCGACCATACCCTGCTGAGGGCTGATGCTACCGCGGAGCAGGTGCGCAGGGTCTGTGCCGAGGCGCGGACCTTTGGGTTTGCTGCCGTCTGCATCAACCCGTTCTACGTCCGTCTGGCGGCGCAGGAGCTCGCGGGGTCAGGGGTCCGCGTAAGCACCGTGGCAGGGTTTCCGCTGGGCGCCAACACGAGCGCGGTAAAGGCCTACGAGGCCGAGCGGGCCATTGCCGACGGCGCGCAGGAAGTGGACATGGTGCTGAACATCGGCGCCCTCAAGGCGGGCGGCTTGCAGACGGTCGAGGCGGATATCCGCGCGGTGGTGGAGGTGTGTCACGCGGCGGGCGCACTGCTCAAGGTGATCCTCGAGACCGGGTTCCTGACGGATGCAGAAAAGATCGAGGCCTGTCGGCGCGCCGTCAGCGCGGGCGCCGACTTTGTCAAGACCTCGACGGGCTTTGGTCCGGGCGGCGCGACGGCAGCGGACGTGGCCCTCATGCGGGCGACGGTTGGGCCGCAGGTCGGGGTCAAGGCTGCGGGCGGCATCCGGACCTATGCCGCTGCCCGTCAGATGCTCGACGCGGGGGCGAACCGTCTGGGCACGAGCGCAAGCGTCCAGATCCTGCAGGGTATGGTGTAGTACCGAACGACAGGCCAAACGTCCTCGACGGGTGCGGCGAACGGTGCTGGAATCAGCATGCCGAATAGTTGCAGATAGCTGTCGGCGCGAGTATACTGGGGCCGCGGGCGGCCACGGCGAGGCGGACCCGGTGGCAGGAGGAGACGAGTGACGGTGTGCAACGGTCCGTGGCCGGGCGAGCAGCAGGTGCGCGAGGAGATCGTGCGGGTCTGCCGGCTCCTTTGGGAGCGCGGCTACGTGGCCGCTACGGATGGGAACGTGTCGGTGCGGGTTGGCCCAGACCGGCTGCTGGCCACGCCTTCCGGCCTCAGCAAAGGGTTCCTGGAGCAGGATCAGCTCGTCCTGACCGACCTCAACGGGGCGTCGGTCTCGGAGGGTCCATCGGCGCTGAGGCCCTCGTCGGAGCTGCGGATGCACTGCGCGGTGTACCGTGAGCGGCCGGACGTCCTGGCGGTCGTGCATGCACATCCGCCGATGGCGACGGCCTGTACCGTGGCCGGGGTCTCGCTGATGCGGCCCATCCTGCCGGAGGTGTTGGTGACGCTGGGTGGGATTCCGACGGCCCGCTACGCGCGGCCTTCGAGTGCAGAGGGCGCGGTGGTCATCTGCGAGCTGATCCGCGAGCATGATGCGGTGCTGCTGGACCACCACGGGTCGCTGACGGTCGGGCGGAGTGTCTTTGAGGCGTACCTCAAGCTGGAGAAGGTCGAGAATGCGGCGCTGGTGCTGCTGGCGGCGGGGCAGCTCGGAGGCGTGCGTGAACTGCCTCCGGAGGAGGCAGAGGAACTGCTGGCAAGCTATCGGCGTCGCGGCGGCTCACACCTGGCGCACGGCGGCGGGGGCTGAGCCGGCGGATGGCCGTCGGTTGAGCGTGTAGAGCCAGCCAGGTGCGGCTGGCTCTGTTGTTGAGGTAAGCCATGCCGGAAAGAGAACGGCTGTACAGGACCGAGGGGATCGTCCTCAAGCGCAGCGACTTTGGGGAGGCGGACCGACTCCTGGTCCTGATCACGCCCGAATATGGCAAGCTCCGCGTCCTGGCCAAAGGAGTGCGCAAGGTTCCGAGCCGCAAGGCCGGGCATGTCGAGCCGCTCATGCGCACCCAGTTCCTGCTCGCCCGGGGCCGCGACCTGGACATCGTCACGCAGGCCGAGGCCGTCGAGGTCTATCAGGGGCTGCGCGGGGATCTGAGCCGCACCGGATATGCCTTCTACGTCGCCGAGCTGGTCGATGCTATAGCCGAGGAGGGAGGCGAATGCCGCGCCCTCTACGGCCTCGTAGATGAGACGCTCACTCGTCTGGCTGCGGGTGACGAGCCGACGCTGCTCATGCGCTTCTTCGAGGTGCACCTCCTGGAGTGTGCCGGCTATCGGCCCGAGCTGCAGCAATGCGTGACCTGCGGGGCCAGGCACGAGCCGACCGATGTGTACTTTAGCTTTTCGGAGGGAGGGGCCCGGTGCCCGCGCTGCAGCGAGGGGGCGCCAGGGCTCTTGAGGCTGTCTCTCAACGCCTTCAAGGTGCTGCGCTACCTGCAGGCCCACCCGTACAGCGCCATCTCGGGGCTGCGGCTGCGTCCGCAGACGGCCCGGGAGCTGGAGATGGTGCTCCAGCGCTACCTGGTGTGGGTCCTGGAGCGCAACCTCAAGTCTCTTGGGTTCCTCAGCCGTGTGCAGGGAAGGGTTTCGGACACTTGACTGTGCCCGGGGACGGTAGTAGATTGTGCTGCATTCATGCGGCCGGGGCAAGGCGCCTGGCCCGGCTGTGGAGGGAGTGACCGTCGGATGAACTTTCAAGAAGCCATCATGCGCCTGCAGCAGTATTGGGCGGAGCAGGGATGTATCATCTGGCAGCCGCACAACGTCAAAGTTGGTGCCGGCACCATGAACCCGGGTACCTTTCTGCGCGTGCTGGGGCCGGAGCCCTGGCGCATCGCCTACGTCGAGCCGTCGGTGCGGCCCGCCGATGGGCGGTACGGCGAGAACCCGAACCGCTGGGGGCAGTACTACCAGTTTCAGGTGATCCTCAAGCCCGACCCGGGGAACCCGCTCGAGCTGTATCTCGATAGCCTGCGGGCCCTCGGTATCGACCCCTCCCGCCATGACATACGCTTCGTGGAGGACAACTGGCAGCAGCCGGCCCTCGGGGCCTGGGGGCTGGGCTGGGAGGTGTGGCTCAACGGGCAGGAGATCACACAGTACACCTATTTCCAGCAGGCAGGTGGCGTCGACCTGTCGCCGGTGTCGGTCGAGATCACCTATGGCCTCGAGCGCATCGTCATGGCGCTGCAGGATGTGCCGGTGTTCCAGGACATCTCGTGGCTCGATGGGGTCACCTATGGCGACGTGCTCTTCCGCGGCGAGGTCGAACAGTGCCGCTACAACTTTGAGGCAGCCAGCATCCCGCGCCTGCGGGAAATGTATGACCTCTTCGAGGCCGAGGCGCGGAACGCACTGGACTCGGGCCTGGTGCTGCCTGCCTACGACTATGTGCTCCTCTGCTCGCACGTGTTCAATGTGCTGGACGCGCGGGGTGCCGTCGGCGTGACCGAGCGGGCGAGCTTTTTCGCGCGCATGCGCGACCTCGCCCAGGAAGTGGCGCAGGCCTACCTGAACCAGCGGGCCGAGATGGGGTACCCGCTGACGACGCGTGGTTTCAGGGGGGCGCGGCTACAGCCGGCGCAGGTGGCAGAGGTGGCTCGGGCGCCGCAGGAGCCCCGAACCTTCCTGCTGGAGGTGGGCACCGAGGAGCTCCCGGCGGGGGACCTGACGCTGGCCATTGAGCAACTCCAGAGGATGGTCCCTCAGGTCCTCAAGGACGCCCGACTGGAGCACGGGGAGGTGCGGGTGTTCGGCACGCCGCGCCGGCTCGTGGTCAGCGTGTCGCAGGTGGCGCCCATGCAGCCGGATAGCGAGCGGGTCATCAAGGGCCCGCCGGCACGGGTCGCCTACGATGAGCAAGGACGGCCGACGCAGGCAGCGCTGGGGTTCGCCCGCAGCAACGGCGTGCCGGTCGAGGCGCTGCAGGTGCGTTCCTTCGAGGGGCGCGATTACGTGGTCGCGGTCCAGGTCGAGCATGGACTGCCGGCTACGGAGGTCCTCGGGCCGGCGGTCGCGCAGCTGCTCGATGAGCTCCGCTTCCCGCTGACCATGCGGTGGAATGACACGGGGGTCGCCTTCTCGCGGCCAATCCGTTGGATTGTCGCCTTGCTGGGTGAGGCGGTCGTGCCCTGCACCTTTGCCGGCGTGGCCTCAGGAAGGGTGTCACGGGGCGTTCGCCCGGCGGGGTCACCCGAGGTGGTGATCCCCTCGGCGGAGGCCTACGATGGCCTCATGCGCGATCAGGGCATCATGCTGGACCCGGAAGAGCGGCGGGCGGCCATCCTCGAGCAGGGCCGCCGCCTGGCTGCAGAGATCGGCGGACAGATGGTCGAGGACGCCGACCTCCTGGCCGAGGTGGCCAACATGGTCGAGTGGCCGACGGTGCTTCGCGGAAGCTTTGCCGAGGAGTACCTCCATCTCCCCGAGCCCGTGCTGATCTCAGTAATGAAGGAGCATCAGCGATACTTCCCGGTCGCCGATAGCGGGCATCTGCTGCCTGCCTTCCTCGCGGTGGCCAATGGGGCGGCGCTGGACTGGGCAGCCGTCCGACACGGCAACGAGGACGTGCTCCGCGCACGCTATGCCGATGCGGCCTACTTCTACCGGTCCGACCGGTCGCAGGCTCTGTCCGACTTTGTGCCGCAACTTGAGACGCTGACCTTTCAGACCGACCTGGGGTCGATGCTGGACAAGACCCACCGGCTCGAGCGGCTGGTGCCGGTCCTCGGAAGGCTGGTCGGCCTGAGTGCTGCGGACATGGTCGCGGCGCAGAGGGCAGCGTTTCTGTGCAAGGCCGACCTGGCGACCAAGATGGTGGTCGAGCACACCTCGCTGCAGGGGGTGATGGGCGCACACTATGCCCGGCACTCCGGGGAGCTCGAGCCCGTCGCCCGCGCCATCGAGGAACACTACCTGCCGCGAGGGCTCGGGGACAGGCTGCCTGAGAGCCGCCCGGGGATGGTGCTGGCCCTGGCCGACAGGTTCGACAGCCTTGTGGGGCTCTTTGCGGTGGGGCTGGCGCCGACCGGCTCATCGGACCCCTATGCGTTGCGAAGGGCGGCGCTGGGTATCGTGCAGATACTGGCGGACAGAGGGGTGTCGCTCTCCTTGCGGGCGGCCGTCGACGCGGCGGCCAGTGTCCAGCCGGTCAGGGTGGGGCCAGAGGTCCGGGAGGAGGTCCTGTCCTTCGTGCAGCAGCGGCTGCGCGGCTTCCTCCTCGATGGAGGGCTGCGCTACGACGTGGTCGATGCCGTGCTCGCCGAGCAGGGCGATGACCCGTGTGGGGCAGCGCGATCGGCGCGGGCGCTGCAAGAGGCCGTGGCCGAGGAGGACTGGAACAGGGTTCTGGTGGCCTATGCGCGGGCGGTGCGCATCACCCGCGGCCTCGATACCGTGTACGAGATCGAGCCCCGGCGCTTCATGGAGCCGGCGGAGAGGGAGCTGTACGAGGCGTACCGGAAGGCAGCGGAGCTCGTCTCGGCGCGGCCCGATGTAGAGACGCTGGTTCGCGCCCTGCGGGGCCTGGTCGAGCCCATCACCCGCTTTTTCGATCAGATACTGGTGATGACCGAGGACCCGGAGGTGCGGGCCAACCGTCTGGCGCTGCTGCAGGCCATCTCGGCGCTGCCGAAGGGGATAGCCGACCTCAGCCGCCTGGAAGGGTTCTAGAGATGCAGGGCGAGGGGGCATCGGTCGGCATGCTCTATGATGAGAAGGGCGAGCATGCCATCGCGCGCCTTAGCTACAGGCTGGAGCGGCGCGTGGCCCTCGATGGCTTTGAGCAGGTCACCGGAGAGTATACCCTGCTCGAGGAATTCTCTCCTGTGCACACCGGGCTCGCTCAGCTGATCCCTGCTGACGGCGAGCGTCTGCTCGTCAGGGTCACGCGCATCACCCGGCCGTCGGACGAGGGCGAGTTTGAGGTCATCGGACCGCCGGAGGGCTAGGAAAACAGGCGCCCCACTGCTAGGACGGCGAGGTCCGGCATAGCTCGACGATCAGTCGCAGCGTCTCCGTGCTGCCGACGTTGCCTGGGAAGACGACGTAGGGGGCACCGGGCAGGCGGCTCTCGTCGCCGAGGCGCCACACGGGCACTCCCGGCTGGATCTGGCCGAGCACAAAGGCCCGACGCACGCCGAGGGCCCGGGTGGCGATGTCGCTGGAGGTTATCCCGCCTTTGGCGACCACGTAGGCGGGGCGTGCCCGGTCGAGCACACGGCTGGTGACCTCGCACAGGGCTGCCGACACGGCCCGGGCGATGGCGAGCGAGTCGTCAGGGCTTGTGCCGGCGATGACCTCGCGGCTTGTGGCAATGACGACGTCCCGCCCGGCCCGCAGACTCTCCGCTGCCGCACCCGCGAGCTCTCTCAACACCTCTGTCCGCTTTGCCGCGTCGAGCACGGTGGGGACGGTCAGCTCGAGCAGGTGCAGTCGGGGCAGCTCCATGAGGGCGACAAGCTGCATGGAGCTCCTCCGCACGTGTGAGCCGACGACGACGAGGCCCGGGCCGCGGCTTGCCTGCGGAAGGAAGAGCTCCTCCGGCGACAGCAACCCTCGCTCGGCGATCAGGCCACGGACGCGCACGAACGATGCGGCCGTGCGGTAGACAAAGTGCTTTCCCGCCCGCTCGGCAGCAAGCAGGCCTGAGACGAGCACCTCGAGGTCGCGGTAGGCGGCAGCGTTGACCACGATGGGCACGCGGTCTCGCGCTTCGGTGAGCGCCGCGGTCACTTCGGCCGGGCCTGCGCAGCGCAGCAGGTCCAGGCTGATGCTTCGGACCCGGGAGGCGGGAATGCGCCCTCCGCTCTTTTCCTCAACCCACAGCCGCAGGTTGGACTGACGGTAGCCGAAGGCCGGATCGCGGGCGAACTCCGTCTCGGCGGCCTGCACGAGCTGCTCCCCCTGCGAGACCCAGTGCACATCGCCTATGGTGTAGCGTCCGCCCTCGAGGAAAAACGGCACGATCAGGGTGCCATCAAAGCGCACGCCGAGGAGAGATTCGAGGACGTCCGCGAGAGCGTCGACCTCTGCCGGGTAATGCCCGCGCAAGGTGGAGTCGCTGCGGCTCACGACCACGAAATCCCGCCCGGCGATGCGCGAGGCGGCGGCGAGGTTGTGGCCGATCTCCTGTGCGAGCGCGACCGCGTCGCTTTCAGGAAGACTGCGCGAGTTGGTCAGGATGTAGAAGGTCGTCCCGGGCTCACGAAGGGCGTCAGCCAGCTCGGCGACGGTCCATCCGGCGAGTATGGGGATGCCATGCACCGTCTGCGTACCGGTCGGGTCGTCGTCCAGCACAACGACTTTTTGCTCAAGGGATGGCAGTTCCCCGGCCGGACCGAGCAAGGGATTGACGGGCCAGGGCGCCGGCAGGGAGGCGAGAAGCTCATGGGTCGGTTGGGGAGTCGATCGGGATGTATCCATGTGTCCAACTCACCTACAGGTATGGTCGGCTGTGAGGTTACCACAGAGGCCGTAGGAGCGCAAAAACCGATGATGCGGCGGGACCTTTGACGGGCACGGTCAGGTATGGTACGATGCTCGCGGAGGAGGGCGTGCGATGGTCGGACGGCTGCACCTGCGGGCTCCGGTTTCTTGTGTGGCCGCGCTGGCCGCGGCGGCGGTCCTTGCTTCATGTGCGGGGAGGGGTACTCCGGGAGGCTCGCTGTCACAGGCTACGCCTTCCGCTGCGCCGGGCGGCGTGCAGGCCACGATCACAGCAGAGGAGGCGGAGGCAATGCTGGAGAATGTCCACTGGCTGGGGCACGCGTCGTTCAGGATCACCGACGGCAAGACCATCTACATCGATCCGTGGCAGCTCAAAGACAACGTGCCGGCCGACATCATCCTCATCACTCACGAGCACTATGATCACTGCTCGCCGGAGGATGTCAGCTTGATCCGTGGTCCGAACACCACGGTCGTCGCCACGGCCGACTGTGCTGCCAAGCTCGGCGGGGACGTGGTGGTCGTCAAACCCGGGGACAAGATCACGGTGCAGGGCATTGCAGTAGAGGCTGTGCCATCCTACAACCTCGACAAGCCTTTTCATCCCAGGCAGAGCGGATGGGTCGGCTATATCGTCACCGTGAATGGCGTGCGCATCTACCACGCCGGGGACAGCGATCACATCCCCGAGATGGATGCTCTGCGGGTCGATGTGGCGCTGCTTCCGATTGGGGGCAAGTACACGATGACGGCGAGTGAGGCGGCGGCGGCAGCCAACGCCATGCGCCCGGGAGTCGCGGTGCCCATGCACTGGGGCGGGATCGTCGGCAGCCGCAAGGACGCCGAGCGCTTCCGGGATGAGTGCAAGGTCCCGGTGCGGATTCTCGAACCGGGTGCCTAGCGCCAGCATCCCCGGTGCCGCAGCGCCCGGTCTGGCGACCTGCCTGGCCGGGCGCTGCTTTCGTTGCCGTTCGATCGGCGCCGCGCAGGGGATGGATCTGGCGCTAATGGTACCGCTGAACGGCAAAGCGGTAGAGCTTGACCGGCTCATGGGGTCCGATGCCGGCCTTTCGTCGAGCGATGTCGACCTGGCAGGCGACGGTGTCGACGCCGTCCAGGTCGGGGAGCAGGAGCCCGCGCCGGTAGCCGCTCTGGACGATGACACCGTACTTGTTGGGGTCGAGCTCCTCCAGCGAATTCACGGGCTCGGGCGGGGAGAGGACGTCGACCGAGATCTCGAGGTCGGCGAGCTCTGCCGGCCGCACGGGTGGAAACCTCGGATCCTGCGTCGCAGCCAGGATCGCGTTGTGGATGACCTCGAGCGCGACATTGGGCTGGGTGGGCTCGATGGTCCCGATGCAGCCGCGCAGCTCGCCATGAGCGTGGAGCGAGACGAACGCGCCCGCGCGACCCTGCGCTTCGGGAGGCAGATCAGCCGGAGGGCTAATCTGCCGGCCCTCGCGGACGTAGGTCTCGATGGTCTGTCTTGCCAGCTTGACCAGCGGATGGCTCTCTTCCCGGGACATAGTGCCTCCTCGCCTTGCGCCCCGGAGGCTGGCCAGCTTCATTCCGGCAGCTGCCACTCCAGGAGCTGAACCGGGTCGACCAGGCTCCCGCCGACCCAGGCGGCCCAGTGCAGGTGCGGCCCGGTGGAAAAGCCGGTGGAGCCAACCCGGCCGATGGTCTGCCCCTGCTGCACGTACTGACCCGCCTCGACCTCGAGGGCGCTCAGGTGATAGTAGCCTGTGAACAGGCCCCAGCCGTGGTCTATGATGACGATGTTGCCGCGAACCTTGAGTCGGCTCGCCAGCACAACGCGACCGGCGTTGGCAGCAGCAACGGGGACGCCTTCGTCTGCAGCCAGGTCCAGCCCGCCGTGCTGGTCGGTGGGCGGACCGCCATTGTAGCTGCGCAGCAAGCCGTAGGTAGATGAGACCTCTCCCTGAACCGGTAGCATGAACCGGCCCTCCCACAGTTGCTGCGGGGAGCGCTGGGACACCACCCCTGCGATCAGGCTGTTCTCCTTGGCGAGGGCGTCCGTGTCGAGCACGAGGCTCAGGGTCGAGTCTTCCATGTCGACCCTCTCGATCTCGAACTCGCGTGCACCGATCCGCAGAGAACGCTCCTCAGCGACCGGAATCCCGCTGTGGGGGTCTGTGGCGGTGACGACCAGCGACCAGGATGCCGGCCTGGTTCCCGCCCAGATGCCGATCAGTCCGTACCAGCGGCCGCCCCGTGGGAAAAGCGCCAGAGGCTTGCCGGCGAGGGTCGCCGACACGGTCACCGGCTCGCTCGGCTCCACGATCAGAGTGCCGATCTGCCCCTGTGGCACGACCTCCGGTTCGAGCCGCAGGGATAGTGTCAGCGGTGCCGGGGTCGCAGTGGGCGTTGCCGTCGGCGTGGGTGTGGCGGTGGCCGTCGGCGTGCTGGTAGCGGTCGGCGTGGGGCTCGGGGTGGCGGTGGGCGTGGCCGTCGGCGGAGCGATCAGCGGGAGTGCGCCGCAGCCGGTGGCAGTGGTAAGGACAACAGCTGCCAGAACTCCCACGAGAGAGATCAGAAGGCGCCGAAGGTTGGCATGCCCGTGCACAGCAGGTTTCCTGACTAGTTCGGGTCTCACCCGGCGTAGAGAAAGCAGAGCCGGTCGACATAGGGCGAGTGTAGCATGGGGTAGAAGAGGTGTCAAGCGCCCTGGCCCTGCCCCTTCCCGACCCATTAGCTGCCCGGGACACCGCTCCCGCCGGGTGTATCGCTGCGAGTGAGGCGGTAGACCAGGGCCATCCGCTGCAGGGCGGTTACATTGGTCAGGATGGCCAGAATCCAAAGCGTCGGCCGGAGCCAGCCGAGCAACAGGCCGATCGAAAGCACGAGTATGCGTTCGACGCGGGTGAACCATCCCTCCTGGCAGCGCAGGCCAAGGCCCTCTGCCCGTGCCCGGGTGTAGCTGACGAGCTGTGAGCCGAGGAGGGCGATGTAGGTCAGGTACAGGCCTTCGCGGTTACCGGCGAGGGCAAAGAAGACGAGCAGACCGAAGAAGAGGGCCCCCTCGGAGAAGCGGTCGAGAACCGAGTCCAGAAAGGCACCAAAGCGCGAGGCCTGCCCTGAGACGCGGGCAAGCGCGCCGTCAAAAGCATCGAGGGCTGAGAAAGCCAGGATGAGTGCGCCGGCAAGGCGCAGGCGTCCGCTCGCCAGCAGCCAGGCGTTCACCAGGCTGAGGAGGAAGCCGAGGACGGTCAGCGCGTTCGGGGTGATGCCAAGACGGTGCAGCCCGCGGGCAATCGGCTCGACGAGCCAGCGGGAGTAGCGGCGCAGGTGGTCACTGAGCATGTACTTCGGTTGCCTTTCCGTGTAGGAGTTGCAGGTAGTAGTCCATGACGCGGCGGGCGACCCTATCCCAGGCAAGGCCTCGCGCCGTCGCCTGCCCGCAGGCGCCCATGCGGGCTCGCTCTGCAGGATCCTCGAGGAGGCGGATCAGGGCGTCCGCCAGGCCCTCGGGGTCGCCCGGCTGCACGAGGAGCCCCTCCCGCCCATGCGTCAACACGCTGCGGTAGCCAGGGATGTTGGAGGCCACAACCGGACGCCCCGCCGCCATGGCCTCGAGGAGCACGATGCCAAAGCTCTCAAAGCCGGTCGAGGGTGCGCAGAACACGTCACAGGAGCGGAAGCAGCGGGGTTTTTCGTCATGGGCGATAAAGCCCAGGAAGCGGACGCCATGGATCCCTTCGCGACGTGCCTCGAGGACGTACGGCTCCTTGTCCTCGCGGCTGTAGGCTCCGGCGACGAGGAGTTGGGCGTTGGGAATGCGCTTGCGCACCCGGGCAAAAGCCCGCAGGAGGTACTCGAAACCCTTGCGTTTCTCCAGGCGCCCGAAGAAGAGAATGGTCGGCCGCCCATCGCCATACTCGGGAAGCGGCTCGACCTCGCGGCTGTAAAAGTCATAGTCGATTCCGTTGGGGATGATGGTGTACTCCGCAGGGAAGTAGCGATAGACCGCATCTCTGGCCGCCTCGGAGACCGCGATCCTGCCATGGAGCCGGTCGAAGAAGGGCTGCAGGAGATGCCGGCCGTACTCGTAGCCGGGATGGCTATCCTCGCGGTAGGCGTGGAACGTGCCCACATTCAGTGAATGCGAGTGGCGGAGGACGGCGAGGGGCAGCAGCGGCATCAACGGCTCGTGCAGGTGCACGACGTCAAAGCACATCTCGCGGAGGATGCTCTTCACGCGACGGTAGGCTCGCGGCGACAGCGACACCCGCGCCACCGATCCGCTGGACGGCAGGGGAAACACCCCGCCTGCGACCTTGAGGACGTTGCTACGCAGCTCTTCTTCATCCTTGCTGGAGGTCGCCAGCACCCAGACGTCGTGTCCCCACTGCCGGAAAACACGATCGAGGGCGGCGATGTGCTCCGTGACACCGCCAGGATACGGATAGTCGTAGGGTGAGACCAAGGCGATTCTCACCTCGCGGCCTCCTCAACCACGGTCAATGGCCTCACCGAGCCCAGGACCTTCGACCTGCGCGGCATCCCCATCCGAAACCCACAGCGGCTGGAAGTAGACCCACTGATCGGGATAGCGCAGGAGGTACCGACTAAAGACCGAAAGCACCTGTTGTACCGCGTCCTCCACGGAGCGGTCCGGGTCTGAGGTGCGCTCAAGCTCAATCTCCGGCTCGACGACGATGTGAAAGGCGTTGTCCGCTGAGCGCCGGCAGAACGCCACGATCAGGGCTGCCCCGGAGCGCAGCGCGAGCCTGGCATAGCCATCCGGAACCCGGGCCGGCCGACCGAGGAAGCTGACCAGGCGCCCGGCATCCGTCACATTGCGGTCCAGCGCCGTACCGACGATGGCGTTGTGGCGCAGGGCCCGAAACACCGGCCGCAGCCAGCCATCTATGGGGATGAAGGACAACCCATGGCTCTCTCGCGCCCGGCGGACGTACTCGAACAGCCGCTCGGGTTGCAGATGCTCGGCTATGGCAACTACCTGGTAACCGCGCAGGGCCAGTATCTGCCCGGCTAGGTCGAAATTGCCGAAATGGGCCGATGTCAGGACGACGCCGCGTCCGCGTGCCAGCGCTGCCTCGAGATGCTCAACACCGACCAGGGTGCGCACGCATCTCCGGATATCCTCCTCGTGCAGTGCAGGCAAGCGGAGCAGGTCATAGTAGTTCTTGACCTGGTTGCCGTAGATTCGCCGGGCCACCTGCCGCACGCGCGGCGATCCCGCGGGCTCGCCGAGAACGTGTGAGATGTTGGCCTCTACATGGCAGCGCAGCGGAGATACCCGGTAGATCACAGCACCCAGCCGGTCGGCGAGGCGGTAGCCGACGGATGCCGGCACATGCGGCGCGAGCGCGCCTGCAGCGCGGAACAGGCAGTAGCTCAGAGTATCCCGAACCATGAAGGCGTGCTACCTCTTTTCCGTGCTGGCCGGCACTGGAGACGGGCGGGCCTCCGTCGGGCCGGCGGGCGCAGTGTAGCCCAGATGGAAGATGCTGTCAAGGCTTCTACCGGCGCGTGGATGGCCGGCTTTTGATGGTTTGCCCGGTGTGACGTAGAATGGGGCCGCAAGGGGGTCACGGGCGATGGGAGGTTGCCCCGAGGAGGTCCGGGCGAATCCGCTGTGGCGCAGGGCGTGGGAGGTGCGGCAAGAGCACTTTGAGCCGCGCATCCGCTTTGAGCGACCCGTGGCGACGCTGGCGGTGAGCGTGACCGGAGCGGCCTGCGCACTGCGATGTGCGCACTGCAACGGGCACTATCTGGCGGGGATGCGCCGGCTCGATGATCCGGCGCTGGATGCGGCGCGCAGTCTGCTCATCTCCGGAGGCTGCGACCGCGAGGGCCGTGTGCCGGTGCTGCCTCACCTCGGGGCGATCGCGCGGCTGGCGGCGGGCAGGCGACTGAACTGGCATGTGGGCCTGATCGACGAGGCCACGATGCTGGCCATCCGCCCCTATGCGGACGTGATCAGCTTTGACTTTGTGGGCGATGATGACACCATCCGCGAGGTGTACGGCCTGGCCAAGACCGTTGGCGACTATGTGGCTTGCTTCCAGATGCTGCGCCGGTATGCGCGCGTGGTGCCGCACGTGACCATTGGGCTTCACGGAGGGCGGTTGCGGGGCGAGCGCCGCGCGCTGGAGATTCTGAGGTCCCTGGGCGCCGACGAGCTGGTGCTCATCGTCTTCATCCCGACGCCGGGGACGGCGTTCGCCGCCTGCGAGCCTCCGCGGCTCAACGAGGTTGTCGATCTCATCGCCGAGGCCCGTGTGCGCTTCCCCGACGTGCCGGTGCGCCTTGGCTGCATGCGCCCCGGCGGGGAGTATCGGGAGCAACTCGACCCCCTGGCCGTCGAGGTGGGGCTGAACGGGATCGTGAACCCGGCCCGCGGCGCAGTGAGGGCGGCACAGCGGCTGGGATTGCGGATTGAGTGGGGCGACGAATGCTGCGTGCTGTAGAGGACCTGCCGGATGGACCGGAGGATGTGCGCGTGTCCTCGGGGTCGGCGGCGGTGTTGGGGCTGGCGGCGCTGCGGGTCGAGGTGCCTCCGACGACCGCCTACCTGATGGTGGGCGAGCGCTGTTCGATGGACTGTGGCTTCTGCGCCCAGGCGCGGTCCAGTACAGCGCGGGCAGACCAGCTCTCCAGGGTCGTCTGGCCGAGATATCCGCTGTCGGCGGTTGTGCCCCGGATAGCAGCGGCCTTTGCCTCGGGCGCCATCGCGCGCTGCTGCCTGCAGGTCGTTGCCACACCTGGCCATGCTGACCGCACCCGGGCGGTCGTCCGGGCCATGCGGCGGGGCTCGGCAGTCCCGCTGTGCGTCTGTACGCGGGCGAGTGGGCTCGAGGATGTGGGGGAGTTGCTGGCTCTCGGGGTCGAGCGTGTAACCCTGGCATTGGACGCGGCCAGTGAGCACGTGTATAATCGAGTCAAAGGGCGCCATTGGGAGCGGTTCTCTGGGCTCCTGCGGGAGGCCGCGCGGGCATATCCCGGGCGCATCGGTACGCACCTCATTATCGGCCTTGGTGAGACGGAAGCGGAGGCTGCGGCGTTCCTGCAGGAGATGCACGATCTGGGGGTGTTGACGGCGCTCTTTGCCTTCACGCCCGTTCCGGGGACGGCGCTGGAGGGCGAGCAACCGCCCTCGGAGGTGAGCTACAGGCGCTGCCAGGTGGCGCGGTACCTCATCGTCAACGGCCTGGCCCGCGCCGAGCAGTTCCGGTACTCGGCGAAGGGGGAGATAGCTTCCTACGGCGTCCCTGCCGGAGTGCTGGAGGAGGTGCTCCGCACGGGAGAAGCCTACCGCACGTCGGGATGCTCCGGATGTAACCGCCCTTTCTACAACGAGCGGCCGGGCGGTCCCCTCTACAACTACCCTCGTCCGCTGTCTCCTGCAGAGGCGGAAGCAGCTACTGCGCTCGTCATGGCGAGCCTGACGCACTGATGAAGGGTCAGGGCAGAGGCGGCAACGGGGCCGCTCAGTACCACGCCGGTAAAGGTCAAGGAGGAACGCATGGCGAGGAAGACAGAGCTCTACGCACGCCACATCGCCCTCAACGGCCGGATGATCGATTTCGCCGGCTGGCTCTTGCCCGTGCAGTACCCTACGGGTCCCATCGAGGAGCACCATACCGTCCGCCGTGCAGCGGGGCTCTTTGACATTGACCACATGGGGCAACTCGTGGTCAGAGGGCCCGACGCACTGCCCTTCCTACAGCGGGTGCTGACGACCGACATCAGCCGCATGGCAACAGGCGAGGCGCGCTACTCGCTCGTCTGCTACGAGGATGGCGGGGTCGTCGACGATGTGTTCGTCTACCGGCTGCCAGACCGGTATTTCATCGCCATCAACGCGGCGAACGTGGATAAGGACACCTCTTGGTTCCGCTACCACATCGGGCGCTTCCAGGCCACGGTCGAGAACGTCTCCGAGGAGACGTACATGCTCGCACTGCAGGGACCGCAGGCAGAGGCGATCCTGCAAAAGCTGACCCCGGCACAGCTGGACAAGCTGACCTACCATCGCGCTACCGAGAGCAAGGTCGCCGGGGTGCCGACGCTGATCGGCCGTACCGGCTACACGGGCGAGGATGGCTTTGAGCTCTTCTTTCCTCGTGAGAAGGCGACCCTGCTGTGGGATGGCATCATGGAGGCCGGCGCTCCCCTCGGCCTCAAGCCCATCGGCCTGGCTGCCCGTGACAGCCTCCGCTTCGAGCCCAAGCTGCCGCTCTACGGGCAGGAGATCTCGGCGACCATCAACCCGCTGGAGGCCGGGTTGGGTTGGGCGGTCTCCTTCGAGAAGGGCGACTTTATCGGGCGGAGCGCCTTGCTCAAGGTCAAGCTTGAGGGGCCGGCCCGGAAGCTGGTCGGGCTTGAGATGGTCGAGAGGGGGGTGCCGCGGCATGGCTATGCCATCGCCCTCGATGGGCGAACCATCGGGGAAGTGACCACCGGAATGTACGCGCCAACCGCTGACAAGTACCTCGCGCTCGCTTTTGTGCCCCCCGCCCAGGCGGCGATCGGGACAGAGGTGCAGGTCGTGATCCGCGGAGAGGGCAGGCGGGCCAGGGTGGTCAAGACACCGTTCTATACGCCGGCGTATCGGCGTTAGTCCGCTTCAGGCGGTCAGTGCTGACAGGAGGAGAACAAGATGAAGGTGGACAAGGCCAGTCGCTATACCCGGACGCACGAGTGGGTACGCCTCGAGGGCGAGGAGGCCGTCTCGGGCATTACAGACTATGCCCAGGAGCAGCTCAGCGACATCGTCTATGTGGAGCTGCCTGCAGTAGGGGAGCATTTTGGCAAGGGAGAGGTGTACGGCGTTGTCGAGTCGGTGAAGGCGGCCTCCGACAACTATATGCCCGTCGCCGGCACGATCACCGCGGTCAACGAGGGCCTCGCCGACGAGCCGCAGCTGGTCAACACCGACCCGTATGGGGCAGGGTGGATGATCCGGTTCAAGCCCGATGATCCGGCCGAGATCGACCAACTGATGGACGCGGCCAGCTACGAGGAGTTTGTGTCGAGCCTGGAAGGAGCACACTAGATGTCGTATGTTCCGCATACGGACGCCGACAGGCGAGAGATGCTGGCGGCGATAGGAGTGCGCTCCGTCGAGGAGCTCTTCGCAGTGGTGCCGGAGTCGGTCCGTTTCCCCGAGCTGAGGCTTCCGGAACCTCTGTCGGAGGCCGAGGTGATGGAGGAGCTCCGGGCACTGGCCGACTCGAACGCAGACCTCGACCATCTGGCCTGCTTCCTCGGGGCCGGCGCCTATCGCCACTACATCCCGAGCGTCGTGCAGCATGTGATCGGGCGTTCCGAGTTCTACACCGCCTATACGCCCTATCAGCCCGAGATCAGCCAGGGTACCCTTCAGACGATCTTTGAGTACCAGAGCATGATCTGCGGCCTGACGGGGATGGAGGTCTCGAACGCCTCCCACTATGACGGGGCTACGGCAATGGCCGAGGCGGTGATCATGGCCATGAGCGTGGCCCGAGGCAAGCGGCGCAAGGCGATTGTTGCGCCCACGGTGCATCCGCAGTATCGTCAGGTTGTGCGGACCTACACGCAAGGCATGGGCGTTCGGGTCGTGGGGGACGAGGACCTGACGGCCGACCTGAGTCGGCTGGCGGACCTGATAGACGGTGACACTGCGTGCGTAATCGTGCAGGTGCCTGACTTTCTCGGCGGCCTGGAGTCGCCGGCAACGCTCTCGGCACTGGCCGAGGCGACGCATCGGGCGGGAGCATTGTTCGTAGTCTCGGTTGATCCCATCTCGCTGGGCCTGCTCAAGCCGCCGTCGGAGTATGGCGCGGATATCGTCGTCGGCGAGGGGCAATCCCTCGGCCTCCCGCCGAGCTTCGGAGGGCCCTACCTGGGGTTCTTTGCCTGTCGGGAGGAGTACGTCAGGAGGATGGCCGGGCGCCTAGTAGGCGAGACGGTCGACAGTCAGGGCCGTCGCGGCTATGTGCTCACGCTGGCCACCCGGGAGCAGCACATCCGGCGAGAGCGCGCCACGTCGAACATCTGCACCAACGAGGCGCTCTGTGCGCTGGCGGCCTCGGTGTATCTGGCGGCGCTGGGGCCACGGGGCCTGCGGCAGGTAGCGGAGCTGTGCTACCATCGGTCGCACTATGCGGCGCGGCGCATTGCCGAGCTGCCGGGGTTTGCTGTCCTCGATAGCCGGCCGTTCTTCAAAGAGTTCGTCGTCCGCTGCCCGGCACCTGTCGAGGAGATCAACGACGAGCTCCTGGAATGGGATATCCTCGGGGGCTACGACCTCGGGCGCGACTATCCGCATCTGGCGGGTCACATGCTCCTATGTGTGACAGAGCTCAACAGCCGGGCGCAGATCGACGACCTGGTGATGGCCCTGCGGATCATCGGCGAGGGAGGCGGAGAGTGACCGAGAAACTCATCTACGAGCTCAGCCGGCCGGGCCGGTGCGCCTGCTTTCTGCCGAAGACCGACGTTCCGCCTGCGGAGCTGCCGTCGGAGTGGGTGCGTGAAGAGGCGCCGCTGCTGCCCGAGGTCAGCGAGGTCGATCTGGTGCGGCACTATGTGCGCCTGTCGCAGCTCAACTACGGAGTCGATATAGGCTTTTACCCGCTCGGCTCGTGCACGATGAAGTACAACCCCAAGGTCAACGAGGAGGCCTGTCGGCTGCCCGGCTTTGCGCAGACTCATCCGCTGCAGAGCGAGGACACCGTGCAGGGCAACCTCAGGCTGATGTACGAGCTCCAGAGCTACCTCGCGGAGATCAGCGGCTTTGCCGCCGTCAGCCTGCAGCCGGCGGCCGGGGCGCACGGCGAGTTCGCGGGTATCCTGATCATGCGCGCCTATCATCACGATCGGGGTGACACGGGCCGTACACGCATCCTCATACCTGACTCGGCGCATGGTACCAACCCCGCCAGCACGACCATGAGCGGTCTCGAAGTCGTTCAGCTCAAGTCTGATGCGAGGGGCAATGTGGACCTCGACGACCTGCGGGCGCACCTCGACGACCGGGTCATCGGCATGATGCTGACGAACCCGAACACGCTGGGGCTGTTCGACGAGCATCTGGAGGAGGTCGCGCGGCTCGTACACGGGGCGGGCGGCCTGATGTACGGGGATGGCGCCAACCTGAACGCGCTGATGGGCATCGCCAAGCCGGCGGAGCTCGGCTTCGACGTCATGCATTTCAACCTTCACAAGACGTTCTCGACCCCCCATGGGGGCGGCGGGCCGGGCTCGGGTCCGGTGGGGGTCACGGCCGAACTGGCCAGGTTCCTGCCGGGGCCGATCGTGGTCCGGGTTCTGGACGAGGAAGCCTGCACGTGCGGGCCGGGTGATGAGCATGACGAGTTCTGCTATCGGTACGAGCTTTCTGAGCCGGCGTCGTCCATCGGGCGACTGAAGGCGTTCTACGGCAACTTTGGCGTCATGGTGCGGGCCTACACGTACATCCGCATGCTCGGGGCGAAGGGGCTGCGACAGGCCAGTGAGGACGCCGTGCTCAACGCCAACTATCTGCAGGCACGACTGAAGCAGGTGTATCCGCTTCCGTACGACCGACCCTGCATGCACGAGTTCGTGCTCGAGGGGCGCCTGCCCGACGCCCCGGAGATCCGGGCGCTGGATGTCTCCAAGCGCCTGATGGACTATGGCATGCATCCGCCGACGAACTATTTCCCGCTGATCGTACACGAGGCCCTGATGATCGAGCCGACCGAGACGGAGAGCAAGGAATCGCTCGATGCCTTTGTGGACGCGATGCTACGCATCGCCGAGGAGGCGCGGACACAGCCCGAGCTGCTGCATGGTGCACCTCATACGACCCCTGTCGGCCGGCTCGACGAGGTTCGCGCGGCGCGGGAGCCGCGGTTGCGGTGGAGGCCGCCAGCGGACTGAGCAAGGGCGTTCGGGAGCAGGTGACCGCGAGGGTCCGGCCACACCGGCCGGACCTTCTGCATGTGCACGGCCGGTGAGGGATGGCGCAGGCCATGGAATGAGGTCCGGCTTGTGCCGGTGCGGGGCCGGGGTACAATGCGCTGTACTGTATAGGGAATGGAGCACGGGAGATGGGATCGGTACCGGTGGTGTCGGTGGTGGGGCGCTCGAACGTAGGCAAGACGACGCTCATGGAGAGCCTGATTGCCGAGCTGAAGCGGCGCGGCTACCGGGTCGCGACCGTCAAGCACGATGTGCACGGCTTTGAGATTGACCGCCCCGGGAAGGACTCCTGGCGGCACGCGCAGGCGGGGAGCGATCTGGTGGCCATTGTGTCACCGGAGCGGTTCGCCATGATCGGGCGGACGGCGGGGGAGATTGCGCTGGATCAGCTTGTGGATCACCTGCCGGTGCCGGTAGACATTGTTATCACGGAGGGCTACAAGCGGGGGGACAAGCCCAAGATCGAGGTATCGCGCGCCGCCTGCGGGCGGGAGCTGTTGTGCAGTGCGGAGGAGCTTTTGGCGCTGGTGACCGACGAGCCGTATCCGGAGATGCCGGTGCCGCAGTTTGGGCTGGGGGAGGTAGGGGCGCTGGTGGACCTGCTGGAGGTTCGCCTTCTGGGGCGCTCCTTCGCATAGTCACCACGGCGAAGCAGGCCCCACCGCGCTCTGTCTCTTCTGGGAGAGGCTCTAGGCTATGCGAAGGGCGCGGTGGAGGAAAGATGCTTCTCGTCGTTGCGGGCGCAGCGGCCCAGACTAGGGGAGATACTTGCCAATCAGGAGGGCAAGCTGCTCCTTGCGTGCCGGAGGGATAGCCGCAGGATCCGTTATGATAGCGTTCTCAAGGGCATGAGGGCAGGGGCAGATGCGCTCCCGGGCAATCCGCTGCACGGCCCTGCGGATGATGGCCTGGGCCGTCTGCACGTTCTGCTGCAGGTTGCGCACGACGACCTCCACCGTCACCGGCTCCTCGCTGACCTTCCACACGTCATAGTCGGTCACCATCGCCAGGGTGGCATAGCAGATCTCGGCCTCACGCGCCAGCTTGGCCTCCGGCAGCGCCGTCATGCCGATGATGTCCAGCCCCCACTGCCGGTATACCTCCGACTCGCCCCGAGTGGAGAACTGGGGCCCCTCGATGACGACCAGCGTGCCGCCGCGGTGCACGCGCACGCCCTGCTCCCGGGCCGTCTCGTAGAGGACCGCGCTGAGGTCTGGGCAGAACGGTTCGGCGAAGCCGATGTGGGCGACAATCCCTTCGCCAAAGAAGGTAGCCGGCCGGATGCCTTTGGTACGGTCGAAGAGCTGGTCGGGGATCACTACGTCGAGGGGGGCAATCTCCTCCCGCAGGGAGCCGCACGCACTCACCGAGATGATGCGCTCGACGCCCAAAGACTTGAGCGCGTAGATGTTGGCCCGCGAGGGCACCTCGGAGGGCGAGTGGCGATGGCCGCGGCCGTGGCGGGGGAGAAAGGCCACCGTCTCGCCCGCCAGCCTGCCAAGCACAATGGCATCGCTCGGCGGCCCGAAGGGGGTATCGAGCCTGATCTCCTGAATGTCGCTCACGCCCTCCATCTTGTAGAGGCCGGTGCCACCGATCACGGCGATGCGGGCGCTGGGCATGTTGTCACCTCCTCGGGTCTGGGCTGTGCCCATGGCGGGGCCGGGCAGCAGCGGATGTGAATGTCGGCGCAGCAGCACACAAACCCTGCTCCGGCCGGAGCAGGGTGCTGCACGTCAAAAGGGCGCAGGTCTCACGGACCTGCGCCCGAGGTGGAGATGGCGGGAATCGAACCCGCGTCCAGAAAGTTCGACCAGCGATCTACTACAAGCTTAGTCGGCGTTTCGGGGTCTCGCTCTCCCGGACCTCCACCGACCGAGTTCCCGGAGAGCCAGCCGATCCCGCAGACTCATCGCCTGCGGCTTAGACCCGCCTATCGGCGTCGACGGGCCGCACCCCGCTGTGCCTGGCGCCCGTCCCCGAGCCAGCGGGGTGCACCCGGGGCGAGCGTGATCACGCTAGGTGATCGGGCGCCGTCTGCGCCCTAGCTGCCGCTTAGGCAGCCATGGCGTAGGCGTACGCCGGAGTCTGTGCTCTGTTGGCACTTGTAGTTTTGCCCCTGATTTGCGAGGGTGGGGCGCCTCGGCTTGCAATCGCGGGCCAGCCCTCCCTGTCGAGACCTGTCATCCCCGCGCGCATATTATACCATGGGTGGAGCGTGGTGTCCAGCATCGTGGGGTATATCCCATAATCGTCGGCGCATTTCGGGACGAGTCGTACGTGTGGGTTCCACACTTCGCCCCCCGTTCAGAGACTCTCTTCGGGCACGGGACCGGGCTACACGCTGCGCCCCAGGCCGGTACGGAGCCGCTTCAGGGGTTTCGCCTGGAGTCCCGGCGGTGACAGACGAGGTCTTGCCGGTGTTGTCATTGCGAGCCGACCCGCAGGGTCGGCGTAGGGCGGCTCGCGAGCCGCCCCCACGTTTTCGGTCTCCCGAGATTGCTTCGGCGGCTGCGCCGCCTCGCAATGACGGGTAGTGGCGTCCGCCACCGGCGGCCGTCGC
>ENA-ORXB01001188-ORXB01001188.1-sediment-metagenome-genome-assembly--contig:-NODE-1188-length-34393-cov-3.692913_pt1 | contig 34393 bp, 32 predicted proteins | sample MGYA00237863_ERZ511475 | MGnify/ENA primary metagenome ERZ511475 (study PRJEB26305, sample SAMN06343858) | sediment metagenome | isolation source: hot spring sediment | place: Canada: British Columbia... | reverse complement strand
ACTGCTTGAAGATCTCGGCGGCGGCGGCGACCTCAGGCAGGAAGACCTCGCCGGCGTTCCAGCGGCGTCCGATCTCGAGCATCGCCTCGGCGAGCCCCTCCTGGAGCACGCGCTGCGGCTCGACGCCGGCCTCGATCAGCTCCGTCGAGATCGCCGTGGCGGTCGGTCCGTCGAGGGCGTAGAGCGCCTCGCGCAGGGCCGCGATCCTCTCGTCCATCATCGGGCTCCTTCCGTGCGCCGTTCGTACTCCACGATCACCTGCAGGATGGCTTCCTCGACCCCGGGCGGCAACGGCTCGGGTCGGTGCTCGGCCAGGATCTCGCGGGCGCGGGCGGCGGCGCGCTCGTGCGGCTGCGGCCGCCCGGCCGCCTCCCAATCCTCCCAGGGCTCGCGCCCGAAGAAGCGCGGCTGCCACTGCTCGCGCATGTGCTGCAGCGTATGCGGTTGCGCGAGGTAGTGCCCGCCGGGTCCGACCTCGGCGATGACCTCGACGGCGAGATCCTCGTCCGCGTCGGGCACGCCGTCGGCGAGCGAGCGGACGAGGGAGAAGATCTCGACGTCGAGGAGCAGCTCGACCGCCGAGTAGACCCGCGCCCCGTACAGCAGGCCCGCGCCGCAGAGCATGTCGGCGCCCCCGAGCCAGGACGCGAGGGCCGAGAGGCCGTTCTCGAGCCCCGCCTGCCAGTCCGGCGCCTTCGCTCCGGTCGCGAACGTCCCGATGCTCGAGGGCAGTCCGTAGCGGCGCGCGAGCTGCGCGCCGGCCATCTGGAACAGCAGGTCCTCGGGGCCGCCGCACGCCGCCGCGCCGGTGCGCAGGTCCATGACGGTCCCGCACGCCCCGTAGAAGGTGGGCGCGCCGGGCACGAGCAGCTCGAGCGCGACGACCCCCGCGAGGATCTCCGCGTTGGACTGCACGAGCGCGGCCGCCCGCGTCGCCGGCGCCGTGGCGCACGAGATCGGCATCGCGACGAACCCCGCCGGGACGCCGGCCCGGGCGTAGACCTCGGCGGCCTCGAGCGCCGGCCCGTCGTAGGTGAGCGGCGAGAGGCTCGTCTGGAACGAGGACAGGACCGGGCGAGCCCGGAGCTCGGCCTCGCCGCCGGCGACGACCTGCGCGATCTCGACCGCGCCCCGGGCCTGCTCGGGCAGGGCGGCGGTCATGAGCTGGACGTGCTTCCCGGTGTTCGTGTACTGGGCGTGGAGCTCGTGCAGCGGCTGGACCGGCAGGGGCGTGTCGCGGGCGGCCACGGGCTGCCAGCAGAACCCGATCTCGGGCAGGGCGTCGGCGATGCGGGTGATCTCGGCGAGGTCGGCCTTGGTCGAGGGTCGTCGCTCCCCGGAGGCGAGGTCGAGGATCTCGGCGGCGTTGCCGTCGACCGTGAGGTACCCCGTCGTCCCGTCGAGCTCGAGGTCGCAGGCGGGGTCGCGTCCGGCGAGCCGCAGCGTCCGCGGGGCGAGCGCGAGGGCGTCCTCGACCACCTCCGGCGGGAACCGCACGCGCCGGGCATGCTCGTCGGTCCGCGCGCCGAGGGCCGCCAGCCGGCGCACGAGGGCCTCCGAGCGCACCTCGACCCCCGTGCGCTCGAGGACCTGGAGCGTGGCGCGGTGGATGCGCTCGAGCGTGGGCTCGGACAGGACGTCGAGGTGGCGGAGGGGGAGCCCGAGGACGCGCCTCGCCGGCGCGGCGACGGGCCCTGCGGGCTGACGAGCGGTCATCGTCGATCCTGGCGCTGAAGGTTCTGCGCGAGCAAGGCTAGCGGTCGGCGGCGGCCGGTACCAGGGCCGACCGGTGACCTCCGGTCACGGCGCAGCGAGCACCGGGATGGGAACGAGAAGTCGGTATCCTTCACCAGCGCCGAGAGGATGAAGCGGACGACGGTGAGGCTGCCCGACGAGCTGGATGCGCGGCTCCGCCACGAGACGGCGCGGCGAGGGGCGACCATCTCGGAGATCGCCCGCGAGGCCATCGAACACCACCTCGGGGGCGGGCGGAAGCTCATGGCCGCCAAGGCGGGTCGGAGCGGTCGATCGGACACCGCCCGTCGGATCGAGGAGATCCTGCGCCGGGAGGCCCGAGGGTCGCGCTGATCGTCGAGCCTGTGGATCCAACGACGATTGGACATGCGCTCCACATGTGAAATGCTGTGGGTATGTCGAAGATGATCCAGGTGCGGAACGTGCCGGATCGGCTCCACCGCGAGCTCGTGCGCCGTGCGAAGGCGCGGAACCTCACCCTCACCGACTACATCCAGGAGATCCTCGAGCGGGAGGTCGCGCGACCTCCGGCCGAGGAGATCTTCGAGCGGATCGCTCGACGCCCGCCCGTACGTCTGGGTCGGAGCGCCGCCGAGCTCATCCGGGAGGAGCGGGCCGCCCGAGAGGCGTCCTGAGGCGCGTCGTCGTCGATGCCTCGGCGCTCCTCGAGCTCCTGCTCGGCACGGAGCTCGCCCCGACGGTCGACGTGGTCCTCCCCTGACGCCATCCCAGCGTTGATCGCTGAGGCGCACGGGCCCTCCGACCTCGCTGCGGCCAAGGATCGAGCGAGCCGGTCCGCCGTCGCCTGGCGGGAGGCGGCGGGGCCTCAGCCGAGCACCGTGGTCTGGTCCAGGCAGGGGCGCTCGCTCGGGTCGGGGTGCGGCGGCTCGGCCCCGGGCTCGACCTTGCCCTCGTAGCCGACGGGGACGACCTGCTGGTAGGTGGCCCCCTCCTGCCGGTAGGTGACGGTGTGGGACGGCACGCGGTAGCGGCCCGGCCCGACCGCCTCGAGCACCATCCACACCCGCATCTCCTGCCCCGGGGAGAGGCGGAAGCCCTGCAGGGGCAGCAGGTTCGGGGAGTGACAGATCCCGCCGATGTAGGCGACGGGAGGGTCGCTGGTGAAGATCCCACCCCAGATGGCGTGGACGCTGCTGGGGCCGTAACCGAGGTTGGGCGAGGCCTGCATCTCCACGGTGCGGATCACGGTCCCGATCCCGCGGCCGTTGGGCTCGACCCGCTCGATGAACAGCGGGGCATCGCTCACGTTCTTCAGGAACAACCCGAGCCAGCCGACGCGGGACCCGGGAGGGATCGTGACGACCCCGTAGAAGGTGCCGTAGACCTGCGCGAAGGCATGGCCGGACCGGGGGCCGCCGAGGTGCAGGGAGCAGGAGGGCAGCAACGCCACCGCGAGCGCGAGCGCCGCCCATCGGACGCGCCGTGTCGACGACGAGCGGTCCGGCCCAATCACGCTCACACCGACCGACAGCTCGCTTGCACGATCGGTGCGTTCACGGGATCGGTGCCGTCCCCCCACAGCACGCGCGTCTTCGAGCAACCCGAGATCTTCGTCCACCTCACCCAGGTGATGCTCCCGTACGTCGCCTTGTCGGTCAGGGCGAGCATACCCGCGACGTCCAGGCTGAACCCGTACTCCTTGATCTGGCCGCTCGATCGGGTCCACGGCGAGGTCGCGTCGGTGAGCTTCACCTGGTGGTTGGGATTCGTGTCGAACGTGGGCTGTGTGTACGTGATGGTTCCGATGACCTTCCCGCTCGGACCTTTGTCGGGATCGTAGTCGCTCACGGTTCCCTGGAAGTACCAGGGCTGCCACTCGTACCACTGGGTGCAGTACGCGTATGGGTCGCAGTACCAGTAGTGCATGTGGCGCCAACGGTAGTTGGCCCACACGTACCGGTGGTAGTCGCCGGACTTGTTCCACGGAGCCTCGACGGTCCGGGCCTTGCCCTCCATCATGTAGTTCCCCGCGGAGAAGTCGACGTCGTTCCAGCTGAAGGCGATCTTCGCCTGTGTCTGCTGGGCGGTGCTGTCCGTGAACGTATACAGGAACGTGGTGGCCATCCCCGCGGCCGAGTTGAACGCCAGCACGCGCAGGTAGCGGTAGGAGTACCCGAGCACCTCCTGGCACAGCCCGCCGATCTGGCAGCTCAACGCAGGACTCGCGTCCGCCTGGGGCTGGACGAGGGAGGTCGTCCCATCCTGCGCGTCGAGGTCGATGACGACCGGGTTGCGCTCGCCGACCCGCATGATCTCGTGGCGGATCGCCAGCCCTCCGCTCGGATCCTCCGCGACGACGATGGTGTTGAAGGCGTTGGCGGTTCCGTCCCCCGGATCCGCGAGCCGTCCGATCGGGACCATGTTCAGGGCGGTGGTGAACCTCCCATCCGCAGCCGTCTCGCCCCGCGCCATAGCCGGGCTCGTCGTCGGGATCCCGGTGGCTGGGCCGGTTGCCGCCCCGTCCTCGAACGGGACGAGGAACACGGCGACACGGACGCCCGCGACGGGCATGCCCGCGCGGCGGACGAGGATCGTCGCCTCGGTAGGGGCGGACGAGACGGATGGCCCGACGAGAGCCGATGCCACGGTGAAGACTAGGAGAACCGGTGGGATCCACAGCGTCGGTCTGCGGAGCTTGCCCATCGCGACCTCTCCTTCCCCGCGGTGGAAGGGGCCGTCTCCGCGACCGCCGGTCGACTTCCCCGCGTCAAGGGAACTCTGCTCTCTCTCTCCGTTGTCAAGTCGGGCATCGGGGTGCGCACTCGCGCCTCAGTTGGTGCCGCCGGAAGCCGCGCCGGCGGGGTCGCCAGAGGCGGTCCCCGAGCCCCTTGCGACGGGGCGCGGCGTGATCCGAGGCACGGGCCCTCCGACCTCGCTGCGGTCGAGGAGCGAGCTGGCCGGTCCGCCGTCTCCTGGCGGGAGGCGGCGTGGCGGCGGGGCCTCAGCCGAGCACCGTGGTCTGGTCCAGGCAGGGGCGCTCGCTCGGGTCGGGGTGCGGCGGCTCGGCCCCGGGCTCGACCTTGCCCTCGTAGCCGACGGGGACGACCTGCTGGTAGGTGGCCCCCTCCTGCCGGTAGGTGACGGTGTGGGACGGCACGCGGTAGCGGCCCGGCCCGACCGCCTCGAGCACCATCCACACCCGCATCTCCTGCCCCGGGGAGAGGCGGAAGCCCTGCAGGGGCAGCAGGTTCGGGGAGTGACAGATCCCGCCGATGTAGGCGACGGGAGGGTCGCTGGTGAAGATCCCACCCCAGATGGCGTGGACGCTGCTGGGGCCGTAACCGAGGTTGGGCGAGGCCTGCATCTCCACGGTGCGGATCACGGTCCCGATCCCGCGGCCGTTGGGCTCGACCCGCTCGATGAACAGCGGGGCATCGCTCACGTTCTTCAGGAACAACCCGAGCCAGCCGACGCGGGACCCGGGTGGGATCCCGACGGCACCGTAGACCCCGTAGAGGGTGCCGTAGACCTGCGCGAAGGCATGGCCGGACCGGGGGCCGCCGAGGTGCACGGAGCAGGACGGCAGCACCGCCACGACGAGCACGAGCACCACCCATCGCACGCTCCCGACCGACCTGCCGTGACGGCACCCCCTCATCCGAACGGCTCCCTTCTCGCGGCGGCAGGAGCGGTCACGCTGACCGTTGTCGGCCTCCTCCGCGTGGGTAACATCGAACCCCATCTCCGTTGTCGGGTCGAGCACCAAGGAAGACGCCGGGGCTGCGGGACGGCTCGAGGGATCCGTGATGGGGGGCATGCGGTAGGCTGCGACCGTGGTCGGTGGGCGCCAGAGCTGGGGCGCTCCGAACCGCCGCAGGAGGAGCGGGCGGCCTCGGTGGTTCGACGTCCCCGTCGTGTGGTTCGGCATCCAACTCCTCGAGCTCCTCGTGATCGTTCCGCTCGTCCTCCGGTGGATGGGCGGCGAGGGATGGCCGCGCGCGTGGCAGGTGGCTGCCTTCGGCGTCGCTGTGGTCCTCGTGATCATCGCCAACTACGCGGTGCTCCGCTGGCTCCGCCGAGCGTGAGGACCGCTGTGCGAGGCCAACGGCCCCACTCACTCGCCGGTGCGGCGCCGGGGCACCGGCCTCAGTGGGTGCCGGCGGAGGCCGCGTCGGGCACCATGCGGTCGGCGGCGAAGCGTTCGGGCGAGAAGGGCGCGATGAGCTCCGGCGTGCGGCCGGTCGCGACGAGCTCGGCCATCGTGCGGCCGAAGATCGGGGCGCCCTTGAAGCCCCAGGTACCCATGCCGGCCGCGAGGAAGAAGCCCTCGACCTCGGTTCGGCCGAGGATCGGGGAGGAGTCCGGCGTCATGTCGCACAGCCCCGCCCACTGGCGCATCGCCCGGGCCTTGGCGGCGAGCGGCAGGATCATGATCGTGCGCTTGGCGGCCTCGGCGAGGAAGTCGAAGGTCGAGCGCTGGGAGTAGGTGTTGTAGGGGAGGATCTCGGCCCCGACGAGGAGCTCGCCCCGCGCGGTCTGCGAGACGTACACGTACAGGTCCATGGAGGAGACGAGCCCGTCGATCACGTGCCGGACGGGCTCGGTCACGAAGGCCTGGAGGGGATGGGTCGAGATCGGCAGCCGCAGGCCGGCCATCCGCGCGACCACGCTGCTCCAGCCGGCGACGGCCGAGACGACCGCGCCGGCCTCGACCGGGCCCGCCGTCGTCATCACGCCGCGGCATCGGCCCTCGCGCACGTCCAGGCCGGTGACCTCCACGCCCTCGTGCACGTGGACGCCGAGGCGCGTGGCCGCCGTCGCGTAGGCCCACACGACCGAGTCATGCCGGGCGAAGGAGCCCGGCGGGTGGTACGAGGCGCCGAGCACGGGGAGCTCGCCCCCGCCGGTGAGGTCGACGTACGGGCAGCGCTCGAGGACCTCGTCGGGCGTGAGGATCTCCATCGGCACGCCGTAGGCGCGGTCGAGCAGCGCCTTGTCCCGCTCGACCTCGAGCGCGTCGCGGGTGTGGACGAGGTCGAGCTCGCCCTGGGTCGAGAACTGGATGTTGAAGTCGAGCTCCTGGCTGAGCGTGCGCCAGATCTCCAGGCTCGCCTTGTACAGCGGCACGGTCTCCGGCGTGTTGTAGTTGGCGCGGACGACCTGCGTGTTGCGGCCGGAGGCGCCGGCCCCGATGTAGGCGCGCTCGAGCACGGCGACGCGGCGGAGGCCCTGGCGCGCGGCGAGCTCGTAGGCGATCGCGAGCCCGACCGCCCCGCCGCCGATCACGACGACGTCGTAGCGGGGTGCGAGCGGCGCCCGCCGCAGGAACTCGCGGTGTCGGAGGAGGCCGCTCATGCCTCGCTCGCCTCCCACGGGCCCGGCTCGGGGCGCTCGCGCACCTCCAGGGCGAGGGCGAGGACGCGCTCGCGCACGTGCGCGGCCCAGGAGGAGGGCACGAGCAGGTGGAGGCGCTCGGGCTCGGCAATGACCTTCGCCGGCACCCGCGCGAGCTCGCCCTGCACCTTGCCGCGCTCGGGGAGCTCGAGCGCCGACAGGCGGGCGAACGCCTCGCGCGCGTCGGCGCCCGAGAGCGTCCACGCGCACCAACCGTCGGTGACCTCCAGCACGAGCGCGTCGGGGTCGCGCTCGCGCAGCGCCGATCCGGCCGCGGTGGCAGCCTCCGGTCCCGCGCCCGGCGGGCAGAGCAGCAGGAGCTCGTCGGGGGCGGTGCGGAAGGGCCGCGCGCCGGCGGGGGGCGCGAGCGCGTCGAGGGCCTCCGGCGAGGCCAGGCACGCCACGACCGCGACCTCGGTGCGCGAGAGCTCAAGCACGGATCCTCGCCCCCTCCGGGTCGTAGAAGGGTCGGGGCACGACGCGGGCCTCGACCTCGCCCGCGCGCAGACGCTCGGGGAAGGCGCCGTCCACCGCCCGCACCCACCCGAGCCCGATCGGGTAGCCGAGCGAGGGCGAGAGCGCGCACGAGGTGACCCGCCCCACCACCCGGCCGTCGAGCGTGAGCGGCACGCCGCGCTGCGGGGGCGCGTCGAAGCGCAGGCCGACGAGCCGGCGCTCGAGCGGGAGCGCGGCCATCCGCTCGAGCGCCACCTTGCCGACGAACGCCGGCTTGTCCATCGCGACCGCCCACCAGAGGTCGAGCTTGCCGGGGTGGTCGTCGGGCAGCGTGTCCTGGCCGAGGTAGACGTGCCCCTTCTCCAGGCGGAGGACGTCGAGCGCGTCGAGCCCGTGCGGGCGGATGCCGAGATCCCGCCCGGCCGCCATGAGCGCGTCCCACAGCTCGGGCCCGCGCGAGCGCGGGTGGTGGAGCTCGAAGGAGAGCTCGCCGACGAAGCCCGAGCGGATCGCGTGGCAGCGCACGCCGGCCACCGTGATCTCGGCGTGCCCGGGGTAGCAGATCGCCTCCGCGTCGAGCGGATCGTCGCTCAGGCGCTGCAGCAGCTCGCGCGCGAGCGGCCCCGCGACGTTGATCGCGCCGAGCTCGGCCGTGCGGTCGAGCAGGTGGACGTGGAGCCCGAGGCGGTCGATCCAGTTGCGGAGCCACGCGTCCATGCGCTCGGCGCCGCCGGAGGTCGAGGTGATGACGTACGAGCCGTCCGGCATCGCGCAGAGCAGGCCGTCGTCCATCACGTACCCGGCCTCGTCGAGCGCGATGAGGTAGCGCGAGCGTCCCGGCGCGAGGCGCTCGACGTCGCAGGGGAACAGGCGGTCGACGAGGGCTCGCGCGTCGCGCCCGGCGACCAGGAACTTCCCGAGCGTGCCGACGTCCATGAGGCTCACGCGCTCGCGCACGGCCCGGTGGTCCTCGCGCCAGTCGCCGTAGCGGTACGGGCGGAGCCACGAGCCCGAGCGGTCCACGTGGGCGCCGGCCGCGAGGTGGCGTTCGTGGAGCGAGGTGCGCTTCGCGCCGGTCTCGTGCACGCCGGCCGCGAGGACCTCGAGGGGCACCGGGCGGACCGGCGGGCGCGCGGTGGTCCGGGCGGCGATCCGCGGCGCGGGCGATGGGGTCTCCGTGCCGCGCTCGGTCCCGCGCTCGGCCTGGGCGGCGACGAAGGCGGCGAGGATCCGCCCGCACCTCGCGCCCTGGCACGGCCCCATCGTCGCGGTCGTGTAGCGCTTGAGGATCTCGCTCGAGCGGAAGCCCTCGGCCCAGGCCTGCCGCAGGTCCGCGAGGCTCACGTCCTCGCAGAGGCAGACGATGCCGTCCCGGCCGACGCGGACGGGAGCCGCGGGCGTCGGCTCGACCGGCTCGCCGGCCCCGGCCGCGCGGCCGGTCTCCTCGGCCTCGGCGAGCGAGCACCCCGGCCGCGCGAGGTCCCCCGCGGCGATCACCGGCTCGGCCTCGGCCATCCGCAGCAGCCCGTCCCGCGGCCAGAGCCCGAGGCCGAGCACGAGCGCGTCGCAGGCGATCTCCTCCCGCACCCCGCCGGCCGCGACCGCGACCGCGCGGACGCCCGAGCGGCCCCGGGCGGCGACCACGTGCGCGTCGGGCAGGACCCGGACCCCCGGCGGGACGCGCTCGGCGAGCGCGACGGGCGCGAGCACGGCAGCGATCTCGACCCCGGCGGTCCGCAGCGTCTCCAGGTGCGCGAGGGCCTCCTCGGTGGCCGCGACGAGGACCGCGCGCCGACCCGGCGGGACGCCGTGGTGGCCGGCCATCCGCGCGGCGCCGCGCGCGAGCCACACCCCGGGCAGGTCGTTGCCGGGGAACACGCCGTGGGCCTCGACGGCGCCGGTCGCGAGCACGATCCGCCGCGGATGCACGCGCACGAGCCCGTCCTCGGCCGCGAGGGGCACGAGGGGGCCCTCGTAGATCCCGACCGCCGTGTGGCGCTCGAGGAGCCTGATGCCGGCGTGGTCCCGGACCTCGGCCTCGAGCGCGCGCAGGCGCTCGAGCACCGGTCCCGGCGCGAGCGCCCACCCGAGCCGGCCCTCGTCGGCGAGGACCACGCGCTCGCCGCGCTCGGCCGCCGCGAGGGCCGCGGTGAGCCCGGCCACGCCGCCGCCCACGACGAGCACGTCGGCGTGGAGGTTCCGGGCGTCGAGCCGGCGGGGCCGGGCGTCGGTCGGGAGCGTCCCCACCCCGGTGGCGCGGCGGATCGCGCGCTCGGCGAGGGGCCAGGCGATGCGGGGCCGGATGAAGGTCTTCGAGTAGAAGCCGACCGGCATGAGGGGGTGCGCGAGCTCGACCGCGGCGAGCAGGTCGGTCTCGGCCGAGGGCCAGCCGGTCTCGCGCTCGACCCGCATGCCGGGGCGGGCCTCGGCGGTGCAGGCGCGCACGCCGGGGACCCCGTCGACGGTCACGAGGCAGTTCGGGCAGTCGCCGGTGAGGCAGGCGAGACCGCGGCGGCGGTGGAGCTTCAGCGAGCGGTTGAAGGTCCGCACCCCGGCCCGGAACAGGGCTGAGGCGATGGTGTCGCCCTCGTGGATCTCGATCTTCCGGCCCTCGAGCTCAAGCATCGAGCACCACGTTGCGGGCGGTGTCGCGCGTGAGCGTGAGCCAGCGCCGGCACCCGAGGGCGTGGAACCAGCGCTCGACCTGGGGGCCGGGCAGGTTCTCGCGCAGGTACACGCGCTCGAAGTCGGCCTGCGGGTCGGGGGCCTGGATGTCGCGGAGCTCGCCGCCGAAGGTGAACTCGGTGTGCTCTCGGGGCCCGCAGTGCGGGCAGGGGATCATCAGGCCCACGGGTGCTCCTCCCGGGCCACACGGTAGCGTCCGCGCCGAGCGCCTTCCACGCCGCGATGTGACCTCGGGTCGGCGGAGCGAATCAGTGCTCGTGCGCGTGCCCCGGCAGGGTCTCGAGCGCCGCGAGGAGCTCGGAAGCCTCGGCCGCGTCGAGGAGGCCGAGCAGGGGCACGTAGACCCCCTCCTCCTCGTCGAAGTGCACCCGCACGAGCGCGGCCAGCCGGTCGAGCGTGCGCTGCAGCGCTCGGCGCGGTGCGGGCTCCCGCGCGGCGAGCACCGCGAGCTCCTGGATGAGCCCGCCGATCGCCCGGTGGTCCTCGGACATCGTTCGCGTCGCACCGCCGGTCGCGCGCAGGAGCCGCTCGACGGCCGGGTAGAGGGCGGCGTCCTCGGCCTCGGCGTGGGGGAGCAGGGCGCCGCGGAGGAAGCCGAGGACCACATCGAGGCGTCGGCGGAGCTCGTCCTCGGGGAGCTCCGGGACGGCGTCGGCGAGCGCGTCCAGGTGGTCGAGGTGCGGGAGCAGCTCGCGGTGCTCGGCGCGGATCACCTCGGCCGCGTCGCGCTCGGGCGCCTGCGGCTCCGGCCACGGGCGGTGGGTGACGCCGGCGTGGGCCTGCTCCGTCGGCGGCGGGGCGACGACGTGGAGGAGGATCGCCCGGCCGCCCACCGCGCGCATCCCGCGGGTCTCGCGCGCGGGGACGACCGCGACCTCACCGGGGCGCATCCGCCGGGCGGTCTCCCCGACCCAGACGTCGGCCTGTCCCTCGAGCACGGAGATCACCACGTCCACCGCGGGGTCGTGCAGGTCCACCGCCTGCCCCGGCTCGAGCGCGGCGAGCACCACCTTCATCGCGCCGGACTCGAACAGCACCGTCGGGCGGAAGCGCTCGGCGTCGAAGCTCGCGAGCTCGGCCGCGCGTCCGAAGATCGCCATGTCCCTCGCCTCCTCCGGTTCCCACGAGACGCTTGGTTTATACCACACTCTTGGTGTAAACTGCTCGGCGTGGACGGGAGCGGGATCGGACGGGGATCGGTCGCGGCCTCCGAGGAGCTGCGGCGCCGCGCCCTCGCGGGGTCGAGCCGCCTGCGGATCCTCCGCGCGCTGCGTGAGGAGGGGCCGCTCGATGCCGACGAGCTCGCCGGGCGGGTGGGCCTGCACCGCAACACCGTCCGGGCTCACCTCGGGGTGCTCGAGCGCGCGGGTCTCATCGAGCGCGAGACCGACCGCTCCGGGCGTCCGGGTCGCCCTCGCCTGCGGTACCGGGCCCGCCCCGAGCCGGCGTCCGGGTACCTGCTCCTGTCGAGGATCCTCACCGAGCACCTCGCGCGCTCGCGGGCCCCGGTGGCCGATCGCATGGTCGAGGTGGGGCGCGCCTGGGGCCGGAGCGAGGCCGAGCCGCGGATCGCGGGGGGCTCGCCCGCCGACGCGACCCGGGCCGTGGCGGACCTGCTGGACGAGCTCGGCTTCGCGCCTGAGGTGCGCCGGAGCCGCGGCGGCGCGAAGGTGCTCCTGCACGCGTGCCCCTTCCGCGAGGTCGCTGAGGAGCACCCCGAGATCGTCTGCTCGGTCCACCTCGGGTTGATCCGCGGCGCCCTGGAGGCGCTCGGGACGTCGACGCTCGAGGCGGACCTCGAGCCCTTCGTGGAGCCCGAGCTCTGCGTCGCTCACCTGCGGAGGTCCCGATGAGCGGCGGGATCCCGAGGCCGGTCCGGGCGATCCCGCTCGCGGCCGTGGGGCTCCTCCTGCTCGCGGGGCTCTGGGGCGCGCTCGCGCGGGTCGGCTGGCGGGTCCCGGTGGGTGGGGGCGACCTCGTCCCCGCCCACGGCGTGCTCATGACCCTCGGCGTGCTCGGCACGCTCATCGCACTCGAGCGCGCGGTGGCGAGCGGGTGGTGGTGGTCGTTCGCGGGCCCGATCGCCGCGGCCCTCGGCGCGGGCGGGCTCGCCCTCGGGGCGTCGGTGCGCTCGGCGCAGGTACTCCTGCTCGTGGGCGGCGTCGTCGTGGCGGCGACGCTCGCGCGCCTGTTCGCGCTCCAGCCGTCGCTCCACGGCGGGGCGCTTGCTCTCGGTGGGTGCCTGTGGGTCGGGGCGGTGCTCGTGTGGTGGGGGACCGGCTCGATCCCGCGCGCCGTGCCGTGGCTCGCCGCGTTCCTCGTCCTCACGATCGCCGCCGAGCGCCTCGAGCTCTCGCGCCTGCGGCGGCTGGAGGCGTCCGCGCGGGCCGCATTCCTCGCCGCCGTCGGCGTGGTGGGGCTCGGGCTGCTCGTGTCGCTCGGCTCCTTCGCGCTCGGCGCGCGGGCCGTGGGGGCCGGGTTCGTGGCACTCGCGCTCTGGCTCGGCACCCACGACGTCGCCCGCCGGACCGTGCGCACCGGCGGGCTCGCGCGCTTCATGGCGCTCGCGCTGCTCGCGGGGTACGCGTGGCTCGCGGCGGCGGGGGTCCTGTGGGTCGGGGAGGCGGCCGTCCCGGGTGGGCCGGGGCGCGACGCGATGCTCCATGCGCTCTTCCTCGGCTTCGTGATGTCCATGGTCTTCGCGCACGCGCCGGTGATCCTGCCGGCGGTGCTCGGGCTCGCGGTGGTCTGGCGCCGCTCGGCCTACGCGCCGCTCGCCCTGCTCCACGTCTCGCTCCTCGGGCGGGTGCTGGGCGATCTCGGCGGGTGGCCGGCGCTCGTGCGGTGGATGGGGATGCTGAACGTGCTCGCGATCGTGCTGTTCCTGCTCGATACGGCCGGCACACGTCTGCGATCTCGGAGGGATGTCGATGTGTGACTTCTGCGGGTGCCCGACGATCGACCCGTTCTCGTATCTCACCGACGAGCACCTCACGCTCGCCGCGGTGGCGGAGGCCTACGAGGAGACCGGCGATCCGCTCGATCTCGACGCGCTCCGGATCGCCTGGGAGGACCACGTGGCGGCCGAGCGACCCGCCACCCAGCACCTCGCGAAGGTGCTCGATCTGGAGGACCTGCTGGAGATCGGCCGCGAGCTCGACGCGCGGGTCGCCGCCGCCCTCGAGACCGGGGACGTCGCCTCGCTGCGCCGGGCCCTGACCGACCACGCGGAGGGCTACGAGTTCGAGATCTACTCGGCGCTCGTCCTGCAGGCCGCCGATGACGACCTCGCCGAGGCGGCCGCGTTCGCCGCGGGCACGCGAGCGGCGGCATGAGCCGGGCGGGGGCCGCGCGACCGCGGGCGACGAGCCGCGCGGCGATGACGCTCGCGCGCGGCTGGCTCACGCTCGCCGCGCTCTCGCTCCTGCTGCCCGAGCGCGACCGCCTCGGGATCTGGCTCCCGCTGCACCTCGCGCTCGCCGGTGCGGTCTCGACGGCGATCTCGGGGGCGATGCAGAACTTCGTGCTCGCCCTCACCGCGTCGCCGGCGCCGCCGGCGTGGCTCGTCGCGGCCCAGCTCGGTCTGGTCACGGTCGGGGCCGCCGTGATCGCGCTCGGACGGGTGCTCGGCGCGGCGCCGGCGATGGCGGTGGGCGGCTCGCTGTTCGTGCTCGGGATCGCGCTCCTCGGCGGGGTGGTGGTGCGCGCTCGGCGGCGGTCGCTGCACGGTCGGCACGCGCTGCCGGTCGCGATGTACCTCGCGGCGGTGGTCTCGATGGCGGCGGGCGGGGCCCTCGGCGCGCTGATCGGTTCCGGCGCGGTGGGTGGCGAGGCGTGGCTGCGGCTGCGGGAGGCCCACATGAGCGTGAACCTGCTCGGGTGGGTCTCGCTCACGATCGCCGGCACGCTCATCACGTTCCTGCCCACGGTGCTGCGGATCCGCATGCCGGCCTGGCGGGGGTGGACGACGGGCGTGGCGCTCGTCCTCGGCGCGTGGGGGACCACGGCCGGGCTCGCCCTCGGGCTCGAGCCGGTCGCGGCGGCGGGCGGGCTCGCGTTCCTCGGGGGCGCGTTCGGGCTCGCCGTGATGATCGCGCGGGTGCTCCGGGTGCCGAGGATCTGGCCGGTGCCGGTCGCGGCCCGGCACCTGCTCGCGGCGGCGGCGTGGTTCGAGGTCGGGGCGGCCTGCCTCGCGGTGGCGCTCGTCCGCGGCGCGTTCGTCGCCTTCCGCGAGCCGTACCTCGTGATCTTCGTGCTCGGCTGGACGCTGCAGACGCTCCTCGGGGCGTGGCTGTTCCTCCTGCCGATGAACCGGCCCGGCCACCCCGACGAGCGCCGGCGCCAGCTCGCGGTGGCCGAGGTCGGCGGGCCCCTGCAGCTCGCCGCCTACAACCTCGGCGTGGGGCTGCTCGCGCTCGCCGGCGCCGGCTGGGTGCCGCGCTCGGCGGGGTCGGCCGGCGCCGGGCTCGCGCTCGCCGCGGGCGGGGTCGCGCTCGTCAAGGCCTGGGCGTTCGCGCCCCTCGCTCGCCTGCCGGTGCTCGCGCCGCGGCACCTGCGGATCTGGGGCGCGGAGGTGGGTGTGTGGCAGGATGGGGCTCGTGGACGAGCCCCCGGTGGATGAGCCCGAGCTGGATGAGCCCACGCTCGCGGCGGTCGTCACGGTCTCCGACGGCGTGAGCCACGGCACGCGCCGGGACGAGTCGGGGGACCTCGCCGAGGAGCTGCTGCGCGCCGGCGGCTTCGAGGTCGTCGCCCGCGCGGTCGTCCCCGACGAGCGCCCCGAGATCGAGGCGCGCCTGCGCGAGCTCGCCGCCCGCGGGCTCGGGCTCGTCGTCACGACCGGCGGGACCGGGTTCGGGCCGAGGGACGTCACGCCCGAGGCGACGCGCGCGGTGATCGAGCGCGAGGCGCCGGGGCTCGCCGAGCTCATGCGCCACGCCGGTCTGGAGAAGACGCCGATGGCCGCGCTCTCGCGCGCGGTGGCGGGCACCCTCGGCCGGACCCTCATCGTGAACCTGCCGGGGAGTCCGCGCGGCGTGCGCGAGAGCCTGGAGGCCGTGCTCCCCGTCGTCCACCACGCGGTCGAGCTCCTCGCGGGGGCGACCGGCGCGCACCCGACCGGGCACAGCGAGCCCGGCTCGGGCGGCGGAGCCGGGCCCACGGCGTCCTCCGGAGCGGGCGGGGTGCTCGAGGAGCCGACGCCGTTCGTGCGCGCCACCGCGGTGAAGCTCCACGGCGAGCCGCCGTGCCGGCTGGGCAACCGCCTCGAGGTCGTGCCCGGCGGGCCGGTCGGCGGGACGCTCGGGTGCGCCGAGTTCGACGAGGAGGCCGCCCGCATCGCCCCCGAGATCCTCGCCGCGGGCGAGCCGCAGGTGCGCACGCTCACCCACGAGCTCGGCAGCGTGGAGGTCCTCTTCGAGCCGGTGCTACCGCCGGCGCTGCTCGCGATCGTCTCGGCCACGGACGTCGCGCGCGAGCTCTGCCTGCTCGCCAAGCGCCTCGGGTACTCGCCCGCGCTCGTGGAGCCGAGGGCCGAGCGGATCCGCCCCACCGACCGCGGCCTGCCGTGGACGATCGTGACGGGGCTCGGGGAGCTCGCGCTCGACGCGCGCTCGGCGGTCGTGTTCACCGACCACGACGCGCCGGGTCTCGTCGAGCAGCTCGCGGCCGTGCTCCGGAGCCCCGCGGGGTTCGTCGGGGTCATGGGCAGCCGTCGACACGTCGCCCCCTTCCTCGAGGGGCTCCGCGCGGCCGGGTTCGGCGAGGACGAGCTCGAGCGGATCCGCAGCCCCCTCGGACTGGACCTCGGGGGTCAGCGCCCGGTCGAGATCGCGCTCTCGATCGCCGCGGGCCTCGTGGCCGCGCGCCACGGCCGCGAGGGCGGCTGGCTCCACGCCCGCCGATGAGCCCGTCCCGGCGGGAACCCGCACGTCCGGCCCGGCACGTCCGGAAGAACCGCCGCCACTGGGAGCGCACGGCCGACGCGTACCAGTCCGAGCACGCCCGCCAGCTGAACCGGTTCGACCGCGGGCGGTGGGGCGTGTGGGGCATCCCCGAGTCCCGGGTCCGCGCCCTCGGCGACGTGCGCGGGCTCGACGTGCTCGAGTACGGGTGCGGCGCGGCCCAGTGGTCGATCTGGCTCGCCCGGCAGGGGGCGCGTCCGGTGGGGATGGACCTGTCGGCCCGGCAGCTCGCGCACGCCCGCGCGCTCGTCGCCCGGGCGCGGGTGCGCGTGCCGCTCGTGCAGGCCGATGCCGAGCGCACCCCCTTCGCCGATGCGAGCTTCGACCTCGTGATGTGCGACCACGGCGCGATGTCCTTCGCCGATCCCTACCGGACCGTGCCGGAGGCCGCCCGCCTCCTGCGCCCCGGCGGCCGGCTCGTGTTCAACATGGCGAGCGCCTGGCACTTCGTCTGCTGGGAGGACGAGGCCGACGCGGTGAGCGAGCGCCTCCAGCGCGACTACTTCGGGATGCGCCGCTGGGACGAGGAGTCGGTGGACTTCCAGCTCCCCTACGGCGAGTGGATCCGCCTGTTCCGCCGCAGCGGCTTCGAGGTGCTCGACCTCATCGAGCTCCGCCCGCCGCCCTCGGCGCGCACGACCTACCCCTGGTACGCGCCGCTCGCGTGGGCCCGGCGCTTCCCCGCCGAGAACATCTGGGTGGTGCGCCGCCAGGCATGAGCTCCAGAGCACGGTCGCCCCATGCCCTCACCATCGAGACCATCGAGATGTTCGAGATGTTGACAAGGGGAGGTCTCCGGACGTAAACAGTCTTTGCGTGTCTTTGCGCCCCGGCTCTCCGGGCGACCGGAGGCCGGGGTTTATCATCCCCGCATGCCGCCCCCGCGGCCCCTGCCGACGAGGGTGGTCGTCTTCATCGACGGCCAGAACCTGTACCACCGGTGCAAGGAGCACTTCGATTGGCCATGGGCGCACCCCAAGCGGCTCGCCGACGCGCTCGTCGAGGAGGATCGTGATCGCTACGGTCCTGGGTCCCATGTTCTTGCCGGTGTCTGCTACTACACGGGCATCCACGACGCCAACCGCCGACCGGCTGACCACGCGGCGATGTCCCGCCGCCTGGACGCCTATCGGCGCGAGGGTGTCCAGACCTTCCCGATCATGCTGCGCTACGACGCCGACGGGCGGGGGAGGGAGAAGGGCGTGGATGTGCGGATCGCCCTCGACGTGACCCGCCTCGGATCGAAGGGTCTGTACGACGTGGCCATCATCGTGAGCGAGGACTCCGACCTCGACGAAGCGGCCAAGGAGGTCTACGCACTCCGGGACGACGAGCGGTGGATCGCGGTCGAGAACGCGCTCCCCTGGAGTGCGCATTCCCACACGCGCTGGCTCCCATCGGTGAGGAGGCGGCGGCGCATCACCGAGGAGCTGTTCGGTCGGGTGCGAGACGATGGAAGCTGGTGATGGGCATCGCCCGGCGGGCGGTGCGCGCCACCGGACGACCCGCCTGGCCCTCGCGGCGGCGGGTCGAGCCCCCGACCGAAGGAGGATGAAGCATCCGCGTTCGGTCGGGGCGTCGGCTACGGCGGCCGTGGCCTACGCTTCGGGGTCGTGACGCGGGATGCAGGTCGGTCGTGAGGGGGCGTCGTCCTCCCTCGCTCCTGATCCTCGGTGCGCTCGCGGTGATGGTCGCCGCGGCGCTCGCGCCCGAGGTGCTGCCGCGCGCCGACTCGCCCCGGCTGAACGTCGTCGTGATCGTGACCGACGACCAGTCCTTCGACTCGATCCCGCGCTCGGTCCCGGTGATGCCGTACCTGCAGGCCCGAGCGCTCGACCCCGCCGACCACTGGGTCGTGTTCACGCGCGCGTTCGTCAACACGCCGCTGTGCTGCCCCTCGCGCGCGACCATGCTCACCGGCCGGTACGCGCACCACACCGGCGTGCAGGGCAACACGGACGGCGAGCGCCTCGACGAGCGCGAGACGCTCGCGGCCTGGCTCGACGCGGCCGGCTACGAGACCGGCCTCGTCGGCAAGTACCTGAACGGCTACCCCTTCGGCCGCGGCCCGTACGTGCCGGTCGGCTGGGACCGCTGGTGGGGCAAGCAGCAGGGCGGGCCCGAGAGCATCTACCGGAACTTCACCGTGATCGAGCAGGGGACGCCGGTGTCCTACGGCGCCGACGCGTACTCGACGGACGTGTTCGCCGATGCCGCGGTGCGCTTCATCGAGCAGGTCCCGAGCGACCGTCCGTTCTTCCTGTGGTTCGCGCCGACCGCGCCGCACCCGCCCGCCGAGCCCGCGCCGCGTCACGCGGGCCGGTACGCGGACCTCGCGCTCCCCGCCCCGCCCTCGCTCGACGAGGCCGACGTCTCCGACAAGCCGGCCTGGGTGCGAGCGCTGCCGCCCCTGGGCGCCGCGGGCATCGAGCGGATGCGGGACGCGAAGCGTCGCTCGTTCGAGACCCTCCTCGCCGTGGATGAGGCGGTGCGGCGCATCCTCGAGGCGCTGCGGGAGCGGGGCGAGCTCGAGGAGACGGTCGTCGTGTTCACCTCGGACAACGGCCTCGCCTTCGGCGAGCACCGGTGGGACCGCAAGTCCTGCCCCTACGAGGAGTGCATCCGCGTGCCGCTGCTCGTGCGCGCGCCCGGCCTCGCGCACCGGGTGGAGCCCGCGCTCGTCTCCGAGGTCGACCTCGCGCCGACCATCCTCGATCTCGCGGACGTGCCTCCCGGCGGGACGCTCGACGGTGTGAGCCTCGCGCCGCTCCTGCGCGGCGGCCCGGCGCCGCCCCAGGAGGTGTACCTGGAGTTCGCCGGTGACCCGCGGGTGCCGGCCTGGTGGGCGTTGCGGCGGCCGGGCTGGCTCTACGTCGAGCTCGCGACCGGCGAGCGCGAGCTCTACGACCTGCGGCGCGACCCGTTCGAGCTCGTGAACCTCGCCCGCGAGCCGGACCGAGCGGCTATCGTCACGCACATGGCCGACGCGCTCGCCCGGCACCGGGCAGCATGATCCGCCGCGCGCGGGGGCTCGCCGCGGCGGGAGCGCTCGCCGTCGCGGCGACGGCCGTCGTCTTCGGCCCCGCGGCCCCGGCGGCGCGAGCGCAGGCCCCGCCGGAGGGCGCCCCCGCGGCCATCGTGCTCGTGGTCACCGACGACCAGCGGTTCGACACGCTCTGGGCGATGCCGACCATCACCGCCGAGCTCGTCCGGCGCGGTGCGAGCTTCCCCGACGCCTTCGTCGTGAACCCGCTCTGCTGCCCGAGCCGAACCACGATCCTCACCGGGCAGTACTCGCACACGACCGGGGTGTACCGGCAGGTGCCGCCGTTCGGGCGGTTCGAGTGGTTCCGCGACGGCTCGACGCTCGCGACGTGGCTGCACGACGCCGGCTACACCACGGGGCTGTTCGGCAAGTACCTCGACGGCTACCAGCACGCGGGCCTCACCGGCTACATCCCGCCGGGGTGGGACCGGTGGGCGGCCTTCATCCACTCGCAGTACGAGGACTACGCGCTCCAGGTCGACGGCGAGGTCCGCCGCTACGGCTCGGCGCCCGAGGATTACTCGACGGACGTGCTCGCGCGGATGGCCGAGGCGTTCGTGCGCGAGACCCCCGGGCCGCTCTTCCTGTACTTCGCGCCGGCCGCGCCCCACGGGCCGGCCCCGCCGGCTCCCGGCGACGAGGGCGCGTTCGCCGATCTTGCGCCCTGGCGGCCGCCCTCCTACGACGAGGCCGACGTCTCCGACAAGCCGGCGTGGGTGCAGGACCTGCAGCCGCTCGGGGAGGCGCGCCGCGAGCACATCGACGAGCTGCGCCGCAACCAGTACGCGTCGCTGCTCGCGGTGGACCGGGCGATGGCGGCCCTCATCGACGCGCTCCGCGACACCGGCCGCCTGGCCGACACGCTGGTCATCTACACCTCCGACAACGGCCTGCTGTGGGGCGAGCACCGGTGGCGGCGGAAGGAGGCCGCGTACGAGGAGGCGATCCGGGTGCCGCTCGTCGTCCGCTGGGACGCCGGCGGCATCCCGCCGGGGAGCCGGCCGGAGGTGCTCGCGGCGAACGTCGACCTCGCGCCGACCATCGCCGACGCGGTCGGGATCCCCGCGCCCGGCGCCGAGGGCATCAGCCTCCTGCCGGCCCTTCGGGGGAAGCCGGGGCCGACCCGCGAGGACCTGCTGATCGAGCACCTCGCCGGCGCGAACCCCGTGCCGACCTACTGCGCGGTCCGATCTCGGCGATGGACGTACGTCCGGTACGAGGACGGGTTCGAGGAGCTCTACGACCTGCGAGCCGACCCGTACCAGCTGCAGAACCTCGCGGCGGACCCGCGCTTCGCCGCTGTCCTGCGCGAACGGCAGGCGAGGCTCGCCGAGCTCTGCGACCCGGCCCCGCCCGGCTACGCGGATGCGAGCTCGGGAGGGCGGACGCTCCTCGGCGTGCTCGTGCTCGGGGCGTTGCTCGTGCTCGGAGCCCTGCGCGCCTTGCGGCCCTGAGTGCGCGAGACGCGCACGGCCCTGCGTGACCCTGGGGTGCCGATGGGGGATACTGCGGGCGGTGTCCCACACGCCCGGACCCGGCGCCCGGCTCCCCGTGCCCCGCGGGCGGTCTCGCCTCGCCCGTCGGCGAGCGGCCCGGCGCCGCGGGTTCCTCGCGTTCGTGGGGGCCCTCAGCCTCTTCATCGCGATCGCCGCCTGGGGCGTGAGCGGCGGTGGCCCGGGCGAGCGGGTCGGGGGCGGCTCGAGCACGGGACCGAGGGGCGGAACCGGCGCGAGCCCGACGACGTCCCCGAGCCCCGGTACCTCCCTCGCCGACGCCCCCATCGAGCACGTCGTGTTCATCGTCAAGGAGAACCGGACCTTCAACAACTACTTCGCGACCTACCCGGGAGCGGAGGGCGCCACCGAGGGCGGCACGATCCGCTGCACCGAGGACGGTTGCGAGGACGGCCCGGTCGTCCAGCTGAAGCCCGCGACCGATACCCAGCCGCACGACCTCACGCACTGCTTCCGCTGCGGCCTGGTGGCGATCAACGGCGGGAAGATGAACGGGTTCAACCAGATGAACGGCGTCATCCCGACCACGCCCGACAAGGCGTTGCTGTACGGGAAGGACCTGAGCGGCTACGTCTACCACGACCGCGACACGCTGCCGAACTACTGGGCCTACGCGGATCGGTTCGTCCTCGCCGACCACTTCTTCACCTCGATGTACGGGCCGACGCTCCCCGAGCACCTGTACGCGGTCGCCGCCCAGTCGAACCTCATCGTCGATAACAAGTCCACCACCGACCACGAGGGGAACTACTGCGACGACCCCACCGAGTACGCGACGCGCTTCGAGCCGAAGGAGGCCCGGGCGAACGCCGAGCGCATCATGGAGCTCGAGCGACGGATCGCGCGCGACGGCGAGAGCACGTACGACCTCGGTGGCTACTGGGGCAAGGTCCGACTCTGCTTCGACATCGAGGTGCTGCCCGACCAGCTCGAGGCCGCCGGGATCTCCTGGAAGTACTACGCGAACGAGAACGCCTGGATGAACGCGCTCCAGATGATCCGCCACGTCCGCTACAGCGACATGTGGCAGAAGGTGCAGCCGCCCGAGACGTTCGTGAAGGACGTCCGCCGCGGCGAGATGCCGCAGGTCTCCTGGATCATCCCGCCCGAGAGCTACAACGAGCATCCCGGCGGGGAGAAGAGCGTCTGCGCCGGGGAGAACTGGACCGTGCACCAGATCAACACGATCATGCGGTCGGAGTACTGGCGCTCGACCGCGATCGTCGTCGTGTGGGACGACTTCGGCGGCTTCTACGACCCGGTCCCCCCGCCCCAGTACGACATCATGGGGCTCGGCCCGCGCACCCCGGCGCTCATCATCAGCCCCTACACCCGGCAGGGCGACAACCCCGACGGCGGGTACGTCGACAAGACGGTGTACGAGTTCTCGAGCGTGCTCGCGTTCATCGAGCAGCTGTTCGGGCTCCAGCCGATGACCGAGCGCGACGCGAACGCCAACCCGCTCCTCGGCGCCTTCGACTTCGAGCATCCGCGGTTCGAGAAGCTCGTGCTCCCGCTCCGGCAGGACTGCCCGTACGGGACCTCGCTCGCGCAGTTCCGCGGGAGCTGGCCGCTCCTGCGCTCGATCGGCTCGCCGTTCGACTGAGCCGTCTCAACCCTCGGCGTAGCGCCTGGCGGTGGGGAACTTCGGCCCGGTGCAGTCCTGGCGGAGCGGCCGCAGCTCCGGCGGTCGCGGCTCCTGGGTGAAGTCGAAGGCCGAGAGCAGGGGCGTGGCCTCGCGATCGCGGTGCGTGAGCTGCGTGAGCCCGAAGTTGTCCTCGACGAACCGCAGCACGCTCGAGAACTCCCCGAGCTCGCTCGAGACGTACCCCTCCTTCGCGTACGGCGAGATCACGATGAGGGGCACGCGGATCCCGAACCCGAAGTCGTCCACCTGGGGAGGCGGCACGTGGTCGTAGAACCCACCGTAGTCGTCCCACGTGAGGAAGATCGCGGTCGACTCCCAGTGGGGGCTCTCCATGATCGCGTTGACGACGCGGGTGGTCCAGTTCTCCCCGTGGCAGAGGCTGTACTCCGGGTGGTCGGACACCTCGAACCGCGGTGTCACCCACGTGACCGGCGGCAGCAGGCCGGCCTTCGCGTGGTCCACGAAGTCGTCCACGGGGAACATATGGCGCTGCCACACGTCCTCGTCCTCGCGGATGTGGCGCACGGCGCTGTACGCGGACCAGATGTAGCCGTTCTGCCACTGCGTGGCGGCGTAGTACGCCCACGGGATGCCGGCCCGCGTGAGGAGGTCGCCCTCGGTGAGGAAGTCGAAGCAGGGGGCCACGCGCTTGGCGACGCCCTCGCTGTCGTAGACGTTCACCCACGCGGTGTCGAGCGCGTCGCACCCCCAGGACTTGAACAGCCCCGTCTCCCGATGGCGCTCGCGCAGCAGCTCCTGGTCCTGCGCCGGATTCTCGTGCGTGCCGCCCGACTGCGCCGCGATCGTGTAGAGGTGGTTCGGGAACGAGGGCCCCTGCGCGCTCGCGAAGAAGTTGTCGAAGAGCACGTACTCGGAGGCCCAGTGCCAGTAGTTCGGGATGTCCTCCGGCAGGTACTGCGTGTACGCCCAGCGCTCGGCCGCCTCGCTGATCGTGGCGAAGCCGTCCATCTTCCCCTCGTTCCAGGCCTGGAGCGCGCAGCGGTAGCAGTGCTTGATGTCGGTGGGGAGCATCTCGGGGGCGCGGGTGAGCGGTCGCGGCTCGCCTCGGTCGATGCCGACGCGCACGCCGTCGGCGCCGGGGAACAGGCCGAAGAGGTTGTCGAAGGTCCGGTTCTCCTTGATCACGAAGACCACGTGCTTGATGGGGGTGGCGGTCTCGAGCGCGCTCGCGTCGAAGGGCTCGGGGGCCGTGCCGTACTCGGCGGGCGGCAGCGGGTCCCAGCGGAAGGTGTCCTCACCGCACGCCACGCCGACGACGGCGAGGGCGAGCCCGAGCGCGACCGAACGGGCGAGCCCCCTCATCGGCCGGCGCGCGGCGGCCGGGCCGCGCGGAAGATGCCCGGCGGCGCCTCGGCGGCGTGCGCGAGCACGCGGCTGAGTCCGCGCGAGCCGTGCTCGCGGGCGTCGCGGACGAGCGTGAGGTCGAGCGTCTCGATGGCGAACCCCTCCTCGTACCCGAGCTCGAACAGCACGCGCCCGTGGGGGTCGACCCCGATCGATCGGCCCCCGCCGACGCTCGGCACGGCGTTCACGTTCACCACGTAGCACTGGTTCACGATGGCGTTCGCCCGCGCGAGCACGAGCTCCTGCTCGCGGTCGGCGGTGGTCGTGAGCGTGGGGTGCAGGATGACCTCGGCGCCGCGGAAGGCGAGGCTCCGGGCCATCTCGGGGAACCAGCCGTCGTAGCAGATCATCACGCCCGCCCGACCCACGCCGGGGATCTCGAAGACCGGCGGCGGCTCCGTGCCGCGGTCGAGCTCCTCGTAGGGCTTCCACGGGAAGACCTTGCGGTAGCGCGCGACGAGACGGCCCTCGGGGTCGAACACGAGCGCGGTGTTGTGCAGCCGGCGCCCGGCGCGCTCGACGATCGAGCCGGGGCAGAGCCAGCGGCCGACCGAGCGCGCGAGGCGGGAGAGGCGCTCGGTGAGCGGCCCGGGGACCGGCTCGGCCACGCGTCGGGCGTGGTCGGGCGGCCCCGGCGTCCAGGGATCCTCGCCGGCGAGGTAGAGCTCGGGGAACAGGTACAGGTCGACGTGGGGGACGGTGCGGCGCCACATGCGGACCGAGCGCTCGAGCTTCTCGAGCGTCGCCTCGGCGTCCCACGGGACCGGCCGCGCCTGGGCCGCGAGGACCGTGAAGGTCGAGCGTGCCACGAGCCGGGAGCCTAGCAGGCTCCCGGCTCGTGGCACCCGAACGGTCGGCGGCTCAGGCCGCGACACGCCCTTCGACGCTCGGCGCCTCGGCCATCGCGGGCTGCGTGCGGACCGCGTTCACGAGGGCCCCCGCGACCAGCCCGAGGACCAGCGCGACGAGACCGGAGGTGACCGGCTCGATCGAGAGGCCGATCAGCCGGTCCACGCTGTAGGCGCCGGGCCCCATGAAGGCGATCGCCGTGGCCGCCGCGGCGTATACGAGCGGCAGCTCGTACCCGCCGTTGGTGTTCCACACCCCGTTCCGCAGGTGGACGGCCATCGTGGCGGTGGTCATCACACCCACGATCGCGGCCGCCGCCAGCGGGGTGAGGAACCCGAGGGCGAGCAGCAGCCCGCCGAGCGACTCGGCGAGCCCGCCGACCGCGGCCCAGACCCGGCCGCGGCGGAAGCCCAGGGACTCCATCCAAGCCCCCGTGCCGTCCAAGCCGTGGCCGCCGAACCAGCCGAAGAGCTTCTGGGTGCCGTGGCCCACGAACAGGCCGCCGACGATCACCCTGAGCAGCAACAGCCCGATCGACACGGTTCCTCACCTCCTTTTCCGTTCGAGGCCTCCGTTCGGAAGCGGGACCGAGCGTCCGCGGGGAGCCTCACGGGCTCCCCGCCGCGCACGGCCCTCTATCTTCGATAGATGAGGCGATCCCCGGGCGTTTTCTAGCGGCGCCTCGGGACCCGTGCCGCGGCGGATCAGACCGGCTGGAGCTCGCGCCCCTGCTGCTTCGCAAGGTACTCGCGCCAGTACGCCTGGCCCTCCTCCGGCAGGGTACGGATCGGGTCGTAGTACGGGTAGTCGCGCGTGAGCGCCTCGGGGTCGTCGTACTCGATGCTCGTGCGGTAGTTCTTCCGCCAGTAGCTGATGCCCTTCACGCGGTCGTAGCTGTTCACCATGTGGACCCAGCGCTTGCCGACGAAGGGCACATCGACGACGATCCGCGGCGTCGCGAAGCCGGGCAGGTACCCCATGATGGCGAACTGCAGGTCCTGCGCCTCCCAGATCGCCGTGCGCCAGTGCTCGGCGTTCGGGATCATGTCGCAGACGTAGAAGTAGTACGGCATGACCTTCGCGTGGTCGAGCAGCATGAAGCAGAGCTCGAGCAGGTCCTGCGGGGTCGTGTTCACGCCGCGGAGCAGCACGCCCTGGTTGCGGACGTCCCGGTAGCCCATGTCGAGCAGCTTGCGCACCGCCCTCCCGAACAGCGGGGTGACCTGCTGGGCGGCGTTCACGTGGGTGTGGACCGCGATCTCGATGTCGCGCTCGTGCGCGCGCTTCACGATCTCCTCGTAGCCGCGCAGCACCTCGTCCTGGAGGAAGTGCTGGGGCAGGCCCATGAGGCCCTTCGTGGCCAGGCGCACGTCGCGGATGTTCGGGATCTCGAAGAGCTTGAACAGCCAGTCCTTCAGGCGCTCGATCGGGATGTTCGCGACGTCCCCGCCGGAGACCACCACGTCCCGCACCATCGGGGTCCGGCGCAGGTAGTCGAGCATCGCCTCCCAGCGGTCCTGCTGCTTCAGCTCGAACTTGTACTTCAGCACCTGGGCGGTGTCGTTCCCCACGAGGTCCATCCGTGTGCAGTGCCCGCAGTACTGGGGGCAGGTCGGGATCATCTCGGCGAGGACCTTCGTCGGGTACCGGTGCGTGAGGCCTTCGACCGGCCACATGTCGGCCTCGTGGAGCGAGTCGCGCGAGGCCATCGGGTGGCTCGGGAACTCCGGGTCGCGCTCGCTGAACGCCGGGGCCATGTAGCGCCGCACCGGATCGTGCCAGAGGTCCTCGACGTTCATGAGGTTGATCATGTGCGGCGGGATGAGCATGGACATCGTGGCGCGCTCGCGCTGGTCCCGCTCGATGTCCGCGTAGAGGTCGTCGGGCAGCAGGTCGCCGAGGGCCCGCTTGAGCTCGACGAGGTTCTTGACGGTGTGGGCCCGCTGCCACTGGGCCGACTCCCACTGCTCCTTCGTGACGTCCCGGTAGCCGGGGATCCGGCGCCAGTCGGGCTCGACGTACTCGCGCTTCAGCGGGTACTGGAAGGGCTGCTCGGCCGGGCGCGCCTTCCCGAACTCGCGCTTGGGGCGCGCCTTGGCCGGCTGCTCGGACGGCTGGACGGTCTGCTCGCTCATGGGGGTCTCCTCCGGGGTTCCGGCGGGCGTCGGCTCGGTCCTACGAACGTCCTTCACCCGACACGGCATGATACGCCTATCCGTCCGGCAGGACCAGCCCGAGTCCGAAGGATGTTCGTCCGAGGGCCGGGGGCCGGACCGGCGCGGCGGCGGGGGCGGCGGTGCTCGCGCGATGGTAGCCTGCGAACCGAGGGGTACGGCATGGCGTTGCGGCAACACCTGCGGTTCCCTCCCGGCGAGCGCGCCGGTGGCCCGAAGGGTTGCAGCACAGGCCCGGACGGCCGAGGAAGGAGGGAGTCGCAGTGGCGATCGGGACCGTGAAGTGGTTCAGCCCCGAGAAGGGGTACGGCTTCATCTCCCAGCAGGATGGGCCCGACGTGTTCGTGCACTTCAGCGCGATCCAGGGTGAGGGCTACCGCAACCTGGAGGAAGGCCAGACCGTCGAGTTCGAGATCACGCAGGGGCAGAAGGGGCCGCAGGCCGCCAACGTGCGGGTCGTGAGCTGAGGGGCTGCGCCGAGCCGGCGAGCGAGTCGGCCGGGTCAGCGGCGAGGGCGGCCGCGGCCGCCGCCCCGCCCCATGTCCCGGCCCTGGCCCCGCGACCGACGGTCGAACCGGAACTGGTCCTTGTCCGGCCGAGGCATCCGGGACTTCAGCGAGGGCACGCCGGTGCGCTCGTAGCGCACCCGGATGTGGTCCACCTCGTTCGAGCGCTCCATCTCGCGCCAGCCGTCCGAGAGGAGGTGGCGGTGCCGTCCGGCGGCGCCCTTGCGGAGCTTGTCGGTGTTCGGCACCTTCAGGTACAGGCGCTCGACGCGGGTCTGTCGGTGATCTGCCATCGCGGCCAGGGTACCAGGCGCGCTGCCGCCGCAACCCGGCCGTTCCCGTAAGCTTCCGGCGCGCTCCGGCACGGGGAGGTTCGGGATGAACGACGTCGAACGGTGGAACGAGCTCGCGGCCCAGATCTGCGTCGATTCGATCCGAGCATCGACCGCGGCCGGCTCCGGCCACCCGACCTCCTCGATGTCCGCCGCCCACCTGCTCGCCGTCCTGTACGCCGACCACCTGCGGATGGACGTGTCGGATCCGCGCTCGCTCGCGAACGACCGGTTCGTCCTATCCAAGGGCCACGCCTCGCCGGGGATGTACGCGGTGCTGAAGGCGATCGGCGCGATCGACGATGCGCAGCTCCTGTCGTTCCGCAAGCTCGGGAGCCCCCTGCAGGGGCACCCGGTCCCCCTCCCCGACCTGCCCTTCATCGACGTCGCGACCGGCTCGCTCGGCCAGGGGTTGCCGATCGGGCTCGGGATGGCGCTCGCGATGCGGCTGGACGGCAACCCGGCGCGCGTGTGGGTCCTCATGGGCGACTCGGAGATGGCCGAGGGCTCGGTGTGGGAGGCCATGGCGAACGCCGCGCACCACGACGTCGACAACCTCATCGCGATCTGCGACATGAACCGGCTCGGGCAGCGCGGGCCCACGATGCTCGGCTGGAACGGCGCGGCCTACGTCGAGCGGGCGCGGGCCTTCGGATGGGACGCCGTCGAGGTCGACGGGCACGACCCGGTCGAGATCCACGAGGCCTACCGCTGGGCGGAGGCGGCCGAGCGCCCCGCGCTCGTCGTCGCCCGCACCCGCAAGGGCTACGGCGTCTCCTTCCTGGAAGACGCCGAGGGGTGGCACGGCAAGGCGCTCTCGCCCGAGCAGGCCGAGGCCGCGATCGCCGAGCTCGGGGGCGTGCGCGAGGTCCGGATCACCCCGCCGAAGCCGGAGCCGTGGACCCCGCCCGAGCCCGTGCGCGTGCCGATCGACCCACCCGTCTACACCGAGCCGATCGCCACGCGGAAGGCGTTCGGGGAGGCCCTCGCGGCCATGGCCGGGCGCACCGACGTGGTCGTGCTCGACGGCGAGGTCGCGAACTCCACCCACACCGAGGACTTCCAGGCGGTCGCGCCCGAGCGGTTCTTCGAGCTCTACATCGCCGAGCAGTGCATGACCGGGGTCGCCGTCGGCCTGCAGGCGCTCGGCAAGACGGTGTACGCGGCCACCTTCGGCGCGTTCCTCACGCGCGCGTACGACTTCATCCGGATGGCGGCGGTCTCCCGGGCGGACCTGCGCCTGTGCGGCTCGCACGCGGGGGTCTCGATCGGCGAGGACGGTCCGTCGCAGATGGGGCTCGAGGACCTCGCGATGATGCGCGCGGTGCACGGCTCGACCGTGCTGTACCCGGCCGACGGCAATGCCGCCGCGCGCCTCACCGTGGCGATGGCCGAGATCCCGGGCATCTCGTACCTGCGGACGACGCGCGAGAAGACCCCGATCCTATACGGGCCCGACGAGCGGTTCGAGGTCGGGGGCAGCAAGGTCCTGCGCGCGAGCCCGTCCGACGAGGCCACGATCGTCGGCGCCGGGATCACGGTGTTCGAGGCGCTGCGCGCCGCGGACGAGCTCGCGGCCGAGGGCCGGGCGGTGCGCGTGATCGACGCGTACTCGGTGAAGCCGATCGACGCCGACACGTTGATCCGGGCGATGGCCGAGACCGGCCTTATCGTCGTCGCCGAGGACCACTGGATGGAGGGCGGGCTCGGCGAGGCCGTGCTCGCCGCGCTCGCCCACGCGCCGGAGGTCCGCGGCCGGGTCGTCCGGCTCGGTGTGGGAGCGATGCCGGGCTCGGGCACGCCGGAGGAGCTGCGCGAGTGGGCGGGGATCTCTTCGGGGGCGATCGCCGAGCGCGTCCGGGGCGAGCTCGCGCTCCGGGCGGAGCTTCGGTGAGGACGGCCCGGGCCGCGACCGCTGGGGTCGCGCCGGCCGTCGGGACGGCGGCCGCGGCCCGGGCCGTCCCGAGACTGCGCGGCCGCATCCACCAGGTCGCGTTCGTCGTGGCGGTGCCGACCGGCGCGCTGCTCGTCGCGCTCGCGCGCGGGGGCGCGGCGCGACTGGGGGCGGCGGTGTTCGCGCTCGGACTCGTCGCGGTCCTCGGATCGAGCGCCGCATACCACCGGGGGAGGTGGGGTGCGGCGGCACGGCGGCGCATGAAGCGGCTGGACCACTCGATGATCTACGTGCTCATCGGCGCGACCTACACACCGGTCGCGCTGCTCGTCCTCCACGGGCCCTGGCGCGTCGCCGTACTCGCGGCGGTCTGGGCCGGGGCGATCCTCGGCATCGCGCTGAAGCTGGTGCGGATCGACGGCTTCCGCGTGGCGACGGCGGCGCTGTACATGGGGCTCGGGTGGCTCGCGGTCGCGGCGCTGCCGCAGCTCGTGCGCGGGATGCCGGCCCCGGCGCTCGCGCTCACCGTCGCGGGCGGCCTCCTCTACACGGCCGGGGCGATCGTCTTCGCGTTGCGGCGCCCCGACCCCGCGCCGGCGGTGTTCGGGTACCACGAGCTCTGGCACGCGTTCATGGTCGCGGCCGCCGCATGCCACACGGCGATGGTGGCGCTCCTCGTCACCCGTTGAGCATCGCGGCGCCCGTCGCGCGGTCGCCGGTTCCTGGTACGGTGGGCGCACGGACGGCGAGGCCGTCCCGTGAGGTTTCGCTCCCTCGTTCCCTCCTCGCGAAGGTCCCGGGGTCAGGCAGAACCTCCCCGGTTCCAGGCCGCGGGCATCCGCGGGCAAGGAGGAGAACATGAACCATCCGTCGTTCCCGGAGCTCGGCGTGTCCGAGGCCGTCACACGGACGCTCGCCGCACGAGGCGTCACCGCGCCGTTCGAGATCCAGTCGCTCGTCATGCGCGACGCGCTCGCCGGCACCGACGTGCTCGCGCGCTCGCAGACCGGCTCCGGTAAGACGCTCGCCTTCGCGATCCCGATCGTGGAGCGGCTGCGCCCCGGCGGCGCCACCCCGTCGGCGCTCGTGCTCGTGCCGACGCGCGAGCTCGCCCAGCAGGTCGCCGACGAGCTCGCCGACATCGCGAAGGCCAAGGGCCTGCGCGTCGGGGTCGCCTACGGTGGGACCAGCGTGCGCGAGCAGAGCCGCGGCGCGGCCCGGGCCGACGTGCTGATCGCGACCCCGGGGCGCTTGGAGGACGTCGCGTCGCGCGGGCTCGTGAAGCTGGACGGCGTGCGCATCCTCGTGCTCGACGAGGCCGACCGGATGCTCGACATGGGCTTCCAGCCGCAGGTCGACCGGATCCTCCGCCGCGTGCCGAAGGACCGCCAGACGATGTTCTTCTCGGCCACGCTCGACGGGGCGGTCGGGGTGCTCGCCCGCTCCTACACCCGCGAGCCCGTGCTGCACGAGGTCGAGAGCCGGACGAAGACCGCCGAGGCTATCGAGCACCGGTTCATCTCGGTCTCGGCCCAGGGCAAGATCGACGCCCTCATCGAGCTGCTCGAGAAGGAGCGCGAGCTCACGCTCGTCTTCGTCCGGACCAAGCGGGGGGTCGACCGGCTCGTCGGCAAGCTGAAGGCGAAGGGCCTGCGCGTGGAGGGGCTCCACGGCGACATGGCGCAGAACGCCCGGCAGCGGGCGCTCCAGCGGTTCGAGTCGGGGCGGGTGGACGTGCTCGTCGCCACGGACGTCGCGGCGCGGGGCCTCGACCTCGACCGGATCAGCCACGTCGTGAACTACGACCCGCCCGAGGACGACAAGGGCTACGTGCACCGCATGGGCCGGACGGCGCGCGCCGGGCGCAGCGGCACCGGCATCACGCTGGTCACGGCCGAGCAGCAGGGCGACGTGAGCCGGATGGCGGCACGTCTGGACCTGCGCCGCGAGTTCCAGCAGGACGGGATGGCGATCGCGCCGCCGCAGGTGGTCTTCTCCGGGTCCCGCGGGGGTCGTCGGTCCGGGCTCCGGGCCCGGGCGCGCCGCCGCGTCTGAGGGGATGCCGAGGGGGTCGGGACGCGGGCTGCCCCGACCCCGTCCGGCTCACTCGACGGTGAAGGTGGTGCGCATCCCCTCCTGGTAATGCGCTTCCTGCTCCTCCTCGTCGTAGATGTTGCAGATGAGCACGTAGCTCCCCGCGTCGAGGTTGAGCGTGAGGCTCCGGGTCTCGCCGACCGGGAACTCCTCGATCTCGTCGAGCACCTCGATGCCCTCGCCGTCCTCGTTCACGGACCCGTCCGGGTTGGTGGGGAGCTGGTCCGGCGCGAGGTCGGTCCGGATCACGACGAGCTCGTGCGGGTCGTTCGGCCCCTCGTTCGTGGCCTGGAAGGTGACCTCCCCCGCCGAGATCGAGCTCGGGTTCGTCGCGATCGCCCACTCCTGCAGGGTGACCTCGACGGTGCCCCCACCCTCGCCGCCGCCCCCGCACGCGGTCGCGACCAGCGCGAGCGCGAGCGCGGCGGGCGCGAGCAACCAGGCCCCCATCCTGCGTACCGTCATCGTCTCTCCTCTCTCCCGCGTGACGGATGCCGCGGAGTCTAGGACGAACGGCCCACGGAGGGAAGGGGAGTCTCGCACCCGTGCTCGTCGGGCAGGAGCGGCCGGAACAGCAGCCCGTACCGCTTGCCTCCGCTCTCCCAGGGCGTGAGCTGGTTCGCGCGCTCGAGGAGCGGGCGGAGCGTCTCGAGGTCGGCGCCGCTCACGACGCCGCAGCGCATGCGCTCGCCGGCGCCCTCGAAGGGCGCACCGAGGTCGGCGAGGGGCGTCTCGAGCGGCCAGGCGATCGGCTCCTGCGCGAGATCGGGCTCGCCCCGATACGGGCGGACGTAGATGCGGATCTCGGCCGCGACGTACGGCTCCTCCGGCCCGACCGAGCCTTCCGGGAGCCAGCTCCCGAGGTCGGTGAGCTTCGACCAGAAGGCCTCGAGCTTCGCGCGGGCCTCGTCGTCCACCCCGGGGCACGCGCTCGGCCCCATCCCGAGGGCGTCGGCCGAGACCACCGTCGTCCGGCCCTCGGCCGTCGTCGTGAAGACCGTCGCGGGGACGTCGGTGATGCAGGGGTTGGGGTAGGAGGCGTCCCGGTCCATGAGCCCGGCGTCGCGGGCCGCCTCGAGCACGGCCTGCACGCCTTCCTCGGTGAGGCGGAAGACGAGCAGGTTCGGTAGGGCCGGGCCGGGGTAGATCTCGATCTGCGGGCCCTCGACGATGACCCGGCCGTCCCCGTACAGGGACCAGCTCGGCACCCGCGTGAGGGTGTGCTCGAACGGGACGAAGCCGCCCCGCTGCTCGACGCGGAGCACGAGCTCGTCCGACCCGGTGGGATGCTCGATGCGGGGTCCGCCGGTCGGGCCGGTGCTGCCGTCCCCGCCGGTGCCGGTCAACCGCCCGCAGGCTGCGAGGACGAGCGCCCCCACCAGGATCGCCGCCGCCGTTCGGACCCTTCCTCGCATGGTGCTACCTCCTCGGGATCATCTCCGGACGAGCCTTCGACGGGCGCACGGCGCCGTGGGGTTCCGGCCGCCCTCGGGTAGGCTGCGGATGATGGGCGCCACGATGCGAGCGCTCCGGAAGGTCCGTGCCGAGCCCGGCGCCGAGCTCGTCGAGATCCCCGTCCCCACCCCCGGCGAGGGGGAGGTCCTGGTGCGCGTGCACGCGGCCTCGATCTGCGGGACGGACCTCCACATCTACGAGTGGAACGAGTGGGCCGAGCGGCGGATCCCCCGCCTGCCGATGACCTTCGGGCACGAGGTGGCCGGCACCGTCGAGGCGGTCGGGCCCGAGGTGCACCACATCCGGCCGGGGGCGTTCGTCGCCGCCGAGACCCACATCGCGTGCGGGCACTGCGCGACGTGCCGGACCGGGCGGGCCCACATCTGCCAGAACCTGCGGATCCTCGGGGTCGACACCGACGGCGCGTTCGCCGAGCACGTCGTCATCCCGGCCGCGAACGCCTGGATCGTCGGCGAGGGCATCGACCCCGACGTCGCCTCGGTCATGGAGCCCTTCGGGAACGCCGTGCACGCGGCGTTCGGGACCGAGGGCGGCGAGGACCTGCTCACGAACCCCGTCGCCGTGATCGGCTGCGGACCGATCGGCCTGTTCGCCGTCGGCATCGCGCGGGCGCTCGGCGCGTGGAAGGTGTTCGCGATCGAGCCGGTGGACGAGCGGCGGGCGCTCGCGGCCGTGATGGGCGCGGACCTCCTCGTGGACCCGAAGGTCGAGGACCCCGTCGAGGTCGTGCTGCGCGAGACCGGCGGGGTCGGCGCCGAGGTCGTCCTGGAGATGTCCGGCAACCCGCGGGCGATCGACCAGGGGACCCGTATGCTCGCCCGCGGCGGGCGGATGTCGCTCCTGGGGCTGCCCGATGGGCCGGTCACGCTCGACCTCGCCGACCAGGTCATCTTCAAGGAGGCGAAGGTCCTCGGGATCACGGGTCGCGAGATGTTCCGCACCTGGCAGCAGACGACCACCCTGCTCTCCACCGGCCGGGTGGACATCGCGCCGGTCATCACCCACCGGTTCGCGCTCGAGGACTTCCGGGAGGCCTTCGCGACCGTCGCCGCCGGTCGCGCGGCGAAGGTGATCATGTTCCCCGGAGGGCTCCGGGACGCGCCGGGAGCCGCGGATCGGACGGCGGCCGATCAGAGGTAGCCGCCGGAGCTGACCTCGGAGGGCGGCGAGGCCGGCTGCTGCTGCACCCGGAAGGGCAGGCGCTTGCCCTCAGATCGGAAGAGCACACGTCTGAACTCCAGTCACATGTCAATCTCGTATGCCGTCTTCTGCTTGAAAAAA
>ENA-ORXB01001184-ORXB01001184.1-sediment-metagenome-genome-assembly--contig:-NODE-1184-length-34502-cov-4.361772_pt1 | contig 34502 bp, 27 predicted proteins | sample MGYA00237863_ERZ511475 | MGnify/ENA primary metagenome ERZ511475 (study PRJEB26305, sample SAMN06343858) | sediment metagenome | isolation source: hot spring sediment | place: Canada: British Columbia... | reverse complement strand
CTGAAAGGAGAGCGCCGAGGCGACGTTGATAATCTTGCCACCTCCCTGCCCGACCATCACCCGCGCCGCAGCCTGCGAGAGGAAAAAGAGCGCCTTCAGGTTCACCTGCAGCACGGCGTCCCAATCCTCCTCGGGATACTCCAGCGCCGGGGCGCGGCGGATGATCCCGGCGTTGTTGACCAGGATGTCCAGGCGGCCCATCTCGCGGACGACGCGGTCCACGATGCCCTGTAGCTCCTCGACCGAAGCGGCGAGGAGGTCGCACTGCAGGGCGAGGAAGCGCCGGCCCAGCGCGCGGATGGCAGCTTCCGTCTCTCGCGGCTCCTGCCGGCTGAGGCTGGCGACGTCGGCGCCGGCCTCGGCGAGGGCGATGGCCGCAGCCTGCCCGAGGCCGCGGTTGGCGCCGGTGACCAGGGCGACCCGGCCATCCAACCGGAACAGGTCAAGGATCATGGCTCACCTCCGGGGTGCACGTCAGGGGTCTGCGGCTCGGCCGGACGGGCCATCAGTGCCCCAGCGCCTTGAGCATCGGCACCGTCCGCGCGACCCAGGCCAGGTCGGGGTCATCGACCGTGGCCTGCACCCGCTGGCTGCCGGCCAGCGCCCACAGGTAATAGGTGGTGTATCCGGGCGCGCTGACCACGGTATGGTACCCGTGCGGGGCGAGGAGGATGGTGTTGTCGCGCACGACGTAGGCCGCGTCCAGCCCGGCCGTGTAGTGGCGCGTGAGGCCGAATCCGTCCGGCGGGCTCACCTTGAAAAAGTACAGCTCCTCATGGTAGGCCTCGCGCGGCAGATCGTCCCGCTCGTGACGGTGCGGCGGATAGGTGCTCCAGTTTCCGGAGGGGGTGAACGTCTCGCCGACGATGAGCCGGCGCGCCGGCAGGTCCGGCTGACCGGCGAGGGTGAGGATCTGGTGGTAGCCTCGCGTAAAGTTGGCGGCTCCCCAGGTGCCCGAGGTCACCCGCTCCGGAGGGATGACATAGGGCTCGATCCTGAGGTCACTCGGCGCGCTCACGAGGGCCGCCTCGAGGCGCCCATGGGCCGTGATGGCCAGATGCGCGCCGCAGGGGATGTAGACCGAGTGCGGCTTGCCGGAAAAGACGTTCGGCCGGCCTCCGATGCGGCCGAGGTCGCGGCCTCCGGCGGCGAAAGCGCCCGTGCCGCCGAGGAGCACGGCGAGGACCTCGCGGTCGCCCGTCTCGGCCTCGTAGCGCTCGCCATCGGCCAGCACGAGGTAACCAAAGTCGAGCAGCCGGCAGGGGTTGGAGGGCGGCCGGTTCAACCCGGGGCCGGCGGGGACGACCTCAAAGTACGCCATGGGTCACCTCCCGTGCGTAGGGCGACATCAGGGGCGGACCAGGTACAGGTTCACCCGACCACCGCGGTCGGAAGCGTACAGGATGCGCGTGCCATCCCAGCTCCAGGTCGGGTGGCAGTGGGCGTCCTGCGTGTGCCAGGAGGTCCCGTGATGGCACAGGACCTCGAACCTGGCCTGGCTCCCCGAGATGTCGATCAGGACCAGGTCGTCGACATCGTCGCCGACGAGCAGCGTGTTATCGGGGTTGGCGTGGTAGTGGTTACAGTAGCGGGGCAGCTCGATGCGCCGGACCACATTCCCCTTGCGGTCGGCGAGGCCGACGTAGGGGATCATCGCGTTCTCGTTGACGCCGACCTCGGTCGCGACCGCCTGCGTGCGGTTCGAGGTGATCGTGCCGTCGTGGCCGGGGCCGCGGTTGTCGAAAAAGATGTGCCCGTCCTGAGTCCAGAACTCGTGGCCGACCGAGTCCTGCTCCGTCTGACGGAAGCAGGGCCGCGCCTCGCGGGCGACCAGGTCGAGCAACCAGATGCGCTGGGTGACCAGGTTCCATGGCCCCTCATGGCAGTAGGAGGCGAGGGTGCTATCGTCCGGGCAGAACTGGAAGTGGCTGACCCAGTGCGTGTCCTTGTAGACGTCGAACCAGCCGGAGCCGTCGAGGTAGGCGAGGGTGATCCGGCCATCCTTCACCAGGTAGTAGTGGTCCTTGAAACCTGCATAGTTGGGTCCGCGCCCTGCCGCAACCCGCTCGTTGCGGCAGAAGGCGACGTAGCGCCGGTTGCGGGCGATGGAGGGGGCGCCGACGGTATAGCGGCCCGTCTCCTCGTAGACTACAGTCGTCTCGCCGGTTGAGGTGTCGAGCTTCTTGATCTTGTTTCCGGTGGTGTAGACGATGAGGTGGCTATCCGGCGTCTTGGTCACACTGTGGACCGGGGTGCCGGTCCTCGCCTCATCGGTGAGCTGGACGATCTCGCCGGTATCGAGGTCCATCCGGAAGAGGTCGTAGAGGGGGTTCTCGTGGGGGGCGCGGTCCTCGCCCGAAGCGCGGTCGGAGAGGAAGACGATGGCGTTTTGCCGGGCGTCGAACGAGTTCTCGGTGAAGTAGAGGTGGACGTTGTTGCCCGTGGTGGTCAGCTGCCAGACGGTGCGGCCGGTCCTGTTATCGGGGAATGAGCGAATCTCCGAGCTCCACCTCTCGCCGACCATGGTGTTTCCTCCTGTGGGTTAGCCCTGGCCAACGAAGCGCCGCATGTGCCGCCCGTGCGGAGTAGGTGGTAAGAATATGGCGCGAAGCGGGGAATTGTGCAAATCGTGGGGTGGGGCGGTGTAGGGAGGGGGCAGGCCGCCAACGGACGGCCTGGCCCATCCGTCGTCGACGCTTGCCGGCTCGGGGCGGCCGAAAGGTTGGGCACGCCTGTCGTATTCAGCCGACGCGCGCGACAGCCCAGATTGGCCTGAAGGGCGTACAGTGGTTATACTGGCCCACACGTGTCAGCAAGATAGCCTAGGACGCAAGGGTGAGACTTCAGTGACGGAGGTGTAGATGTTAGCCGCTCAGACGCCATCGGGTGCAGTCGAAGCAGAAGGATTCGCTCGAAGCGCTGAGGCTGGCATAGAATCCGAGTTGCGCAAGTCTCTTTCCCGCAACCTGTTTGTGGCTAGTGGTGCTGTCTACCTTGTCTGGCACGTCGCTGCCACCCTGGGAGGGGCAGACGATCTCGCGGCGCGGGCGTGGCTCATCACGGCGGCGCTGGCCGCGGCACTGGGCCTCGCCATGTGGTTGTTGCGCAGGAGCGTGCTCATGGCGCAGGCCGTTTGGCAGGCCGGGGTAGCGGCCACCATCGCGCTGGCAGTCGTGCTGCTTCGGCAACCTGCGTGGGCGATCCTGTACGGGGTGTTGCCGCTGGTTGCCGCTGCTGGCCTGGGGTGGGGGGCAGGGCTGCTGGCGGAAGGGCTGGTGGCAGCATTCCTTGTGGCCCTATCGCGCGCGCCATGGATGGCGGGCCTCTCCCCAGCATACACACTGGGCATCCTGGCGTGCAGTGCAGCCAGTGGAGCGCTGGGGTGGAGCATCACCCATACCCTGCTGGGCACCACGCAGACCTCTCTGGTGTACTGTGAGCATGCCAGACAGGTCATGGAAGAGGCCCGCGACCAACGCGTCGAGCTCAAGCAGGCGCAAGAGGACCTTATCCAAGCGAACCGCGAGCTCGTCCGGCTTTCCGACCGACTCAAGGCCATGTACCAGATTGCGGAGGAGGCGAGGCGCGCCAAGGAAGAGTTTGTGGCCAACGTGAGCCACGAGTTGCGTACCCCTCTCAACATGATCATCGGATTCAGTGAGATGATCATCGGCTCGCCCCATGTCTATGGTGAGAAGCTCCCGCCAGCTCTGCTGAGCGATATCGCGACGATCCATGCGAACAGTCAGCAACTGGCCCGCCTCGTGGACGATGTGTTGGATCTCAGCCAGGTAGATGCAGGGCGTATGGCCATGAGCAAGGAATGGACTGCCCTCGGGACCCTGGTTGAGGCGGCCTCGGAGATAGTGCGTCCGCTGTTTGAGTCCAAGGGGCTGGCCCTCGAGGTCGATGTACAGCAGGACCTGCCACCCGTTTTCTGTGACCCCACGCGTGTGCGCCAGGTCGTGATCAACCTGCTCAGCAATGCCGGGCGCTTTACAGAGCAGGGAGGCGTGCGGGTGAAAGCGTGGCGCGAGGGGAGCGAGGCGCTCGTCAGCGTGACGGATACCGGCCCTGGCATCTCGCCCGAGGACCAGAAGAAGCTCTTTGAGCCCTTTCAGCAGGCCGATGGGTCGATAAGGCGGCGGTACGGCGGAAGTGGCCTCGGGCTCAGCATCAGCCGCCGTTTCGTGGAGATGCACGGGGGAAGGATGTGGCTCGAAAGCCGGGTAGGATGCGGAACGACCATCACCTTCAGCCTGCCGCTCGAGGTTCCGGCTCCGGGGGCCATCGAGGGGGCGGATATCAGGCGGTGGTTCAACCCCTACCGCGAGTTTGAGGGAAGGACCAGGCCGCGAAAAGCTCCTGTGGTGCAGGCGCCGCCGCGGTTCGTCCTTCTGGAGGAAGGGGAGACGCTGCAGCGCCTCTTCCGCCGCTACCTCCACGGGTATGAGAGCATATCGGTACGGACGCCAGAGGAGGCCCTGGCGGAGCTGGACCGGTCACCGGCCAAAGCATTGGTGGTCAATGCGCCCCCCGTAGCGGAGGTAACATCGCTGCTGGACCGGCTCGGAAGCCTGCCGCATGCCACACCGCTGATAACCTGCTGGGTGCCCGGCGAGGACGAAGCGGCGCGCCGCCTGGGCGTCGTGCGCTACCTGGTGAGGCCCGTAACCTGCGAGAAGCTGCTCTCGACCCTCGCAGACCTCGGTCGCAGCATACGGACCGTTCTGCTCGTCGACGACGAGCCAGACGGCCTGCGGCTCCTGGCACGCATGCTTTCTTCTGGTGAGCGGGAGTACCGCATTCTGCGGGCCCGAAGCGGGCAGCGCGCGCTGAGCCTGCTCCGCCAGGAACACCCAGACGTCATGCTTCTTGACCTTGTCATGCCAGGGATGGATGGCGAGAAAGTGCTTCTGGAGAAGAGCCGCGACCCTTCTATTCGGGATATCCCCGCTGTGGTCATCTCCGCAAAAGACCCGGTCGCCGAACCTATCGTGAGCCGCATGCTGGGTGTGGTGCGGGGCGGGGGGCTGTCGGTGCCTGATCTCCTCGCTTGCATCCAGGCTATCAGCGAGGTTCTCTCGCCAGGTGATCGACCTGTCCATCGAGGGCAGTCAGAAAGGCCCGCCGGGTGACCGGTTTGCACAGAAAAGCGCTGGCACCGAGGGAGAGGGCCAACTCCTCTTGGGCCTGTATCGTACATACGATGATGGGAATGTGACCGGTGAGAGGGTGTTGTCGCAGACGGACGAGGACCTCCCAGCCATCTATGCGAGGCATCATCACATCCAGCACGATGATCTGTGGCTGGAGCCTGACGGCAAGGTCAACGGCCTGCCCAGGGTCGCGCGTCCCCATAAGGCGGTAGCGGGTGCCCTCCGTGTAGCGCTGGAAAAGCTCGAGTGCTCCTGCGTTGTCGTCGATCGCGAGCACGGGGAGTTGCTGCAGCGCGGGCAGGGTCAACACCGCCTCAAACGTATCCGTCGCCGAGACGGCAAGCCCCAGGCGGCACAGATTCGCCAGCTGGCAAGCCATCGCCAGCCGAGCCCGCTCCTCTTCGGCGCCCGTCTGGGAGCCAGATGCCCTGGCCTCGCAGCGTATCGTCACCCTGACCTCCCAGGTGAGCGGCTCGACGGTGATCGATACCGTGCCCCCCGGCACGCGGGGGATGGCGACGCCCAGCAGGTTCAGGAGGATCTGCCGAAGCCCGATCGGGTCGACGGCGAGATGGGGCACACCCTGATGAGGCATCTTGACCCGCAGATGGACTCCGTGTCTTCCCGCGAGGGGAAAGGCCAGGTCCACCGTCGACCGCAGCGTGTCGCTGAGATCGGTCGGACTCTCCGGTGGCACATCCCTGAGCCAGGCGAACTCTTCGCTCATCGTGGCTGCCGGGGCCGGCTCTGCATCATCGGTGTCTGCCGCTGCTCCATCGCTGGCTTTGCCGAGATCGTAGCGCTCCCAAAGGTCCAACAGCATCGCTTCGAGCGCCGCCTGCTGCTCACGCCTGAGCTGCCGCACACTGATGCCCAGCTGGCGCGCGACCGCCTCCTGATCGTAGGCCTCGACATAGCGGTAGTAGACCGACTCGTAGATACGCCAGGCGCGCGAGTCGCTGGGAGCTTTCGGCGATGGTTCCAGGCGCTCGATCGCCTCGGTCAGTATCTTCCTCAAGGCGGAGGGGGTGTCGTAACGGTCGGCCACACCAAAGATGACCGCAAGAGGGCTGCGACGGAGATAGGTAGGGTCCTCGAGGTGATTGAGCGCGTCCCGGATGTCTTTGAGAAGCTGCTCTCTGGTCAGTGTGTCCACGCTTTGTCCGTGCCTTGTCCCCGCGATGGCCGTGGGCGGCCCACAAGAGGAGCAATTCATGCTATTATAGAGCGAGCTGGCAGGGCTGGCAACCTCCCCCATGCCGCGCTGTGCGTCCCACGGACGGGTTGGCGCACACGCAGCCTGCTCTCAGGCAGTTGGGGCTTTGAGAGCGGGGAGGGTCAGTAGCTTGAAAGAGGTACGGAAGGAGAAGGAGGATCCAATGGTTCAGAGGCAAGACACCAGAATCAGCCGGCGTGGTCTCCTGCGCTTGCTGGGCATGCTGAGCGCCTCGAGCGCAGCCGCGACGCTGCTGAACGGCTGTGGAACGGGCCGGCAAACGGCACCGACAACCGCACCCACCCGGGCTCCCTCCCAGAGCACCAGCGTGCCCGAGCCCACGGCCGTCCCGCCTGCAGCGCAGGGCGGCACCGTCAAGTGGGCCGAGTTCTACTCGCTGGTCACGGACGCCAACGGCAAGATCAACCAGGACTGGATCGCCGGCATCGTGAAGCAGTTCGAGGAAGAGAACCCCGGCTGGAAAGTAGAGCTCGAGGCGGTCAAGTGGGATCAGATCGACCAAAAGTCCATCCTTGACCTCTCCGCAGGCGTGGACCATGATCTCATGTTCAGCTCGCCGCAGCTCATGGCCAAGCACGCCAAGACGGGCGACTACCTCGACCTCACCGAGTTCATCAAGACCATGCCGCAGTCGGAGATCGACGACCTGAGCTGGAGCCCTGGTTGGAAATCGGCCACCGTGGCGGGGCAGCAGATCGGGGTGGCCACGGGCGTTCACACGCGCGGAAACGCCTATCGCCGGGACTGGTTCGAGGAGGCCGGCCTGGATCCCGACAGGCCGTTTACGACCCTGGAAGAGGTTGTGGACGCCGCCCAGAAGCTCACCAGGGCTGACGAGGATCGCTGGGGGCTTGGGCTCTATATGGGGCCAAGCCGTGGAACGGTAGAGCTGTACTACGGCCCAATCGTCTGGGCCTTCGGCGGAGACTACTTCGACGTGGACGCCAAGAAGGCGACGCTCACCGGCGAGGCGAGCATCAAAGCGGTGCAATGGCTGTACGACTGTGTGTACACGTACAATATCACCCCGCCCTATGCCTTTGCACCGGACGCAGACTACGGCGCCCTGATCCTGGACAACTTTTTGAAGGGCAAGGTGGCTCAGGCCCAGGGGTTCGGCAGCTACTGGATCGGAGCCATCGAGCAGGGCGGAATGCTGGAGGGCTGCTTCCCGGCAACCAAGGACTGCAAGCCTGGCACAGCAGGCTTCATGGTGCAGCCGGGTGCGGCGGGAGCCCAGTTCACCAATGCGTGGTGCCTCTCGATCCACAAGCTCAGCAAGAACCCAGAGATGGCATTCAAGCTCCTGCTGCTGATCCTTCGCCCAGAGAACCTGGCGAGCTATCCCGATGCCGGCCTGCCGGCGCGCCTGTCCGCATGGCAGGCCCCCGAGTACAGCTCCCGGTTCTACCAGGACTGGCTCAAGGCAGCCAAACAGGGGCGCGGCGTCCCGCCGACTCCCTACTACGCCGAGCTGGCCGACACGGTCGCTGCAGCCTTGCAGGAGATCCTGTCGAAGAAGGCCGACATTGCTGCGACAATGAAAAAGTTCGAGGACGAGTGGAACGCCAAGTACGCCGGGGAGTAGCCCGCTGATCACACCTCACGCCCCTTCCCCTCTTGTGACCTCCGAAGCAAGAGGGGAAGGGGTTCACACCCTCTCGGAGACGGATCGTGGCGTCATCGAGCGTAACTGTGGAGAGACGCGTGCCGCTCGCGCTTCGCTTGCGGCGGCTGTGGCGCAGAGCGCAGGGCCAGGCGCTCCCTTACCTGCTGCTATCGCCCCTGGTGGTGCTGCTTCTGGCTTTTCTGGCGTTCCCCTTCGCATCGCTCATATATCACAGCCTGCGACGCACCGATCTCAGCGGTGTCTCTACCTTTGTCGGTCTGGGCAATGCGATCATCCTGATCAGGGAGGCTCGCTTTCTCCAGAATCTCACGGCTACTGCCATCTACCTGGTGGGGAACCTGGCCATTTCGGTGCCACTGGCCTATTTCGCGGCTGTTCTGATCAGCTCCAATCGCCGAGGGGTTGGAGTTCTGCGCACTCTTTTCCTTATCCCCTGGGTATTGGCGCCGATCGTTACCGCAGTGTTGTTCAAGACCCTGATGAACCCCTCCAGCGGCCCCATCACCAATCTACTGAAGACGCTCTTTGGTCACCCCATCTACCTCACGCTCACCGAGGCGGGATCAAGGGCGCTGATCATTCTGCACTCCGCATGGCGAAGCTTTCCGCTGGAGATGCTCCTCATCGCCGCCGGCATGACGTCGATCCCCGGCGAGCTGTACGAGGCGGCCAAGGTCGATGGCGCGGGCGTGTGGAAGCAGTTCAGATATATCACCCTTCCGCTTACCCGCACGTCGCTCTTCTCGGCGTTGCTGTTGATCAGTGTGTACACCATCCAGGATGCCGAAGGGGTGTATGCTCTGACGCAGGGAGGGCCGGGCTATGCGACGGAGGTGACCGGCGTGCGCCTCTTCAAGGAGGCCTTCCTGTACTTCAACATAGGCCTGGCCTCCGCGATAGGTCTCGCCCTGATCGTGCTCTCTATCGGGGTCATCATCCTGTATCTGCGTATACTGGGAGAGGGAGAGAGAGCCTGAGATGCGACGCATCCGCCTGCTCTGGGCCTGGCTGGGCACGCTGTTCTTCGCCGTCGTGATCATCTTTCCCGTGTACTGGGGTGTGCGTACCTCGCTCGTGCCAAACGCCAACCTTGACCTCATTCCCAGCTCGATCACCTTCGAGCACTATCGGGCACTTCTGGCGGCGGGCTTTCTCAACAATGTGAAGAACAGCCTGGTCGTGTCGCTCGGCACGGTGCAGTGCACACTTCCGATTGCGCTCCTTGCAGGCTACGCATTGGCCCGCTTCGATTTCCCGGGAAAGCGCTACAGCGTCGTGCTTCTGGCGCTGCCACTCTTGCCAGCTATCGCCGTGCTGGTGCCGCTCATCCTCTACATGCGCACCCTCGGCCTGTACAATACCCTCAGGTCCGTTATCCTGGCGAGCACGGTCTTCTCCCTGCCCTACGCCACCTGGATGATCCGGGGCTTCCTGCTCTCCATCCCCCGTGAGATCGAGGAGGCGGCGCTGATCGACGGATGCGGACCGATGCGCGCCCTCTTTCTCATCGATATCCCGCTGGCCGCGCCCGGGCTCATTGCGGTGGGTATCTTTTCCCTGATCAGCGCCTGGAACAACTACCTCTTCTCGTTCGCCTTTACTACCAAGCGCACCCTACAGGTGGTGCCGGCTGCGCTGCTCGGGTTCATCACCGCCTGGGGCGAGAACTATGGTGGTATGAACGCGGCCGCTGTCGTGGCCATGCTCCCCGTGCTGATCTTCTTCCTCACCTTCCAGAAATGGTTCATCCAGGGGATGCTGGCAGGCTCGAGCAAGTAGACGGACGACCCTACCCGCCCCCCTCCACCAGCCCCACCACCTCCCACACGCTCGTCACGACGTGGTCGCACCTCGGCGCGAGGAGGGGGATGCGCTCGGGGGCAATCTGGGCCAGATGGCGCGTGATGAGGACCGGGGTCATGCCGACGCGGCGGGCGCCGAGGTGCTCGTCGGAGCGGCCGTCCCCAACGTAGAGGCAGGCCTCGGTGCTGACCCCGAGCCGCTCGCAGAGCCGGAGGTAGAACTCGGGCTCGGGCTTGCGCAGGCCCTCATGGCAGGAGAATAGCGCGCAGTCAAAGCAGGCGGCGAGGGGCGAGTCGGGCCAGGCCTCGACCTCCTCGCAGTCGGCATCGGAGAGGAGCCCGAGCTTGAGGCCCCGCGCCCGCAGCGCGCCGAGGGCCTCGAGGACGTCCGGCTCGATCTCGACCAGCGCCCGGCGGAAGCGGGCCTTGCGCTGGGCGCAGAGCGCGGCCCAGCGCTCCGGCTCGTGGGCGAGGCCGAGCTCGGGGGCCATCAGGGCGAGGACCTCGGCGTTGGTGCGGTAGCGGCCTCGCGCCCGGCCGTCCTCGTGCTTCAGCCAGACGGGGTTCCAGCGCTCCGGCGGCACCCCGAGGAGCTCGTGCAGTGCCGGCCCGGCCGCGCCAACCGCCTCCAGCGAGATAAGGGTGTGGAAGAGGTCAAAGATCACTGCGCGATAGGGCATGAAACATGTCTCCGGGCACTCAACCGGGCTGCCGGCCGTCCCAGGGCATTACCTTCTGTCGAGAAGGCCTGTCGCGGCAGACGTGCCCTCGCCCTCGCTCCTGATGAGCGCCGCGTCCTGCCTCAGCGCCAGGTGCAGCCTGGCAGACGACCCAATCCATTGCCGAAGGGTGCGGAGCGCCCTCATCCCAGGCCCCGCTCACCCGGCACTTCGGGGGCGGACTGGCTGCTTTGGTCGCCATCCCTCGGCCCTTGCCCGACGGTACCCCATCCCCCCATCCCCCTTCCCCGCCGCACAAGCGGCGGGGAAGGGGGTGCTTTTTTCTGAGGGGGTGTCGGCGGGCGGCTTCGCCGCCCGCCGACACCCTCCTACTCTGGCTTCCGCGCCCCGCCGCGCGAGGGCGGGGTTAGGGGTGCACCTCAGTATCCCTCGGTGAGCAATGCCCCCGCCCTGCGAGCGAAGAAGGCTGTCCGCCCCTGACCCCCCGACGCGGGGGATGGGTTTGTTCCGCTTTCTGCGACCATCTCGCTCCTGGTGAGGCCGGCTGCCTGCTCCCCCGTTTCGGGGGACGGTAGGGGTCTCCCCGGTGTGTCTGCGAGGCCGCCCCGGAGGGGCAGCGGCTGGGGTTCCTCCCGGGCTTCAGCCCCATCGCCAGATGGCGCCGGACAGTCCGGCACCCTCGCCACGCGCGACATGCCCTCACAGGATCGGCAGGAGCTCCGCCGCCTCCGGCATGATGCCGACCCGGGCCTCGCGCCCAAGCCGCGAGAAGGCCCCGTCGAGGGCTTCCTCAACCGTCTGCGCGTGCCCCGCGCCCAGGCAGCGGGCGTCGTCGGCCGAGATTCCATCGGACACAAAGGTCACGCGCGCCTTGCGCCGGCTCAGGTCGTAGGCGATACAGGCAGCGGCGGCTACCTCGTCCGGGCAGGTGCCGTTGCGGACCGCCTCCTCCACCTCAGCCGCCGGGAGACCGCCGGCCTCCTTGAGGTACGGATGGTCCGGCGCGATCCCCTCGGGCGCCGCGATGACGAGGATCAGCTCGCCCCCGGGCCGCACGGCGATGGCGGCCGTGTTCAGCGGCTTGGCCCCCTGCCAGAAATCCCGGTCGGCGGGATGGGCGCCGGCCACGATGATGTCCGGCTGCTCGGGCACGCGCACGCCATAGACCTCGCTGGCGAGCGCTACCCCCTTGCGGTGCGCGGCCACCATGTCGCCCGCCACGATGCCCACGACCTGCTTGTGCCGGTTGAGCACCGTGTTGACGATGAACCCCAGCCGGGCCCGTCGCCCGATGGCGTCCAGCTCGGCGCGCACCGGGTTCTCGGCAACTCCAAGGATACGGTGTACGAGCGGGGCCGCCAAAAGGTGCGTGCGCGCCGTAGTCCGCGCGCTGCAGGCACCGGGCTGAACCATCTTGGCGCCGCCGGAAAAGCCGGTGTACATGTGGGGCACGATGTTTCCGACCGACAGGCTCAGCCCCGCTTCGCACAGCCGGCGCGCCACCTCGATCGGCACACCGGTAGGGGTCGTGCCCAGGTCCACAAAGGCCGAGGGGTTGTGAGCGTCCAGGTTCTCGACCCGCACCCGCGAGAGCACCTCCGGCCCCAAGTGCGATCGCTGCTCCTCCACGGTCATGGGGCGGTGCGTGCCGAGGGCGATCAGGAGCACAATGCGCTCATCGGCGATGCCGGCCCGGTTGAGCTCGTCGAGCACGACCGGCAGGAGGACCGACTGCGGCGTGGCGCGCGTCCCATCGTCGACGAGGATGACGACCTCGCCGCGCACGCCGCGGGCGAGACCGGCGAGGGGCGGGCTGCCGATAGGGTTGGCGAGGGCCTGTCGCAGCGCCTCCGTCACATCGGGCACGCCCGGGCGATCAGAGGCTTCGAGCACCCAGGCTACCCGCTCGGAGGGCACGCTGAAGGCGAGACGGCTGTTGCCGTACGGAACGGAGATCTCCATGTTACCCTCTTTCCAGGACGCGGGAAGCTCGCCCCATGACAGCCGGCCACTCACACCAGGTACAGCACCGCCGCTGCCACCGCTCCCCAGAGCGCTACCGCAATGACCAGGGGCTTGTCGGTCCAGAACAGGTCATCGGGCGCGCCGCCCTTCCCGAGGCTATAGACGAGGTACAGGTAGCGCAGGAAGGCGAACATGGCCAGGGGGATGGTCAGCATCATGGCATGGTTGGCCGGCAGGTTGGTGGCAAAAAAGGTATAGAGCGCGTACACAACGATGGCACCACCCGCCATGATGGCGATGGTATGGTCAAAGAAGGCCAGGCTATAGCTGCTCAGGCTGCTGCGATGGTTCCCGGCGTTCTCGGCGAGGAGGAGCAGCTCGTGGCGCCGCTTGGCCAGCGAGACGAGCATGGCAAAAAGCGTCGTAAAGACGTAGAGCCAGGGCGAGAACTGCTCCACCTGCACCGCCACCGCCCCCGCGGCTACCCGCAGCACATACCCTGAGGCGATGGCAAAGGTGTCGACCACGACGATGTTCTTCAGCCCCAGCGAGTAGGCGAGGTTGATGAGCACGTACAGGAGGAGGATGAGCCCCAGCTCCCACCGCAGGATAAAGCCCAGCCCCGTGCCCAGGCCCAGGCACAGGACCGCTGCCACGACGGCAACCGGTACCGGCAACCGGCCGCTGGCGAGCGGTCGGTGCCGCTTGCGGGGGTGCTGCCGGTCCCGCTCCATGTCCAGCAGGTCGTTGACCAGGTAGACGCCGCTCGCGACCAGGCAGAAGAGGACAAAGGCCGCACCGGCGTGCAGCCAGGGGACGAGCTTGTCCAGCTTTTTGTCGAAGAGCAGGGCGGCCAGCACAAAGGCGTTCCTGCCCCAGTGCAGCGGGCGCATCGACTCGATCAGGGCGCCGACGATGCCCGCCCGGCGCAAGGCATAGCTTTGTTGATTCATGCTCTGCCTCAGGTCACCTCACAGCGGTGTGGCCGGCCGACCCGGCACGTCAGGACGAGGGGAACGGGTCCGACCGCTTGGGGGCCTGCCAGGTCTGTGGCAACCGGCGGAGGGCATCAGGTCTCTGCCTGCACCCCGAGCACCCTCCGATAGACCTCGAAGGTTGGCGTGTCGTAGAGCACAAAGCGCACCAGCTCGATCTCGGGGTGGGTGCGCATATAGTCGACCACGGTGCGCAGGGCGATAGGAGCTGCCTGCTCGACGGGATAGCCATAGGCACCGGTGCTGATGGAGGGAAAGGCCACACTGCGCAGGCCGTGTTCCGAGGCCAGCTCCAGGCTGCGTCGGTAGGCGCTGGCCAGCGTCTCGGGCTCGCCCGACTTGCCGTCATAGTATACCGGCCCGACGGCATGGATGACGTAGCGCGCCTTGAGGCGACCAGCGGTAGTGATGCGCGCCTCGCCCGGCGGGCAGCCGCCCAGCTGACGACACTCGGCGAGGATCTCGGGCCCTCCGGCTCGATGGATGGCGCCGTCGACGCCGCCCCCGCCCAGCAGGCTGGGGTTGGCGGCGTTCACAATGGCCTCGACCTCCTGGCGCGTGATATCCCCCTGCACCAGCTCCAGACGCCGACCATCGATCGGGAAGACCGCATACACGGCTCGCCTCCCCAATATACTATTGAGGTGCCTGCCCTGCACCCCTGGATGCCAGCAGGCGTTGATAGCAGCCCTGCCACAGCTTCTCGGTGCGCACCATTCGGTTGATGGTGATGTCCGAGAAGTGGCTCAGCAGGCGAGCGAGGGCCGCCGGCAGGCGATCCCAGGCCTGCTGACGGAGGATACGCTCGATCTCGTCGGCCGCGGGGCCGACCCACAGCCACTCCTGACGGAAGCGGTCCGCCTTGATGTAGTAGTCCCGTTTTTCCCAGGCGGCAGCGGTCTGCTCGACGCCCTCGTCGATCTCCCGCAGCGAGAAGACGATCAGTGCGGCCAGGTCGCGGGCCTCTTCGTCCAGCTCGCGCTTGGCCATCAGGCGACGCAGCGCCTCGGCGATGGTTCGCCGCAGCCTCTGGCGCTGCGAGCCGACGCTATCCACGGTGACGACGCGGCTCATGCGATTCGAGTTCTCCTGACAAGGGTCGAAGGGAGGCCGCCAGAGCTGCGGCATCCATCCTCATTATACCAGACACTCGCCCGCCCGGGCAATCCGGGCGCTGGCGGGCGCCCCAGCCCTGCATACCTGCCGCTCAGGAGCCTCGGTCGTCAGGCACGGTACCGGGTTGGACGCTCCGCATTCGGCCGGTGCGGAGCCGTTCTTGGGGGTTGGTGAGTGGCGCCGCCGCCCTGTGGGCGGCGGCGCCACTCACCAACCCCCTGCCTGAGGCTTGGGCCGGGAGGTGGCGGAGCGGAGTGCCCGGCGCCTGCCCGGGCTGGCACGCGGGCTTCTCCACTTCGGAGGGCATCGCTGCAGCCCCGGGGGCTCGCAATGTCAGTGACGGCTCCGGGTCACGGGCCGGTCCCGCCACCGGGAGTCTAGCCCCCCAAATAGCGCTGGAACCAGTTTCTTGCCAGCTCGGCAACTTGCTCGAGCGCGCCCGGCTCCTCGAACAGGTGCGTCGCGCCGGGGATGATCACCAGGTCCTTCTCCGTCTGCAGGGCGCCATAGGCGGCCTCGTTGAGCTCGATGACGAGGGGGTCGCGCTCGCCGACGATCAACAGCGTTGGCGCCGTCACCCGGGAGAGGTACGCTTCGGCCAGGTCCGGCCGCCCGCCCCGGGAGACTATGGCGCGAATGGCCGGTCCCCGCAGGGCGGCCGCCTGCAGGGCGGCGGCGGCCCCGGTCGAGGCACCGAAGTAGCCCAGTCCCATCCCCTCCTGGAGCATCTGCTCCTGCAGCCAGTCGGTCGCCGCCAGCAGTCGCTGCGCGAGGAGGTCGATATCAAACACCTTGGCGCGGTCGAGCGCCTCCCCCTCCGTGAGGAGGTCGAAGAGCAGTGTGCCGAGGCCCCCCTCCTGCAGCACACGAGCCACGAAGGTATTGCGGGGACTGAATCGGCTCGAGCCGGAGCCATGCGCAAAGAGCACCACCCCCGGAGCTCCCTCCGGGACCGTCAGGTTCCCATCGAGGCGCACCCTGCCCGCCGGAATCTGCACCGCCTGCTCGCCCACCACGAGACCCGCTCCTCTCGCCATGGCCACCACCTCCACGAGTTGCTGAACGTGCCTGGACCTCCGCAGCAACTCCTGGGCCAGTGGTATGGAATTGGGGTGTTGTCCTTTGGGAGATTGTACTACAGGAGCGGCGGGCGCTCGAACTGTGCGCCCGCCGCGCAGGCTGCAGTTTGCTCTTGGCCCAGTTCGCGTTCAGCGACGCCGCCACCGACCCCTCCCCCTTCCCCTTTCAGGGGCGGACAGGCGAGCCCTGTTGGCCAGCAGCAGGAGCTGAACAATCACCGCAGCGTTCGGGCCTAGCCCCCGAAGGGGGCTTTCCCCTTTTCAGCCCGAGGCTTGAGCCTCGGGCGGCAGGCGGCTGCGACGCCCTTCACTGCCTGTCCGCTGCAGCGGCGGGGTGAGGTGGATTTCAGGGCTCGGGCTCCGCCCGGCGTCCAGGCAATGGCGTCGACCGCCACCCCTATCGGCTCAGGCGTGCGAGGGTGGTATCTCCGCGGGCAGGCGCAGCGGGGCCGCGCCGGCCGGGCGCGGCGTCCAGCGCGCGGAGGGCCTCGAGGGCAGCCCTGAAGGTGTGGACGGGGATGATCTCCATCTGGTTCGCGGCGGCGCGGGCGACCGCCTCGTCCTCCTCCGCGACCAGGAAGTACTCGGCACCGGCATCCTCTGCCGCCCGCACCTTGAGCGGCACGGCCCCCGTCGGGCCAACGGTGCCGTTCAGGCGGAGGGTGCCCGCCCCGGCGACGCGGTGCCCGCGGGTGATATCCTCCGTGGCCAGGGCGTTGTATACGCCGAGGGCATAGATCAGCCCGCCCGATGGCCCTCCCGCAAGCGGCCCGCTATCGACCTTGATCTCCAGCGAGGCCCGGCAGTCCAGGCCGGTCGTGACGGCCACTGCGCCCAGCACCGGCCCCTCCGTGTCGAGCGGGCCGCGCAGCGCCCGCAGCGTCACCGACGTGCTCTGCCGGCCCCGGCGCACCCGTAGGGTGAGCGGCTCGCCGTTCACACGCCCCTGTATGATGCTGACCAGCTCGGCTGTCGTGGCTATGCTCTCACCATCGACCGCCTCGATGATGTCGCCCGGATGGAGGAGACCCTCCGCGGGCGTGCCCGGAATGGTGGAGACGACCTCTACCTGCGAGTTGCCGAGGCGGACCTCATAGCCGGCCTCGCGCAGCGCGACCGCCTGAGCGATGAGCTGGCTCTCGGCGAGGAGGCGCTGGCTTAGCCTGTGGAACTCTTCCCGGCTCACGCCGGCCGGGACGACCTCTTCCTTGGGCACGGTAAGGGCGTCGGCGTGGAGCTGCGCGAGCAGGTAGTGGCCGAGCCGCGGCTCGAGGGTCAGGCGGAGGGAGGTGAGATACAGCCGTCCCTGCGGCTCGTAGGAGCGCCCGTCGATGGTGATGAGTGTGTCGACCGGCTCTACCGGACCGGGCGTGACGAGCGCGACCGGACTCGGCAGCAGGTAGCCTGCGCCGACCGTCAGCGGCAGCATGATGATGGCGAGGCCTATGATGGCTAGGGCGCTGCGCCCCGGCGCGCCCTTGCGCGGCAGGGTCTGCATCGCTGGTCACCTCTTGCGAATCAGCGTCAAGTGCAGGAATAGCAAGAGGTATGCCAGTGATGATGGCGCGCCCTACCGGGCGCGGAGGACGTTCCCCTCGAGGTCGAGCTCCACAAAGTGGTGGACACGCCCGGAGCGGTACGACTGGCACTGGTTCTCGGGCAGATTGTCTACCGGCTGGCGCGGGGAGTGGACGATGTCCACACACCAGTCGGGTATAATCTCCTCGGCCAGGCATGGGCCGTTGCTCATGTCCATGCCCTCGGCTTTCTTCTGCTGGTACAGCTCCCGGGCAAGGCGAACTGCCCTCTCACGGTCGCTCTCCATGCCAACCTCCGGTCTCAGGCTCCTCCACGAAGGTTGCCGCGGCCCTCTATGCAGCCAAGGCCCGGGATCGCGCCGCTGCCCGCGGACGGCCGGCAGAGCAACATCCGGACCTGCCCTCGCACCGCCGCGGGCGCTAGCTCTCCCGCTCCTCGCTGATCATCGGTATCGAGACCTCGATGCGGTCCTCCACTTCCTCTACGCCCGGCACCCGCTTGGCCGCGGCGATGGCCGACTCCTGCTCCTCGTAGGACTCGGCCGTGCCGGTGATGATAACCCGCCCAAACTGCGACCGCACGTGAAAGTGACCCGGGTCAATGGTGGGGTCGGCGGCCATAGCCTCGCGCACTTCCCGCTCAATTTCCTCATCCGAGCGGCTCGAGGACTCGGCGCCCATGACGGTCAGCATGTTCTGGACGTCTTTGACGCCCTCGATCAGACGCACCTCCCGCTCGGCGGTCTGACGGATCAGCTCGGATTCTACAGAACCGCTCAGCGTGACGACCCCATCGTCGACGACCACATCGATGGCGAGGGGCCTGAGGAAGGTGTTTCTCCTCAGGGCGGCCAGCACTGCGGCGGTCAGTTCGGCATCATCCCGTTCTGCCATTGACTCCTTACTCCACACATTCCGGCATCGGCGCGACCTGCGCTGCCGGTCAGCAACAAACGTGCCAGTCGGCCCGGTGCGCATGTGGCATGTATCTTGCTCCGCTTCGCGCAGCCTCTGTGCGAAAGGAGTGAAGGTAATGGCCAACCTCTCCCACCTCTTTCAGCCCATTAGGATCCGAGGCATGGAGCTGAAAAACCGCGTGGTGATGGCCCCCATGGTGACCAACTTTGCCACGGAGGATGGGGCCGTCACGCAGCGCCTGATCGACTACCTGGTAGCCCGCGCCTGGGGCGGCGTTGGCCTGATCGAAGTGGAGGCCACCTACGTGCGCCCCGATGGCAAGGGCTTTCGCAACGAGTTGGGCATCTACAAGGATGACCTGATCCCTGGCCTGCAGGAGTTGACCCGGCTGGTGCACGAGGGCGGCGCCAAGATCGCCGTGCAGCTCTTCCACGCCGGCCGACAGACGAGCCCCGCCGTGACCGGAACGCAGCCCATAGCCCCCTCGCCCCTCCCCGATCCTTCATCGGGCATCGTGCCCCGCGAGCTGACCGTAGACGAGATCATGGAGATCGAGGAGGCTTTTGTCCAGGCAGCGCGGCGGGCACAGCAGGCGGGCTTTGACGCCGTCGAGGTGCACGGCGCCCACGGCTACCTGGTGAACCAGTTCCTTTCGCCCTTCTCCAACCGCCGCACCGACGACTATGGTGGAAACCCCGAGGGCTGGTCGCGCTTTGCCGTCGAGATTGTGCGCAAGATCCGTCAGGCGGTAGGCGACAACTACCCGATCCTCTTCCGCATGAGCGCCGACGAGTATGTGCCCGGCGGCCTGACCCTGACGGAGACCCGGGCAATCGCCCGCTACCTGCAGGATGCCGGAGTCGATGCCATCAGCGTCTCGGCCGGGAACTATGCCTCGCCCGGGCTGATCATCATCCCGACGATGGACCTGGAGCGCGGCATCTTTGTGCCGCTCGCCAGCGGCATCAAGGAGGTCGTCTCTATCCCGGTCATCGCCGTCGGGCGTCTGCACGATCCCGTCATCGCCGATCAGGTGATTGCCGCTGGCCACGCGGACATGATCGCCCTGGGCCGGGCGCTGCTCACCGATCCGGGCTGGGTCGAGAAGGCGCAGCGTGGGGAGATCGACGAGATTCGCCCCTGCATCTCCTGCAATCAGGCCTGCGCCAACTACCTGCTCGAGGGCAAGTCGATCAGCTGCCTGGTGAACCCGGGCGTTGGGCGCGAGCGCGAGTTTGCCATCACCCCGACTCAGAAGCCCAAGCGCGTGGTCGTCGTCGGCGGAGGCCCGGCCGGCCTCGAGGCTACGCTCGTCCTCGCCGAGCGCGGCCATCACGTTACGCTCTTGGAGGAGGACCCGCGACTCGGCGGCGAGTTTGCGGTCGCGGCGCTGGCCCCACGCAAGGAAGAGCTGGCCAACGCGCTGCGCTGGTTCATCCGCGAGGTGCGACGCTCCGGAGCCGAGGTCAGGCTCGGGCAACGCGCTACGGCCGACGAGGTTCTCAAGCTCAAGCCCGATGCCGTCATTGTGGCCACCGGGTCACGACCCAAGATGCCGGCCATCCCCGGCCTGATGCGCGAGAAGGCGATGGTCGCACGGGATGTGCTCATGGGCCGCGCCATGCCGGGCAAGCACGTGCTGGTAGCGGGCGGCGGTGCCGTTGGCGTCCTGACCGCCGAGCACCTCGGGCTGATGGACAAGGAGGTGACCGTCCTCGAGCTGACCGAGTCGGTCGGCGGCGACATGACGGCGGACCGCCGCTACTGGGTCCTCGAGGACCTGGCCGACCACGACGTCGGCATCATCACCGAGGCTCAGATCAGCCGCGTGAGCGATGCCGGCGTGCACATCACGCACGACGGCCACGAGGAGACCATCGGCCCCATCGACAGTGTGGTGCTGGCGCTCGGCTACGAGCCCACGAGGACGCTGGCCGATGAGCTTCAGGGCAAGGTGCCCGAGCTGTACACCATCGGCGATGCCGTCGAGCCGCGCTCGGCCGTCGAGGCCATCCGAGAGGCTGCGGAGGTCGCCTACAGGATCTGAGGCGTGGACCATGCCGGCTGCTCGGAGGACGCTCCGACTCCAACCCGGCGGCCCTGCCTGGCACGGATGGGAGGGCGTGGCCTTCAGCGTCCCGGGCGCGAGTCCCTGGACGGCAGTGAGTGGATAGAGCCTGCCCAGCTAGCCCAGAACCTGGATGACCTGGCCACCATCAAGCGCTGGCTGGGATACGATACGGCGCTGCAGCGGACGCTGCGGCCGCTCCTGGGGACCCTGAGCGGCCAGGAAGCCGTCCTTGTCGATGTGGCGGCCGGCGGCGCAGACCCGGCCGCGGGCCTGAGCCTGCTTGCCGCAGAGGCGGGGGTGTCGCTCCGCACGGTCGCCATCGACCTGCATCCGCAGGTCACGGCTGAGGCGCGCTCTCGGACGCGTGGGGTTGAGGGGGTCGCCATCGTCCGCGCAGACGGGCTGCGCCTGCCCCTGGCGACGGCAAGCGCAGATGTGGCACTCTGCTCCTTCACCCTGCATCACCTGGCCTGGGGGCAGGCGCTGACGCTGCTCGGCGAGATGCGCCGGGTGGCCCGCCGGGGCCTGATCCTGGCCGATCTGGCCCGCAGCCGCCTCGCTTACTCGGGCGCGTGGCTCCTCTTCCGGCTGTGGGGGCCGCGCCACCGCCTGAGCCGCCACGATGGCCTGCTCTCGATACGCCGGGCCTACACCCTGCGGGAGGTGGAGCGCCTGGCCGCCGAGGCCGCTCTGGAGGAGCCGCGCCTGCGCCGTCGCCCCTTCTGGTTCATGCTTCTGGCGCCGGGGCCGGCTTTCGACAGGGCGCGCGCCGGGGGATGGGGGTGATCTCTCGGCGCGAAGCGGTCTCTGGTACGTCACTGTTCCACCCCTGCAGTCGCGCTGCTCAGGGACGGACAGGCGCGCTCTGCCTCTCGATGGTAGGAGCGGAACGAGAACCGCAGCGTTCGGTCCCAGCCCCGGAGGGGCTTCTCCCTTTCAGCGCCGGGCTTCCAGCGCCGCGCGCTGTGCGCCGGTCAGCTGGACTCGACCCCCCGCCCGTTCAGGGGCGGACAGGCGGAGCCGAGACGCGTTGCGGTACGAGCAGACTGTGGGCCGCTTCAAGTGGGACGCGTGCGGAGCTTGTCGCCTGGTTCCTGTTCGTCCAAGGGGACAGATGGCGCTGGCTGCGCGCTCGTGATGCTCGGGGGGGGTGGGAGCTCCGCTCTGCTGCGAGACCCCCTACCGTTCCCCGAAGCGGGGGAACAGGCAGCGGGCATCGCGGGAAGTGGAATCGCCGCAGCAGGCGGAGCAAACCTATCCCCCCGTGCCGGGGGGACGCTGGGGGGTCCGTTCCGGCGGGCCGGGACGGGGCTGTCCGCCCCTGAACCTCCCGCCCGGGGGTGAACCCCCGGGCTGAAAGGAGAGAGCCCCCTCCGGGGGCTCGCGCCACCCCCGGGAAGGGCTTCTCCCTTTCAGCGCGGGGCTGCCGGCCCCCGCCCGCCATGCGCCGGAGCGAGCTCAGCCTGCCGGCTGGCAAGAGCGACGAGCGGTGGTGGCCGACAGCACACGGTGCTTCACACACGAACAGGAGGCCCCTTGCGTATCCTCCTCATCAATGCCAACCGGGAGCAGCGCCCCTACCCCGTGGCGCCGCTCGGCATCGCCTGTGTGGCACAGGCCCTCGAGCGAGAGGGGCACGAGGTCACCCTGCTGGACCTCACCTTCGCCCGAGGCGTCGACCGGATGGTGGCGCAGGCCGTGGAGCGCTCGCAGCCGGAGTGGATCGGCCTGTCGCTGCGCAATCTGGATAACTCGAGCCTCGCCAGCCCCTACAGCTACCTCCGTGAGATGGAAGAGATTGCCTCGTGCTGTCGGCGGGCGAGCGGGTCGCCTCTGGTGCTCGGTGGGCCGGCGGTGAGCCTTGCACCTCGCGCCCTCCTCCGGCGCCTCGGCGCCGACTATGCCGTCTTTGGCGAGGGAGAGGAGGCTGCGGTGGAGCTTTCGAGAGCGCTGGGGACGGGGACGGAGCCGGGGCACGTCCGAGGGGTTGTCTGCATCCGCGCACCGGCAGGGCCTCTGCAGCCCGCCCGCACCGGGGTATCGCCGGGCCTGACGGCGCTCCTGCGCCATGTGGACCTGCAGCCTTACCGCCGCGCCGGCGCGCCGGTGCCGGTGCAGACTCGTCGGGGCTGCGCCTTCCGCTGCGCCTACTGCACCTATCCCTCCCTCGAGGGCTCGACGTACCGTACGGCGGAGCCGGCTGAGGTCGCCGAAGGGATCGCAGCAGTAGCTCGCAGCACAGGGCATCGTGCCTTCGAGTTCGTGGACAGCACCTTCAACGCGCCGCTGGCCTTCGCGTCGGAGGTTTGTACGGCCATCTCCCGACTGCCGATCCGGCTACATCTGCTGGCCTCCGGCTTTACGCCTGCCTCCTGCTCGCCGGAGCTCCTCGCGGAGATGCGGCGAGCCGGCTTTCGGACCCTCGTCTCCTCACCGGATAGCGCCTCCGACCCCGTGCTTGAGGCGATGGGCAAAGGCTTTGGGCGTGAGGACCTCGAGCGGGCGGTCGATCAGGTGCACGAGGCGGGGCTGGCAGCGATGTGGTCGTTCCTCTTTGGAGGCCCCGGGGAGACGGAGGCTACGGCCCGGGAGACGCTGCAGTTCATCGCCCGGCGGCTCACGAGGCGCGACGTGGTCTTTGTGGCTGCGGGCGTGCGCATCTACCCGGGCACGCCGCTCGAGGAGCTTGCGCGAAGGCAAGGACTCATCGGGCCGGAGGAGGACCTGCTCGCGCCCCGGTTCTACCTCTCGCCACAGCTGCCGCTGGAGCGCCTGCGGGCGCTCTTTGCGGAGTATGTCGAAGGGGCGCGCAACGTGATCTTTATCTCCGACCTGCAGCGAGGTGTGCTCCCCTGGCTGGCGCGGGCCATGGCCGCCATAGGAGTCGCACCGCCGCTGTGGCGCTTTGCGCCATACCTGCGGCGCGTACCCCACAGCCGCTCGCGTGTGCTCCCCTAGCCGCGGTCACAGCACCGGCACGAAACGGTAACCGAGGCCACGCCAGGTGACAATGCGCCGGGGTCGGCGTGGGTTCTCCTCGATGCGGGTGCGCAGATACCAGATGTAGAGGTTCAGGCAGCGGCTCTCCGAAGCGTACCCCGGGCCCCAGACCTGCTGCAGCAACTCCTGCCTGGGGACGGTCCGTCCGGCATTTCGCACCAGGTAGACGAGGAGATCGAACTGCCTGGGGGTCAGCCTGATCGGGGTGTTTCGCACCAAGACGGAGCGTGTCAGCAGGTCAATCTCGACGTCGCCGGCCTGAAGCAACTGCGACCCTGCGACTCGCCGCGCCCGCGCCGCTCGGCGGAGCAGCGCGTCGATGCGCGCTCTGAGCACCGCCAGGCTGAAGGGCTTGGTGACATAGTCGTCGGCCCCGAGGTTCAGCCCGCGCACCAGGTCTGCACCATCTCTCCTTGCCGTGAGCATGAGCACCGGCACGTCGGAGATGCGGCGGAGCTGGCGACAGACCTCCCAACCGTCGCACCCGGGCAGGACGATGTCCAGGACGACCAGGTCGGGTTGGGTCTTGAAGAAGAGGGGAAGTCCCTCCTCGGCGCTATGGGCGCCGACGACCTCCATGCCCTCCTCGGTCAGCGACTCCCGGATCACCTGCACGAGTGCATGCTCGTCGTCGATGACCAGAATCCGCGGCTTGGCCCTTGTTTCCATGTTCCCCCCACCTATGCAGGCATCATTGCTGCTGCCCGGTCGGACGCCTTTGTTCCCCGGGCAGCTCCACCGGCCTTGAGAGGATTGGGCCGCCCTATGCGGCGGGTCGGAAGGACTGCACCGTTCGCACCAGGGATTCCCTGCCATCAGGGGGTCGAGGGGCTACCAGACGCGAGACTGACGAGCTCAGATTTTCGCTTTTGCAGTACATTACATTATAGCGTGGAAAAGCGCCCCGCGCAAGGGCCACCGCACTTGGTGCGTACAAGGTCAGTGAGCGGATCCGGGGTGAGGCAGCCCGCTGGCGCGCTCTGCCGACAACCGGGTCTTACGCTTCGCACCAGCCCGGTGCAGGACCTTTTGTTGGGGTCTGGCGGGTTGCGGCCCAGCAAAACAGCCGGCTGCAGCCCAGGCAGTGACGCATCCACGATGCACCCCACGCTGGGACCGGGCGGTCGGGCGCGCCGTGGCGCGCCCGACCGCCCGAAACCGCCCTAAACAGTGTTCCTCGAGTTTGGCCTTTTGGTGGTTATGGTAAAGCCTTGCGACATCGTCTGCCCAGGAGGGCTCCACAGCTAGGGGGCGGCGTGTGCTGGCCATACTACATGTAGGGGACTCCTCCAAAAGGCGAAACGCAAGGCTTCTACTGGCATACATCTTGCTCAAGTCCCATAAGCCCCCGATGATGTGACCGGGGGCTGGCGGCAGCGGACCCGGTGCACTGCCGCCCGGTCTCCCATCCCGGTTCGTTGACCCTGCGACGGCTCAGGAAGGAGCTGTCGACGCCAGGCCTGGCCATGTTGCACGGTGTGACCTCACCGCCTCACTGCCTGCCAGGCTGCAGGTGGTCAGCTTCCCCTGTTGAGCCTCTGACTGCGACACGACAATTACTGACAAGGAGACCAGACTATGAGGCAAGCGAGACGGAAAGCTGCCGTCCTGTTCGCAGCCCTGATAGCGGTGCTGGCGCTCGCGGCCGCGCTGCCTGTAGCAGCAAGGCCGCCCAGCGCCGAGCCCGCAAACGCAGGCGTTACGCCCGACCTGGGCGGCATCCTCCCAAAGCCGAACAAGACTGTGACGCTGCCGTGGTGGTGCCCGACCTGCAAGACGAAGACACCAACACCCACGGCAACGTTCACGCCCACAGCGACGCCGACCGCCACGGCAACCCCGACGGCGACAGCGACGCCAACCGCAACATCTGTCCCGCCTACTGCCGTGGCGCCGACGGCTGTCCCGCCTACGGCCGTGCCTCCTACGGCGACAGCGGTAGCGGCCGTGGAGGTCACACCTACGGCGGTGCTCGCGGCCGCGCGGCTGCCGGTTACGGGTGGTCAGCCGACGGCTGAGGGTCTCAGTTCGGTGTTGCCCATCGTGGCCATGCTGCTCCTCGCGGTGCCGAGCCTGCGCACACTCAGAGGTCATCGTCGGTGAGCGAGTCGTAGGGGCTGGGTTACCCAGCCCCTACCTCCCTGAAGGGTGGCATCAATGCACGGGCACCTCCTGGGAACCATCGGGGCGGGCGAGCGCGTGGCCAACCCCGAGAGCATCGAGCTTCCCGCCGGCTACGAGATCGAAGCGCTGGTCACCGGCCTGAACTACCCCGCCGCCATCGCCTGGGAGCCCAGCGGGGCGATGCTCATTGCCGAGAGCTGGCCGCCCTACGGGGTGGCCCTGGAGATGGAGCCGCGCATACTGCGCCGCCGGCCCGACGGATCCCTCGAACCCCTGGCCGGCGGCTTTGAGCTCCCCATCAGCGACATCGCCATGCACCGGGGGACCCTGTACGTGTCGCACCGTGGACGGATCTCTGTGGTCGACAACGGCCGTCTTCGCGACGTCATCGCCGGGCTTCCCTCCTGGGGGTTGCACCAGAACACAGGGCTGGCCTTTGACGGGGCGGGCCGGCTGTACTTTGGGCAGGGAACCGTCTCGAACGCCGGTGTGGTCGGGCCGCTGGAGCTTGGGTACCTCATGGCGGCAGGGCGGGTCCGTGACTGCGACATCCCCGGGGAGGCGGTCGTGCTGACCGGCAAGAGCTATGACGTCAGCGACCCGGTCACCGGCGAGGTGCGCCCTACCGGTGCGTTCCTGCCTTGGGGCACACCGGCGGTCCCTGGGCAGCGCCTTCCTGGCCCCGAACCGGGCAAGGCCGCCAGCGGTGCCATCCTGAGTGCCGGCCCTGATGGCACGGACCTCCGGGTCTACGCCTGGGGGCTGCGGAACCCCTACGGCCTGGCCTTTGCGCCGGATGGCCGCCTCTTTGTGACCAATCAGGGGGCAAGGCCCCTCGACCCCCGGCCGATTGCCGGCGACGTCGATGGGCTCTATGAGGTGCGCGAGGGGACGTGGTACGGCTGGCCCGATTATTGCGGCGGGGTTCCCGTGTCCGATGAGCGCTTTCGGCAGCCCGGCGGGCGGCGTCACGAGCCTCTGCTCGCCAACCACGACGAGTTGCTGCGCGGTCGCCCGCACCCGCCGCAGCCCGTAGCCGTGCTCGGGCAGCAGGCAGGCGCGGCCGGCTTCGACTTTTGCCGGGACCCGCGCTTTGGCTTTGCCGGGCAGGCGTTCATCGCCGAGTTCGGGCCACTGCTGGAGCCTCGAGAGCAGGGCTCGGGCCCTTGCGCACCGGGCGGGCACCGCGTGGTCCGCGTCGACCCTGTTAGCGGCGCGGCCAGCGACTTTGCCATCAACCGCAGCCGCCTGCCCGCCTCGCTCTCCGGCAACACCGGCGGCCTCGAGCGCCCGATCGCAGCCAGGTTCGGCCCCGACGGCTGCCTCTACATCGTCGACTCTGGCGTCGTCCACTACAGCGAGGAGGCGAGGGGCTGGGTGGCCGTCCCGGCGACCGGCATCATCTGGCGCATAGCTCATAGCGGCATACCAGTGTAAGGAGTGGCTCATATGCGTGTGTCTGAGCGCATCACCCCGATCACCCGAACCATCGATCCGGCGAGCATAGAGGTACCGGCCGGCTACAGCATCCGACCGGTACTCACAGAGCTGAACTACCCGACCTCGGTGAGCTGGGATGTCGACGGGAACCTGCTGATCGCGGAGGGCGGACTGCCCGGGCACGGGGTCGTGGCCGACACGGAGCGGCGCATCCTTCGCCTCGAGGCCGATGGGTCGCTCACAGCGGTCGCGGGCGGCTTTACGCAGCTCATCAACGACATCACCGTCTACCGTGGCATGCTCTATGTGTCGCACCGCGGCAAGATCTCGGTCCTGCAGGATGGCTGCATCCGCGATCTGGTCGTAGGCCTTCCCTCCTACGGCATGTACCAGAACACCTCAATCGTCTTTGACACGGCCGGACGCATGTACTTCGGGCAGGGGACCGTGTCGAACGCCGGTGTCGTCGGGCCGCTTGCCCTGGCGGACATGGAGGAGCTCACCGGCGCCCTCGATGCCCACGACATCCCCGGCGCCAGCGTGGTCCTCACCGGCCAGAACTATGAGGTCGAGCACCCGCGGACGGGCGAGACCCGCCTCACCGGCGCCTTCTCGCCGTGGGGGACGCCGACCCCCGCCGGGCACCGGATACCCGGCCCGGCGAAGGGGCAGGCGGCCAGCGGCGCCATCATGAGGGCCAACTGGGATGGCTCCGACCTGCGCGTCTATGCCTGGGGCTTCCGCTATCCCTTCGGCCTGGCTTTCGGGCCGGAAGGACGGCTGTATGCCACCAACGCCGGCGCCAATCCCCTGCCGCCGCGCCCCGTGGCCGGCGATCCGGACACGCTCTGGCTCGTAGAGGAGGGCCAATGGTACGGCTGGCCCGACTATTTTGCCGGCCGCCCCATCACCGATCCCTCCCTCCAGGCGCCGGGAGCTCCGCGTCAGGAGTTCCTCATCGCCAACCACGAGGAACTGCTCGGCGGCCAACCGCGCCCGCACATTCCGGTCACCTCCTTCGGTGAGATGGTCTCGGCGGCCAAGCTCGACTTTTGCCTGCACCCGGGCTTTGGCTTCGTTGACCAGGCCTTTGTGGCCGAGTTCGGACCGGTGCTCGCTCCGATGAGCGGCATGCCACCGGATCTCTCTCAGGGCTTCCGAGTCGTACGCGTCGACGTGAACGACGGCACGGTGTACGACTTTGCCGTCAACCGGGGAGGCGGTCCGGCCTCGGCCAGCGGCGGGGGCGGCCTGGAGCGGCCCATCGAGGCCAAGTTCGGCCCGGACGCAAACCTCTACATCGTCGACCTCGGCATCCTGCGCTGGCAGGAAGGGGAGCGCACCTGGGAGGCGATCCCCGGCACCGGGGTCGTGTGGCAGGTGTCGCGCACCGGCTAGAGGACCGCAGCGGCCGGGCTGCAACCGAACGTCAGCAGCCCGGCCGGTCCCTGCCCGACGCCTGCGGGGCATATCACCTCAACGGAAAGGAGTGTGGAGGCTATGCCGGCTGTCGAGGCGGTCAAGGCACCGGCACGGCCGGTCCGCGCGGAGGAGGTGCGCCTCCCCGCCGGCTACCGCATCGAGCCGGTTGCTGCGGGCCTGAACTATCCTACCGCGGTGACCTGGGACGACGACGGGAACCTCCTGGTTGCGGAGAGCACCGTTCCCTTCGGCCGGGTCGCGCCGACAGAGATCCGGGTGGTGCGCGTCGATCGGGATGGTACGCGCGAGATGGTCGCCGGCCCCTTCCCCCGGCTGATCAACGACATCGCCTGCTATCGGGGGATGCTCTACGTCTCCCGGCAGGGGGCCATATCCACTGCGGCGGACGGCTGCATCCGCGACCTGATCTCCGGGCTTCCCTCGTGGGGGCTGCACGAGAACAACAGCCTCGCCTTTGGCCCCGACGGTCGCCTGTACTTCGGCCAGGGGACGGTATCGAACGCCGGTGTCGTCGATCTCTACGCCCTGGACCGGCTGCGCTCGACGGACCGCGTGACCGAGCACGACATCCCGGGGGCGGACGTCATCCTCACCGGCCAGAACTATGAGACGGAGGACATGGCCACCGGCGAGCGGCGCCTCACCGGCGCCTTCTCCTCCTGGGGGACGCCGACCTCCCCCGGACAGCGCATCCCCGGCGCCCGCCCGGGACGGGCCGCCAACGGCGCCATCATGAGCGCCAACCCCGACGGATCGGACCTGCGCGTGTACGCCTGGGGCTTTCGCAACCCCTTCGGCCTGGCCTTTTCCCGGGACGGTCGCCTGTATGTCACGAACAATGGCGCCAACCGGGTCCCGCCGCGCGCGATCTCGGGCGATCCGGATACGTTGTGGGAGGTGGAGGAAGGGGTCTGGTACGGCTGGCCTGACTATTATGCCGGGCAGCCGGTTACGGATCCCTCCTTCAAGCCGCCCGACGCGCCGCGGCACGAGTTCCTCATCGCCAACCACGAGGAGCTCCTGAGGGGCCGACCGGCGCCGCCGGCACCGGTGGCCTCTTTCGGGCTGCATGCGGCGCCGACCAAGTTCGACTTTTCCCTGGATCCGGACTTTGGCTACCCGGACCGCGCCTTCGTAGCCGAGTTCGGGCCGCTCCTTGCGCCGCCGGAGCGCCTGCCGCCGATGCCCGGCATCGGGCACCGGGTGGTGGTTGTCGATGTTGGGACGGGCACCGTGGAGGATTTTGCCGTCAACCGCAGCGGCCTGCCGGGCTCGCTGAGCGATCGGGGCGGGCTGGAGCGGCCCATTCAGGCCCGATTCGGTCCGGACGGCAGCCTGTACATTGTCGATTTCGGCGTCCTGGAGCTCGGCAAGGACGGCTGGGTCGGCGAGGCCGGCACAGGCACCATCTGGCGGGTGAAACGCGTCTCGAGCCCTTAGAAAAAGCACCGGCACGGTTGTTGCTCGGCTGACCGGGTGAGACCATGGGCAGTCAGCGCGCCTCGTGACGGGCTGCCGAGAGGCTGCCCGCGCGTCAGGCGCTCGCCAACCGGGTGAGGAGCCGTCCTGCCCAGATCTCGCAGATCAGCCGATCCCTTTGCTGCAGCAGAGGGGCAAGTTTCCGGAGGATGGAGAAGGATGAGGAATCGATTGCTGCAGCTAGCGGCGCTTGGGCTCGTGGGTTTGCTCGTCCTGGGGGGCCTGACTTCCACGTCACTGGCACAGACTGAGACGCCGACCACCCTGCCTACCGCGACGCCTCTGGTCTCGCCCACGGTCCGACCGACGAACACGCCCCGCCCGACCGTCACCAGGACGCCCGCGGCCGCGGCAACGCCAACACGCACCCGCACTGCGGCGCCAACGGCGACCCGCACCCGCGTGCCTGCGACCGCCACAGTGCCACCAACGGCCGTCGCGCCCACAGCCGTGGTCGAGGTGACCCCGACTCCGGCGGAGCTCCCGGTCACGGGCAACTATGGCGGGCTCAGCTCTCTCGTTGGCCTTGCGCCGCTTGCGGTGCTGTTGCTGCTGGCGATCCCGGCGCTCACCGGCCTGAGGAGGCGCCTGAAGTAGTGTTCCGGTGGTGCATGGAACGTCCTCGGGGGCGGACGGCAAGGGTTCGCCCCCGTCTTTTTCTACGACTCGCGCAGGCGGATCTCCGTCTCGGCATCGAAGAGGTGCAGCGCCTCCTCGGGGAAGGCTACCGGCAAGGGGTCTCCTGCCTGTAGCCGCACCTGCTCCGGCAGCTGGGCCACGAGCCGGCGGTCGCCGAGCATAAAGTAGGCCAGTTGCACCCGCTGTGAGAAGATCGGCTCGACCAGCTCGACCTGCACCCGCAGCGGGCTCGTCGCCTCGTAGCGGATATCCTCCGCCCGTATCCCCACGAGGACCCTCTGTCCTGCACGGACGCTCTGCGACCACCGTGGCGGAAGGGGCAGGGTGAGCCCTGCTGCCCGTAGCTCGCCCTCGCTCACCTCCGCAGGGAAGAGGTTGATCGGCGGCGTGCCGAGAAAGCCGGCCACGTAGGCGTTTGCCGGCCGCGCATACAGCTCTGCATAGGTGCCGACCTGGTCGACCCTGCCCTTGCGCATCACGGCGATGCGGTCCGCAAGGGCGATGGCCTCGGTCTGATCGTGCGTCACATACAGGGAGGTGATGGCAAAGCGGCGCAGGAGGCGCTTGATCTCCACCCGAGTCTGTGCGCGCAGCTTGGCGTCGAGGTTCGAGAGGGGCTCGTCGAAGAGGAAGAGGCGCGGATCCCGCACGATGCAGCGCGCAATCGCCACCCGCTGTTGCTCGCCGCCCGAGAGGGTCGGCGGCTTGCGGGAGAGCAGCCGGTCGAACCCGATCCCCATGATCTCGGCCGTGATGCGGACGCGTTCGGGAATCTCTCGCTCGCGCTTGCGCAGCCGGAAGAAGAAGCCGAGGTTCTCCCGCGATTCCCAGTGCGGATACAGGGCATAGTTCTGGAAGACCATGCCGATGCCGCGGTCCCTCGGAGGCACGTCGGCCATGTCCTGCCCGTCATAGAGGACGCGCCCCTCCTGCGGCTGCAGCAGCCCGGCGACCACGCGCAAGAGCGTCGACTTGCCGCAGCCGGAAGGCCCGACGATGGCGATGGTCTCGCCATCGGCGACGTCGAGGTTGCAGCCGTCTAGGGCGCGGACCTTGCCCTCGCCCTCACGGAGTTCCTCGGCCTCGCCTGGAATGGCGCGCCGGTCGCGGAACACGTTCCGCAACGGGTCGCGTTCCTCGAACACGAACGTCACATTCTCTACACGGATGGATGACATGGTCTTTGCTCCGGGCCGCAAGCGGCCAGGCTCCGGAGGGCGGTCTAGGCCCTCCAGCCTGGCCTATGGCTCCGCAGTGCATCGGGCAGGGATCCCGGCACCGCTGGGTGCTGCCGAGCCCCCACCACGTCAACCCGCAGACCTGACACGGCTGTGCGCCTCTTCGGAACGCGCTAACGGGCTAAGAACCGCGTGACAGCGGCGCCCTGCCTGCCGCCAGTATAGCGCGGCACGCGCCCACAGGCAACTTGGGAAGAGTCTGCATCCTGGCACGGTTCTTGCTTGAGGGGCAGGGCGCCGATCGCCCTTCAGCAATCGGCGCGGCAGTAGATCCGGGATCGAGCGGCGTCCGGCGCCCCGGTGCAGGGATGCGGCGTACGCGCAGACCTGCTCTGCTCCGGGATATGCGTCGCCCCGCCGATGCGGCACGCCGCCGATCCTGCCAGGGGGAGGCACCGTGCCTCGCGGTTGGCCAGGTCGCGTTGTGCTGGGAGCGTTCCTGCTCCTCTCATGCCTTGCCTGCAGCGGAGGGAGCGGCTCGTCTGTCGTGGGAAACCCGGGCGAAAGCCAAGGGGTCCTCCCACTCACCCCCTTTGCGCCTCCCGGCCTGCCCTCACCCTTTCCGACGGTGGTTCCGGAGCCGACGGAGGAGCCCGAGCTCACGCCCATTCCCCAGCCCACGCCCTTGCCACCACCGACTCCGTTCATACCGCTGGATCAGCTGCGGCGCACGCCGACGCCCTCCACTGTGGTCGCCGGGCATGGGATGAGGTTGCCCCCTGGCTTTAACATGGCGGTGTACGCTACCGGGCTCGATTCGGCCTCCTACATGGCCCTCGGGCCAGGGGACGTGCTCTACGTCTCCCTGCCACAGCGCGGGGCAGTCGTGGCCGTCAGCGATCCCGGGATGCAGGGCAAGCCCGAGAGGCTGATCGTCTTTGCACAAGGGCTCGCCCATCCGACCGGTCTGGCCGTTCACGACGGGTACCTGTACGTGGCCGAGGCCCATCAGGTCAGCCGCTACCGCTGCAGTCCGGGTCAGCTCAGCGCCGGTGGCGACCCGGAGGTGCTCCTCTCGCTGCCGGCCGGGCCCGGCCTCGACAATCACCCCATCGGCTTTGGTCCTGACGGGATGCTCTATGTGGGCGTCGGCGCAAGCTGCAACGCCTGCCGCGAGGCCGACTATCGCCGCGCCACCATCATGCGCTACAGGCCCGACGGCTATGGAGAGGAGATCTTTGCCCAGGGCCTGCGGGATGTTGAGGACTTGATCTGGTACCCCAACACCCTTCAGCTCCTCGCCACCAACTGCGGCCGCCGGCGCCTCGGCGACGATTCGCCTCCGGACACCATCGAGTACGTCTATGCAGGGGCGAACTTTGGCTGGCCCTTCTGCCATGCCGCGAGCATCCCCGACCCCGAGCTCGGCTGGCCGGAGGCGTGTAACGGGGTGCCCAAGCCCTTCCAGGAACTCCCGGCGCACACGACGCCGCGGGGCCTGTGCGTCTACACCGGCAACCGCTTCCCTCCCGAGTACTATGGCGACATCTTTGTGGCGCTCTCCGGCTCCTGGGAGCGGAGCGTGCCGGTCGGCTACAAGATCGTGCGCCTTAACGTGGAAGGAGGCGAGGTCGTGGGCGTCGAGGATTTCGTCAGTGGGTGGCTGGCCTACGACCAGGCCTGGGGCCGGCCGGTTGACCTCCTGGAGTACCCGGATGGGAGCCTGCTCGTCTCCGATGACCGCAACGGAGCGATCTACCGCATCTACTATGAGAGGTGAAGGTGGCACAGGCTGCGGCGCCCAAAGCGAGCACCGTAGGGTCGCGGAACCCCACGCGAGGAAGCCTGCCGGCCCCTGTGCGCGGGCGGTAGCCGGGCAGTCCGCTGCGCCGCCTCCCGGCGAGAGCCCCGAGTCTGGGGGTTGGTGGGCCGGCGCCGCCCTCAGGGCGGCGCCGGCCCACCAACCCCCAAAAACAGTTCCACACCGGGCGGGTGCGAAGCGTGTAGCCCGGTCCGGTGCCCGCAGAAGCAAAGTCGCTGGAGGGGCGACGGCACCGGAGCGATGCGCCGGCCCATCATCGGGGGGCAGCGTCAGCCGCCGAAGCAATCTCCAATATCGGAGACTGCTTCACCTGCCGCGCGCAGCGCCCCTTTGACAGGAGCCACTCTCCAGTGTACCATCCCCCAGCGCTGCACTCGTCCCAAGTGCGGTGCCCGCTTGATGGAAGGAGAGCAAGGAGTGAGCCTCCGCCTCGCGCCCCTCGAGGACAGCTACCTCGAGCCCGCCGCCGAGCTCTTCTGCGACCACTACCGGGCCCTGCGCGAACGCATCCCCGAACTGCCGGCGCGCTACGAGCAGCGCGAGGAAATCCTCCCCCTGCTTCGCTGGATCCTCGGGCGCGGACCGGCGGTCGCGGCGCTGCGGCGGGGGCACCTCGTGGGGTTCATGGCCTCCATGATCCTGCCCGATTTCCGCGGCCATCGCACCGCTTACAGCCCGGAGTGGGCCAACGCCGCCCCGGCGGGCGGGAGCCGGGCCCTGTACCAGGCCCTGTACGGGCGCATCGCCGGGGAGTGGGTGCGCGAGCGGTGCTACTGCCACCTGATCGGCCAGCTGGCTGGCGACGGCGACGCCCTTGAGGGCTGGCAGTGGCTCGGTTTCGGCCTGATCGCCATGGACGCGGTGCGCAGCCTCGAGCCTCCGCCGAGAGGGCCTGCCCCGGTGGCGATACGGCGCGCCGGACCGGGGGATGTCGAGGCCGCGGTGTCCCTCGCCGAGGCGCTGCGAGCATACCTCGCCGGGCCGCCGATCTTTCTGGTGCAGCCAGGTCCCGAGGACAGGGCCTGGCATGAGCGCTGGCTGGCAGACCCGCGAAACGCGCTGTGGCTGGCCTGCAACGGCGACGAGGTCATCGGCTGCCTGGCTCAGGGCCCGGCCAGCTCCGATGCCTGCACCGTCATCGAGGACGAGGGCACGACCTCGATCACCCGCGCCTACACCCTCCCGCG